>PVBE011264652.1_pt1 | contig 30437 bp, 32 predicted proteins | sample 1631181 | NCBI WGS metagenome assembly PVBE01 (sample SAMN08397723, study PRJNA350692) | Marine metagenome, whole genome shotgun sequencing project. | isolation source: water | place: Pacific Ocean | collected 2012-04
AAGAGTTCATCCCGCAATTCTGCTCTGAGACCTCGATGCGCTTGCAGGCCACAGGCACGCTCTGGCCCTGGGAAAGAAGAACTTCTGCTTCTCTCAGCTTGGATATGATCTGCTCAGGTGTATGACGCTTCTTGCTCATCTGAATCCCCCCGGATTGGGCGGTCACACAGAAAGAATACCGAAAATACTCCCATCCAGCATGGACCGGTTTTGAGGGGGAAGATCAGAAGCCCTTGTGCCCTTTTTCGATATGCTTTTTGATGGCCGCTTTATTGCTGGTCGAGATGTGATTGAGAGCGGAGTCCCACTCGCAGCGTCTTGATGCCGTATTTTTTTGATTAAACCTCTTGTAGCTCTCAAGAACCTCGTAATTTTCGGCCATGGGAGAACCCTCGCACAGGATAATGATTTCCCGATTATGGCACCGGCGGCGCAAATGGGTAGCGGACCCTAGCATGGCGAATCGCGAATCAAGCGGAAAGGAATTTCTGAAGAAGGACAGATCAAAAACACGGCCTTAAGGGATTATGAAATGAGGCCGGTTTGACCGGGGAGGCACACAAACGAGCAAAACGAACTTAGCGGGAGGCTCGGACCGCCACCACCCTCTCCGCCCTGAAGCGCGGATTCCGGTTAGAGGAGCGCCGCAACCGAGGCGGCGGCTCTGGCCCCTGCTTCCCGGAGGCGTTTGGCCCCGGCGCCGATCTGTTCGCCCGCCTGCCTAAGCCTCTCGGCCAGAGGCGTCCGCTCCGGGCAGAGATCGAGGACATGACGATGCCGCCGCGCCTGCTCTTCGAGGTATTGGTTGTGTTGACCCGGATAGTACATGCACATAACCCGCGCCCCTTTTCACTCGGCATCTATGAGACGCCTTCAAGTTTTAGGTCACGCCTCAGTCGAAACCACTCAGAGGCACGCTCATCTTACCCCAAAACAGCTTGCCGCGGGGAAGAAAAGTACTTAGCAAAAACCCACAAAACAAACCTAAAAACAGACGCGACCAGAAAAAGCGGGGTTCACGAAATTCGCGTTCTCCCTCTAACCTTTTGAATTTAAATGGTGCCCGAGAGAGGATTTGAACCTCCACATGCCGAAGCACACTAGAACCTGAATCTAGCGCGTCTACCAGTTCCGCCACTCGGGCACAGGAAGCGTATATAGGAAGCCCGGCCTATAATGTCAAGGTAGCCGGACGGATTCTTTTTTCAGAACACTCACCCCCGGGCGAGAAATGTCTCATTCCAATTTATCTCCGGACAAACTGATTATCTACACCCGTGTGGATTGCCACCTTTGCGATGAGGCAAAGGCCGAGATTCGCGCCCGGCTCGGAGAGATCGAAATCGAGGAGATTGACGTGGACTCGGATCCCGCCCTGGCCGAGCGCTTCGGCGAGGAGGTCCCGGTGGGATTTGTCGGGAGCGAGAAAGCGTTCAAATACCGCGCCGACATTCGAAGGTTGAGGCGGCTGCTCAAAAACGCCCGGCGGGGCGGCTAACCGACCGGTGGCGCTTCTCGCCTTCTACGGGATGGTGGCCGCGATCTCGCTGTCGGGGGTGATGGCCCCGGGCCCCATCACCGCCCTCACCCTCGCCCGGGGCCGCCGGGACTCGCTGGCCGGCCTGTGGATCAACATCGGCCACGCCATCGCCGAGACGCCGCTCATACTCGCCTTGGTGGCGGGGCTGGGGCCTTTCCTCGAGTCGCCCGACGTTTACCGGGGCACTTCGATCGCGGGCGGCGCGGTGCTGCTCTGGATGGGTGTGAACCTGATCATGCGGCGGGGCGGCGGCGGAGAGACCGCCCCCGCGGGCCAGAGGGGCCCTGTGCTCGAGGGCGCGGCCATGACGGCCTTCAATCCCTATTGGATGCTTTGGTGGCTGACGGTGGGAACCGGGCTCATCGCCCGCGCCCAGGGGTTTTCGTCCGAGGAGCGGGCGATCTCGCCGGGGGCGATCATCTTCGGCATGGTTGCCCTCCACCTCGCCTGCGATCTGGGCTGGGGGACTTTTCTCTCCTGGACAGCGCACCGGGGCGGCGAAGGGCTCAGAGCCGAGTGGTGGGGGCTCATCGAGGCGGGATGCGGAGCGGCGCTCCTCGCTTTCGCCGCTTTTTTCCTCTACGAGGGCGTTTGGGCGGGGCCGGGTTGAGGCGTTTCGGCGAGGCGTTTTTTTCCAACCTCGATGTCGGCGCGGATTTGCCGGACAAGCTCGTCGGGGCCGGAGAATTTTCTCTCCTCCCGGAGGCGCGAGACGAATTCGACGCGAACCCGCTCTCCGTAGAAGTCCCGCCCGCCTTCGAGTAGGTGGGCCTCGACCGTGATTTTTTTTCCCCCGAAGGTGGGCCGCTCACCGATGTTCGTTACCGCCGGAAGCAGCGCGCCCGCCCGCCCGCCGATTCGGACCCAGCAGGCATAGACGCCATTCGCCGGAACAAGAACGGGGGGATATTCGACGTTCGCCGTGGGCACCCCGATCCGCCGCCCCCGGCCGTCTCCCTCGATAACCGGCCCCTCGATCACGTGATGACCCCCGAGAAAGCGCGTCGCCTCCTCGACCTCCCCCGCGAGCAGGAGTTTCCGGATGGCCGAGCTGCTCACCCTCTGCCCCACGGACAAGAACGCTTCGATCTCGCGCGTCTCGAACCCGATCCGCTCCCCCTCGCTCCGAAGGAGAGCAACGTTCCCGGCCGCACCCTTCCCGAAATGAAAGTTGAAGCCGACGAAGACGAGCCCGGTGCGGATTTTCTCGTGCAGGATGGACCGCACGAACTCACCGGCCTCTGTCCCGGCCAGCTCGGCCGTGAACGGCTGGACAATGACCATGTCAACGCCCTGGGTCTCGAGGCGCGCCAGTTTCTCCTCGAGCGTCGTCATCAAGGGAGGGCGCCGCTCGGGGGCGACGATCGAGAGGGGATGGGGGTCAAAGGTGAGGACCACGCTCCGCCCGCCCCGTTCGCCGGCGGCTTCCCTGATCAGGCGGCAAATGTGGCGGTGCGCCAGATGAACGCCGTCGAAATTCCCGATGGTCAGGACGGTGCGCCCGTCCCCGGAGGGCATCGAATCGACACCCCGGATTACGTCCAATGAAAGAGTTCCCCAAGTATGAATGGGCCGGACCCGGCGCTTCCGCCGGAGGACCTGTTATTAACAGAGCGGCTCGGGCCGCCGCAAGAAAAGCCACTTCCGGGCGGCACGAGCGGAACCCCGACCGTCTAAAAGAAGTAGAAATACACCCTCGCGCTTTCATTGCATAGTCCGCGCCCTTTTGAGTAGGATGATACCGGTTCGGAAGGCCACAACGAACACCGGCTTATAAATGACTGCCGGGCCGCGCTCGCCCGCGGTTTTAACCTGCGAGCCGCGTGCGGCAGCCTCTTTTTTCGATTTTTATGGAAATTCACGGGCCCTATGAAAAAACCGAGATTCGTTTCATTCACACGATTCGCCGCCGCCTTGTTTATTTTCCCGATGGCCGCCGCCTGGGGGGCGCCGGCGCCCCTGGTCCCGGAGGCCCCGATAACCTCGGAGCCTCCAATCAAGAAGCTCTTTTTCGAGCGGCCCAGCGCGCCCTCCATGGCTCCCTTAATATCGGGCCGGCGCCTGAAACTTTCCCTCCGCGAGGCCGTCACGCTGGCCCTCGCGCGAAATTTCGACATCACCATCGAGGCCCACAACCCCCGCATCCGCGAGAGGGAGGTGGTTGAGCGGGAATCCGTCTTCGACTCCGCATTCACGTCCGAGGTCAGTACCGAAAAATCGAGGGCCGACACCCCGAGCAGCCTTCTCGCGAGCGGTGGTCAGCAAACCTCCAGCGAGCAGACAGTCTCCGCCGGCATCGAGAAGAAGCTCGTCACCGGCGCCGAAATATCTCTCGTCTTCGAAACGGTGCGGGAGGACTCGAACTCCCGGCAAAAAACCATCAACCCGGACTTCGACTCGAGCCTCACCCTCTCTATCTCACAGCCTCTTCTCAAAAATTTCGGCGTAGATGTCAACAAGGCCGAAATCCGGGTGGCCACTTTCTCGCTGGACCAGTCCCTCCTCCTCTACCGCGACCGCGTGATCTCGGTCATCGACAGCGTGGAGCAGGCCTACTGGGACCTCGTGTTCTCCATCTCGAACATCGCGTTCCAACGAAAATCGCTGGAACTCGCGAAGGATCTTCGCCGCCGCAACCAGATTCAGGTCGATGTGGGCACGCTCGCTCCCATCGAAATTCTCGAGGCCGAGGCCACCGTCGCCCGCCGGGAGGAGGAAGTCATCGTCGCCGAGCGCCAGGTGAAGGACCGCGAGGACGCCCTGAAAAAACTCCTGAACGTCTCAGACAATATTTCCTCATGGGGACTCCGAATCATCCCTTCCGACCAGGCTCAATTCTCGCCGGTCCGGGTCAAGGAATTGACCTCCACTATGGAAGCCCTCAAAAGGCGGGCCGATCTGCAGAACGCGAAGATCGAAATCGAGAAGAGCCGGATCCAGCTCCATCGCGACCGTCAGAACCTTCTCCCCGAACTCGACCTGTCCGCCAGCGCATCCAATCAGGGGGCGGAGAAAACTTTCGGAAAATCCATCGACCGCGAATCCGGGAACAAGGGCTATACCTTCGAGGGCGGCCTCTCCTTCCGGCTTCCCCTCGGAAACCGCGCCGCAAAGGCAAAGTTCGACAAGGCGCGTCTCCAGCTTCAGCGCGCCAACTCCTCGTTCGCCAGGCTCGAGCAATCGATCATCGAGGAAGTCCGCCGAAGCGTGCGGCGGGTGCGCACCGACACCAAGCGCATCGAGGCCACCCGCCTCGCCCGGCGGTTGGCCGTGGAGCGCCTCGATTCCCAGGAGAAGAAATTCAAGGTCGGCCTCTCCACGAGCCGGGATGTCCTCGAGGACCAGGAGAGCGTGGCGAACGCGCTCACCAACGAGGTCCAGGCCCTCGTCGATTACAACAAAAGCGTCGCTCAGCTGGGACGCGCCACCTATACCACCTTCAAGCGACTCAAAATCAAGCTGGGCGACCCCCGAAAAGGCGTGCCGGGCGAAAAACCATGATTCCACGGATCATGGCGCTCGACTACGGAGAAAAAATGGTCGGGCTTGCCCTGAGCGACCCGCTGGGCATCACCGCCCAGCCGCTCGAGACGATCAGACGCGAAACCGACGCGCAGGTGGCCTCCGAGATCGAGGGACTCGCCAAGGCCCACGAGGTCGAGCGTATAATAGTCGGCCTTCCCCTCAACCTCTCGGGCGGTGATTCGCCCCAGACGAAACGAACCCGCCGGTTTATCTCACGGCTCCGAAAGCTCCTGGACATCAAGGTCGAGGCCTGTGATGAGCGGCTGAGCTCTTCGGAGGCCGAGCGCGCCCTCGTCGAGATGGATGTGCGGCGAAGCCGCCGCAAGGAGCGCCGCGACACCATCGCTGCCCAGCTCATCCTCCAGGGCTACCTGGACCTCAAGAGCGCTGCGAGGCCCCGCCCTTGAGCGAAGGCGAACCGGCCGGCCCGAGGGACGACATCTCTCCCGCCTCTTTTTTCGGCGGAAAGTTCCGCCGCCCTTTTTTCATCGCCGCATTATTGACGCTCGCCATCGCCGCGGGAGGGGGGTACTGGTATATCGAGCGCGATTTCGACCTTCCGGCCGCCCCGCCGGGGAAGAAAAGTATTATTTTCAGGGTAATACCTGGAATGGGGCTCGGGAAAATCTCCCGGGCCCTCGGGGAGCGGGGGCTTATCCGCAGCCCGGACCTGTTCCGGCTCCAGGCCCGTCTGCACGGCGGAGCCGACCGGATTCACGTGGGCGCATACCTCCTCAGCCCATCGATGACTCCCCGGCATATTTACCGGGACATCACCGAGGGCCGGGTGGCCCAGCGCGCCCTTACCATTCCCGAAGGGTACAATCTCCGGGAAATCGCCTCGGCCATCGAAAAAGCCGGCTTCGGCTCCCGGCGGGAGGTCCTCGCGCTGGCCGCCGATTCCGCTTTCCTCGCCTCCCTCAAGATTCAGGCGGCCTCGCTTGAGGGCTATCTGTTTCCCGATACCTACCGCTTTCCGCTGGAAACCAAGCCGCGAAAAATTCTCGCCCGGATGGTGGACACCCTCCGGCGGAAATTCGGCCCCGATCTGCGCCGCCGGGCGGCCGAGCGGAATCTGACATTTCACCAGACGCTGACCCTTGCCTCGATCATCGAAAAAGAAACCTCGGTTGAATCCGAGCGCCCACTGGTCGCCGCCGTGTTCGTGAACCGCCTCCGGCGGAACATGCGCCTTCAGAGCGACCCCACCGTCATTTACTCCCTGCCCCGCTTCGATGGAAACATCCGCCGCCGGGACCTGGCCTACGATTCCCCCTACAACACTTACCGCTACAAAGGATTGCCTCCCGGCCCGATAGCCAATCCCGGTTTCGCCTCCATCCGGGCGGCCCTTCACCCGGCTCCGGTGGACTATCTCTATTTCGTCGCCACCCGGCAGGGGGGGCATAAATTCTCGCGCTCCTACAGGGAGCACCAGAGCGCTGTTCGCCGCTATCAACTTCGAAGAGGGAAGGTTGACCGGTAATTAGCGGAAATGGCATGATTTAGCGGAAATTGGCGGCAGTTGCGTTTCATTTATATTTGGCGTAGCCGGATGCCTTGACGGCCTGCACCCCGCCCCGAACCTCGCATCCACACCCCACATCCGGCCGGCGCCCGGGCGGAGATTGACACCAATGGCGAGCAACCTACTTCTGGTGGACGAGAGCCCCCTGATTCATCGCGTCGTGGAGTTGACGATGGAGGGGCTCGATATATCCGTCTACTCGGCCGAGGACACCGAAGAGGCGTTGACCCTCGCCCGGAGTCTCAAGCCCGATTTCATCCTGGCCAGCACAACATTCAAGAGAAACAGCGGGTTCGATCTGTGCCGCGCCTTCAAGGAGGACGCAGATTTGGCCGCTATCCCCGTCCTTCTTCTCGCCAGCGCCAAGGAGGAGGTCAACGGCGACGAGGCCGTCGCGGCCGGAGCCATCGGGGTGCTCACCAAACCTTTCGAGCCCGAGAGCCTGCTCGCCGAGGTCGAAAAGGCGTTGGCCGGGCCGAGCGGCGGCGATGAGGCCGCAGCGGCGGCGGAGCCCTCAGCTGAGGAGCCCCTCGCGGAGGGCGAGGAGAATATTTTCGACGAAATCGAGGTGCCCTCCGAACTGGACGAAGGGGCGGGAGCCGGGGATGCTCCGCTCGATTTCGAGGATATGGACGAGGATCTCATGGACGAGAGTCTCGGCGAGGATGTATCCCTCGAAATTCCGCCACCTGAGGCCGGAGAAGCCGCCGCCGAGGAAAGCACCCCCGATGCGCCGGCGGAAGCCGTATCTACCGCCGACGAGGAGGGAGGCCTCCTGGCGGATATGGGGCTGGATGAATTCCTGGATGAATTCGACGAAGGCGAAGAGGAGAGCGCCGATGAGGTTTCGGGCGAGGAGGAACTCGACCCCGCCCAATTGGCGATAGAAGACACCCTCGCGGACGATTTTGCCTCCATCGGTGAGGAAAACGAGGAAACCGGCGTCCCCGAAGCTGTCGACTCTGAAGCTGAAGCCCCCGAGTCCGACGCGGGCGAGGCCGCTCCCTCAACCTCGGACACCGCCCCTGAAGCCGACCTGGATGAAGATATCGATGCGACCCTTCTGGCGGCGGAAAACGCCCTTGCCGATGAACTTGAATCCTTGGCCGAGGGTGATGCGTCTCCAGAGGACGGCACTTCGGGGGTACCCGAGGTCGAATCCTTGTTGACCGATTTGGACGATCCCCCAGGTTTGGAGGAGGCGGAAGCCGAACTCGCCGCCCTGCAATCCGAGCTGGCAGCCGACTTCGATGCGCCAAATGATGTCGACGAGGGTGGCCTCGAACACCTGGCCGACGATCAGGTCCAGGCGGCCGAGGAGGAACTCGCCTCACTTCAGGAAGAGCTTTCGGATGAGACGGTGGATGACCCCGCCGCTCCGGAAGCCCAGGCCGCCTCAGGGACAACCGATTACGGAACCTCCGCCATCGAGACCGAGCAATTTCTCGATAAAATGGAGTTTCACGAGCCTGCCTCTCTCGAAGAGGACACCGGGGAAGCAGAGGCGGCCGGGGAAACCGGCGGGCTCATCTCCGAGATCGACAGCGATTTCGAGAACGCCCTTGAGGAACCCGCTCCGGAATCCGAAACCCTTCCCGGGGAGACCCTGGAAACGGAAGACGACCTTTTAGACGAGGCGTTCTGGGAGCAGCTCGAAATCGAGGAGGAATCCGAGCATGAAACGCCGTCCGAATCGCCCAAAATTTTCGCTATCCCCCAAGAAGAGAAATTTGACGAAGAGATAACTGATTCGGCCCCAGCCCTCGAAACCATTTTGGAGGAAGAGGACGCGGGCACCGCTTTCGAGGAAGAGCTTATCTCTCCGCTTCCGGAGGATTTCCCTCTTGCCGAGGCCGATGAAGCGGCGCCAGTTTTGGAAACATCCCTTTCCGGGGATGCTGAGGGCGAGGGCCTCGCCACCGCCGGCATTCAGAAAAGCCTGGAGCGAACCGTCGAGGCGATTGTCCCTGCTCTCCTCCGGCGAATCGAGACCATGGTCGTCGAACAGCTTCCCGATATGGTCGAAAAAATCGTCATCCGTGAAATCGAAAAAATCAAACGCGGAGAATAGCTTTTGTTAGAACCCCGCTACGACCCGAAAGCGGCGGAAGACCGGTGGTACGCTTACTGGCTGGAGGAAAACTACTTCCACGGGAAAGCGGACGATAGCCGCGAGCCCTTCGCTATCGTCATTCCCCCGCCGAACGTCACCGGCTCCCTTCACATGGGCCACGCCCTGAACAACACCCTTCAGGATATCCTCGCCCGCTGGAAGAGGATGAAGGGGTTCAATGTGTGCTGGATGCCCGGCATGGATCATGCCGGGATCGCCACCCAAAACGTGGTTGAGCGTCAGCTCTCCGGCGAGGGCCTGAGCCGGGAAAAGCTGGGCCGCGAGGAGTTCGTCAAGCGCGTCTGGAGTTGGAAAAAGGAGAGCGGCGGCACCATCATCCGCCAACTCAAGCGGCTGGGCGCGTCATGCGACTGGGAACGTGAACGCTTCACCATGGACGAGGGTCTCTCGCGGGCCGTCCGCGAGTCCTTCGTCCGCCTCTACGAGGAGGGGTTGATCTACCAGGGCGACTATCTGGTCAACTGGTGCCCCCGGTGCGGAACCGCGGTCTCCGACCTCGAGGTGGAGTACGAGGACCGCGGCGGCCATATGTGGGATTTCCACTATCCCCTATGGGAGGGAGGCGAGGGCCTCACCATCTCCACCACCCGGCCCGAAACCATGCTGGGCGACACTGCCGTCGCCGTACACCCGGACGATGAGCGCTACAAGCCCCTCGTCGGCCAGATGCTCCGCCTGCCGCTTCTCGACCGGCGGATTCCCGTCATCGCCGACTCGTTTGTCGATCCCGAATTCGGCTCCGGCGCCGTCAAGGTCACCCCCGCCCACGATCCGAACGACTACGAGGCAGGGCTCAGGAACGATCTTCCCCAGATCAACATCCTCAACCCGGACGGCTCCATCAACGCCAACGGCGGAAACTACGAGGGCATGGACCGCTACGAGGCCCGGAAGCGGGTGGTCGACGATCTCGAAAACCTCGGGCTCATGCGCGGGGTCAGGGACCATTCGCACTCGGTGGGCGAGTGCTATCGCTGCGCCACCGCAATCGAACCCTACCTTTCGAAACAATGGTTCGTGCGCACGAAACCGCTCGCCGAGGAGGCCATCCGCGCCGTCAAGGACGGGCGGATTCGCATCGTCCCCAAGCAGTGGGAAGCCACCTATTTCGAGTGGATGACGAATATCCGCGACTGGTGCATCAGCCGCCAGATTTGGTGGGGCCATCAGATTCCGGCCTGGCACAACGATGAGACGGGCGAGATCGTCGTCTCGCGCGAGGACCCCGAGGACCCGAAGCTCCGGCGCGAGACCGATGTCCTCGACACCTGGTTCAGTTCGGCGCTGTGGCCGTTCTCGACATTCGGCTGGCCGGAAAAAAACCGCGACCTGGACTACTTCTACCCCACCTCGGTTCTCGTCACCGGGTTCGACATCATCTTCTTCTGGGTGGCCCGGATGATCATGTCGGGCCTCAAGTTCATGGACGATGTTCCCTTCCGCGACGTTTACATCCACGCCCTCGTGCGTGACGAGCACGGCCACAAGATGAGCAAAACGCGGGGCAACGTGGTCGACCCCCTGGATATTATCGAGAAGTTCGGCACCGACTCACTGCGCCTCACGCTGACGGCTATGGCCGCCCAGGGCCGCGACATCCGCCTCTCGGAGGAGCGCATCTCGGGTTTCCGGAACTTTTGCAACAAACTCTGGAACGCGGCCCGCTTCACCTTGATGAACATGGGCGAGGCGTTGCCCGACATCCCTCCGCGCGGAGAGCTCTCCCTGGGTGACCGGTGGATACTCAGCCGCCTGAACGATGTGAATCGGAGGGTGGACACCGCCCTCGAGGAGTACCGCTTCAACGACGCCGCCCTCGCCCTCTACCAGTTCACCTGGCACGAGCTTTGCGACTGGTACATCGAGGTTATCAAACCGGCCCTGATGGCGGAGAGCGGCGGAGAGACGAGCAAGGCCGTCCTGGGCCGCGTGCTTGAGCGCACCCTTCGCCTTCTTCATCCCATCGTTCCTTTCATTACCGAGGAGATCTGGCAGAAGCTCCCCGGCCGCGAGGGTGAGAGCATCGTGATCGCTCCTTGGCCCGAGCCCGAGCCCGATTGGGACGATCAGGCGGCGGAAAAAGATTTTGAATATCTGTCCGGCATACTGGGCAGCATCAGGAACATCCGCGGCGAACTCAATATTTCGCCCAAGAGAGAAATCACACCCACTATCCGTCCCGGAGACAAGACGGAAAAAAATCTCATAGAAAAAGAGTTGGAATGGTTCCTGCGGCTCGGAAACATCAGCGGCGACATCGTTATCGGCACAGGCGCCGAACAGCCCGCAGCTTCCGCGTCCGCCGTTTTTGGAAACACGGCGTCCTTCGTTCCCATCGCAGGTTTGATCGACGTGGATGAAGAGATCAGCCGGCTCGAAAAGCAGATCGCCGACATCGCCAAGACCATCGGCGCTCTCGAAAAGAAACTCTCCAACCCCAATTTCATCGAACGGGCGCCCGAGGAAGTCGTCGAAAAGAACCGCGGCGCCCTGGACGAAGAGCGCGGCCGGGAGCAAAAGCTCCAGGAGAGCCTCTCCCGCCTGATGGAACTCAAAAGCTAGGTGGCCGGTACCCGCGCGCCCGCCCTCGCCTGGCGTCTCGAAAAAGTCGGGCGGGTTGGCTCGACCAGCGAACTCGCGCTAGAGCGCGCCCGCGAGGGCTCCCCGGAGGGTCTTGTCATCTGGGCCGAGAGCCAGGAAATGGGCCGGGGCCGTCTCGGCAGGTCATGGACATCCCCTCCCGGCTGCGGATTGTATTTTTCGGTCCTGCTCCGCCCGGCGGTTCCGGGAGAGCATCTGGCCTCGATCAGCCTCGTCGCCGCTGTGGCCATGGCCGAGGGGTTGTCCGGCGTCTGTGGCCTGGCGGTCGGCCTGAAATGGCCCAACGACCTCAGAATCGAGGGGAAAAAGGTGGGCGGAATCCTCCTGGATTTCGAGCCCAAGGGCGGAAAACGGCCGGCCGTCGTCGCCGGAATCGGAATCAATCTCAGGACTCCACCCGGAGGATTTCCTGAAAAATTCGCGGAGCGGGCCACCTCGCTCGAGGGAGCAGGTTGCCGCTTCCCGGAGGAGGGTGAAATGATCGGGGGGCTTCTGGAGCGCCTTGAGCAGTGGTACCGGACATTTCTCGATTCGGGCTTTGATCCCGTCCGGGAGCGCTGGGAGGCGCTCTCGGACGGGATCGGTAGCCGGGTTTCGGTCTCGCTGGCGGGCGAGCCCACCGAGGGGAAGATGGCCGGCATCGACGCAGCCGGCCGGCTCCTACTCGACACCGGCGGCGGAAAGTTGCTTTCCGTGGACGCGGGGGAGATTATCGAGTCATGAGCACCCACCTTCTGGCCATCGACGTGGGAAACACCGAGACCGTCATCGGCCTTTTCGGGGGCGAGAAGAAAGAAGCGAGCTGGCGGCTGGGCTCGGTCGCCCGGCGGACCTCGGACGAGTTGGCTATCCTGATCGAGGGGCTCTTTCGCCTTTCAGGCTTCGAGATGTCCATCGTCGGGCGCGTGGCGATCTCGAGCGTGGTCCCCCCCCTCGGCCCGACGCTCGAGGAAATGTCGATCCGCCATTTCGGAGTGGCCCCCCTGCTCGTCGGACCCGGCACCCGGACCGGGATCGTCATCAAATACGACAACCCCCACGAGGTGGGCGCCGACCGGATCGTCAACGCCGTGGCGGGCTTCCACTTTTACGGCGGTCCTCTCATCATTGCGGACTTCGGCACCGCCATCACGTTTGATGCGATTTCCGCCGCGGGAGAGTATCTTGGGGGCGCGATTTCTCCGGGATTCGGGGTCGCGCTGGAGGCGCTGGTGGAGCGTGCGGCGAGGCTTCCGCGCATCGAGCCCTCGGCCCCGTCCTCGGTCATCGGAAAAAATACGGTCAACAGCATTCAGGCGGGCATGTTTTTCGGTTACAAAGGATTGATTAAAGGGATTGTAGGGCGAATGAAACTCGAACTCGGAGATATCACCCAGGTGGTGGCCACTGGAGGACAAAGCCTTCTTTTTTCCGGCGACGAGGAAATTTTCGACCACATCAACCCGGACCTCACTCTCATCGGGCTTCGATTGATCGCGGAGCGAAATCCCTAGGCGTCTCGCCTCCCGGGATTCGCCAATGTTTTTTGCCCTGAACAAATAAGGTAGGCATCGCGTGTATCTTGAATATTGGGGTTTAAAGGGTCCTCCTTTAGAGAATCTTCCGAACCCGGATTTTCTCTACTTTTCTCCCAAGCACGAGGAGGCGCTGACCCGTCTCATCTACGCGGCCCAGGGGAGAAAGGGGGCGGCGATGCTGACGGGCGACGCCGGCATGGGAAAAACCACACTGACGCGCGCGTTTATCCGCCAGCTCGATTCGAAGCGCTTCGATGTCGGCCTGGTCGCCAACCCGAGCCTCGAGCCCGTCGATTTCATCAAGGAGATCCTCTATCAGCTCGATGTCCAGGAGGACACGACTTCCAAGGTGGATCTTCTCCGCCTCCTCAACGAGAAAATGCTGGCTAATATTCAGGAGGACAAGGATACGATCGTCATCATCGACGAAGCGCAGGCCATCGAGGACAAAAGAACCCTTGAAGAGCTTCGCCTTCTTCTGAATTTTCAGATGAACGACCGTTTTTTGCTCACCCTCACCTTGGTCGGCCAGCCCGAACTTCTGAAGAAGGTGGCGAAAATCCCCCAGCTCAGCCAGCGAATATCCATCAAGTACCCCCTCAGTCCGCTGGACTATACGGATACGGTAAAATTCATTTTCTTCCGGCTCAAGGTCGGCGGGCTGAATAAAAGCATCTTCTCGGAGGAAGCCATCAAGAACATTTTCAACGCCTCGGGAGAAATTCCGAGGCGGATCGTCAACCTGTGCGACTTGTGTCTCCTCGTCGGATTTACTTATAAGGTCCCTCTAATTAATCGTAAACTGGTGGATAAGGTCATCAGCGACAGCGAGGGTGAGGTATAGGCCATGCGCCTGAGTGATTTGATCAAAGACGGGCCCGAGGGCCCGAAAAAAGATCCTGAGAAGAAAAAATCCGCCGCTCCGCCGCCCGCGAAAGAAGAGACCTTTCGCCTGAGCAAGTTGGGAAACCTCCAGGAGCTTCAGGAAACGGCGGCCCCCATTCCCGATCTCCCCGCGGCCATCCCCGCCGAGGAGGAGGAGGCGGCGCCCATGCTGGATTTGCCGGGCGCACCACAGGTCCGGCACGCGCCCGAGGATGAGGAAGCGGCTCCCTCTCCCTTCGATGACGCCGCCGCGCCCACCCGGGATCTGCGCCATGAAAGCCGGCGCGCGCCCGAGGCGGCCGCGGGCGAGCCCGAAAAGAAAAGGCCCCGGCGCTCCGTTCTGGCCGGCCCCGAATCCATCGGCGGAGAAGGCGCCGGCGTCGAGTCCTCTATCATCGACCCGCTTCTCAACAACCCTCATACCCCTCTCCGGGAGCGGGCGCTCAAGTTCATCATCGGTTTTCTACAGGCCATCGCCGAGGACGAAAAACCTCCGCTCGACGAGGCCGAGGACATCATCTACGACTTCATCGAAGAGCCCGACGCCATGGAGAATCTTTACAACCTGGCCGTCAGCGTTATCGACGAGTCGAATTCGATGGCAATTCATTTGTTCAATCACACGGTCTATTCGATGAAACTGGGAATCGGCCTCAAGTGGTCGCAGGACCGCCTCGTCCGCCTCGGCGTCGCCTCGTTGATTCACGACGTGGGCATGTGCGCCATCTCCCAGGGAATCCGCCATAAGGAAGGCAAGCTGACCCCCGAGGAGATCGCCGAAATCCGCAGCCATCCGCAGTACGGGATGGAGATCGTCATGCACATGTACGGCGATCAGTTCAGCTGGCTCGCCGAGGCGGTCTATCACGAACACGAACGGAAAAACGGGCGGGGATACCCTCAGGGGCTTTCCGGAAGCCAGATATCGGAGTACGGAAAGATCATCGGGCTCGCCGACGTCTACGAGGCCCTCACTCACCACCGGCCTCAGCGCAAGCGGTTGCTCCCGCACAAAGCGGTCCAGGAAATCGTTCAGACCCAAAAGGTTCAGTTCCACCAGCGCCTCCTCAAGGTGATGATCGAGGAGCTCTCGGCGTTCTCGCTAAACAGCCTGGTCCGCCTGAATTCAAACGCCATTGGCCGGGTGACCGAAACAATTCCGGGGCAACCCCTCCGGTGCCGTCGTCCAGCTTATTTTCGACGCCGACGGCAACGAAATAGGGGAAGACCGCTTTATATCGCTGAGGGAATTCCCTCTCCTCTATATCGTCGATGAGGTGGAAGAATCCGAACTGCCCACCAACCAGTGAGAATTATTTCCCTTTGACAACGCACTTTTCAGCGAAGCTATTTTGCGCGGCGGCACTTATCGCCGCCGCCGTTTTCTCTGGCATAGGCGCCCCCGCCGCCGCGCCGGAGCCGCGCTCGGAGTCGTTCACCTACAACATTCAATTTTTGTTGTTCACGAAGGCGGCTCAGGGGCGCTTGTCGATCCGCCCTATCGGCGGGAGACGCTACAGGGCCGAGTTGATCGCCGAAACGAAAGGGCTCGTGGGCATTCTGATGTACGGAAGGGAAAACCACTATATCAGCGAAATGGAGTTCGATCCCATCCGGCGCCGCTTCATCAGCCGACTCTACATCAAGCAGGTCCGTAAGCAGGCGGGCGTCGAGCGGACCGAAGCGGTCATCGACACCGAAAGCGGAATGGTGAAGTGGAAGTATTTTTGGCGCGAAAAGCTTTACGGAAAGGGACACGATCCAATCCCCGAGGGCGCTCGGGTCGAGGATCTCCTCTCCGGCCTTTTCAATTTCCGCATCGGAGGGCTCGGGCCGGTTGAGCGCGGCCGAAATATTACGCTTTTCACACTGCCAAACTACAAAGCGAAAGCGACCAACGAAGGAGAGGACAGCGAGGAGGAGGAGTTCCAGAAATTCGAGATCCGGATTCCCACCGCCGAAGCCGAGCGCGCCTACCGCAAGCGGTTCGGCCGCTCGGGGGAGAAAGGGCTGCTCGTCCTCGTCAAAGTCCCGAAAAACCTCTTCGGACAGGAAACGGGGGAAGTCCGTGTCTGGCTCGATCCCGAAATGGTCCCCGTCGCCACGACGGTGGAGGATGCCATTTATTACGGAGATGTGGACGGCGTTCTCGTCAAACCCGAAAAGCGCCGCTAGCGAAAAGCGTCCCGCATCAGCCTGCCCCCTCTCGGCTTAGCGCCGGCCTCCGCCTCCACCAACACCACATCGAACCGGCATTGGACCCCCTGCGCCTCGGGGTGAGTCATCAGGTAGTGCTCGGCCGCGCGTGTGATTCGCTTTTGCTTGCGCGCGTCGATGGCGGCGGCGCTCTCCTCGCTGCCCGGCGCCCGCATCTTAACCTCGACGAAGGCGATGACATCTCCCTCGCGCGCGACGATGTCCACCTCGTAGCGCGGACCCCGGTAGTTTCGCGCGAGAATCTTGTAGCCGCCGCGCCGGAGAACCCGGCAGGCGGCCTCCTCGCCTTCCGCCCCTCGGCTCCGGCTCACTGTCCTGCTCCCGGAACGCCTCGAAATGTGCGCCGGTGGAGGACGCAGGGGCCGTGCTCGCGTAGCGCGGCGAGGTGATCCCGTGTGGGGTAGCCCTTGTGGCGGGCAAAGCCGTAGCAGGGAAACCGCTTGTCGAGACGTTTCATCAGGTGGTCCCGGACCACCTTTGCGACGATGCTCGCCGCCGCGATCGAGGCGCATTTCGAGTCCCCGGAAACGACCGCCGATTGCGGTGCGTCGAAGGGTATTTTCTTGTTGCCGTCGATGAGGAGATAGTCCAGCGGGGCGTCGAGGCGGCCGGCCGCCGTGGCCATCGCACGAAGAGAGGCCTGGAGAATGTTAATCCGCTCGATCTCGCGCGCGCCGACACCCGCCACCGCGACGGACAGCGCCCGCTCGCCGATTTCGGCGAAGAGCGAATCACGCTTTTTGGGGGTGAGTTTTTTGCTGTCGGCAAGACCCGCTATCGGATCGCCGGGATCGAGGATCACCGCGGCCGCGACGACCGGGCCCGCGAGAGGCCCGCGGCCAACCTCGTCCACGCCGGCGACCGATCGCCATCCCTCGCTTCGGAGGCTCTGCTCCAGGGTATACATGGACAACCTGATTCGGGCGCGGGAAGCGGTCAGCGCGGTGCCTTTTCAGGCAGAGCCTGTTCAGGCGCGCCTGTTTAAACGGAAGCTTCGGGGGTAGAATAAGATCATCATTGCGCGAAATTCAAACCTGAATTCAAACGAGGCCCGCCTCCATCGCCGAAGCGGGAGCTGGAACCGGAGCCGGTACACCCATAGAGGAAACGCCATGCGCCGAATGTCGTCCCCAAAAATTATTCAGGAAGATCATTTCATCGACGGCCAGGACCCTGGAATTCGCCTTCATATACGCGAGAAGCGCCCACGCGGGCTGACGCGCTTCGAGGAGGCGAGAACTATCCTTCTTCTCCACGGGCAGAGCATGACGGCGCCTCATACCTTCGACATCCGCCTGCCCGGCTACTCGTGGATGGACTATTTGGCCCTGAGGGGCTTTGATGTTTTCGCCCTCACCATCCGGGGCTACGGCCTCTCGTCGCGCCAGCCCGAGCTTTCGGCCCCCCGGCTCGCCAATCCGCCCGCAGGACGAGGCCATGTGGCCCTGCGCGACATCGATGCGGCCGTCCGCTTCGTGTTGGGGCGCCGCTCTCTCGGCCGGATCAACCTGCTCGGCTACTCGTTCAGCACGACCACATCGGCGGCCTACACTGCGGCAAACGGCGCGCGCATCCGCCGGCTTGTCCTCTATGCGCCCTTTTACGCATACGAGCGGCCCGAGGTGGCCGTCCTCTCGGAGGACCCCCGCCATCCGGGCCGCCTCGACCCGAAATTCGGCGCCTGGCGCTGGGTCACCCGGCGGGAACAGATGGAGCGCTGGGACGGCAGCATCCCCCGGGGGCAACACAAAAAATGGCGCGAAGCCCGCGCCGTGAAATACTACTGGGAGGAACAACTCAAATTCGACCCCGAGGGGAGGAAACGGCGGGTGCCGGCCGTCAAGGTGCCAAACGGCCCTCTGGCCGATCGCTACGACCGCGCGCGGGGGGTTCCCCTCTACGACGCCTCGAAAATAAAAATTCCCGTTCTCCTGATACGAGGGGACCACGACCGCGGATCGCTCGACCCCGAGGCCAACGGTCTCTATAAGGCCCTGACCGCCAGCCGGGGCAAGCGCCACGTCATCATCGGCGACGCCACCCATTTTATTCAGTTCGAGAGAAGACACGAGGAGCTCTACGGGGAAGTACGGCTATTCCTCGAAGGATAATAATGGAGAGATAAAAAAACACGGCGGGGAATCCCCCGCCGCATGTGGTATCGATACTCGGTTTGCTTCCGGGCCGCTTCTAGCGGTGGCGTTTTTCCTTCACCTGGGCCGCCTTGCCCCGCCGATCCCTGAGATAGTAGAGCTTGGCCCGGCGGACGCGCCCCCTCCGGATTACGTCGATTTTCTCGATCCGCGGGGAGTGAATCGGGAAGATCCGTTCGACGCCAATGCCGTAGGACAACTTCCTGACCCGGAATGTCTCCCTGAGCCCCCCACCGCTGCGGCCGATCACGAGTCCCTCGAACACCTGGATTCGCTCTTTATCGCCCTCGACGATTTTGACGTGAACCCGGACCGTATCTCCCGGCCCGAAATCGGGGACATCTTTTCGCATCCCCTCGCGCTCTATGCGATCAATGACATTCAAGGCCTTGCTCCTTCTTCGAACGATTCGGCCGCCGCCGCTTCGGGCGTCTCCCTGTCGCCAAACAGGCGATCCAGGATGACGGCCGCCGCCGCCCGGACCGACAAGTGATTATACCCGGAAACCTCCCGACCCCGAAGGGGGGGAAGCCTGAAATCCAGTTGATCCATCACCTCGGGCGTCAGCCCCCAGCTCGTGCCGAAAAGAATCAGGCCGGGCCGGGCGCCGCCCCTAAGAAGAGCGCCCATCTCCCCGTAGCCGGTGGCGCCATCCCCTTCCCTGGCCGATGTGCCCACCAGCAGGGGCTTTTCGCCCTCCCGGGCCTCAATCGCCTCAATCGCGCCATCGAGGTCCGGAACGACGTTGAGCTGCATATCCAGGGTCTCGCCCCGCTCGGGGTGAGCCCGCCGGCCGGCGCCGCTGACGAAATGCCCCGTCACGTGGGCGACAAACCGACGCTGAACCGCCGAAGGGTGTACCACAAACGTGCCCCGGATGCCATAGGTGCGGGCCGCCCGGGCCAGATCGTGCATATCCAGGCTCGTAACCGATGAGGTTACCTCTCGGCCCGTCCGGTCCACCACCGGATGGTGAATCAGCGCGATATAGCTGCGGAACAAACCGGCTCCTCCCTCTCAGGCCTCGGGGCCTCTCAGCTCTCGGGGGACCGCCCCATCAGGCGGCGATCCTCCTCGCTCAGCTCCGCCCTGTCGAGCAGATCGCCCCGCCGCTCCCTGGTGCGGTCCAGGGCGGCCCGGCGGCGCCATCGGCGAATCTCGTCGTGATTCCCCGACATGAGCGCCTCGGGCACCCGCATCCCCCTGAACTCGGGGGGCCGCGTGTAGTGGGGGCAGTCCAGCAGCCCCGTTGTGAAGCTGTCGTTGGCGGCCGAGTCTTCGTTGCCCAGCACTCCGGGCAGGAGCCGGCTCACGGCGTCGATCACGATCAGGGCCGGGAGTTCGCCCCCGGTCAGCACGTAATCGCCCACCGAGATTTCCTCGTCAACGAACCCCTCGCGGACGCGCTCGTCCACTCCCTCGTAGCGGCCGCAGATCAAGAGCAGCGGACTCCCTCCGGCGGCCAGTTCCTCGGCCTTTTTCTGATCGAAGGGTCTCCCTTGGGGGGAGAGAAATATCCGCCAGGGCGAGCATTCGGCCGAGACGGTCTCGATCGCCCGGGTGATCGGCTCAGGCTTCATGACCATTCCGCCGCCGCCGCCGTAGGGCGTGTCGTCCACCTGGCGGTAGCTCCCCTCGGCGAAGTCCCGGAGGTCCCACGCCTTGAGCTCAATGAGGCCCCGCTCCCGCGCCCGGCCGACGACGCCGTAGCCGAAGACGGCTTCGAGCATTTCGGGAAAGACCGTCAGGACATCAAACCTCACCGCGGCCCTCCTCCTCGCCCTGATCGTCGGCGATTTCGGGGGGCCGGAAAACCCAGCGGCCCTCCTCGCCGCGAATGACCGCCTCCCGGACGGCGGGGATCAGAAGCTCTCCTCCCTCCGGGGACCTGATGACGATAACGTCGTTGCCGCCGGCACCGAACATGTCCACAATCCGGCCCAACGGGCGACCCGACTCATCCACCGCATCGCGGCCCTCGAAATCCTCCCAGTAGTAGACGCCCTCGCCGGGACCCGGGAGGAGCGTCCGATCGGCCAAAAAAACTTCGCCCCGAAGCCCTTCGGCGGCTTCGAGGCTGTCAAAGCCCTTGAACTTCCAAACGACCGAACCCTTTCCACCTTTCTTGAAGGATTCGATCTCGAGCCCGCTCGAGGGGTCGGAGGCGAGGAATACTTCTCCGATTTCCGCGTAATCATCCACATCGTCCAGCCAGGGACGGACGCGGACCTCGCCCTTGAGCCCCTGGGCCTTGACCGCCACTCCCACGGCCACGCGCCCGCTCATCCCGGCTCCTCCTGACTCCCGGCGGCGTAGAGGGGCCTAGATTCCGATTCCGGCCTTGTCGAGCAGGTTCTGGACCGTCCGGGTGGGTTTGGCCCCCTTGCTCAGCCACCCCTTGATCTTCTCGGCGTCGAGTTCGACGAGGGAGGGGCTCTTCGTGGGATCATATCGCCCCACGGCCTCGATAAACCGTCCGTCCCTCGGCATATGCTCGTCCTGAACAACGACGCGATAGCACGGGGCCTTTTTCATTCCGCCACGGGCAAGCCTGATTTTTACCGCCATTTTCTCTCCTTAATGATTGAGCATCTGCTGCATCATTTGCATCTGTTTGCGTTTTCCATCTTTGGAAAATCCGCGCATCATTTTTTGCATCTGCTTGAATTGCTTGAGCACCCTGTTAACGTGCATGACCTCGGTTCCGCTTCCCGCCGCGATTCGCTTCCGGCGGCTGGCCTTGATGAGCGCCGGGCGCCGCCGCTCCTCGGGCGTCATCGAGTCGATGATGGCCACCGTGCGGACGATCTCTTTATCGTCCACCTCGACATCCTTCATCTTGTCGCCCATCCCGGGAACCATCGAGAGAAGATCGCTCATCGAACCCATCTTGCGCATCTGGATCATCTGGTCGCGCAGCGTTTCGAGCGAGAAAGCCCCCTTCTGGATGCTCTCGGCCATCGCCCGGGCCGCTTCGGGCTCAAAGGCCACCTCGGCCTTTTCGATGAGGGATAGGACATCGCCCATACCGAGAATGCGCGAGGCCATCCGCTCGGGGTGAAACTCCTCGAGGGCGTCGAGCTTCTCGCCGACGCCAACGAGCTTGATGGGCACCCCGGTCACCGTGCCAAGGGAAACCGCCGCCCCGCCGCGCGCGTCGCCGTCCATCTTCGTGAGCACGACCCCGGTCAGGCCGACGGCGGCGGCGAAGGCCTCGCCGAGATTGACCGCCTCCTGGCCGGTCATGGCGTCCGCCACGAGCAGGACTTCATGGGGCGAGGCCGCCTCTTTCATCAGGCGAAGCTCGTCCATCAGGGCCTCGTCCACTTGCATCCGGCCCGCGGTGTCCACGATGCAATAGTCGTAGTGCTCGAGTTTGGATCGCTCCATCGCCGAGCACACGATGGCGACAGGGTCCTTCATCCCCTCGGAGTCGAACGCATCGGCCCCGGACAGCTCGGCGAGCCGCTTGAGCTGAAGGATCGCGGCTGGCCGGGCCACGTCCGCCGGCACCAGCAGGACGCGAAGGCCCCGCTCCCTCAGCCGGAGGGCGAGCTTGCCCGCGCTGGTGGTCTTCCCCGATCCCTGAAGGCCGACGAACATCACCGTCGTCGCGCCCGAGGAAGCCTTTTCGAGTTCCGCCCCGCGGCCGCCCATCAATTCGACCAGGGCGGCCTGCACCGCTTTTACGACCTGCTGGGAGGGGTCGAGGTGGGCGGCCTGATTGATTCCGACGAGATCGCCCCTGATCCGGGCGATAAAATCCTTGGCGACCTTGAAGTTGACGTCCGCCTCGAGGAGGGCCAGCCGGATCTCGCGGAGGGCGGCATCGACCTCCCGGTCCCCGAGCACACCCCGGGAGCGTATGTCCCTGAAAATTCCGGTCAGGCGATCCCGCAAACCTTCAAACATTTAGCCCTCTCTTCCGCCCCCCGGCGGCAAAGGGTGACCGGGGCCGGGGGGCCACCGGTAAGGCCCGGAAAAACATGTTCTTATAAGGGAAATCCGGGGCCATTTCAACAGGCCATTCAGCCCCCGCCCCGAATGGCCCGGATGGCCTCGGCGTAGTCGCCCGCACCGTAGACGGCGGAGCCTGCCGCCAGGATATCCGCCCCCGCCTCGCGGATCTCGGCCGCGTTCCCGGGTTTGACCCCCCCGTCCACCTCGAGCAGGGCCGGGAGGCCCTCCCGGCCGATCCGCTCCCTCAGGGCGCGGATTCGCCCCAGCGACGCGGGGATGAAGCTCTGGCCCGAAAAACCGGGGTTCACGCTCATCACCAGCGCCATGTCCACTTCCCCTAAAACCGTCTCGACGGCCTCTAGCGGGGTTCCGGGGTTCAGGGTCACCCCGGCGCAAACGCCGAGGTCGCGAATTCGCCCGAGTGTGCGGCGGATGTCGGGCGAGGTCTCGACGTGGACGGTGAGGATATCCGCCCCCGCGCCGGCAAAGGCCTCCAGATACTTGTCGGGCTCTGAGATCATCAGGTGCACGTCGAGGACCAGCTCAGGCGAAGCCCGCCGCGCGGCCTCCACCCCGAGGGGCCCGACCGAGATGTTGGGGACGAAATGGCCGTCCATGACATCGAAGTGGAGCCAGTCGGCCCCCGCCTCGGCGACGGCGGCGATTTCCTCGGCCATGATCTCGAATCGGCAAGAGAGCAGGGAGGGCGCCACGCGGATCGGGCCGCGAGTCATATCCGGTTTCGGCATCTGTGGATTTCCTAGTGGTCTTGTTCTTCGATGAGCTCGTCGTCGAGATAAATTCTCGCCCAGGTTTTGCCCTTGACGGAGATCATGAGATGAATCTCCTCGCCCGCACGGACCTCCCGGTCAAGAGCGTTCTTTTTCTCTCCCCCGGAATCGAGCTCGACCCGGAGCCGGCGGCGGGGCCGGCCGGGCGGAACCCGGTAGCGCAAGACGCTGAAATTGCCCACCAGCGCCTGGGAGCCGCGCGCCACGTCCGCATGCACCCGCTGGCCCGCCAGGACGCGCTGGCCCACCTGCGGAATCTGGGCCACGATGGTGCCGCGCTTCGTCCCCTCCCTATCCACATAGCGCACGCGCCCGACCGTCAGCCCGACCTGTCGCACCCGGTCAAGGGCGGTGTTGATCCCCTCGCCGATGAGCGCGGGCATCGCGTAGGCCCGCTCCCTGGGCCCCTGGCTCACGAGGAGGACCACCTGGTCCCCCCGGCGGACGTTCTTGCCCTTGGGGGGCCATACCCCGAGCACCTCGTCCACGCGCCTTGCAGGGTCGAACGCCCGCTCGACGGGGCCGACGCGCAGGCCCCTCAGCCGCACCAGCGTTTCGGCGCGGCTCAGGTCCTCGCCCACGACAGCCGGTACGGCTACATCGCGCGCGCCCCGGCTGATGACGAGCGAGACGGTTCTCCCCCTGCGAATCCGCCCGCCTCCGGCGGGCAGCTGGCTCACGATGTGGTTCTGGGGCACCTCGTCGCTGAAGACCCAGCCGCTCACCTCGAGGGGAATCCCCCGCTCGCTGAGCATCTCAAGGCCTCGGACGATGTCCCGGCCCACCACCCGGGGCAGAGCCACGCCCTCGCCCCCGCGCGAAACATAGATCGCCCCGAGGCCGGCCACCCCGCCCAGGGCCACCAGAAAGATGGTCCAGACGATCCCTCTGAAGAGTGTGCGGACCATGTTCACCCCTCGCGCCGCCACCTGACGGCGAAAAACCCGTCGAGCCCGAGTCCGCTCTCCGGGAGGATGCGAAGCGCCCCATCCTCGTCGGCGAAGGCGCGCGCAGCGGCGGGAAGAGCGGCCACCCCCGAATCGCGTACAAACCCCGCGCGGCCCATCGACCGGGCCACATCGTCGGTCTCCTCTGGCTCGTTCGTGCAGACCGAATAGGTGAGCCATCCGCCCAGACGCACGGTCCGGGCCGCTCCCGCGAGTATCTCTAACTGCGACGCCCGGTGCCGGGCGAGGTCTTTTTCCTGAATTCGCCAGCGGGCGTCCGGGTGGCGGCGGAGCACGCCGACCCCCGAGCAGGGCGCGTCCACGAGAACGGTGTCGAACGCCTCGCCGAAGGCGGGATTTCCCGCGTCCATCGCGACTACCCGGACCGGGAGAGCGATTCTAGCACAGTTGATTTTGAGCCGCCTGAGCCGGCCCCGGGAGTTATCGGCGGCTGTGACCGCTCTCCTTTTTCCGGCCATCCAGCCCATCACCGCCGCCTTCCCACCCGGCGCGGCGCAGGCGTCGAGCACCAGGTGGCCCGGCCCGGTCCCGGCGAAACGCGCGGCCAGGCTGGACGACTCGTCCTGGACGATGAACGCGCCCCCGGCGAAGGAGGCGGTCTTCGTGAAGGAGGGCTGCCCGCCTCCCTTGGGCTTAATCCACAAACTGTCGGGATCGACTCGGCCCGGCTCGGTCTCCACCCCCTCGGCAGCGAGCTTTTGGGCCAGCGAGGCGGCGTCCGAGATCCAGGGGTTCGCCCGCAGGACCACCGGCCCCTCGGCGTTGTTCGCCTCGCACCGCGCCCGCGCCGCCTTGGGCCCCAGAGCGGCGAGCCAGCGGCGGACCAGCCAGCGGGGGTGAGACTCCCAGACGGTGAGGCGATCCTCGATCTTCTTCGGCGGCCCCAGCGGCTCCCTCGACACTCGGCGAAGAACGGCGTTAACCAACCCTTTCGCACCGCGTCCTCCCTCCTGCCCGGCCAGGTGCACCGAGGTGTTCACCGCCCCGTGGTTGGGGACCCGGTCCATGAACATGATCTGGTAGGCTCCGAGGCGAAGGGCCTCGCGCGCGGGGCCGGAGAGACACCCGGCCGGCTCGGTCAGGAAACGCTCGTAGGCCGCGTCCAGGCGGCCCCGCCAGCGAAGCGAACCATAGAGGAGTTCGCGGAAAAACGCGCGGTCCCTCGCCCCGAAATCGCGCGGCGAAAAACGATCAATCAGATTTTCTGCGTTCGAGGGCCGCCGGCTGAAGGCGATGAGCGCCCGGTGGACCGCCTCGCGGACCGGGTCCGCCCCCGATTGGATCGAGATCATGGTCGGGGAGGCGGGCGACGCCGGCCGTTTATTTTTTTTGCGCCCAGAAGCGTGGCGCTTTGGGGCGGTGCGCTTTGAGGCAGCGCCTCTTTTTGGCTTCGCGCCCCGTGGACTCAAACCCGCTCCCCCAGCACAGCGCCGCCGGCGAGCGAGCGCCCCCTGAGATAGTCCGCCGCCGCCATACGCCTCCCGCCGGGGGGCTGCACCTCGAACAAAACCAGATCCCCCTCACCGGTCCTGACCCGGAGGCCGCGCCCCTCGGGCGTATCGGTCTCGCCAAGCACTTCGCCGGGCCCGGCGCTGGCGCCCGCCTCGGATTCCAGTGGGTAGGCCCGCCAGATTCGCATTGGACCAGCTCCAGCTTTGGTTCCAGAGCCTGGCCAGGCCGTCTCGGCCACCGGCCAGGGGCGCAGCCCGCGCACCCGGAGGTCGAGCGCCGCAGCCGGAGCCCCCCAGTCGAGCGGGGCTTCCTCTTTGGTCAGCTTATCGGCCCAGGTCACGAGGGTGGGGTCCTGCTCCCTTTCATCGGCCTCGTTTCTTTCGAGTTGTTCAAGGGTCTGGACGAGAAGGCGGCCGCCCTCCTCGGCAAGCCTGTCGTGAAGCAACTCAGAGGTCTCCCTCGGCCCCACCGCCACGGCGGCGACCCCCAGGATCGCGCCGGCGTCCATCTCCTTCGCCACCCGCATCGTGCAGACCCCGGTCTCCTCGTCGCCGGCGAGCAGCGCCCGCTGGATCGGAGCCGCCCCCCGCCACCGGGGAAGCAGGGAGGGATGGACGTTCACCCCGCCGAGGGGAGGAACTCCCAGAAGTTTCCCGGATAGATACTGCCCGTAGGCGACCACCACGGCGGCATCGGGCGAGAGCGGGGCGATATCGGCGGCGCACACCCGCTCGGGCTGACGGACCTCGAGGCCGCGCTCGAGGGCGCGCACCTTCACCGGCGGGGGGGTGAGCTTTCGCCCGCGCCCGGCCGGGCGATCCGGCTGGGTAAACACCGCGGCAATCTCGACCCCGGCGGAGAGAAGCGCCTCGAGCGAGGGCAGCGAAAACTCCGGCGTTCCCATGAAAACCACGCGCATCGAATTACCTCTAAAAATAACAGGCGCACAGCACCCCTCTCATACGCAGGGACGCTTCCGGGGTCAAACGGGAAACAAGCCGGAATGGACTAAAGGGCGGGAGCGGCCTTGGCCAGTTTTTTCAGGCGGCGCTTGATCAGCTCCCGCTTGACGCGGGTCAGTCGATCGAGGAGCAGTTTGCCGTCGAGGTGCTCGATCTCGTGCTGGAGGACGCGGGCAAGGCGGCCCCGGGCGTCCAGGAGGATTTCCCTTCCCTCGATGTTGAGCGCGCGCACGCGCGCCCTCTCGGGCCTGGTGATTTTCTCGAAAATCTCGGGGAGGGACAGGCAACCCTCGTCGGCCTCGATCTCCTCCCCCTCGAGGGACTCGACCTCGGGGTTCACGAGGACGTGGAGTTGGTCCGGATCCTCGCCGATCGAGAGATCGACCACGACGATCCGCAGAGCTTCGCCCATCTGGGGGGCGGCGAGCCCGACGCCGGGCGCGGCGTGGACCGCCTCCACCATGTCCGCGACAAGCTGCTTGATCCGGCCGTCGATCTCTTCAACGGGCCGGCACTTCTTCCGCAGCATCGGATCGGGATAGGTGAGAATCCTGAGTTCCGCCATGACTGACCGCCGCCGCCTAGGAAAAAGGCTCAAAATCGGCCGAGGTGTTCAAGAAATCATCGGTTTCACGGCCCGTCTCCCCGCCCGTGCCGCCGGCCTCCAAGCCCGTGCCGCAGGCGCTGGCCAAGGCATCCTCCACGGCCCGAATGCAGACCCCGGCCGGGAACCCGCGCCCCATGAGAAACCGGAGCAGCCGATCCCGGAGCTTATCCTTTCCATCGAGCACCCTCAATCGCTTCTCCGCCGCCCGGAGAGCGGATTCTGCCTCGCCCCCCTCACCGTAGCCCTCGGCCAGCGCGGCCTCGGCGATTTCCGTGGATACGCCGATTCCCCTGAGCTCGGCCGCCATCGCCCGGCGGCCCATCGGCCGCGCCTGCAGGCGCCGGCGGACCCAGCTTCGCGCGGCGGCCCCGTCATCGATGTAGCCGTTTCGCTCGAAGCGGTCCAGGAGGGTGTCGATATCCTCGCCCGGGTATTTCTTGGCCCGAAGTTTCTTGCGGAGTTCGGCGCGGGTGTGTGAGCGGAGGGTGACGATCCGGAGGGCGGAGGCCTCCAACCGCTCGCGCGTGGAGAGGGCCCCGTTTCGGTGGTCACCGTTTCGCCGGTTTTTTCTTTTACGGCTACTTTCCGGGGGATGGTCCGAAAAACTCAAGCGCGAGGTCCTCTACTACCAGTACTGCACGTACCGCCCGTGCCATCCGCGGCGCAAAGATCCGTCGCGGGTTCGCTTCGGACGGACATGTCCCGGGCGGGTTCGTCTCAAGCGGACGCGCCCCGGGCGGATGCCCGGGAAGGAGTTTCAGTTAACGCGGGGTGGCCGACTTTTCGGCGCCGCCGGTTGGCGCCGCTCCGGCCTGCGCAGCGTCCTTCCCGGCCGCGGCATCTTCCGGCGCAGCCGCCCACTCGGGCACGGCGTCTTCGGGCGAAGCCTCCCCCTCGGGCATGATGGCCGCCCTGAGGCGGGACTCGATTTCGGCATAAATGTCCGGATTCTCCTTCAGGAAGCGCTTGACGTTCTCCCGGCCCTGTCCGATGCGCTCCTCGCTGAAGGAATACCAGGCCCCCGACTTATCGACGATCTCCTTTTCGACCGCCAAGTCGAGGACGTCGCCCTCGCGCGAGATCCCCTGGCCGAACATGATGTCGAACTCGGCGGTGCGGAACGGGGGGGCGACCTTGTTCTTGACGATTCGCACCCGCGTGCGGTTGCCCACGTTCTGATCGCCTTCCTTGATGGCGGCGATGCGGCGGATGTCGAAGCGGAGCGAGGAATAGAACTTGAGGGCGTTGCCGCCGCTCGTGGTCTCGGGGTTTCCGAACATTACGCCGATCTTCATACGGATCTGGTTGATGAAGATGAAACAGATGTTCGAGCGGTGGACGACGCCGGTAAGCTTGCGGAGGGCCTGGCTCATCAGCCGCGCCTGGAGGCCGACGTGGTGATCCCCCATGTCGCCCTCGAGCTCAGCCTTCGGGACAAGGGCGGCCACCGAATCGATCACCACGACGTCCACCGAGCCGCTGCTCGCGAGAATCTCGGAGATTTCGAGCGCCTGCTCGCCGGTGTCGGGCTGCGAGACGACGAGATTATCGGTGTCCACGCCCAGCGCCTTGGCATATACCGGGTCGAGAGCGTGCTCGGCGTCGATGAACGCCGCCATCCCGCCCATTTTCTGCGCCTGGGCTACGATATGAAGGGCGATGGTGGTCTTGCCCGACGACTCGGGCCCGAAAATCTCGAGGATGCGGCCGCGCGGGACGCCGCCGATCCCGATCGCGGCGTCGAGCGAGATCGATCCGGTCGGAATCGTCGGCATCGATTCGACCATCGGCCCATCCCCCAGGCGCATGATCGAGCCCTTGCCGAACTGGCGGTTGATTTGCGTAAAGGCCGATTCGAGCGCCTTGTCCTTGCGCCCCTTGTCTTTCGCGTCCGGCGTCTTGGGGGACCCGTTCTTCTGGCTCATCGGTAAAACTCCTCGCTGGAGTGGATCGCTTCGTCCTGGGCGGGCTCACGATCAAATCTAGGTGATCTGGCTCCATGCCTGCAACACCCGCGGCGTCCAAACGCCGCGAGGCTCGATTTTTCCCGGGGTTCCGGGCCGGCCTCTTTTTCGCCGCCCGGCGGGTGGGCCCCCCGAATACGGCCGAAAATCCCCCAAGCCGAAAGCCTTCCAGGGCGAAAATCCTTTGGGCCAAAAACCACCGGCCCGGAACTGAAGTGCGAAAACAATATAACAAGTTAAATATCAATGGTATAAAGAAACATAAGTGGTTCTCGTTCGTCCAAGACTTTCGGCATATATACGTGATCCGTTTAGCGAAAGTCAAGCGAAAAAATTTCCTCCCTCTCAAAAAATCCAGGGCCACTCCCCCCATCCGATCTCCTTCCGCCTTCCCGTTCAAACCCCTCGCACACGGGTCCGCCCGGCCAAATTTCGGACCCTACCCAAATTCTTGCGTCCGGGAGGGGCGGGAGAGGGATTATCCGGCCCCCCGGGGTTGTTAATCATTCCAAGAGGGGAGAGGAGCGGCGCCGTTCCGGTTATTTCGGCTCCGCCGCTCTCTTTCACTTCCCTTGTCTAAAGAGGAGCCGGGCCAATGACAGCGCTTCAAGGCACGCGGGCGCCTGGGTTATTAAAAGTGGATATCGAGATCTACATCGAGGGGATGATGATCGGCCTCGTGGGGGCGCTGACGATCGCGCTGTGGTTCCTCATCGTTGACTCGTTTCAGGGCCGTCCCCTTCTCACCCCGAGCCTGCTGGGCACCGTGCTCTTCAAGGGCGGGGACGGCCTCACCTCGCTTTCCACACATCCGATCTCATTCGAGACGGTGGCGATGTTCACCTGGATCCACGGGATGGTTTTCGTCGTGATCGGGATGGCCACCTCGTGGCTCCTGAATCTGGCCGAGCGCGACCCGAACTACGGCTTCGGGGTGCTGCTCCTCTTCGTCCTCTTCGAGTTCGGGTTTATCTGCGTGAGCCCCATCTTCGCCGAGGAGGTGCTCGAGGCGTTGGCGATACCCGATATCCTCATCGGCAACCTGCTGGCCGCGGCGGCGATGGGCGCCTATTGCTGGCGGCGCCATCCCACCCTCAAGGTTTATCCGTAGGCGAGATTCACCCGCAGGATTCTTCCGTAAGAAAAAACTTGCACCAACTCCGTTCAAAAAAAATCTCCGGCTCTCGAAGTGAGAACACGGGGGGCGGTGGGGTGCGTTGGCGCGTTCCCGGCTAGAGTGTCGGGCCGGGATTCCGCGAAATAGGAGTCTCCCCTCCATCCGCTTGCACCGGTGGCCGAGCGGATGCCGACGCCGCCCACGCTGGAGGGACTGCCTTTAGCTGTGTTTCCATGGCCCCGGCCTTGGTGAACCACTTCACTCAACTTTTCAGAGAGTTCGACGGGGATTTTGCCGCGCCCGGGTCCCACCAAGTGAGCTTATCAAGATATTCAATCTAGGTGGGGTTCGTCTTTGCAGGATACATCAATGGGATGTACAATGGTCTGTTCCAAATAAATTGAATAGGAAATGTCGGCACAAAATACCAAATGGAACCCCAGAGGAGGGATTCGTTCATGACCATCCATGCCCATGTAACCACGGCGCTCCTGCTCGTTGCGGGAACGGGAAGCC
>PVBE010412697.1_pt1 | contig 30418 bp, 28 predicted proteins | sample 1631181 | NCBI WGS metagenome assembly PVBE01 (sample SAMN08397723, study PRJNA350692) | Marine metagenome, whole genome shotgun sequencing project. | isolation source: water | place: Pacific Ocean | collected 2012-04
AGTGCGCAGTGCGCAGTGCGTAGTGCGTAGTGCGTAGTTGAAGCCAAAGCCGGAGGGTTCACGCCGCTCGAATCTCTTCCGGTTCCGGAGTCGCTGGATCGCCCGCTCGAAATCGACTGCCGTCGAGCGGGCGTCGGCGCGTGGCCGATTGCCCCGCTCACGAGCTGCGCCGAATGACCGGTTCGTGGCGGTCCTTCGATTTCGACTTGAGAATTTTTACCAATATAAATCAATTAGTTATGAGATTTCTTGCGCGTTGGGCGGGGATCGCCTGCGCAGACTCGGAGTGCGGCGCCCAGGGCGTTCGACCCTCAAGAGAGCGGTCACATCGGTCGAAACAGGAGCACGGACCAGAGGGCTCGGCACTGGAAATCCTGGCCCGATCGGGGCTTTCGAGGAAACGATGGAACTGAACGAGATCTTGAAGGTCGCCATCAAGGGTGGCGCGTCGGATATCCACTTGAAGTCGGGTATTCCTCCGATGTTTCGCGTGGATGGCGCGCTGGTGCCGCTCAAGAACGGGGAACGCATTCTCCCCGACGAGCTTCAGGCGATTGCGATTTCGATGATGAACCCGAGCCAGAAGGCGCGCTTTGAGGAGAACCGCGAGGCGGACCTCGCCTACGGCATCCCGGGCTTGGGACGCTTCCGCGTGAACGTCTTTCAGCAGCGTGGCAGCGTCGGGATCGTCTTCCGCGTGATCCCCTTCGGCGTCAAGACGATCCAGCAGCTGTTCCTCCCGAAGATCGTCGAGAAGATCAGCCAGGAACATCGCGGCCTCGTGCTCGTGACCGGGACCACGGGCTCAGGCAAGTCGACGACCCTGGCCGCGATGATCGAACATATCAATACCGAGCGGACCAGCCATATCATGACCATCGAGGATCCGATCGAGTTCCTGGTCCGTGATCGACGCTCGATCGTGAACCAACGTGAGATCGGCGTCGATACCCACACATTCTCGGGCGCCTTGCGCGCGGCATTGCGCCAAGACCCCGATGTGATTCTGGTGGGCGAGATGCGCGATTTCGAGACGATCGAAACGGCGTTGACCGCGGCCGAGACCGGCCATCTCGTCATGAGCACCTTGCATACCCTGGACGCGACCGAGACCATCAACCGCATCATCTCCGTCTTTCCGCCCTACCAGCAGAAGCAGGTGCGGCTCCAGCTTTCCACGATCCTCAAGGCCGTAATCAGTCAGCGCCTGGTGCCGCGTGCAGATGGCAAGGGTCGAGTGCCCGCTCTCGAGGTCCTGGTCTCGACGGCCCTCACTCGCGAGCTGATCGCGGACAAGGACCGGACCAAGGAACTCCCGGAAGTCATCGCCAAGGGCCATACGACGTACGGCATGCAGACCTTCGATCAGTCGCTGATGAGCCACGTCAAGGCGGAGCTCATCTCCTACGAGGAGGCCCTGAAGCACGTGTCCAATCCGGACGACTTCGCGCTCCGTTTCCGCGGCATCGCATCCACTTCGGATTCCGGATGGGGCGAATTCGCAGGGGAGGGCGACGGCGCCGATGAGGGCCGGGGCAAACCAGACCACGACGGGGTCGAAGGTTTGACGGCCGAAGACGATTTCAACATAGATCGGTTCTAGTCTCGTTCCATTTGCCCACGCGCGCGGCGCCGACCGGACTGTGCGATCCTTCCGCCCGATTACCCGATTACCCGACCACCCGACGCCTCGATTGGACGTCGTGCTATGTGCGCGACCGCAATATCCAATGCGCCGAGGGCTCGCCGCGGTCGGGAGACGAGCCGTGCTTCAGACGAATTCTCGCGGGTGAGGGCTACACGAGGACGGTTCGGATTCGGAGCCGGGGGTGGGGCGGGACTGTGAGGGAAGCCGATGTCTTCGTCGTATTCGGCGCTGCGGTTCGACCGGACGGTTCGCCGAGCGGGACCCTGGCAAGACGCACCCTTGGTGCCTGGGCCCTCTCCGAGAATGTCCCAGCGCGGCGTTTTCTGCTGACCGGGGGGCAGGGTCGCCATGGCCGCCCCGAAGCCGCCGTGATGCGCGATCTCCTGTTGCAGAGGGGCGTACCCGACGGCGAGATCGAGCTCGATCAAGAATCCGTCGATACCCTCGAGTCGGTGCTGCGCTGTGCCCGAATCTTGCGTCGCCGCGGCCAGCCCGGTCGCGTCGTCGTCGCCACCAGCCGCTACCACAGCTACCGCTGTTGGCTGTTGTTCTGGCTGCTGGGCATTCGGGCTCGGATCGGGACGATTCCAGGCGACCGAGCTGCCCTCGGCCTGCGAAGCTGGCTCTTCTCATGGCTCCGCGAGTGCGCGGCGACGCCCTGGGACGCAATGCTGCTGCTGGTTTTTCACCGAGCCGACGCGCAGCCAATGAATCGATTGCGCTAGGAGTTCGCGTGTGCCTTCTTCCGCGGCGCAGTGCGGGCTGTGAGGCTCCCACATCCGTTCGCGTCGATCTGAGCGCTCGAGCGAGATTCCCCATCGGGTGCCGCTATATTCCGGACCCAATCGAATCCGAGGTGCCCCATGTCGCTCCCGTCCAGGGAGATTCGCCAGCTCTTTCTGCGCTTTTTCGAGGAGCGCGGTCATCGCCGCGTATCGAGTGCGCCCCTGGTGCCGGAATCCGACCCCACCCTGATGTTCGTGAACGCGGGGATGGTGCCCTTCAAGCGCACCTTTCTCGGCGAGGAGACGCGCGACTACGTGCGCGCCACGTCTTCACAGAAATGCATGCGTGTGTCGGGCAAGCACAACGATCTCGAGGATGTCGGGCGAACGCCACGTCACCACACCTTCTTCGAGATGCTCGGGAACTTCTCTTTCGGTGATTACTTCAAGGAAGAGGCGATCGAATACGCGTGGTCGCTGCTGATCGATCACCTCGGCTTCGAGCCAGAGAATCTGGTCGTCTCTGTTTTCGAAGAAGACGACGAGGCCTACGACATATGGCGAAATCGGATCGGGATACCGGAATCGAAGATCTATCGCCTGGACGAGAAGGAGAATTTCTGGTCGATGGGAGACACCGGGCCCTGCGGCCCGTGCTCGGAGATTCATTTCGACTGGGGCGCGCTCCCCGATCATCCGGACGACGATCCGTCGAGCGAGACGGGTCGCTTCATGGAGATCTGGAATCTCGTGTTCATGCAGTTCAACCGAGACGCATCCGGGAAGATGACGCCGCTGCCGAAACCCTCGATCGACACGGGGGGAGGGCTCGAGCGCTTCGCGGCGGTGTTGCAGGGTGTGCGTTCGAGCTGGGAGAGCGATTGTTTCACGCCGCTGATCGAGCGTGCCGCAACTCTTTCTGGCGTAGCGCCGGGCCAGGATGCGGAGACCGATGTCTCGCTGCGCGTGGTCGCCGACCACGCGAGAGCTCTCGCCTTCCTGGTGGGCGATGGCGTGCTGCCGAGCAATGCGGGTCGTGGCTACGTACTACGGCGTATTCTGCGGCGTGCCTCACGCCACGGGAAGCTCCTCGGTCGCGAAACACCCTTCGTGCATGCCGTGGCCGACACGGTGATCGATCAGATGAGCGAAGCCTACCCGGAGCTGGGGGAACGCCGCGCCTACATCACCGATCGAATTCGTCGAGAAGAGGAGCGCTTCCTGGAAACGCTTTCGAAGGGACTCCATCTGCTCGAAGGCGAAATTGGTGAGCTCAAGGCTCGCGGTGCCACACAGCTGCCCGGTGAAACGGTGTTCAAGCTCTATGACACCTTCGGGTTCCCGACCGACCTGACAGCCGACATCCTGGTGAGTCAGGACATGAGCCTGGATCAGTCGGGCTTCGACGTGGCGATGGCGGCGCAGAAGAAACGAGCTCGCGCCGCCTGGAAGGGATCCGGCGATACCGCCGTCCAGGAGGTCTACGGGCGAATCGCCCGGGATCTTCAGACGACCTTTCGTGGCTACGAGGGCCTCGAGTTCGAAGCGCCGCTCGCGGCAATCCTGAAGGCTGGCGAAACGGTTGGCCAGGCTGAGGCCGGAGATGAGGTCGAGCTGATCTTCGAAGAGACGCCTTTCTATGCGGAGAGTGGTGGGCAGGTCGGTGATCGCGGTCGCATAACGACCGCAACCGCCGAGATCGAAGTTCACGACGTCTGCAAGCCGGTGACGGGACTCTTCGTCCACCGTGGCGTCGTCGCCAAGGGGCAGATCGAGGTCGATCAGGAGGCCCGGCTCGCGGTCGATGCCGAGACGCGCCAGGCGATCCTGCGCAACCACACAGGCACGCATTTGCTCCATGCAACACTACGCGAGGTGCTCGGTGAGCAGGCGATGCAGAAGGGCTCCCTGGTGGGACCGGAGCGACTGCGCTTCGACTTCACCCACGATGCGCCGCTCACGGACGGTGAAATCGAAGCGATCGAAGATCGGGTCAACGTCTGGATCGAAGCCAACCAGCCCGGTTCGACGCGCGAGATGGACTACAAGTCGGCACTCGAAGCGGGTGCGATCGCGATCTTCGACGAAAAATACGGGGATCACGTACGCGTGGTCTCCTTCGGTGATTGCAGTACCGAGCTCTGTGGTGGGACCCATGCCGAGGCCACCGGGGATATCGGGCTTCTGAAGATCGTCTCGGAATCGGGCATCGCCGCCGGCATTCGCCGCATCGAAGCCCTGACGGGTCTCGGCGCGCTCCGCCACATCCGGCTCCAGGAGCACTTCGCTCGGGACGCGGCCAATCAGCTCAAGGTGCCGGTTGCAGAGTTGCCCGGCCGAGTGAGCCGATTGCTCGAGGAGCGCCGCGAGGCGCAGAAGCAGATCGACGATCTGCGGGCGCAAAAGCCACGTGCGGGCGCGGGCGATCTCTTCGATTCCGCTCGGGCGCTCGCCAAGCATCCGGGCGTCAAGGTGATCGCGGGCCGGGTCGAGCACGTGGACGCGAAGGCGATGCGATCCATGGTCGACGATCTTCGGAACCGTCTCGGGTCGGGCGTCGTGTGCATCGCGGCGGCCAAGGGTGGCAAGGCCCTGCTTGCGATCGGCGTGACGAAGGATCTGACGGACCGGTTCAAGGCTGGCGAGTTGATTCGTGTCGTGGCCGGCGTCGTGGGCGGCGGCGGCGGCGGTCGCCCGGACTTCGCACAGGCAGGCGGCAAGGATCCGAGCAAGATCGAAGAAGCGCTCGCCAGATTCAACGAGTTGATGGACGAATAGGGATGTCGGTCGCGTTGGGAGATCCGTATCGACCCACGCGCAGGGTGACCCGCATCGTAAAGGTCGGCGATGTCGAGATCGGGGCAGAGAATCCGATTCGCATCCAGTCGATGACCAACACCGATACGATGGACACCGCCGCCACGGTGGGACAGATCCAGCGTCTCGTGGAGGCGGGTTGCGAGATCGTGCGGTTGACCGCGCCGTCGATCCGGGATGCCGAGAACCTGTCCTCGATTCGACGCGAGCTGGCCGAGCGCCGAATCAGCGTTCCCCTCGTCGCAGATATCCATTTCACTCCCAATGCCGCGATGATTGCAGCTGAGCTGGTCGAGAAGGTTCGGATCAATCCCGGCAACTACGCGGACAAGAAGAGGTTCGAGGTGCGCGCATACGACGACTCGGAATACCAGGTCGAGCTGGAGCGAGTGAGCGAGCGCTTTCGACCACTCGTCCGTCGCTGCAGGACGAACGGCGTCGCGATGCGGATCGGAACGAATCATGGATCGCTCTCCGACCGCATCATGAATCGCTTCGGAGACACGCCTGAAGGGATGGTCGAGAGCGCGCTCGAATTCCTCGATGTCTGCGAGGACGAGCGCTACTACGACGTGATCTTCAGCATGAAGGCCTCCAATACGCAGGTTGCAATTGCGGCCTATCGGCTCCTGGCTGCGAGACTCGAGGAGCGTCGCAGCGGGCAGGCCTCGTATCCCTTCCACGTCGGCGTCACCGAGGCAGGTGACGGCGAGGACGGTCGCATCAAGAGCGCGATCGGCATCGGATCGTTGCTCGAAGACGGACTTGGCGACACGATTCGGGTTTCGTTGACTGAGGATCCGGTGCGCGAGGTGCCGGTGGCTCGAGCCATCGCCGAGCGCGCCGAGCGGGTTCGGGCACGTCGCCGCCGCGACTCGCCTCCGATCCTCGTCTCGTCCAGTCCCGTGCCCGATCCCTTCGGCCATCAGCGTCGGGCATCGGACAGCGTGGATTGGGGCGGGCTCGAGGTCGGTGCGGACACGCTCATCCGGGTCGAATTCGAGATTGGCGACGCGCTGGATCGACCGGCGGAGACCGCCGCGCGCCTCGCGATCGAGCTTTCCGGGCTGCGTGACGTCGAAGCCGAATCGCTACTCGTGTGCGCCTCGGGCAAGTCTACGATGGCGCGTGTGGGCGAGCTGCGAAGCGAGCTGGAATCGCACGGTCTCGAGCTTCCGATCTCGCTTCGGGTCGGAATCGACGATGCTGAAATCCTCACGGGTGCATCCCCGGCGTCGGTCTCGGTGGCACGCTGGGTGGGCCGCTTGACCGCCGACAGCACGAAGTCGGTTGCGGCGCGCTTCGCCGATGCGGCTCGCAAGTCGGGTGCTGCCATCGAATGGGAGCTCAGCTGCGCAGCCCATGAACTCCCGGCACTCGTGCGCCGCGCTCTTCGGGTCGCCGGTCCGGCGGCCAATCCAGCCGTCTTCAGCCTGGCTGCGGAGGCCCCCCTGCACAACTACCGCGTGCTCGTCTCGGCGCTTGTGGATGCCGGTGCTGCGAGGGCCCCCATCGTTCTGAGACATCGACTCGAAGCCGTCGCGAAGCAGTCGGCTGGTTGGGTCGGGACCGACGGCGTGTCCGAGGCGGCGCTTCTCGACGCGTCGGTTCTTCTCGGATCGTTGCTATGCGACGGCATCGGCGATGTGGTTTCGATGCAATCCGAGATCGGTGCGGCGCCCGCCGTCGATCTCGCCTACCGAGTACTGCAGGGTGCGCGCCAGCGTACGACACGAACGGAGTACATCTCCTGCCCCTCGTGTGGGCGCACGCTCTTCGACCTCGAAGAGACGACGGCGCGGATCAAGGCCAGGACGGACCATCTTCGAGGCGTCAAGATCGCCATCATGGGCTGTATTGTGAACGGGCCAGGCGAGATGGCGGACGCAGACTTCGGCTATGTCGGCTCGGGGGTGGGCCAGGTCACGCTCTACGTCGGCAAGCAGATCGTGGCTCGGGCTGTGCCCGAGTCCGAGGCCTCCGAGCGTTTGGTCGAGCTGATTCGCGAGCACGGCCAGTGGGTATAAGAAGTCGAAGGGGGCTAGCGCCAAGGACCGGGCGCGGTGACTGCCGGGAGTGCATCCGCGTCGTGCAGCGTTTGCAGTTGCTCGACGATCGCCAGACTGCGAGACCCCGCAAGCGTCGGATGGGCTGGCCCCACCAGCCACAGCGCAAGCAGGACGAGAATCGTCGAGATCACGGCACCTTCGGCCAGCCCCAATGCGCCGCCACCGATTCGATCCGCCCAGCCCAGGCCCGCGAATTTCGCGCCGCGTCGCAGCAAGCGAGCCAGTGTACCCACCACGAGAATCGTGGCGACGACCAGGACTGCGCCCGCGATCCAGACTGCCGCTCGCCCCGAAATCTCGCCGGCGGTGAGTTCCGTCAGCTGAATCGAGAGGGGATCGACGGCGAAGCGCGTGACGATCGTGGCTGCGGCAATCGCTGCGATCGAGAACCCTTCGCGGATCAGCCCGATCCAGATCCCTCGGCCGATCGCGATCGCGAGGACCGTGGCCACGGCGAGATCGATGAACGGGACATCGTTCAATCTACCGCCTCTCCATGCGAGTTGATGAGAGCCGGGTTCGAAGCAGCCTCGGTAGAGGGCTCCCGGTCCGCGACGCCTTCGAGCGCTTCATCCTGCGTGGCGTCGCTGGCTGTGACGAGGGGAATAGTCGACCAATCCTGGTCTTGGCTGGCCGCTGGCTCGGACGCGTGGTCGCGGCCCCACACGAGTCGTAGATACATCAACGCTTCGTGGCGACTGGGGTCACGTTCGCGGACGGCTTCCCATTCCCGAATTGCTTCTGGTGTTCGGCCCAGGGAGTAGTAGGTCAGGCCCAATTGGACCTGACTCTCGAGCATCTCGGGATGGTCCTGAAGGATGCGCCGAAATTCCTGGGCGGCCTGGAAAGGAAGTCCGGCTTCGCGGAGCGTCACACCCAGCCGGTGTCGGATGTCGTGAAATTTCGGACAGCGATCGAGGGCGCGGCGGTATTCTTCGATCGCATCCCTCTTTTCCCCCGCCTCGGCCAGGGCGTCCGCGAGGGCCGCCTGTTGATTGGTGAGCTTTCCGCAGGTCGTGAGGTCGAGCCCCTCCGGGGTAGTCCGCGCGAGCTGGCTTGCGCGCTCAGCGTAGCTCTCGGAGAGATCGAATTCGCCGCGCCGTTCATGCAGGCTGACCAGGGCCAACAGGGCTTCGACGTAGGCGGGGTTGATCCGGGTCGCCCGTCGCAGGCTGTCGAGGGCCGCATCGAGATTGCCCTGTCGCTCCTCGAGCATCCCGATCATGTAGTGCACATCGGCGTATTCGTTGCCGTGGCTGACGAGGCGCATAAGGCTTTCCAGCGCGAATGCGTCTTCCCCACGTTCGAAGGCACGTCGACCGAGTACCAGGGTCTCAGGGTCGCCGATGACGGGCGGGCGCAGTCGCTCTGGGGTCCGGCCGGCTGTCGATGTTTGTTTTTCGATCGGGGATTGCCCTTCACGAAACTCATGAGATCGGGTCGGAGTCGCCAAGTTCACATGCCCCCCGGTAGTGAATTGCCCTGAGGATCGCACCTCCACTCGAGATCGTCGAGTCCGATGGGTGGTTTCAGGCGAGCTCGCCAAGGCCAACCGGGTCGCGGCAGCGCCGCTACTCTGCTTGGGCGATTCTGGCGCGGGCGTGACGAGCGGAAGGCGAATCGCCGTAGTTCTCGACGACGACGTGGTATAGACGCAACGCCTCATCCTCCCGCAGCATTGCCTGGAGGCAGAGCCCCAGTCGGTAGAGCGCTCTGGGATCGAGTCCGAGTCCTGGATACTCGTCGATTACGCGCCGATATCGGGCCGCCGCGGATTGCCACTGCGAACGCTCGCGATAGAAATCTGCGATCTGAAGGATGTGGAGTGCCAGGCGGGTGCGTAGCACCAACATCATTTCTTCGCCCTGTCGGGTCTCTTCGGCATAGGGGTGCCCGCGCAGCAGCACCTCCAGAGCCTCGGTGGCCCGCTGCGCGGCAGTCTGGTCGCGATCGATCGACTCGATCTGATTGAAATGACACAGTGCAGCGCGAAGTAGCGTGTAGGGCACCCGTTCGTGTTGCGGGTGAAGGTCGGCGAAGTCCTGATAGTAGGCGAGAGCTTCCTCGTAGCGCTTATCCGAGTAATACGCGTCAGCGATCTTGAGCTGGGCCAGCAGCTCGAATTCGCTGTAGGGATAGTTGTCGATGATCGACTGGAAGCTTTCGATCGCTCCGTCGTAGTCGACGTACCTGAACAGAAGAAGAATGCGGCGACCTTCGAGGGTCTTGAGCCCCTCGGCGTAGAGATCCTCTGCGGGCAGGACGTCCTCGAAGTTCGGGGTGGTCGATGTGCAGCCGAGCGATCCGACTCCGACCAGCGCCCCGATCAGTGCCCCAATCAGCGCCACAGTCGAGGCGCAGCCAGGCGCGAGGCGCGCCGATCGTCGTGTTCGAGAAGAGGAGCATCGCTGCGATTGCGGCATTTCCGGCGGCAAACTATCCGGGAAGCCCCCGGCCGTCAATCTGAGGCCGAGCCGGGCCGAGGCTTCGCAGCGCTACCATTGGGGACCCCAACCAGCTGTAGTGGGCGACTGGCAAGGAGCTTGCTAGCCTGCCGCGCCCCGAGGGTTCGGCTATCGGGACCAACCAGAGGATGAACTCATGGATCGAGAATCAGTCGAGCGACTTCGCTTCGACCGGCGTCTGCAGCGCCGACGTGGCTGGGTTGCGCAATCTGACTACGAAGCGCACCTGGAATCGCTCGCCGACACTTCCGGCAAGATGATCCGCGGCATCGACGAATCCGAATCACTCGATGACTCGCCCGCGCCCGTGCCTGAGCAGGCAGTGGAGCCGGACCTCGCCGAAGCGAGCGCCACAGCGCCGGCGGACGATTTTCCCCCATCTGGATCCTTCTCCGGAGGTGGGTCGGGGTTGCCTTGAGATCCGTCTGATCCGTCGTCAGGCTGCGCGCAGCGCCGCCGGACCGGACCTCGTGCCCACCCGACCCGCTCTGCGAGGCTGGTGTGATCAAAGAGAAGCTCGGCCATCGGCTCGATGGCTGGATCCACACGTTCTTCCCCTTCCTTTTCTGGCGTCCGATCAATCCCGATTGGTTGACCCTGGCGGGCACCGTGATCGCCAGCTCGGCGGGCCTGGCCTTCGCCGAGGGGGCACACGGGACGGCCGGATGTCTGCTGCTGGCCGGCGGCTTCTTCGATCTCACCGACGGAGTCGTGGCTCGTCATTTCGGGATCTCGACCCGCTTTGGTGCGTTTCTCGACTCCTCGTTGGACCGTGTGGTCGATGTGGCGGCCATGTTGGGGCTGGTGGTCTTTTTCGCTCGCGCCAACGACCCAGGCGGTGTCGCGCTCTGCAGCGTGATCCTGATCGCGACGGTGCTGACCTCCTATTCGAAGGCTCGGGCTGAGCTGATCGTCGATCGGATGCCGGGTGGTCTGCTCGAACGCGGCGAACGCATCGGATTGCTCGCCGTGGGGTCGATTCTTGGCATCCTGTGGCCGATTCTCTGGATACTTGCCATCGGTACGGTCGTGACGGTGGCTCAGCGTATTCTCTACGCTCATCGCGAAATGGGCCGACTCGATCGCGAGCAGCGTTGCGAGGGGGGCCGGGAGGCGAACTGAGTCATGTCTGCAAAGCAAGAGCCGGGTGCGGGGACGGGGGAACTGCCGAAGGTCGATTTTTCGACCTTCGTCTTGTCGCTTGGAACCACCGCCCTGTTTCAGATGGGCCTCGTCCCGGATCCCGAGACCGGACGCCCAGGGCCCCCGGATCCCCTGGTCGCGCAGCAGACGATCGAGACGCTCGTGATGTTGCGTGAGAAGACCCTTGGCAATCTCGACGAGGAGGAGCGCAACCTCTTCGATTCCCTGCTCTACGAGCTGCGGATCAAGTTCGTCGAGATCAGTCGGTGACGACGACCCCGACCGGGGGGCCTCTCGTCCTGCGAACTCCCGCCAAGCTCAATCTGGGCCTGCGATTGATGGGCTTGCGCGAGGACGGCTACCACCTTCTCGAGAGCGTTTTCGCGCCGATCGAGCTCTGGGACGAGCTCGAGATCGAGCTGCTTGCGGGCTCCCATCAGATCGAGCTGGAGGTGGCGAGCGCAGCGGGCGAAACCCTGCCGGCGGCGCTGGGGGCCGTCTCGGCGGGTCGCGACAATCTCGCATTTCGAGCGGCCGAGGCCTTCTGTCGCGCTCTTGCCATCGAAGCTCGGATTCGGATTCGACTGGTCAAGATGATTCCCGCGGCCGCGGGTCTCGGCGGAGGCTCGAGTGACGCGGCTGCGGTCCTCAACGGCTTGTCGACCCTCGTGGGGGAGCCGGTCGACGCTGCGACACTCGAGGGGCTCGCTCGGGGGCTGGGTGCGGACGTGCCCTTTTTCCTGGATCCCAGGGCCTCTTACGTGACCGGCATCGGCGAGATCATCGCACCCCTGGATGAGCTACCGAGCTGCGAGCTGGTGGTGGCCAATCCGGGTATTTCCCTCGCTACGGCGGAGGTCTACCGGGCTACCGACGCGCTGGGCAGCGCGTTGACGGAGCCCAGACCAGGCTCTACGATGCGGGCGTTTTCACGCCTGTGCCGGGGAAATGGGGACCCGGGCGAAGAGTCCGCGCATTCGAATCCGATGGGGCCTCGAGCGCATGACCTGTGGGGAGATTTGCTGGTCAACGACCTCGAGCCCGCTGCGCGGCGGCTCTGCCCACCCGTCGGGAGACTGCTTGGCGCGATGCGCGAGGCCGGTGCGATTGCGGCCAGTATGACTGGCAGCGGCGCCACGGTCTTTGGTGTATTCGAGTCGAGTGAGGTGGCCAGGGAGGCTGCAGATTGGCTTCGCGGGTCGCTCGCGCGGGCAGCGGATCAGTCCTGGATTCGTGTGAGCCGGCTCATTGGAGAGCGCTGAGGGCTCATTGGAGAGAGCCGAAGGCTCGGGTTGGAGAGAGCCGAAGGCTCGGGCCAGAACCGAAGGCTTCTCGGGCGGGACCGAGGGGCAAACGAATTTTCTTGGGGCGTCGCCAAATGGTAAGGCAGCGGCCTTTGGAGCCGCCATTTGTAGGTTCGAATCCTACCGCCCCAACCAGTCTCGGGACTCCGCGCCGGGTTCGCAACCGGTCGCTCTGGCGGGTCTGACGAAGTCTGTCGAAGAGGGTTCGACGCAGAAGACGGGCGGAGAACGAGATCGATGCAAGGGGAAGGCCCTCTGGAGAATCGATCCGAATCGCAATCTCGACGCGATGCCCGTGAACGACCAGCCGAAAGCGCAACGATGCCGGACCTAAAGCTCTTCAGTGGAAACGCCAACGTCGCTCTGGCTCGAGCGGTGGCTCAGTACCTCGACCTCGACCTCGGCCGAGCGGAGGTCGGCACCTTTAGCGACGGGGAATGCGCGATCGAGATCTCCGAGAATGTTCGGGGTCGCGACTGCTTCGCGATCCAATCGACCTGCGCACCCCAGAATACGCATCTGATGGAGCTCCTGATCATGCTCGACGCGCTCAAGCGCGCGTCGGCTCGCCGCATTACGGCGGTCATCCCCTACTATGGCTATGCGCGCCAGGATCGGAAGGTGCGTCCGCGAGTGCCGATCACTGCGAAGCTGGTGGCGGATCTGATCCACGTCGCGGGGGCCGATCGCGTGCTCTGCATGGATCTCCATTCGGGCCAGATCCAGGGCTTCTTCAATATCCCTGTCGACAACCTCTACTCGACGCGGCTGCTGCTCGATTCGATCGAGCGCCGCGTGGGTCGAGACGTTGCGATCATCTCCCCGGATGCGGGTGGGACCGAGCGTGCGCGTGCCTATGCGAAGCGGCTCGGGGCCTCCCTGGCGATCATCGACAAGCGGCGTGAGGTCGCGAACGTGGCCAAGGTGATGCACATCATCGGTGACGTGGAGGGCAAGACGTGCGTAATCGTCGACGATATGGTCGACACGGCGGGCACGCTGTGTGAGGCCGCGCGCTGTCTGATGGAAGCCGGCGCCACCGGTGTTCACGCTGCGATTACGCATCCGGTCCTGTCCGGTCCGGCGCTCAAACGCATCGCTGAGTCGGCGCTCGATCAGGTCATCGTGACCGATACGATTCCGCTTCGCCCCGATGCAGCGGATATCGGGAAGTTTCACGTCGTCTCCGTCGCCGGTCCGATCGGCGAGGCGATTCGACGAATCAATAACGAGGAGAGCGTCAGCTCACTGTTCTGAGAGTGTCTGCGGGCACCAGAGAGGAACTATCATGGGTGATGTAAAATTGGTCGTCGAGCGACGGGAGGCCGCCGGCAAAGGTGGGGCCCGCAAGCTTCGTCAGCGCGGGCTGGCTCCGGGCGTCGTGTACGGCGGCGGGCGCGCCGCGACATCGATCGCCTTCGATGCTGCGGAGCTCCAGCATCTGCTCACGACGAGCCATGGCGGCGTCAACACGCTGATCGATCTCGAGGGCGATACCGAGGCCACCGGTAAGACCGTGATCGCCAAGGAGATCCAGCGCGAGGCCGTCCGCGGTGGAATCATTCACGGCGATTTCTACGAAGTCGACCTCACCGAGAAGATCCATGTCGCCGTGCCGGTGCGTCTGATTGGCAGCCCGGCCGGGGTCGTTCTCGGTGGCGTGCTCGATCAGCAGATGCGTGAAGTCGAGCTCCTGTGCCTGCCGAACGCGATTCCGGATGACATCGAGGTGGATGTGACCGAGCTCGAGCTCGGTGATTCGCTGCACGTCTCTGATCTGACCGTGCCTTTCGGCGTCGAGCTGAACACCGACGAGTCGCTGACCGTCGCGACCGTTCTGGTTCCGCGCGGACTCGCGGAGGACGAGGAGCCCGTGGAGGGTGAGGATGCAGAGGCCGCCGAGGAAGGCGATGCGTCGGGCGACGACAAGGCCACGGACAAGGACGAGGACAGCGGCGGCGGCGACAAATAGTTCGTCGCAGCGGATCGCAAGCTGACTCGCATCGTGTCGATTCTTCGAAAGCTGCGCGATCACCTTCTGGGCGCGTCCCAGGAGCCGCTTCCCGCAGCTTCGAAGCTGATCGTGGAACTTGGCAATCCCGGCTCGAAGTACGCCGGCTCGCGGCACAACGTCGGCTTTCGCGTGGTCGAATGTCTGGCCGAGCGCAACGCTGGCGTGTGGCAGCCAGAACGGAATCTGCAAGCGATGGCGAGCGTCGTCGAGCTGGGCGGCAGGTCGGTGGCGCTGCTGGCGCCCCAGACCTTCATGAACCGCTCCGGTGACTGCGTCGTGGCCGCCCTCGATCGCTGGCCCAATCTGGATCCGGCCGCCGACCTGATCGTCGTCTACGATGATCTGGACCTTCCGACGGGACGCATTCGTCTGCGGCCGAGTGGCGGCGGCGGCGGGCACAACGGCATCGGTCATATTCTCGAGCGTCTGGGTAGCCAGGCGGTCCCCAGGTTGCGTTTCGGCATTGGCCGCCCCGACCCCTCGCAGGCTGTCATCGACTGGGTGCTCGGTGCCTTCACGCTCGAGGAGGAGCAGGCCCTGCCGGCGGCGATCGAGTGGGCCGCGGAGGCGCTCGAGGTGGCGGCTCGGGACGGCGTCGTGTCGGCGATGGGGCGCTACAACGCTTCGCGCGCTGGATCGAGCTAGATATACTGATAATCGAATCCGATTCGAGCACATTGTCAGGTATGAGAGACCGAAAAGACACCCATTGATCCAACTTGTCTGGTGATTGTCAGCCTGATACGGTCTCGCCATGTGCGCGGAGCTCCTCTCCACCGACTCCACAGCGGGCCTGCCGGCCTACCAGCAGATCGCCCGCCATTTCGCATCCGAGATCCGTCGCGGCGCTCTGCGGGCGGGCGCCCGTTTGCCCGCGATTCGCAGTCTCGCCGCACAGCTCGGCCTGCACCGCGACACCGTGGCCCTCGCCTACGAACAGCTCTCGGATCAGGGCTGGGTCGAGGCCCAGGTGGGGCGCGGAACCTTCGTGCGCGCGAAGGGGCTGCTGGCTGCGACGATCGCGGAGCCGGGCGCGGCGCTGCCGGGCGACCCGGGAAGCTCGGTGGGCTCGGTGCCAGATGGCGATGTCGAGCTCGCACCCCAGGTCGAAGAGTTGATCTCGCTGGGCAACACGCGCCCCCGCTACGCCACGGGCGAAGACGTCGTCGCGCTCCACAAGCTGATTCCCGATCCGCGCTTCTACCCGATCGAGGATTTTCGTGCCTGCATGAACGATGTCATGACCGAGGATGGGCCCTCGCTCTTCTCCTACGCGGCGCCAGAAGGCGACCCGCGTCTGCGGCGCGCCCTGGCCTCCCGATTCGGGGCCCAGGGGATCGCAGGTTCCGCTGCGCAGCTCGTGCTCTGCCACGGAGCCAGCCAGGGCATCTCGCTCGCGTTGCGGCTCTTCCTGTCGCCTGGTGATCAGGTCGCGGTCGAGGTCCCCACCTATGCGAATGTGCTCTCGGCCTGCGCGGGGCTCGGCATCACGGCTGCACCGGTGCCGATGGATGCCGAAGGGCCGGATCCGGAGGCCTTGGATCGACTCCTCGCCAAGCCCGATGTGAAGGCGTTCTACACGATTCCGAGCTTTCACAATCCGCTGGGTACCTCGACCTCGCTGGCGCGTCGGCGTGTCTTGCTCGAGATTGCCAGAGACCGCGCCGTGCCCATCATCGAAGACGGATTCGAGATGGACCTTCGCTTTCGCGGGTCGGAGATTCCTTCCCTGGCGGCTCTGGACACGAGCGGCATCGTCGTGCTGCTCTTCTCGTTCTCGAAGTCACTCTTCCCGGGGATTCGGGTGGGTTCGATCTCGGCGCGAGGGCGGGCGCTCGAGGGCCTGGTGGCGCTCAAGCACGCGACGGACCTCTCCGATGCGCTGCCGACGCAGGTGGCGCTGGCGCGCTTTCTCGAGTCCGGCGCCTACGACCGACATCTGGCGACGATTCGCGCGATGCTTCGTGCTCGCCACGATGCGATGGATCAGGCACTCGGCGACTTCATGCCTGCGGGAACGAGCTGGACGCGGCCGGAGGGTGGGTATCAGCTCTGGGTCGAGCTGCCCTTCGACCTGGACACCCGGGATCTGCTGCCAGATGCCGCCCGAGCCGGCGTGCTCTTCTCACCGGGCACCCTGTTCATGCCGGACGCGCGGCCTTCGCGTGCGATGCGGCTCACGGTGTCGTGCGCGGAAGAGGACGAGATCCGTCGCGGAGTCGCTGCGCTGGGCGACGTCGCGAGTCACAGTGGAGCGGCGCTGCACGGCACCGGGCGCGCCGGCGGGATGCACCTCTAGAACACACGATCCAATTCGAGTCTTGCTTCGAATCGAGCCTTCCAATCGAACCCTACCAGGAGACCACGCATGTCGAACGAGAACGGAAACGACACCAACGACACCAACGACACCAACGGCGCCGGACGCAAGGGCGCCGAGTCCTTTGAGCTCAAGGTCGGTCTGGCCGAGATGATGAAGAATGGCGTGATCATGGATGTGACCGACGCCGATCAGGCGAAGATCGCGGAGGATTCGGGCGCCTGCGCCGTGATGGCGCTCGAGCGGGTGCCCTCGGATATTCGGCGCGACGGGGGCGTGGCGCGCATGAGCCAGGTCGAGATGATCGAGCAGATTCAGAAGACGGTCTCGATCCCGGTCATGGCCAAGGTTCGGATCGGCCACATGCAGGAGGCTCGAGTTCTCGAAGCGATGGGCGTCGATTTCATCGACGAGAGCGAGGTTCTGACGCCAGCAGACGAAGAACACCACATCGCGAAGCACGACTACCGCGTGCCCTTCGTGTGTGGCGCGCGCAACCTGGGCGAGGCGCTTCGGCGGATCGGCGAGGGTGCGGCGATGATTCGCACCAAGGGCGAGGCCGGTAGCGGCAACATCGTCGAGGCTGTGCGCCATTTGCGAACCGTTTGCGGTGAGATCCGCGCGATCCAGGCACTTCCCGTCGAGGAGCTGATGTCGACGGCGCGAGACATGGGGGCGCCCTTCGATCTGGTCTGCTTCGTGCACGAGAACGGCAAGCTTCCGGTCCCGAATTTTGCGGCTGGCGGCGTGGCGACTCCGCCCGACGCGGCACTGTGTCGCTCACTCGGGGCCGAGGCCGTGTTCGTCGGTTCGGGCATCTTCAAGAGCGATGATCCCGCTGCGCGGGCCAGGGCGATCGTGCATGCGACGACCCACTGGGATGACCCCGAGGAGGTGCTGAACGCCTGCCGAGGCCTGGGGAAGGCAATGGAAGGGATCGAGATGGGCAGCCTCGACGAAAGCGAGCGGCTCGCGAACCGCGGCTGGTAGGCCCCTCCATGGCTGGCGCCGCTCCGATCGTCGGGGTACTCGGGATCCAGGGCGATATCGAAAAGCATCTGTTCGCACTGGGGCGCCTCGGCGCCGCTGGGCGGCGGGTGCTCGCAGCACGGGATCTCGCTGGACTCGCCGGGCTGATCCTGCCGGGCGGCGAGAGTACGACGATGGCGAAGGGACTCGTCCGCCACGACCTGGTGACTCCGATCCAGGCGTTCGCCCAATCGGGCGGCGCGATTCTCGGTACCTGCGCCGGCGCGATCCTGCTCTCGCGCAAGAGTCGAAACCATCCGGTTCCGACCCTGGGGTTGATCGATGTGGAAGCCGAACGCAACGCGTACGGTACGCAGCTGGAGTCGTTCATCGCGACGACGGACGAGGCTTCGGCCAGCGATTGGACCGATCTGAAAGCCGTCTTCATCCGCGCCCCGCGCCTCGACCGGGTGGGCTCGGGCGTCGAGGTGCTTGCCTACGTCGAGGGTGTGCCGGTTCTGGTTCGGGAGGGGCGACGCTGGGCGTGTACCTTTCATCCCGAATTGACGGACGATCTACGCGTCCATCGAGAGTTCTTGTCGGATGCGCGTCGGGCCCGTCTGGGCTGACGAATCCGGATTGAAGCAGTCGTGGCGTGCGGCAGATCGGAGATCTCGGTGAGCCCGAGCCGTCCGCTCCGGGAGTGCGCTATCTCGCCGGGCTCGAGCCATCCTGGGTGACCGGCGAGAGCTCTGCGATGGAAGGCGGCGATGAGCGTTGCAGGGCCCCTGATCTCGGGGCGGTGGTCGCTGGGATTCATGGGGAAGAGGTTGGGAATGACGGAGACAGAGCGATGCTCGGAGGGACGGGTCGCCTTTCGCTCTCTTGTGATCATCGTCAGCGCCTGCTTCGCGATGCTCGTCGGTCCCGCTTTCGGCGCGGGCGGCGCGCGGGCTGGAGTCGTTCCGACGGCTCTGCCGGGTGCCCCCGCCTTTCCGGATGCGCTTCGTTCGTCGCTCGAAGAGGCTCTGCAGTCGCGCGTAAAGGGATTTGCCGCGCGCACTCGCCACCTGCGTCCCGATGGAACGCCGGAGTATACGAACCGGCTGGTTCTGGAGAAGAGTCCCTACCTCCAACAGCACGCCCACAATCCGGTGAACTGGTATCCCTGGGGCGAGCAGGCCTTTGCTGCTGCGCGCCGATTGGGTCGGCCGGTGCTGGTCAGCATCGGCTATTCGACCTGCCACTGGTGCCATGTGATGGAAGAGGAGTCCTTCGACTCGGTCGAGACCGCTCGCGAATTGAACTCGCATTTCATCGCGATCAAGGTCGATCGAGAAGCCCGTCCCGATGTGGACGCGATCTACATGAGCGCCATCCACGCGATGGGCCAGCTAGGTGGTTGGCCGCTCAATCTCTGGCTCACACCCGACGGCGAGCCCTTTTTCGGTGGAACCTATTTTCCGAAACAGGATCGTGGTGGGCGCCGGGGCTTCGTGAGTGTGCTGAAATCGATTCATCGCGCCTACAGCGACGACCGCGAGAGGATTCACAGCGGTGCATCGCAGCTCGCGGCTCGCATCAAGAAACAGCTCGAGGGACATGTCGCCGTTGCGAGCGTTCGATTCGGTGGCCCGATCCTCGAGCGGATGCTGGCGCATTACGATCGCGCTGCCGATCGCGAATGGGGCGGGGTCGGCTCGGGAACGAAGTTTCCTTCGTCGCTTCCGATCGGTCTGCTTCTGCGCGAGGCACGCCGCACGCAGAATCCGAAAACACTCGATCCGGCGCTGCTCACCCTCGACAAGATGGCGAGTGGAGGCATCCACGATCACCTCGCTGGGGGCTTCCATCGCTATTCCACCGAGCGTCGCTGGCTGATCCCGCACTTCGAGAAGATGCTCTACGACAACGCCCTGCTGGCGGTCAGTTATCTCGAGGCCTTCCAGGCGACCGGGAACTACGTCGAGATCGTTCGGGACATCCTCGACTACGTGTCGATGGAGATGACGAGTCCTGAGGGAGGATTCTATTCGGCGGCGGACGCCGACAGTCTGAGGCCCGATGGAGAGGCCGAGGAGGGCTACTACTTCACCTGGACGCTCGCTGAAGTCGAAGCGGTGCTCGGCGTGTCCGCGGCGCGAATCCCGATCGCCTGGTACGGGATCGTGGCGCGGGGTCCGCACGACGGTCGCAATGTGCTGCACACCTGGCGAACCAGGTCGGAGCTGGCCCGAGAACTCGGGATCCCGAGGGCGGTCTTCGATCGTGACCTGGCCCTGGCACGCGAGAAACTTCTCTCAGCTCGTGGTCTGCGAATGGCGCCGCTGCGGGACGACAAGATTCTCGTCGCCTGGAATGGTCTGATGATCTCGGCCTTCGCGCGAGCCGGCTTCGTGCTGGCCGAGGAGCGGTATCTCGAAATCGCTCGGCGCGCGGCCAGTTTCGTGCTCACCTCGATGCGCCGTGAGGGTCGACTCCACCGCGTTTCGCTATTCGGGAAGGCAGCTGGGCCGGCCTTTCTGGAGGATTATGCGTTCCTGATCGCCGCGCTCATCGATCTCTACGAAGCGACGGCGGATCCGCGCTGGATCGAGACTGCGCTGTCACTGCAGGAAACTCTCGACGATCACTATCTCGATGTGAAGGGGGGCGGCTATTTCAAGACCGCCGACGATGGCGAGCGGTTGCTGGCTCGGGAGAAGCCCATCCGCGACGGTGCCATCCCCAGCGGCAACTCCGTTGCGGCGGCGAATCTGTCGAGGCTCGCTGCTCTGACGGGCAACGAGCTCTATCTGGAACGCCTGGGGCTGCTCTACTCGAGCTTCGAATCGACCCTCGCACAGAACCCGGCCACGGCCGCGCAGCTCATGCAGACGATCTCGGATCGCGAAGCGGGCATCCGGGAAGTCGTTCTCATCGAAGCCGAAGCGGGCGCCGGTCTCGAAGCGATGCTCGAACCGCTGCGCAGTCAGTTCGTCCCGAATCGCGTCCTGATTCGCACGCGGGAGGGGCAATCACTTTCCACTCTGGCCGACACGCTTCCGGTCGTCCGCGAGCGGAAGGCCATCGGGGGGAAAACGACCGCCTACGTCTGCGAGAATCGAGTCTGCCAATTTCCCACCAACGAGCCCGGGGTGTTTCGCCGGCTGCTGGCCCAGCTGCTTCGGCCGACGCTGCCCGATTCGAGCAAAGCGCACTAGCCCGCTCGTCCGATGCTCCTGGGTCATGCGCAGATTCGGGCTCCGCCCTGCCCGTGATTCCGCGCGACTCCCCGTGGGACCGAGCCCTGGGCCGAGCCGGTGCAGCAATGCCGACGGTGTCCGAAACCTCGACCGGCTTGCTCCCGGAAGGTCTTCTGTGTTACCCGTTAGCGCTTCGAAATCGGGGCCTTGCCCCTCAACCACCAGCCTCGGTGCTCGCTGATCAGGCCGCGGATACCCGCCACGGCTCTTCCGAATTCCCGACCGCGCGTGACGCGAAGGAAACGGATCGACACGAGAGCGCCCGGATGCCGTGACGGCACCGACCGGGAGGAATGCTTTGCGGGAATATGAGACGACATTCATCGTTCAGCCGGAGATTTCCGAGGAGGGCAACGCGTCCCTCCTGACGAAGCTCGACGGCATCCTCTCCTCGGGCGCCGCAACGCGCCTGATGTGCGAGGACCACGGCAAGCGAAAGCTCGCCTACGAAGTCAACAAGTTCCACAAGGGCCACTACTACACCCTGATGTTCCTCGACGGGGGTCAGGTTGTTCCGGACCTCGAGCGCACCCTGCGCCTCGATGAGTCGGTGTTGCGATTTCTGACGATTCTGGTCGAGGACGAAGTGGCCGACGTCGAGACGCGGATATCGACTGCGGCTGAAGCGGAGGTCGAGCAGACCAAGCGTGCAGCCGAACGCGCGGTCCGCGAAGCCGAGGAGGCCGAGGCTCGGCGTAAGGCCGAGGCGACGGCGACGGCGGCGCGCGAGGAGAGCGAAGCGATGGCTCGACAAGCGGATGCAGCGGCCGAGGACGCCGACGCGACGAGCGAGAAGGCCGACGCGCAAGGCGATGACACCGACGCGAAGGGCGATGCCGCCGGCGACGAGGCGAGCACGAGCAGTGTGGCCGAAGGAGAACAGTCGTGAGTGAAGGAACCCCTGGTGGCTCCGATTCCAGTCCCCGTCCCCCGAGCGGCCCCGCCGCTGGCGGCGACGCAGCGCCGCAGGCACCGAGTGGCCCGGCTGCTGGCAGTGGTGGACCGCCGAGTGGCCCGGCTGCTGGCAGTGGTGGACCGCTGAGTGGCCCGGCTGCTGGCAGTGGTGGACCGCCGGGTGGCCCGGCTGCTGGCAGTGGTGGGCCGCCGAGTGGCCCGGCAGCTGGCAGCGGTCCTCCGCCGCGTGGCGATCGGGGTCCGGGTGGTGGTTCCGACTTCGATCGCGGCCCGCGACCCCAGCGTGGCGATCGGGATGATCGTCCGCCGCGCGCGCCCCTGACCGTGAAGGGGTGGCTGCGGGCGGCCGCCCGCAAGAAGGCCCGCAAACAAGCCAAACGCAAGGGGATGTTCCAGCGCCGCAAGGTGTGTCGCTTCTGTGCGGACAAGGCTCTCACGATCTCGTACAAGGACGTGAAGACGCTGCGCTTGTTCATCACCGAGACCGGCAAGATGACGCCGCGACGCATCTCGGGCACCTGCGCGAAGCACCAGCGACCGCTCTCCCTCCAGATCAAGCGCGCTCGCCAGCTGGCGATGCTGCCCTACGCCCCGAGCCACTGCTAAGGAGACGGTCATGGGTCAGGTTCAAGTGATTCTCCGAGAGGACGTCCATGCCCTGGGAGACGCCGGGGACATCGTCAGCGTGAAGCCCGGCTACGCGCGCAATTTCCTCGTGCCCCAGGGCAAGGCGCTGCTGGCGACGGTGGAACGCGTCAATGAAGTCGAACATCAGAAGCGCGTCATCTCCGAAAACAACGCCAAGCAGCTGAAGGATCTCGAGGCGGTCAAAGCCAAGCTCGAGGGCATCGTGTTGGAGATCGAGGCCCAGGCCGGAGACGAGGGCAAGCTCTTCGGTTCGGTCACCGCCCAGAATCTGGCGGCGCGACTCGCCGACAAGGGCCTCACGGTCGATCGACGCAAGATCGTTCTCGGCGAGCCGATCAAGACGGTCGGCGAGCACACGGTCGCGATTCGGTTGCGCAGCGATGTCGTGGCCGAGTTCAAGGTGACGGTGAAGAGCGTAGAATAAGACGACGTTCTGCTGTGCCATGTTCGGGCGGTGAAGGGGTGGACTTCATGGCTCGCGGTTTTGCCGAGGGAGGGCGAGCCGCTTTCCTGCTCCGCTTGACTTACGCCCACCCCTTCCCCGCCCGAACTCGGGCCCGGGAGGCGTGGGCTTTTTTATGTGCTCAATTGATTTTGAATAGGGTGGTATCATCGGGCCTTCGAGGCTGAGCTGGCTCATTGGGTTTCGTCGGGTCAGCGGCCGGTAGGGGGGGGTGTGGGCGAAGTCGACGAGATTGCGGGGCGTATTCCACCGCATGACATCGAAGCCGAAAAGGCGGTCCTGTCGGCGATCCTGCTCGACAACGACGCGATCCATACGGTCGTGACCGAAATCCAGGACCCGGACTTCTACCACCCCGCGCATCAGCTGCTCTACCGGTCGATGGTCCGGCTGAAGGACGAGAATCAACCCGTCGACCTCACTACCCTGGCCGCCTATCTGAAGGGTGAGGGGATTCTCGAGAGCGTGGGCGGAGTGGTTGCCCTGGCCGAGATCGCCGACTACGAGGCGACGCCGGCGCATATCATCCACTACGCGAAGATCGTGCGCGATCGTTCGATCAAGCGCAGCCTGATCGCGACCGCCAGCGAGATCGTAGCCCTGGGCTATGAGCAGGGAGAGCCTGCGGACTCGCTTCTCGATGAGGCGGAGAGCCGGATTTTCGGCCTCTCGACAGCGAAATCGAGCACGAGCCTGTCGAGCATCTCTGTCGAGATGCACGATGCCGTGAATCACATCGACATGCTGATGAATCGCAGCGGCGAGCTGACCGGTCTGTCGAGCGGTTTCGCAAAGCTCGATGAGATGACGGGTGGGCTGCAGCCGGGCGACCTCTTCATCCTCGCGGCTCGTCCAGCCATGGGCAAGACCGCCCTTGCGCTGAATCTCGCTCGCAACGCAGCCGTAGATTACGCAAAGAAGGTTGCGGTCTTTAGCCTCGAGATGACGACGCGCTCGCTTGTTATGCGCTTGCTGTCTTCAGAAGCTCAGGTCGACTTCAGCCTCTTCCGCAGCGGGCTGATCTCGACCGATGTCCATTCCCACCTGATGGCGGCCGCGGGACGCCTTGCGGAGGCCGGCCTCTGGATCGACGATACCGGCGCAGTCTCGATCCTCGAGATTCGCGCAAAATGCCGTCGCATGCATTCTCAGCACGGACTCGATCTCGTGGTCGTCGACTATCTGCAGCTGGCCCGCGGCGATCGGAATACTCAAAATCGTGAACAGGAGATCTCCGAGATCAGTCGCGGCTTGAAGGGTCTCGCCAAGGAGCTCGATATCCCCGTGGTTGCACTCTCTCAGCTCAATCGCGGACCGGAAACGCGCAAGGAAGACAAGCGTCCGATGCTTTCCGACCTGCGGGAGTCGGGTGCGATCGAGCAGGACGCCGACATCATCGCCTTCATCTATCGCGACATCGTCTACAACCGGGAGACGGAGTTCGAGAATCTGGCAGAGCTGATCGTCGCCAAGCAGCGCAATGGTCCGACCGGAACCGTCAAGCTCGAGTTCGAAGGTCGATACGCCCAGTTTCGCGACTGGCCGATCTCCGACGATCCCTACGACGGCGCACCGGGTGGCGCAGGCTACGGCAGTGGCGGATTTGCGGACCGGGCCGAACACGCGGATGATCTCGACATTCAATCGGACCAATTCTAGTGTCCTGTTCCGGAACGGGACACTAGATGCCCAGCTTGCGCCGACCGCGGGCGATCCGACCGGGCGCCCGGATCGCGATCGCGGCGCCGGCGGGCCCCGTCGATCCCGAGGCACTCGAGAGCGGACGAATGGCCCTGGAGCGTCTTGGATTCGAGACCGTCATCCGACCGGATCTCCTGGAACGCGATGGCTATCTGGCCGGCTCGGATGACAGGCGCGCCGCCGAACTCATGCAGTTCATCGGGGATCCCGACATCGACGCGATCCTGTGCGCTCGCGGTGGCTACGGCTGCCATCGAATCCTGGGAGCCCTGGATCCGCAGGCCTTCCGCGATGCCGCGAAGCCGATCGTCGGGTACAGCGACATCACGACGCTGCTGCTCTGGCAGCGCAAGCAAGCCGGCTTGCTCGGCATTCATGGTCCGATGCTCGAGAAGAAAGATGCGCTTGCGGGTGAGTCGGGCTCAGCGCTGATTCGCGCCCTTCAGGGAACCGGGCCGCTGCCTCGCTACGAAGGCGAGACTCGTGTTGCGGGTTGGGGCGAGGGTCGACTCGTCGGCGGATCGCTCTCGGTCTGCGCGGCGAGTCTGGGCGCGCCCTGGGAACTCGACACTCGGGGCGCAATCCTGATGCTCGAGGACATCACCGAGCTGCCCTACCGGATCGACCGCATGCTTCAGCAGCTGCGGGCGGCTGGAAAATTCGATCGCCTGGCGGGCGTTGCGCTCGGTGCGTTCACCGATTGCGACGACGAGCGCTATCCGGAATGGACGATCGAGCGGCTCTTCGACGAGACCTTCAGCCGGCTGGGTGTACCGGTTGTGAGCGCGCTGCCCTTTGGGCACGGGCCCGAGAACCGGCCCTGGCCCTTCGCCGGGCGAGGGGCCCTGGATGGGACGCGCGGCGAGCTCGAGATATTGGAACCGGCGGTGACGACGCGGTAGCCTGGTCTTTTTATAAACGCGCGCGTGTGCGCGCCCGGGCTCAGGGCTGTTTGCGGCGCTGCGCGTGCGCGGGGCTCGGGCTGAAGGCCGTGGTGGGACGGGGGGGGTATGAAGCGAAGTCTGGTCGAGCGCAAGCTCGGGAAGGTCGAGCGCGCTCTCGACAAGGCCATCGAGAGGCAGGAGATCCCAGGCGCCGTCGTGCTTGCGCGAATGCCCGTTGGCGACGAGGTGCTGGAATACGCCTGGGTCAGGGGGCTCGCGGTGGCGCGTCCCGAGCGTCTGCCGATGCGGCGGGACACGATCTTCGACCTGGCCTCGCTGACCAAAGTGATCGCCACGACGACGGCGATCATGCTGCTCGTCGAGGAGGGCTCGCTCGGCCTCGATGATCCGGTCGCCAAGACGCTGCCCAGCTTTGCCGAGCGCGACAAGGAAGCCGTCACGATTCGACAGCTGCTCTCGCATTGCGCGGGGCTGCGGCCCTGGCGGGGTTTCCACGAGCTACTGATCCAGAAGGAACGCAAGACGGGCGAAAGGCTGCTCGGGATGCCCGAGGCAAGGGAGTGGATCCTGGATCGGGTTCTGCGATCGGGCCTCGTTCACGATCCCGGCGAGGCGGCGGTCTACGGTGATCTCGACTTCATCGTGCTGGCGGCGCTCGTCGAAGCGGTCTCGAAGCAGCCCTTCGACGAGTTCTGCGAGTCGCGCATCTTTACCCGCCTGGGCCTGGCCGATACGCGCTTCTTCCCGATTCCAGTCGACGGCTCCCAGGCTGCGCCCGAGGCGGTCCGAAGGCGTGTTGCGGCGACCGAGAACTGTGCCTGGCGCGAGCGGATCCTGTGGGGCGAGGTCCACGATCCGAATGCGTCGGCGATGGGCGGCGTCGCCGGGCATGCGAGCCTCTTCTCGACCGCCGACGACGTGATGAAATTCGCGCTCTGCGTGGTGGATGCGTGGCACGGGCGATCCGAGGCGCTGCCGCCCGGACGCGTGCGGGAATTTGCCACGCGGCAGAAGCTGCCCGAGTCATCGGATTGGGCGCTCGGCTGGGATACGCCGACGCCGGGCGCCTCGTCTTCGGGCAAGCATTTTTCGACCCACTCGATTGGTCACCTCGGATTCACGGGCACCTCCGTCTGGATCGATCTCGAACGCGAGGCAATTGTCGTCATGCTCACAAATCGACTCCACCAGGTCGCAAAACGCAGTCGCTTCGAGCTCCGCCCGACCGTCCACGATGCGATTCTCGAGGCTTTCCTCGCCGCATGAGCGATGCCACTCGATCTTCCCATCGGTCCTACGATTCCAAGGGACTCCAGCACGTCCATTTCGTTGCCATCGGTGGCACCGGGATGGGTTCCCTCGCCGGCCTGCTGAAGGCACGGGGCGTCCTCGTCACGGGCTCCGACAAGCAGCTCTACCCGCCGATGAGCACCGCTCTGGCCGATTGGGGAATCGAGGTCGCCCCGGGCTTCTCGCCGGAGAATCTAGAGGGCCTGGAGCCCGATCTGGTGGTGATCGGCAACGCCGTGCGCCCGGACAATCCCGAGGCCGTCGCGGCCATCGAGTCGGGCCTGCCGGTCCGCTCTTTCTCGGACGCACTCTACGAGCTGGCGATCGCACACAAACACTGCATTACGGTGAGCGGGACTCACGGCAAGACCACGACGACCAATCTGATGGCGCAGCTACTGCTTGCAACCGGGCGCGATCCCTCGCTGCTGGTCGGCGGAATCAGCCTCGACTTCGACGCTTCCTTTCGCGAGGGAGCGGGCGACCATTTCGTCGTCGAGGGGGATGAATACGACACCGCGTTCTTCGACAAGACGCCGAAATTTCTTCATTACCACCCCGATACGTTGATCCTGACCTCCGTCGAGTTCGATCATGCCGACATCTACCGCGATCTGGATCACGTGAAGTCGGCCTTTCGGAAGCTCGTCGGGTCGATGCCGCCGGACGGGAGGGTGCTGGCGGCGCTGATGCACGAGGGCGTGCGCGACGTGTCGAAGGATGCAAGCTGTCCGGTGATCGGGTACGGCGTCGAGCGGGTCGGTGCGGCAGATCCCATCGATGGAGTCCGATGGTGGGCGTCGAGTCCAGTGCCCCGAGAGCGCTGGCTTCGCTTCGAGCTCGAGGATCGCAAGTCGGGCCGCCGTTTCGAGGTCGAGAGCCCGCTTTTCGGAACCCATAACATCGAGAATGTCGTCGCGGTTCTGGCCGCTCTGGATGCTCTCGATGTGCCCCTCGCAGAGGCGATCGTGGCGCTGCGGGCGCATCGGGGCGTAAAGCGACGGCAGGAGGTGCGGGGTAGGGCGGCAGGTGTCACTGTGATCGACGACTTCGCCCACCACCCGACGGCGGTGGCCGGAACGATCGAGGCCATCGCCCAGCGCGATGCTCGTCCGACGAGCGCAGACGGCGAGTCGCGCCCTTCTCGGGGGCGCGTCGTCGCACTCCTCGAACCGCGCACCAACACCAGCCGCCGCGCGCTCTTCCAGGACGATTATGTGCGTGCGCTCGAAGGCGCTGATCGCATCGCGATCGCCGAGGTGGGCGACGAGCCGATCTACAGCGCCACCGGCGAAGTGACGGAATGCCTCTCGGCCAAAGCGGTCGCCAAAGCGCTACGCGATCGGGGTCTAGACGCCGCTGCCTTTGCAGAAATCGACGACATCGTTCGCTGGGTCGTCGAGGGCCGCCAGACGGGCGACACCGTCCTCGTCATGAGCAACGGAGCCTTCGGAGGCATCTGGGAAAAGCTATTGGCCGCGCTGGAGGCCGCCGAAGCCGGCGTTGCCTCAGATCTGCCAGAATGACTCGACCCGATCGGCATCGATCGGAATCGTGATGATTTCGTGTATGCGACGCCCCGCGATGCGCGCCAGCAGAATCATGCGCGCTTCGAGGCTCCGGCCCGCGATCGATGCCTTGACGGTAAGCGATATGGCGGCCCGCTCGTCCCCGATCATCACATCTTCGACTTCGACGTTGTAATCACCCGCACCCATCTCACCGAGCTGTGCGAGATACTCGAAGATGGCGTCCGGTCCCCTGATCTCGCCCTGCCAGGGACTCTTGCCCTTGACATGCCACACGATGTCGTCCGCCCAGAGAGCGCGGAGAGTCTCGGTGTCACTGCCATTGACGGCTTGCAGGCATTGATGGACCAGAAAGGAGTTGGGATGCTCGATCATCTCCGTTTCCCGATGGAATTGGGCGCGCGGATGCATCATAGCCCGACACGCGATTGCGTGGGGTGAAGATTTTTGATTTCTCTATGTTATCGGGGTGAACCGTGTGCCGATCGACCCGAATGGCATCGACTCGATCCTCGATTTTCTAGCGATGCATTACGAGTATGACGCCAACGGGCGAATCGTGGCCGTTTGTGGTGGTGGTGACTTGCCCCGATTTGTCTTCGCCCGATCGGCCGAGGGATGCATCTGGCGATTTCCAGCGGACCTGCCGGAGCAGGTCGTGGCGAGTGTCGCCAAGCTGGCAGGACGTGAGCCAGGCCTGCCTCAAAGCTGGGGGTGGGGGGAAGCGCCGGCGACACCGGAACGACTGGTCATGATGGCACGACTGTTAGGTGTCGAGTTCGACCCGAGCAATTGCGGTCCCGAGCTGATCGAAGGGGCCGGGGCGCTGCTAGCCGAGGTCTGGACCCTTCGCTGAGGTCGAAGTCCCCCGCTTTCTCAGTCGGCGGGCCGGCCGCCCCGCGTCCATCCGAACGCCTCCACCATGGCGTGGTAGATGTAATTCTGCTCGCGGACGCCATGGAAGAGGGCCGCGCGTGGCCCGCCTGCGTAGATCGGGACGTCTTCTCCGGCATGGGTTTCCGAGCCCATCGGCACCGTGGCCTCCTGGAGATAGTTCGGGCTCGTCGTATCGATCTGCTCGAGGTCGGGGCGTCCTCGGGTGATGCCTTGAACGCCGCACTCCAGTGGAGGACGACCCGCGCACGGGCGATGGCGAAAATGGTGAGCGCCCTCAGGCTGAGTCCTCGAGGCCCCGGTATAGCCGGGGCCATTGGCATAGGAGAGCGTTGTATAGGGCTTGCCGAGCGCGTCTCGGGCGTATTCCTCTGCGCCACCAGAAAAGAAGCTGGCTCCCACGGCGAGGCCGAGAATCGGGTTGCCACGCTTCGGGTAGCCGGCGATCGTGAGTGTGTGGCTGTGGTCGGCGGTGACGACGATCAGCGTCTGGGCCGGATTCGTCGCCTCGAGAGCGACCCGCACGGCGTCTGAAAGGGCGATCGTATCGCTCAGGGCCCGTTCGGCGTTGCCGACGTGATGGCCGTGATCGATGCGTCCGGCCTCGACCATCAAGAAGAACCCGGACTCGTTGCGAGAGAGGATCTCGAGGGCTGCCGAAGTCATCTCCGCGAGCGAGGGCTCGCCCGCCCGGTCTTGCTCGCGGTCGGTCTCCCAGTTCATGTCCTGTGGCTCGAAGAGCCCGAGGAGGTGCTGGATTCGGGACAGGTCGAGCCCTGCGAGCTGTTCGCGATTCCACACATAGGCCGAGCCCTTCCGAGCGTCGAGCCATTCCTCGGTCAGATCGCGCCCATCGAGTCGCTCTCCGGGCCGCGTCGGGTCCTCGGGGTCCACGCTGCCGCTGGGCCTGAAGTGCACTCGGCCGCCGCCGAGTGCGACCTCGAGGCCATCGCCATGGCGCGACTCCAGGAGCTGGCGCGCGATGTCGGGGAAGCCGTCCTCGCGCGCCTCCGGAGCCATGCGGGAATCGTCCTCCCAGAATCGAAACGGAACGTGGGCATAGCATCCAGCTGGCGTCGCGTGGGTGACGGTCGCCGTCGATACGATGCCCGTCGCCAGGCCACGCTCTTCCGCCTCCTCGAGAATCGTCGATACGCTTGCCGCCTCGACACTCCTGTGGTCGCCCGCTCGCACCGTCGCGTCGACACCCAGCACACCGGAGATCGTCTTTACGCCGGAGACCATGGCGGTCATCTGGAGGTCGTCCTCGAATTTCAGCTTGGCGATGGCCTCGAAGCACTTCTTCAGGTGGGGCTGCACGCACGAGGGGAGGGAATGGGGGAGGTGTGAGATG
>PVBE012396182.1_pt1 | contig 30418 bp, 15 predicted proteins | sample 1631181 | NCBI WGS metagenome assembly PVBE01 (sample SAMN08397723, study PRJNA350692) | Marine metagenome, whole genome shotgun sequencing project. | isolation source: water | place: Pacific Ocean | collected 2012-04
ATGAAAGGACGACGGAGCCGGACCAACTCCTAAACGCCCAAAACACAAAACAGGCTTTGTTGTTCTGAGTCCCGAGGGGCTCCACCGCGCTCCTCAAAAGAACAACCAATTCCACCCACGAATTGTTCTGAAGAACCTTCGCGGAGAGGCTGTGAAGAAATCGATGGTTGCAGGGTGTTGCTTTGTTGAGCCCCGACTTTTTTGGATTGGCTGTGGACCCAGCTGGGGGCAAGGGCCCTGCTTAGGGAGGCCTTGGCTGGCGGTGATGATAAGGTTTGCTCTGCATGGGTTGTTCACTTTCTCCAAAGTTGCTGATCCAACAGGGAGCGGTTTGGCGTTACGTGGTGACGATCGCACGCTCAGTGCGCAGCGCTACCATGCGAAACAAGTTATGAACCAGCACGTACCACAGCACGACTGGCTTGACCTTCTCCAGACCACGGACCAGAAACTGCTGAAGTCCCCGGTTGCGGCACGTCGCGTTGGGCCATTCCGTCTTACTACGCTGTTTGTATTTCTCTTGCGCCTCGGCGGTTCCCATCCGCTGACGCCAAGCTGCGACCCACGGCGTGTCGCCCGGCTTGGCAGCGTACGGATCTTCACCCCGCTGCTGTTTCTTTTCCACCGCCTTCACCGGGGCAAAGACCGTCACGCCTCGCTCGCCCACACTTGCCAAATCTCGATTGCTGGCGAAGCCGCCGTCCACGTAATACTCTCCACCCTCGGGCAACGGGGCTTGGTCCGCTTCGACGTGCTGCACCATCGGTTCCATCTGGCCGGCATCGCTACCGACGTTCACCACATCCGCACCGACAATGACCAGACTGTTCAGGTCGGTGCTAAACTCGACGTTGTAAGCGGGACGGATGCCGCCATCTCCCATCTTCATCCGACGCGATTCGGGATCGGTGGTGCTGGCGCGGGCCGTCTTGCCATCTCCTTTCTTGCGCTTCTCACGTTGCTTGGCAACTTGTTCCACTTCCTTCTGAGCCTCCTTGATCCGCTCCACCCGCTCCCGCGCCGCACGCTGCTGTGCCGCTCGTTTCCGCGGCGAAGGTGGCTGCGTTTGCTCGAACTCTCCTTGCAGTTGCTCCCATTGCTGTTGGGCTTCTTCCAACAGTTGCGAAAGCTTCTCGGCCTTCTGGAACGAATCACTCCCGGCATTGGCTCGCACCCGCATCCCGTCCTGTCCCAGGGTGTCGAGGCTCGCCAGACCTTCGGACCTCAGCGCGGCGACGTTGGTCACGACTTGCTCGCGGAGCCACGGGAGATGCTCAACGCGAAAGTCGGACAGCGCGTGATAACTGACAGAGACTCCGCCGCAGATCCACTTATACGGATCGCAGTCGGTGCAGCGGCGGGCCAGTTCATGGGCGCTGGCGATGTGTTCGTCCGTGGCATACAACCACAAGGCGACCAGGATGCAGGGATCGATGGCGGGTCGTCCAGCATGCCCTTCGACCGATTTGATATCCTGGTACAGGGGCGTCAGATCCAAGTCCTCGATCAGCGTCCAAACGAGTCGAGCCTTGTGGTCGGGAGGGATCAGTTCGTCAATCGTTGTGGGGTTGGCGACCTGGGAACGGTCGGGCGAATAGACTCGCGGTGTGGGTCTGTCCTTCATGGCTCTTTCCTCCATGTGCGAGAACATGATTTATCTACCATCTATACGAAATTGACCCCGCTAGCAGGTTAAGCTAGCACTACCGAATTCCAGCTTCAGGCGACCGGCTCCGACAGTTGGATTTCTTCACAGCCTCGGAGCGAAAGGCGACTATCGGACAGTAATTCCTCGAACGGTCCTTAGGGGGTGGCAGGTACAGGATATCCGATTCGCGGATCGACGACGTTCAACAGCGGCTCGCCGTCCAAATAGCGGCGCAGGTTTTGGCAAAAGAACTCGATCAGTCTCCGTCTGCGATTGGGCGAAAGTCCGGCGCAGTGTGGCGTGATGACCAGGTTCGGAGTATCCCACAGGGTACTTTCCGGCGGAAGTGGCTCTGCCGCGCAGACATCAATACCGGCTCCGGCAATTTTCCCTGTCCGCAATGACGCTGCCAAGGCGTCTTCGTGGACGATATCGCCGCGGGCGATGTTCACGAGAAAGGCAGTCGGTCTCATGTGAGCGAGACGCTCTGCGTCGATCAGGTGATGTGTTTCCTTCGTAGCAGGACAGGAGATCAGTACGATGTCGGCAGTCGCGAGCAGCTCGTCTAGACGGTCCAGCGACCACACTGCTTCTACAGAATCCGGCCGAGGAGGCTCGTGCGCATCGACAGCCAACACTCGCATTCCAAACGCGGCGGCGACTCGGGCATATCGGCGTCCAATCCCGCCCAGGCCGATGATGCCGGCGGTCGCTCCGTCGAGATCAAAGTGCGTGCTCCACTCCCAAAGATGTTTCTCTTGGTGGCGGAAATAGGACGGTAGGCCGCGCGTCAGGGCCAGCGTCAGCGCCCAGGCCGCTTCCGCAACCTGCGGCGCGTGCACACCGCTGGCATTGGTAATCGTCAAGCCCCGCTCGATCAACGGCGCGTCAACCATCGCGTCGAGCCCCGCCGCCGCGGACTGAATCCAGCACAACTTCTCGGCATCGTGAAACAGCTCGGGCGAATGATATCCATAGAAGATCTCCGCGTCGGCCAGCTCCGCTGCTAAATCTTCCTTCGTTGGGGCCACCACCTTGGCGTCTGGCGCCGTTCGCTGAATCGCCTCGACCGATTCGTCATCGATCCCCAAATATGAGTCGAATGCCACGATCTTAGTCATTACTCGACACCTCCAATCTTCATTGTTCGTCGTATTAAAATACTGCTAACCCTGGCCGTACCGAATATGCATTTCGACTTTCTCGACCTTGATCAGCTTACCCAAATCACGCGAGGCGGATGCTGGGAACTGTAATACGACATCGTTAAGGCCCAGCTTGCAATGTTGTGGGGCGACTTCGTAATCCAGCTGCAGCAGTCGTTGCTTCGGATCGGTCTTCCAACTATCCGCGCCGCCGGATGCGGGTTGCGGACGGGGCGAGAAGATCTGGCGGTCTTTCCAGTCGGAGTCACGGGCTTTCAGAGACAGACGTGTCCCGTTGATCTTCACCACAGGCGCCTCGGACGGCTCTGCTCCAAACAAGACTAATCGCAGCAGCAGCTGGTTGATCTGGTCGTTGTTTGCGCTGACCTGGTCTCCGATCCGCAGTTGGACCGAACGCGGCTCGCCGTTGCGCGCCAGTTCAATCGGCAATTCTGCGTCATCGTTGCGGTTGAAGTAGCCTTCGGCCCACGGATAACCTCCCCGGCGCTGGACGACGAACATCTTGTCCTTTTCACGTAGCGTCCGTGGACTGCCGATTTCGTGATAGGCCTGACGTTGCGACGCAGGTCCAGGAGTCGCACCGACTTTGCGACACAATTCAGGACTGGCGTTCTTCCAATTGAAGGTCATGATGCTGTCAGCCCCCTGGTGCCACCAGTTTGCCGACACGCCGCGAAAGAATTCGATGGGCGGATACTGATAGGCATCGGAGGCGTGGTGATCGTCGTGACATGGTTGCAGTTTGATGTTGCGACCGCGCGTCGCGCGGCGAAACCCGTCGATGTCACAATCGATGCTGCGCGAGCCGAGTGTTAGAATATCGACCAGATTCTCGCGAGCCCACCCAGCGACGTCGAAACCATCGTGTCGGCAACCCTCAAGGGTACAGGGCACGCGGGCAGCCAGCAGGAGCGGCCGCCGGCGGTTTCGCGCAACCTCCAGCAGCATCAGTCGCACCATACGGACAAACTCCGTGACCTGATCGCGCAGTTCCCACTGTCGGCCTGGCGGGAGACACGGCACGTGGCGAGCGAAATCGATTTGAAATCCGTCGAAGTCGTAGTTCTCGGCCAGCTCACGGAGAATACGAACCTTTAGCTCGCGCACGCCAGCCACAGCCAGATTCCAAAGCCCTTGTTTCCACCATGTCTTGATCACCCAGTCGGGATGCGCTTGTTTGATCGGGTGGGGCTTACCGTTCCATCCAGCGCCTGTGCCTTCCTCGTTCAGCTCGACTTCGCAGAGGCGGTGACTCCAAAAGCACTCGAGCTTTCGCTTTTTGGTTTCCGTGACCAACCGCCCGATCCAATCGATTCCCTGCTCGCGCCACTTATCTAACCCGGCTTGTGGAATCTGCTCAAGCACTTTGCTCGGATACGTGGCATGGCCCAGTGCCGTCAGATCCCACCAAACACTATCGATCTGCGTGCCTGGCTCGTCGATGAAATCGAAGCGATAGTCGAGCCATTCGTCGAAGTCGTGGCCTAACTGGCTCCAAGCATCATATTGCACGACCAACCGTCGTCGCCGGTCAAGCGCCTCATGATGCTCACGGCTCAGCGCCACAACCGGCCGCTCGCTTGGCTGCGCCATCACGCGTAGCGCCCGTGACGTCAGCAGCCCGGCTGTCGATGCAAGTAGGGCTCGACGACTGAATTCCATTTCAGCGGTCATGGAGGTTTTTCTTATTCTCATTCGCTTTCAACCCACTCCAGTATGCTTTCTTGTTGGCAAATGTCGCCTGGCGAGATAGTCGTTGATCGCTGCTCAAAACGTTCGGTTCGCGGAGCGAACCACGACAATCTCACCAGGTCTCATTGTTCGACTCCAGCCACTTCATTGACGACGATCTCCAGTTCTTCCATGTAAGGCTGCTTGCCATCGACAATCGATTTTAACGTCAGTCCCAATTCATTGTGGCCACGAAACGGCGGGCATTCCGCCAGAGAGATTTCAAAACGTTGCCCCGGCAGACCGCCGCGGCGCTTGCCCACTGGGAAGCGGTTGATCTTGGCTTGATCCATGATCTTCCCGTTGAAGTCAACGGTCATCAGATCGTCGTCACCAAGATGATAAACCCAGAACGTGAGGTGACCTGATAGCCTTTCGCCCGAGCGGCCATCGGCCATGCGAAAGGGGAAGGCAAGCCGCGTTCCGACATCATGTTGGTCGAACGTCAGAACAGGGCCGTTGACGTGCCCCAGCGGACTGCGACCTTCGTCATACCACGGATAGTTGCGAGCCGGCGGTTTGCGGCTCGAGATACCTTTCCCCATCGGGAGGTAGCGATAGGTGCGAGGCCCGGCAAAAACGCTTTCATTCGACTTGACCGCTTGTGTCCATCGAGCCATGCGAGCTTGTTGTTCCGGCGCGGCAGTGGACTGGCTGCCGAAGTGGATTCCAACGTTCCAAAACGAAATGCTGTCAGCGCCCCAGGTGTAGTAGTTGGCAGCGGCACCACGGGCTTCCGATTCGGTGAGCAACATACCGAGGTAACTGTTCGTTTTGTGCTTGGAAGACATGGCGACGGGCCGATCGAGAATAGCCGGCGGTCCGCTGTAGATCGTGCCGATCATGTTGCCCATCACGACAATCGTGTCCACGTCTGCCGGCCTTGTGAAGCGAGTGAACTCGTCGACCGGAAGCTGTGGATCGGTGTTGTTCCAGGTTGAGATCACGACATAGTCGATCCAGCCGCGTTGGACCCACGTCTCGATGTCGACGCCTGTCAGCCAACAAGCGGCCAGCGATTCGGGAACTCGCACGCCAAGCGTCAGCTGGTCCCGGCCGCGTTTCGTTGCAGCCGCACCGAGTATCGTATGGATCTGACCAACATATTCTGTCATGACGGCTGCTTTTTCGCGTCCCTGATCCCTGGAAAAATGCTTCGCCCAACGCACGAAGTTCAATTCCAAGCCGTCGACATCGTACTCTTCAGCGATCTCACGCATGATGCCAAGGCGATGCTCGCGAACTTCCGCGTGTGAATAATCCAGGGCGGTTTCGTTGGTGCGTTTGTCAGGCTGCTGGATGACGAATTGCGGGTTATCGATGGTGAATTTTGGGCAGAGTGGCTGAGCATGTCCGATCTGCCGATGATGCGTATCGTTCATGCGAATCGCAGCCAGCACTTCCTTGTCTTTGGCACGCATATGCTCGGTCACGACCCTCAGAACATCCGTCCCTTCTTTACGCAAAGCTCGAATGCCGGCCGCCCAGCCATTGGAGTAGTCTTCGCCGAAGCGATCACCGTACGTTTCACCTGCCTTCGAATCAAAAGTACAGATGTCTGGTGTGGCCGCGAGAAAAACGTAGGTGGAAAACGGAACAGCCGCGGCCTCTTTATCCAGCCATTGTTTGACGAATTCCGTCGCACCTCTTGGCGGTGTCTCCGAAAGCATCTGGGCGTCGTCATTGAAGACGATACGCCGTTGCCTTTCTTCCGCGCTCATTGAACCGGCTGCTAATATGACGATCGCAATAATCGCATTAAACAAACGCATCACGAACCTCCGGCAAACGGGATCGACTGACTCTCTGTGTCCGAACAGTGGATTGTGTCCGAGCGAGTTGCAAGGCGGTATACTGTCGTGGTGGCCATGATAACCTATCTGTATCCCACCAGTTTGGTTTGGGATCACATCCACTGCTTCGAAGCTACCCGACAACGCCGCGGAGGATAGCTTCAACATGCTCCCCGCGATGCTAGGCAAGGACAAAGGTCCAATCCGCGACTACATTCTGCAACAGGGATTCGGTGGCACTCGGTATCTAGCGATTCGTCGTGGTAATTGGAAGTACCTGGCCCATAGAGGATCCGGTGGCAACCGCTACGAGTCACATCGCCTGCTGAAGAAATATTACTTGCCCGATACCGCGCCCGAGGCACCGGGCCAACTGTACAATCTGGAAACCGATCCAGGCGAAACCAAGAATCTCTATTTTGAAGATCCGAAGATTGCCGAGCAGTTGAAGTCGCTGTTGAAGGAATCGCTGGAAAGTGGCCGCAGTGTCGCAGAACGAAACTAGTGTGTCTTAAACCCGCGGCCTTCGGCCGGGCGACCCTGAAAGGCTCGAACGTGGGCGGGTCGGGAGACCCACAACGTATGTAGCCATCTCGCTCCGTCGAGATGAGCCTAATGGATGAACGGTGGAACGGCAATTCGACTCCTGCCACTCTACTCTATGACGTCAGGCGAGGAAGGCCGATTTCACGTTGGCCCTTTCCGGAGTCACGGCCAACGCAACCGTGACGGTGGGCAACGCGGGCGATTCGGACGATTCGACCTACACCGTCACCGTCGACACGATTGCCGGTGACGGCACCTTGGGTCTGGATATTGCAGGCGGCAACAATATTACGGACCTGGCGACCAACGCCGTCAACACGACACCCACCACGGATGAAATCTACACGATCGACAACGTGGTCCCGACGGTCTCGATCACACGTGATGACGCCAATCCGACCAACGCCAACACGGTCACCTTCAGTGTTGACTTCAGCGAAGACGTTTCCAATGTAGACGCAGCCGATTTCACCTTGGCTCTCTCGGGTGTGACGGCCAATGCAACCGTCACGGTTGGCAATGCGGGCGATTCGGATGCGTCGACCTACACCGTGACCGTCGACACGATCGCCGGCGACGGCACGCTCGGGCTGGACATCGCCGGCGGCAACAACATCGTCGATACGCTCAGCAACGCGGTCAACACAACGCCCACCACGGACGAAGTTTACACGATCGACAACACGGTCCCGACCGTGGCGATCACGCGTGACGATGCCAACCCGACCAACGCCACAACCGTCGTCTTCAGCGTCGACTTCAGCCAGGACGTGACCGGTGTCGATGCGGCCGATTTCACGTTGGCCCTTTCCGGAGTGACCGCCAACGCAACGGTCACCGTCGGTAACGCGGGCGACTCGGACGCGTCGACCTACACGGTCACCGTCGATATGATTGCCGGTGACGGCACCTTGGGCTTGGACATTGCAGGCGGCAACAATATTACGGACCTGGCGACCAACGCCGTCAACACCACACCGACCACGGACGAAATCTACACGATCGACAACGTGGTCCCGACGGTCTCGATCACACGTGACGACGCCAACCCGACCAACGCCAACACGGTCACCTTCAGTGTCGACTTCAGCGAAGACGTTTCCAATGTTGATGTAGCCGATTTCACTTTGGCTCTCTCGGGTGTGACGGCCAATGCCACGGTTGTTGTTGGCAACGCGGGTGATTCGGATGCTTCGACGTACACGGTCACCGTCGACACGATCGCCGGTGATGGGACCTTGGGCCTGGATATCGCCGGTGGCAACAACATCGTCGACACCCTCAGCAATGCGGTCAACACCACACCGACGACGGACGAAGTTTACACGATCGATAACACGGTTCCGACCGTGGCGATCACGCGTGACGATGCCAACCCGACCAACGCCACAACCGTCGTCTTCAGCGTCGACTTCAGCCAGGATGTGACCGGCGTGGATGCGGCCGATTTCACGCTGGCGCTCTCCGGCGTGACCGCCAATGCCACCGTTACGGTCGGTAATGCGGGTGACTCCGACGCCTCGACCTACACGGTCACCGTCGACACGATTGCCGGCGACGGCACGCTCGGCCTGGACATCGCCGGCGGCAATAACATTACCGATCTGGCCACCAACGCGCTGAACACCACACCCACCACGGACGAAATCTACACGATCGACAACGTTGTGCCGACGGTCTCGATCACGCGTGACGACGCCAATCCGACCAACGCCAACACGGTGGTCTTCAGTGTCGACTTCAGTGAAGACGTTTCCAATGTCGACGCAGCCGATTTCACCTTGGCTCTCTCGGGTGTGACGGCCAATGCTACGGTTGTTGTCGGCAATGCGGGCGATTCGGATGCGTCGACCTACACGGTGACCGTCGACACGATCGCTGGCGACGGCACGCTCGGGCTGGACATCGCCGGCGGCAACAACATCGTTGATACGCTCAGCAACGCGGTCAACACCACACCGACGACCGACGAGGTCTACACGATCGACAACACGGTCCCGACGGTGGCGATCACACGTGACGATGCCAACCCGACCAACGCCACAACCGTCGTCTTCAGCGTCGACTTCAGCCAGGACGTGACCGGCGTGGATGCAGCCGATTTCACGTTGGCGCTCTCGGGTGTGACGGCCAACGCAACGGTCACCGTCGGCAATGCGGGCGACTCGGACGCGTCGACCTACACCGTCATCGTCGACACGATTGCCGGTGACGGCACCTTGGGTCTGGACATCGCCGGCGGCAACAATATTACGGACTTGGCCACCAACGCGCTGAACACCACACCCACGACTGACAAGGTCTACACGATCGACAACGTTGTGCCGACCGCGTCGATCACGCGCGACGACGCCAATCCGACCAACGCCAACACGGTCGTCTTCAGCGTCGACTTCAGCGAAGACGTTTCCAATGTTGACGCGGCCGATTTCGCTCTGGCCCTGTCCGGTGTGACCGCCAACGCCACGGTTACCGTCGGCAATGCGGGTGACTCGGACGCCTCGACCTACACCGTCACCGTCGACACGATCGCGGGCGACGGCACGCTCGGGCTGGACATCGCCGGCGGCAACAACATCGTTGATACGCTCAGCAACGCGGTCAACACCACGCCCACCACCGACGAGGTCTATACGATCGATAACACGGTTCCGACCGTGGTGATCACGCGTGACGATGCCAACCCGACCAACGCCACAACCGTCGTCTTCAGCGTCGACTTCAGCCAGGATGTGACCGGCGTGGATGCGACCGATTTCACGTTGGCTCTCTCCGGCGTCACGGCCAACGCAACCGTGACGGTGGGCAACGCGGGCGACTCGGACGATTCGACCTACACGGTTACCGTCGACACGATTGCCGGTGACGGTACGCTCGGCCTGGACATCGCCGGCGGCAATAACATTACCGATCTGGCCACCAACGTGCTGAACACCACACCCACCACGGACGAAATCTACACGATCGATAACGTTGTGCCGACCGCGTCGATCACTCGCGACGACGCCAACCCGACCAACGCCAACACGGTGGTCTTCAGTGTCGACTTCAGCGAAAACGTTTCCAATGTCGACGCGGCTGATTTCGCTCTGGCCCTGTCCGGTGTGACCGCCAACGCTACGGTTGTTGTCGGCAATGCGGGCGACGCGGACGATTCGACCTACACCGTCACGGTCGACACGATCGCGGGTGATGGCACCTTGGGCCTAGACATCGCTGGTGGCAACAACATCGTTGATACGCTCAGCAACGCGGTCAACACCACGCCCACCACCGACGAGGTCTATACGATCGATAACACGGTTCCGACCGTGGCGATCACGCGCGACGACACGAATCCGACCAACGCCGATTCGGTCGTGTTCAGTGTTGATTTCAGCGAGGACGTCACCAATGTGACGGCCGCGGACTTCACACTGGCGCTGTCAGGCGTGACGGCCAACGCGACGGTCGTCGTCGGCAACGCAGGCGACGCTGACGATTCGACTTACACGGTGACCGTCGATACGATCGCCGGCGACGGCACGCTCGGTCTGAATATCGCTGGCGGCAACGACATCACCGACTTGTCGACCAACGCGGTCAACACCACGCCGACGACGGACGAAGTTTACAACATCGACAATACCGTCCCGACGGTTTCGATCACACGCGACGACGCGAATCCGACCAACGCCGATACGGTCACCTTCAGCGTTGACTTCAGTGAGGACGTGGCCAACGTCACCGCCGCTGGCTTTACCCTGGCGCTTTCCGGGGTCACGGCGAACGCCACCGTCGTCGTCGGCAATGCCGGTGACGCGGACGATTCGACCTACACGGTCACCGTCGACACGATCGCCGGCGACGGCACGCTGGGCCTGGACATCTCGGGCGGAAACGACATCACCGACCTGGCCAGCAATGCGGTCAACACCACGCCAACGACGGACGATGTCTACAACATCGACAACACCGTCCCGACGGTTTCGATCACCCGCGACAACGCGAACCCCACTAACGCCGACACGGTCACCTTCAGCGTCGATTTCAGTGAAGACGTGACTAACGTGACCGCCGCTGACTTCGCTTTGGCGCTCTCCGGAGTGACCGCCAGCGCCACCGTCACGGTTGGCAATGCGGGTGACGCAAGCGATTCGACTTACACCGTCACGGTCGACACGATCGCCGGCGACGGCACGCTGGGACTTGACATCGCGGGCGGCAACGATATTGCGGATCTGGTCAGCAACGCCGTCAACACCACGCCGACGACGGACGACGTCTACAACATCGACAACACGGTTCCGACGGTTTCGATCACGCTGGACGACACGAATCCGACCAACGCCGATACGGTCACCTTCAGCGTCGACTTCAGCGAAGACGTCCAGAACGTCATGGCAACAGACTTCGCTTTAGCGCTCTCGGGCGTCACGGCGAACGCCACCGTGACGGTCGGCAATGCGGGTGACGCGGACGATTCGACCTACACGGTCACCGTCGACACGATCGTCGGCGACGGCACGCTGGGTCTCGACATTGCTGGCGGCAACGACATTACGGATCTCGTCACCAACGTCCTCAATACGACGCCCACGACGGACGATGTCTACAACATCGACAACACCGCCCCGACGGTCTCGATCACGCGGGATGACGCCAACCCAACGAACGCCGACACCCTCACCTTCAGCGCCGACTTCAGTGAAGACGTCCAGAACGTCACCGCCGCAGACTTCGCTTTGGCCCTGTCAGGAGTCACGGCCAACGCCACGGTCACGGTCGGCAATGCGGGCGACGCGGACGATTCCACTTACACTGTGACCGTCGACACGATCGCCGGCGATGGAACCCTCGGCCTGGACATCGCAGGCGGAAACGACATCGCCGACTTGTCGACCAACGTCCTCAACACCACGCCAACGACGGACGACGTCTATAACATCGACAACACCGTCCCGACGGTTTCGATCACCCTCGATGACGCCAACCCCACCAATGCCGATACGGTCACCTTCAGCGTTGACTTTAGCGAAGACGTGCAGAACGTCACCGCAGCCGACTTCGCTTTGGCCCTGTCGGGAGTCACCGCCAACGCCACGGTCACCGTCGGCAACGCGGGCGACGCGGACGATTCCACCTACACCGTCACAGTCGACACGATCGCCGGCGACGGAACCCTCGGCCTGGACATCGCAGGCGGCAACGACATCACCGACCTCGTCACCAACGCCATCAACACCACGCCAACGACAGACGACATCCACAACATCGACAACACCGTCCCGACGGTCTCAATCACGCGTGACGATGCCAACTCGACCCACGCCACCTCGGTCGTCTTCAGCGTCGACTTCAGCGAGGATGTGACGGGCGTCGATGCGGCTGATTTCACATTGGCCCTCTCTGGCGTCACTGCCAACTCGACCGTTACGGTGGACAATGCAGGTGACGCGGATGCTTCGACCTACACGGTCACGGTCGACACGATCTCCGGCGATGGCACGCTGGGACTGGACATCGCCGGTGGAAATAACATCGCCGATGTGGCGACCAACGCCCTCAACACCACGCCCACGACGGACGAGTTTTACACAATCGTCAACAATGCCCCGAATATCACGTCGTCGAATAGTCCGAACGTGCCGGAAAATACGATGACCGTAATCACGGTTACGATCAATGACATCGACGGAGATACTCCCACGTTCTCGATCACGGGCGGTGCCGATCAAGGCAAGTTCTCGATCAACGCCACATCCGGTGACCTCACATTCGACGCGGCTCCGAACTACGAGAGTCCCACCGACGTTGATACGAACAACGTCTACCTAGTAGAAGTTACCACCGCCGACGGATTTGGAAAAACCGATGTCCAACTGATCAGTGTTACGGTTGCCGACGTGGACGAGTTTGACGTGGGGGCGATCAGCGACAACGACGCAGCAGCCAATCAGGTCGCTGAAAATGCGGCCAACGGAACCGCGGTCGGCGTTACGGCCCTGGCCGGCGACGCGGACGGCACGACCAACACAATCACTTACAGCCTCGACGACAGTGCGAGTGCCCGTTTCGCAATCGATTCGAGTACTGGCGTGATCACGGTGGCCGACGGGTCGCAGCTGAACTACGAAGCGGCTACCAGCCATGACATTACCATCCGAGCTACCAGCGCCGACGCGTCCATCAGTACGCAATCGTTGACTATCAATTTGAGCGACATCGATGAGTTCGACATTGGAGCAATCAGCGACGGCAACACCTCAGCCGACCAGGTCGCCGAGAATGCGGCCAACGGAACCGCGGTCGGCGTCACGGCCCTGGCCAGCGACGCGGACGGCACGACCAACACCATCACCTACAGCTTGGACGACAATGCGGGCGGACGATTTGCTATCGACGCAACCACCGGCGTGGTGACCGTGGTCGACGGGTCGCTGCTCGACTACGATGCCGCCGCCAGCCACGACATCACCATCCGAGCTACCAGCGCCGACACGTCCTTCAACACAGAGTCGCTAACCATCAACCTGACAGAAGTCAACAAGGTGTATGGCCCGCCACCTGTCAGCGACCCGCCACCTGCCAGCGACCCGCCGCCTGAAAGCGATTTGCCATCCGACAGCGGAAGTGACGACGCGGAGACGCAATCCGAAGAGGCTACGGGTCCGTCGATCGCCGTGCCGGCCGAAACGCCGACGACTTACGTGCCACTGGCCCCCGCGCCACGGACTGAATCACGGCAAAGCGAACAACAGGTCGCCATGCAAATCATGGTCCTTCCAACGGTGTTACAGGTCGAGTCAAACAGTGATGCAAAGCTTGCATTCTCCGCCACGATTGGCGGATTCTCGGCACAGCATTTTGAGCAAGCGCTCCAAGTGGTGGCGGAAGTCGCTCCACAACTTATCGCCTATGTCGATCCACAGCTGTTCTGGGAGAAACTGGATGATTTCCAAGAAGAACTGCAGGACGACTATGCACTGCAGTTCAGCGCGGGCACCGTCGCGGTTGCCTCGCTGGCAGCGACCGTCGGCTATCTGTTCTGGATGATCAAGGGGGGCTACCTGCTGGCCGGCATAATATCGCAATTGCCGGCGTGGCAGTTCATGGACCCGCTGCCGATCTATGACGCTGTGGCGGGTGGTTACTGGGAAGACGAGGAAGAACAAGATCTTGGATTATGAAGATCTTCCCGGCAACAATGCGCATAGCGTTGGGCTTGGATTGCGCTTCAAGCTTCCTAGCTTGGCGTAAAATCCCGTCACTACTTGTCTGAGATCGGCCTACCGGGCGGCGGAGGTGGCGGCTGCTGCCAATTCCAATCGGTTTGGTACTTTACGTTCAGCCACGGTGTCTTCAGAAGCTCACCACCCTCTCGCTTGGAAATCAGCACGGCGTCGAGGATCCCGCTGGTCAGCAGTGTCCGTTCGACGGGCCATGTCGGCCTGCCCGTGTGCATCATGCGCTCGACGCCCATCAGTAGATAGGTGAAGTGGTTGAACGGTCTCGCTTCCTGCGTCCAAAAGACCGTTGAATCGATTTCTCCTTCCGCGTTGCTCCAGGCAGTTGCCCATTCGACGACGGCTCCGTTAAGTGTGAAGATGCAGCAGCGCAGGCCGTCCTTGTAGTCAATCACGAAAAGCACGGGTGATTTCGCTAGATCTTCGACACGCTTACCCGGTGGAATCGGACGAACTTTGAGTCGCGAAAGGGCCGCATCCAGCAACGCGCGATCGTAAACTCCGTCGGCTTCGGCCTCCCAGACGGCGGCTCCAGTCAGACAGCGTACACCAACGACACCCGTTTCACCGCCCGCTCGACGCTCTACCAATGACTGCACCATCTCGACTGCATGAAATCCGTACGCGTCCAGCGTGTGGTAGGAAACCGCGACGATCTGTTTCAGCTTCGCCCCGCGAGGTACATCCGTCGGCGGGTACCGCCACAAGACGGGGAGCGACGAACCGGCCATCATTGGGATGTTGTGCTCTTTCGCGGTGTCATAGATCCACTTGGCATCCGCCCAATTGTCCGCCAGGTGCTTGTCGCAGAACACGGGCACCACACGATCAGCGCGTTGGAATTCCGCCAAGATCTCGCCGAACAGGCGTCGCTTGGGAAAGACTGTCTGCCCCGTGTCGGATTTCGGATACTTGCCGTGTTCGGCGACCAGCAACACACCGTCAGCGATATTCGGTTTTCCATCCTTGGCACGGCCGGCGGACACGGCTTTGCCGACAGTGCTTCGAATGGGAACTCCAAACTCGGCTGCCAGCGAACGGCTAATGTCATTGTTCGGAACTTGATCGGTGTACAGAGACGCCAGTTGCAACGACGCGCGTTGCCCAGTGCCGTTCAATCCATCGGTTTCCAGCAGACGGCTTAGAATCACATCCGCGTGAGCATTGTGATAATACGTAGTCGTAACACCGGAGACCTTGGGAAGGCGAATCCGGTGGACGGTAAACGGATACAATGTCGTCACGTAAATTGAATTGTCACGCGCCGCACAGATACCCATGATCACGTAACGCGGCAGAAGCGTCTCGTCCTTCAATCGGTAGACACCATGATGATGGTGGCGCGGCTTGCCCGCTTGATCGACGTACGTGGTGTAGTCCGGGTTTCCAATCGCGATAGGTCCGTGATCGACGGGGGCGGCCGCTTCGGGCTGATAGCTGACCACGTGCAAGAACTGGCCACGCTGGGGAAACGTGGCAGCCACTCCAGCCCAGACAGTGCCATCGGGGCCCACGCACATCGCCCGGCAATCGGTCTTTTCGGCACCGTCCACGAGCGGTCCGAGACTGCGGCCTGCCAAGCGGATTCCCGTTCCGGCAAGGTCGTAAGAAAATAGCTGATTACCGCTCATCGCCACGGCGTACAGCGTCTGGCGATCTGGCGAAATGGCCCAATTGATCGGATGACTTTTCGGATCGGCCAACAGTGACGATTTGGTCGGCGGCTGACCGTCAATCGTCTGCGTCAATTGGTCGAGCTGATCAGAACGTGGGTCGTAACGCGCAATGTTACCTCCCAGAATCGGATGATAAGCACGGCCCTGGGAATCGACCACGATAAACGCGTACATGTGGCGACAATCGATCAGATCGCGGTACTTTCCAGTCTCAAGATCAAGCACCATGAAGTGGGTGCTTTCGATCGGCCGCTCGTCCGAGCACGTGGACACATACGCCACTCCACGCGGTTCGTCGGGGGTGACGCTAATGATGCCCTGTCCCGCAACGGGAATATCGTAGACGCGGGTCTTGCCCGTGGCCGGGTCGAAGACCATCGGGTATCCACCCAGGTAATCCGATCGCTTTTCGCCTTCCTTCGGATAGCCCTGTTTGGTGCCGAAGTAGATCTTCCCGCTCCGACCAACATTGTTACGTGTGTGAATTTTCGCCTGGGCCGCGAAACCGCTGGCAGTCGTGCCAATCTCCTTGTGCGCATCGACGACAACGTTCATCTGCTCGGTCTTTGGATCGAAGTCGACCAGAAAAGCGTTGTGGCCGTACTTTGCCGTGCCTACATAGAGGTGCCCGTCGTGGCCTTCAACGATCGAGAAGTAGCCACTCTGTTCGCTGGTGGTTTCTTCGGGAATGACGTGCGCCTTCGACCACAGCCAATGGCGCGTGATCGCACTTTCTTCACCCACGACGTGAGCGTTTCCAATTGACAGACACACGACAAGCCAACAGGTCAGGCAAAGGTCACGTTTCCAATTCATTTTGTGCTCGCTTCCAACAAATGCTGTTATCGCAATATCAATACGTCGGCCACATCGAGGTCAAAGGTAAGAACACGACCGCTGTCGGTTTGCTGAACGCCCACGCTACGGCCGCTGGCCAATGAGACTTTGGCGGTGGGCGTGCGGATCGAGATGGTCACTTGCAACGCCTTGATCGGCTGTTGCGTCCAGTTGACTAAGGGAATGACGGCGCCGTGTGTCGATTCGATCACGGTGGTCTCCACAAGCGGATTGCTGCAGACGACGGGCCGCGCCACATTGGTGGCGGCGGACGCGATCAACTCTGCGGCATGCGTGTTGAATTCCGTCGGCAGAAAGTGGATCATCGCATCGTCGGTGGCACCACGATCGACCGGCCGTTTCGGAACTGCCGGATGATAATAACTGAGTCCCGGCAAGAATCCACAGTAGGTTGTCACTCCACGACCGACTTTGTTGCGGGCTACCGCAGGCGAGCCATCGGAAAACGTGTACCGCACTTCGGCATCGTCAGTTTGGAAACGACTGCGAGCGCCGACGACCGGTATCGCGACCGTCTCGCTTGGTTCGGGCGAGGTTGAAACCGTTGGAGACGCCTGCAGTGTGGCCCTGTCGAAAACGCGGGCGAATGGCAAGTCCTGTTTCGTAAAGACGACGCGCGATTCGGGGGGCGCGTCCATCGATTTCGGCACGACACCCAGTACCTTGCGCAACGACTCGTTTGGCCCGCTCAATTCGTCAAACATTCCGGCGCCCGCCGTTGCGAACAGGTTTCCACCGGCTTTGACCCAGGAGGCGATCTTGGCAGAGGCCGCGCGACTCACATGGGCATCGGTCAGATATAGCGTCTTGTATTGCGCCAGTGTGCCGTCGAGCGCGTCTTGCTCGATGACAATGTCGAGCGGAATCTGCTGATGACGAATCGCCGCGTACAGTGTTCGCTTGGCGGGTGCGAACGAATCGTGGCTATCGCCCCAGATATCTCCCGTTTCACTGAACCACAGCGCCGTCTGGCCTGCACGGACCTGACCGTCCTGAACGATATCCTCGAACAGCCCGAGTTCGCGAAAGCTCCCCAACACCATTTTATACATCGCTGGGTCGTCGACGTGATTCTCCGTGTAAGCGACGTGCACTGGACGAAATTCGAACAGATCGACGATCTTCATACCGTGACCGAGTGCCCCGAAAAACAGCCGGCGCCACTGATTCGGCGTGTTGTTCGGCATGTGCGGCATCACGTAGTAGATGATCTTGCGATCGGGGTGATGCCGGTTCGCGGCGCGAAAGAGATCGAGATTGATGTTGTTCAATTGCGGCGTGGCGACGGGAACTTGCCAGATGTAATCTTCGCTCCACGGCAACGTCATGCCACTGTCACGAAAGACGGAGATCCATTTGAAGACTTCACCCAGGAACATATGTTCCTGCGGGTTGTGCGGCGAGAAATTCGCGCCGATGCCGGCGTTGGGTAAGTGATTCCGCAGGATGTCAGTTCGTTGTTTGATCGTCTGGATACCAAAGTGATACTGAAATCGCTTCGACCAGTAGAAAACGCCGGGTTGAGTTTCTCTTGACATAGGGTCGATGTCAAAGACAACTTTGGTCCAATCGTTACCGGCATTCGGGCGAACGTCGGCCGGCTTCATGCCGCGAGCTTGGAGCCATGCGCGAAATCCATCGTTGGCTTCCGTACCGCGTGGTGAGGGCAAACCGATTTCATCGCCCAAGCTGACGACCGCAATGTTCTTGGCATTATCACCGAGTTTTTCACAATACTCGGCCAACTTTGGTGTCGCGACGCCGCGCACATCGACGTAGCCGCGGCCACGGGCCGAATCGCTGTTGGTGTCGGACAAGGCGAACATCTGTTTGAACTGGCCAACGGCAGTTGCATGTTTGCTTTGGTCGAGCGGTTTGAAAGTCGACGCGTAGATAATCGTCTTTTCTGGCGTACGACCATGCCGTGCGGGGTTTTCCATCTTGAGATAGTCGAGCAGGTCGTACAGTACCTGGTCTTGCTTACGCAGCCGTCTTGAATAGCGGGTGTCACCATCCGCAGCGAGAGCGAGATCACCGTTGCCGGCGAATTTGCCGAGCGAGTCGATCTTCCCTGCGGCGTTCTTCAATCCAAACTCGGCCTCGTAGTCGCCGTTGCCGGTCCAAAACCACTGACCGTCGGCCAACGCATCCATGGTACCACCCACTTCGACCCAGTCGCTGGTTTTACCGGGTAGCAGATCGACGATCGACGGCGTCTTCCACGTGCGAAGGTGCACCCAGTAGGGTGAATGCTGTTGCCAGTTCCCGCCACCGATCGCCTTCTTGCCGGAAAATGTGAGTGGTTTGCTGCCACGATTTGTGACGCGCAGGTAGACATCGCCCGACTGTGTGAGCATTCCATCCAAGGGGAGGTAGTTCTCCTTTTCGATCCGCATCTGGATCTGTTCCGTGTCGGTGGTCAGCATGACCAGATCGATGTTGCGCCGAGCGGCGGGCTCGGGTTGCTTGCCGGCGATCAGACGGATCTGCGCGCGTCCTGGCTTCAGATTCGCAAAGGCATCGTGTCCTTCCCAAACGGTGTTCTCAACCGCGCCCCAGCTCCAGCCGACTTCTTTTTTCAGTTTCTGGCTAAAGGCCCAGATCTTCAGTTGGTCGCGCGAACCGTAAGGTCGGTCCAACACCGTCTTGCCGGCCTGTTCGACTTGCACACGAAACTGAGTTTCAAAGCGATAGGCCGCTTCATAACGCACCAGCACCAGGTATCGACCAGATTCCCTGATATCCACGTTGATCGTCGCGATGGTCTGATCACACTGCTCGGGCGCGCCGAGAAAAGCCTGACGGCTGAGAAATGAGTTGGCAAACGTGGCCGCGTAATAGTTTTCGCCAAACCGTTTCGCCTGCCAGCCCGTGGCGGACGACGGCGAGGCTTGAAACTCCTCCGCTTCGCAGATATATAGACCGTCGGGTTGTATTGAGACCGCGGCCCGGGAACGGCCTAGCGCCTGCGCCGCACTGGGCGTGTCAGTTTCGGCGGCCTGGCTGACAGCTGCGGTAAGCAACCACGCGTACAGCATCCACGGGCACGGCATCCAGGGACGCAGCAACCACGGGCAAGGGCCCAACTTCGAGAGGATTCTCATGCGTGTACTCCAAGTGGCGTTCAAGGGCCGGAAGCATGATTGCATCGTGCGTTGTCGATGTATAATCTACCTGCGAGCAGCGTCGATCGCTACAACCTACGGTTGGGGGCGGAAAGCCGGACATTTGCGGTTCGCTTTCGTGAGGGAACATCGGCGTTGAAAAAAGAGTACGATAACCAGCGATAGGCCCTGCCTGGCAGCGAAAGGAAACTGATGAGTGACGTTGTGAATGTAGCGATGGTCGGACTGGGTTTTGGTGCCGAGTTCATTCCCATTTATCAAAGCCATCCGAATGCGGCGGTTACTGCCATTTGTCGACGCAACGAAACCGAATTGAACAAAGTCGGCGATGCGCTCGGAATCGACAAACGGTACACAAACTACGACGACGTGTTGGCGGATTCCGACATCGACTTCGTGCACATCAACAGTCCCATCCCCGATCACGCCTGGATGTCACTGAAGGCGTTGGATGCCGGCAAACACGTCATGTGTACCGTGCCAATGGCGACGACGATCGACGAGTGTCGACAGATTGTCGAAAAGGCCCGCGAGACAGGCCTCAAATACATGATGGCGGAGACCGTGGTTTACAGTCGCGAGTACCTGTTCATCAAGGAAATGTACGAAAAGGGTGAACTCGGCAAGGTGCAGTACATGCAGGCCTCGCATCCCCAAGACATGGACGGATGGCCCGACTATTGGGAACGCATGATCCCGATGCACTACGCCACACACGTCGTCAGCCCGGTGCTGGGTCTGATCGACGGTCGGGCCGAACAAGTCTCCTGTTACGGATCCGGCAGGGTGCGTGACGACATTGCCGAAAAGTCTGGCAACAAATTTGCCGTCGAGTCATGCCAGATCAAGATCGCCAATAGCGACGTCGCAGCGCACATATGGCGAACCCTTTACGACACCGCCCGCCAATATCGCGAGAGCTTCGACGTTTACGGGACCAAGAAGAGTTTTGAATGGACGCTCTCCGAAGGCCAGCCACACGTGTTGCACACGGCCAAGAGACCGGAACCGGAAATCGCCCAACCAGTCGACGTGCCCGATTACGCGCATTTGCTGCCTGAGCCAATTCAAAAATTCACTCAGTCAATCGAAGACGCCGATCATCTGTCGTTCGTCCAAGGCGGCGGGCATGGTGGTTCCCATCCCCACTTAGTCCACGAGTTTGTCAGCGCTTTGCTCGAGGATCGTCAACCGCGACCGGACGCAACAACCAGTGCCAACTGGACGTGCGTCGGTATTTGTGCACACGAATCGGCACTCAAAGGCGGCGAGATTGTCAAGCTTCCCGAGTTTACGTTGGGCTAATCCGTGACATCATGAGAGTCAGTGGCTGCACGCCCATTAGTCGGCCAGCGCCTGACGCCAGACTTTTGTCAGGTTGTCGGCAACAGCGCGGGGAGTGAAGTCGCTGGTCACACGTTGCCGAGCGGCGTCGGCAAGTCGATCTCGGAGTCTCTTGTCGGTCGCCAGTCCGATGACCGCGCCAGCCAATTGAACGTGATTGTTGGGCGCGACCAAGCGTGCTGACGTACCGTCAGTCACAATCTCCGTCGTACCTCCGACATTGGTGGCGACAATCGGCAGCCCGGAAGCTGCTGCCTCCAGAAGGACTCGGCCAAGCGGCTCTTGTTTGGCCGGATGGACCAAGAGATCGGCTTCGTTCATCAGATGATCAACATCGTCTCGATAGCCCAATTGGTGGAGCCGGTCGCCGAGGCACGCACGAGCAAACTCGGATTCCATATTCGCCTCGTATGCAATCGTCTCGTCTTTCGAAGAATTACGCTCGCCAACGATCACAAATTGAACTTGTGATAACCCTTCGGCAATCGCGAGAGCCGCGGCGGCCAGAACGTCTTGGCCCTTGCGCAGACCGATCTGACCGATCGTGATAACAATGAAACTAGTTTCTGGAACCTTCAATTCGTGGCACAGAGAGAGTGTCTTCGGTCGAGGTTGAAATCGATCGGCATCTACGCCGTTGTGCATCACCCGCGTTCGCGCGGCGGACAGTCCTTGAGCAATGTGAAATTCGCGTGTTGCGTGCGAAACCGCAATGAGAGTGCGATTCCGGTTTAGATCGTCGATCGCCGTTCGGCTGAGCCCGATGATGTCTCGTAAATGAGCGACGCAGGGGATCGCTAGCTTTTCCGCCGCGGCGCCCGTTATGCGGCCCATCGACAGACTGTTGGCGTGCAGCAGATCCGGCGCTTGGTTGCGAATTGACTCGACAAGTTGTTCGCAAGCCTGCTCGCGCGGCAAGCGAACGTCATCGGCGTCGCGCAGGTCGAACGGAACATGCTGGATCGATCTGGTACGCAAGGCCTCGGCTAGTCGACCGACCGATGGTGCCAGCGCGATGATTTCGAACTCTCTTGAGTCGAGCAGTTCAAGCGTCTGCAACATCGAACGTTCGCCACCGTTGAGTGTCGGGTATTCGAATAGAAGTGCGATTCGTCTAGACATCAATGTCGTATCGTAGGTTCGAGGGTGGCAACCTGGCGCCGGTGTCGGAAGTGACAATAAGCAGTGTTCGATCTTTTATTGTCGTCTTTCGCTCCGCGAAAGCACGTTCCTTTCGCGGAGCGAAAGGCGACTATCGGACAGTAATTCCTGGAACGATCCTAAATCAGCGTCGCATTCGATTCTACCAGACAGAAGGAGTGTCGCGGTGTATTCGAATATCAACGGCTGGCGCGATACAATGAAGCTGCCATGACATCGCCCGCCGCACTGAACCCAGGAAAGGCATTTAGATGTTGAATCGATATTCTAGTCCTATACGAATCAACGACTGGATGGTGATGTTTGTGGGCGTAATGCTGATTCACGCGCCGTGGTCCTACGGTAACGATACCCCCAAAGTCAACGTCTCGAACATTCGCCGGGTGTTTCACAATGGCGAACACAACGCGTTTACCGATTTGGCTCGTTTCCGAGACAGCTACTATCTGACCTTTCGCAGCTGCCCCGACGGCCACATGGTTCATCCGACTGCTTCTGTAATCATCCTGACCAGTCGGGACGGGCGCGGTTGGGAGCACGTGCATCGATTCCGCGTGCCGTTACGGGACACCCGCGACCCTCACTTCTTGGTTTTCCGCGATCAGTTGTTCGTATACACCGGCACGTGGTACAGCGGCAAGACGACGATTCCGACCGCCGACTACGACATGAACAAGCATTTGGGGTTCGCAGTTTGGTCTCCGGACGGACGCCAATGGGAGGGCCCGCGTCAGCTGGAAGGGACGTTCGGGCATTACGTTTGGCGCGCCACTACGTTTGGTGACAAAGCCTATTTGTGTGGTCGGCGAAAACAGGATTTCGCTATCGCACCTCGCGGTGAAGGTCCCAACGTGGAATCGGTCATGCTAGAGAGCGACGACGGTCTAATCTGGCGAACACGCGCGTTTTTTCAAGAAACGAGAGGGGACGAGACTGCGTTTCAGTTTGAAGCCGATGGGACCGTGCTGGCGATCGGTCGGCGAGGTAGTGACAAAGCTCAGTGGCTACGCTCGGCGCCGCCCTATACGAAATGGGATCGCCGTGGTTTAGATCGCTACATTGGCGGGCCGCTGCTGGTGCGTTGGGGCGATCGCACCGTTGTTGGCGGTCGCAAGACGCATGACGGAAAAGGTGCCAAGACGTCGATGTGTTGGCTGGTCGGTGACCAATTACACGAGTTTGCCGAGTTGCCCAGCGGGGGCGACAACTCATATCCCGGCTTTGTCGCACTCAGTCCAAGGCGTGCCATCATGTCGTGGTATTCGTCCCACGAAAAGGACGACACCGGTCAGACGATCACCGCGATTTACATGGCCGACCTGGAGATCAGCGAGTAGCGAGGCCGTGCCGAGCTGAAAAGTGGGGCAAGCATCCTATTAGAAGGCTACACCACTGAACGGTACCCACTACGCATCGCCATCTTCCAACCATGCCAACGTCACGATCGTAAATGAAATCGTTTGGTAACCATCCTTTTCGAACAAGATGCCGATCTTGCCGTCGGGTAGCACGACCATATTTGAATAGGCCGACCCGCCGGCGTGGACGAGTTTTTTGACCGGCCAGGTCTTTCCTTCGTCGTAGCTGACGTGGATCGTCAGGTGGGTGCGACCTTGACCTGCGGGGCTGCAATACAGGATGCGACTCTTGCCGCCTCGATCCGCGTCTTCGCGCCACGAGTAGCGGAGAATATTCCCTTGGCAAACGGGTGTCTGTAACGCATCGACCAGCTGGACGGGCCCCCACGTCTGGCCGCCATCGGAGCTAGTCGCGTGCGCCCGATTGTGTTTGTTGTGGTACGAACGCATCGACTGCAGAATCGAACCATCAGACAATTCGACGACTGCTGATTCGTTGGTGCGATCTTCGTGGACGCCGCCGAGTTCCCATGACTTTCCATGATCGTCTGACCAAAACACATGACTACGGTATGGGTGCCTGGCAGGATCCGCATGGTCGGAGTGATTTGCCGGGATCAGCAGACGGCCCTTGTGGGGACCTCGCGTGAGTTGGATTGCGTTACCAGGGCCCGTCGCATACCAGCGCCAGTGGTCCCGGCGCGTTGAGATGCTGATCCGCTTCGATTCGCTCCACGTCAGCCCATCGTCGTTGGAATGTGTCAGATAAACGTGACGCGGATGCTGACTTGTCCCTTTCATGATCTGGCTTTCGTGATCACTGCCCAGGTTCCATGTCATCGGCAACCAGATTGTGCCGGTCTCCTGATCGACGACCGGGCAGGCGTTGCCGCAAGTATTCGCGGCATCGCTCCAGATCACTTGCGTCGTCGTCCACGTCGCACCGCGGTCTTTCGACCGTCGGATCAGCATGTCAATGTTACCCGCATCACCACTTCCGTCTTTGCGCCCTTCACAAAAAGCAAGCAGCGTATCCTGTTTCGTGATTACGACTGCTGGAATCCGGTAGGTGTGATAATCCCCTGTGCCTTTGGCGTACACATCAACATGCGGCAACGGCTTAGGCGGCACCTGCAGGTTGCCAGCCAGTGCAAAATCGAACACTTTCATGATACTGCGATGGGGTCGCAACCCGACCGTCACTTGTGTCGCGCGGTCGATATCAAACACACGGATGGTTTGGCTGTCAATTTCAACCACCAAGCGGTTGTCACTGCGGCGAAACATGACTTCGAATGCTGTTCCGTTTTTGACGATTGCTGGACCCAGTTCATGTCGGCCAAACATCTCGCCATGCGTGAACATTTCGCCTCCGCTCCCCTCGAAGCCAAAATGACTGCCATTGAGGACCACCGAAGCGGCACTCTTGTCCAGTTGATCGATTTGCAAGCGAACGGTGACAGCGAAATCGCCAGCTCCCAATTGCTTATTGGCAAACAGGAGATTTCCGATGCCAGATCCAACCAGCGATCGCGATGTGGTAGTCCAGGGCGATCCTTGCACACGAATCTGTTGGGCAACTCCCTGGCTGACCACTTTTGCGGTGACAAACTTAGCCTCGTCGGCCATGCCTGGGGCCGTCAGCAGCCCTTGCAGCAGGATCGCGATCACCGTCCAGATCACCGCCCAAGGGGATGTTGGTCGTAGCTTTGCAACTCGCCCTTGGGGCAGGGTAACAGATCGTTGGCGCATCATTATCACTCGTCAATGTTGGGTGAATTCAGGGTTTCATCTCGACCAACCGATTTCTTCGATTTCTAGCAAAAGGTCGGATTTCAGGCTCGCAATTGGATAACATAGTCATACATGGAAAGCAATTATTCGGCGTGCAGCATCGTATTCACAGCGCCGAATTCACGCCAATGTCGCCTTCCATCCAACCGACACACACCTGTTCCTTTGAGCTAACAACCATGTGCTTAAGAATATTTCGCTCTGGTATCACTGTCATAATTCTAATTGCTGCCCTAGCCAAACTGAGCCACGGTCAAGGCAACCGCCCTGACATTGACGCGAAAGTCCAGCCAAGAGTGATCGTCTGCGAGGGAAACTATCAACATCACCTGCAAGGCATCTGCACGGACTCTCAAGGCAACCTGTTTTGGAGCTTTACGACGGCGCTCGTAAAGACGGATCGCGCTGGTCATCGTTTGAAGCAGATCCCTGTCGACAACCATCACGGCGACTTGTGTTTTCATGACGACAAAATCTATGTCGCGGTCAATCTGGGTCGCTTTAACGACCCGGAGGGTAACGCCGATTCATGGGTATACGTATATCGGTCCAACGATCTTTCGCTGATTGCTAAACACGAAGTCCAACAGGTGTTTCATGGTGCTGGGGGCATCGCATTTCATGACGGCAAGTTTCTGGTCGTGGGTGGTTTGCCTGATGAGATCGATGAGAACTATGTCTACGAGTACGACACGAAGTTTCAGTTTATCGCCAAACGAACAATAGCCAGCGGCCATACCCGTCTGGGCATTCAGACGGCCGCTTTTGCCGACGGTCATTGGTGGTTCGGTTGCTATGGCAATCGCTTGCTGAAAGTCGATCCAAAATACCGATTGATCGGCAGCTATCCGTTTGATTGCGGTTTGGGAATCATTGGCAGCGGAGGTGGTTCGTTCTTGGTGGCACGCGGCCCTCGCACACCAGACTCGCGTTGCACGGGTCAAGCGTTGGTAGCGACGGCGCACCGTCAGCTTGGCTTGACGCTCGAGAAACCGATTACAAAGCTGCTGTTCGGGTCGTGCATTAAACAAGAGAGTCCAATGCCGTTGTTGAAGACGATTGTGGCGCAGCGGCCCGAGCTGTTTCTGATGCTGGGCGACAATATCTACGCCGACACAACTGACATGGAAGTGATGCGGGCAAAATATGTGAAGCTGGGTTCCAACGAACATTTTGCCAAACTACTCAATTTGTGTCCCGTGCTGGCGACGTGGGACGATCACGACTACGGCGTCAATGACGGAGGCGCGTCGTACGCTCAGCGAGATGCATCGCAGAAGCTGTTCGTAGATTTTTGGGGAGACACAGCCGACTCGCCCCGCCGCAAGCGACCCGGAGTCTACGACGCAACGATCATCGGCCCACCCGGTAAACGACTGCAGATCATCTTGCTGGACACACGTTACTTTCGTGGACCGTTGAAGACAGGGCCTCGGCGAACCGGAGGACCGTACTTACCGTCTGACGATGGAACGATCACGATGCTGGGCCAGCCGCAATTGAAATGGCTGGAGGAGCAGCTTCGCCTGCCAGCCGAATTCCGCTTGATCGTCTCCAGTATTCAGTGCGCCTCGACGGCGGCCGGCCAAGAGACCTGGTCAAACCTGCCTCACGAGCGACGACGGTTATTCGAACTACTCGGCAAGACCAACGCCAACGGCGCGGTGATCATCAGTGGCGATCGCCATTGGTCAGAGTTGTCAGTTGAGAGAGGGCTGGCGCCGTATCCGGTTTATGACCTGACGTCGAGCAGCTTGAATCAGATTCATCCACGCGGGACACCGACGGAAAACTCGAATCGTGACTTGCCAACGACATTTCATCGCGAAAACTTCGGGGCGATCCACATCGACTGGAAATCGGCCGATCCGCGACTAGTTTTGCAGATCGTCGACATCGAAGGATCGGTTGTGTTGCAGAAAAAGTTACGACTCAGCCAGTTGCGGGCCGCCCGGTAAAACCGCCAAAACCCTGACCAGCGAAAGGAACACCCAATGACCACTCGCACAACACGACGACGGTTTTTACGAAACGCAACGTACACGGCATTAACCACGGCGGCAGTTTCGACGCTCGGCGGCGTTCATGCCTTCGGCGCTCAGGCCCCGGAACGTGTTCGATTGGGGATTATCGGATGCGGCGGGATTATGGGACACCATGTAAAGGGATTAGTCAGTCGCCGCGAGGCGGTTTCCATCGCCTGGCTCTGTGACGTCGATCCCGCGCAAATCGACAAGATGGCCAACAACATGACAGGCTTTCAATCAGTCGCGCCCAAACGGACGTCCCGATACGAAGAGGTTGCTGCCGACAAGAGTGTCGATGCCTTCATCATCGCCACGCCGCATCATTGGCACGCACCGATCGCGATCGAGGCGATGAGCGAAGGCAAAGACGTATACATCGAAAAGCCGATTTCGCACGTCTACAGCGAAGGGCATCAAGTGATTGCGGCGGCCCGCAAATACAGCCGCATTGTCCAGCAAGGCAGCCAAATGCGCAGCAGCCCCGTAACCGACAAGGCCGCAAAGCTATTGGCTGAAGGCATGATCGGCGAGATTAAGGTGGCGCGGGCCTGGACGGCCGAGATCAGAAAAACCGTCAAGCCCGTGCCGGATTCGACACCACCCAATGGCGTCGACTATGACCGCTGGTTGGGGCCGGCTCCCAAACACGCGTTCAATTCTCATCGGTTCCACGGCACGTGGCGTATGTACCGCGACTATGGCAATGGCGAAATTGGCGACGATGGGATTCACGATCTCGACATGGCAGCTTGGGGACTGGGAGTGGATACGGTCCCAAAACAGATTACCGCTCGCGGTAGCCGCATGATGTTGCACGGTCACGCGAGCGACTATCCAGATAATCTGAATGTGACTTACGAATATCCAGATGGACGACTATTGATCTACGAAAACTATCCATTCACCAGCTACGGTATGCACGGCTTTGACAACGGAAACGTCTTCTACGGCACTGAAGGCTATATGATCTTTTCACGCCGAGGTGCATTTAGCGTGTTCTTGGGGCCAAAGGCCAAACCAGGGCCAACTGAAGGCCGTGAATTGCGCGGCCGGCGCGGCTACGAAGAGCATATGGCGCAATTCCTGGAAGCCGTCCGCACGCGCAAGCCAATGACGCGAGCCTCTGCTGAAGTCGCACACCGATCCTGCGCCTTGGTTCACTTGGGTGAGATTGCCTATCGGACTCGTGGTAGGCTTGATTTCGATCCGGCAGCCGAGCAGTTCGTTGACTGCGACGAAGCGAACGCGTTGCTCAGCAAGAACTACCGCCAACCGTACACACTACCTGAAATTGGCTAGAGGCAGCCTCAATCTAGACGATCGTGGCATCACCAGATCGAGGATGCTGAGTCAGTGCTATCACAAAACGTCTGAGAGGAAGTCATGGTTTTCACACCCGTTCTCAAATGCCTGTTCCGAATTTCGATCGTGCTGTTGGCGGTCAACTCCTGTGTCGCGGCAGACGACACCGCCCGCCTGGCCACGTTTTCTGCGGACGTCACGATTCCACTAAACCACCGCTGCATGGGGGTGCTGCCGACAAAATCGAAGAAAATTGTCGACCCTCTTTACGCGCATGGATTCGTCTTGCTTGGTCGAGGCAAGCCGATCGTCATCTGTGCCGTCGATTGGTGCGAGATTCGCAATGGGGCTTACGATCAATGGCGCGACGCGTTGGCGAAAGCCGCCGGCACCACCCGCGAGCGCGTGCTGGTCTCGTCGTTGCATCAACATGACGCACCGGTAACGGATCGAGGTGCTGCAGAGCTGTTGCGAGAAGTGGGCTTGGATGATGAGCTCTACCACGAGACTTTCCATGACGAAACGGTGACACGACTGGCGCAAGCGCTGCGCGACTCGCTGGCAACCGCCGTGCCAGTCACACACCTGGGCCTCGGGCAAGCTCCTGTCCGACAAGTTGCCTCAAATCGGCGAGTCGTTCGCGACGATGGGAGCGTTCGATTCGATCGCGGTAGTCGCAGTGGCGGCAGTGCGAGACATGCCGAAGCGGATGAGGGCTTGATCGATCCGCTGTTGAAGACGATCTCGTTCTACAACGGCGACAAGCCGGTGCTGGCGCTGCACTCCTACGCGACACATCCGATGAGCTACTACGGTCGCGGTGAAGTCTCGTCAGACTTTGTCGGTCTGGCGCGGGCGCGACGCCAACGTGACGATCAGTCGATTCGTCAGATCTACGTGTCCGGCTGCAGCGGTGATGTCACCGCCGGTAAGTATAACAACGGCTCGCCAGAGTCACGGCTTGCGCTGATCGATCGCATGTACCAGGCGATGGTGGACGCGTGGAAGAATACTCGCCGCGTGCCGCTAGATCAAATTGCGTTTCGCAATACGACACTCGAGTTGGAGTTTCACCCGTCCCCGAACCTGACGGCGGAAGCCTTGAAACGTGCCCTGAACGACGACAAGTTAACCGTGGAAAAGCGAGTCTTGTCGGCCATGGGATTGTCCAGTAGGCAACGTGTCGCCGCGGGTCAGAAGATTGACTTCCCGTGCGTGGACTTCGGGACCGCTCAGATCGTGCTCTTTCCAGCTGAAGCATTTGTTGGATATCAACTGATGGCGCAGAAGATGCGGCCAGAATCATTCGTGCTGTCGATCGGCTACGGCGAATGCTGGCCAGGATACATCCCAACGAACGCTGCGTTTGACGATCACTTTGGGGACTCGTGGTTGTGGGTCGCGCCTGGATCCGAGGCGCGAGTCCGCACCGCCCTGGAACAGGTGCTGGTGCCGTAGTCCCGTAGTCGTTGTTCGCTGCGAACAATACGTAATATTCGCGAACAACGACGATACGGGATGGCTCATTCATTTTCGTAAACCACCAGCTCTGCCAGCCATTTTCACGGGTGCATTTATTTGACCCGACTTTGGCTCAACGAAAGCGGAAATCGAGCTTGTAATTGTACAGCCACGGGACCTCTGGTTGCACACTTTCTTTGAG
>PVBE012672957.1_pt1 | contig 30404 bp, 25 predicted proteins | sample 1631181 | NCBI WGS metagenome assembly PVBE01 (sample SAMN08397723, study PRJNA350692) | Marine metagenome, whole genome shotgun sequencing project. | isolation source: water | place: Pacific Ocean | collected 2012-04
ACTTGCCCGCCGTGCACACCCCGCTGAGGCAGTCGGCGGCCGCCGCGCAGCCCTTGCCCTTGGCGCAGGTCGGGCAGCTCTTGCCGCCGCAGTCCACGTCGGTCTCGTCGCCGTTTTTCACCGTGTCCGTGCAGCTGGCCGCCGCGCCCTTGCCCCCCGTACACACCCCGCTGGCGCAGTCGCTGGCCGCGCTGCATTTTTTCGTCGACGCGCACTTGGGGCAGCTGGTGCCGCAGCAGTCCACGTCGGTCTCGTCGCCGTTTTTCACCTTGTCCGTACAGCTGGCAGACAGATCCGGCACCAGCTTGTCCGGCGTGGTGACGTCAGCCACCTGCTGGTCCACCGCCGCGTCCCCCTCCCTCCCCCGGTCCCGACGCCTCGTCGTCGCACCCCGCCGCCACCAACGCCGCCAGAAAAAACACAAGGCCAAGCCGAGCACTCGTCGAGCTCAGAAACTGCATGGTCGAACCCCTTTGTCCTGATGAATGGGTAGAGGATATCCCGCCCCCTCCCGGGTTGCCAGCGGCCGCCCGCGCTCCGGCGAAAAAGCAGCAGAGAAAACTACCAAACCCACATGTAGGCACATATACTACACCACGATGATACGCGTATTTCGACACTACATCCCTCGCTGGTTGCTCCTGCTCTGGCTGTCCGAGTTCTTCCACCTCGTGGTGGCCAGCTATGTGGGCTTTTTTATCTACTGCCGCTACATCGGCGCCAGCAGCCCGGACCCGAGCCAGATGCTGGCCGGCGCCGTGGCCTACGGCGTGGTGATGCTGCTGGCCATGTCCTCCATGGGCATGTACCAGCGAGGCCTGCGGGACTCCATCTTCGGTCTACAGTTGCGCCTGCTGCTCTCGGCCGCGGTGTGCATGCTCGCCATGCCCCTGCTCGCCGTGGTGGCGCCCGAAGTCTTCCCCGAGGCCCGCGTGATCCTCGCCGCGCTGGTGGTCAGCCTGCTCTCCATCGCCGCGTACCGCCTGACCTTCGACCTGGCCATACAGCACGCGCCCATGCGCAGCCGCATCCTGGTGGTGGGCATGGGCCCCCACGCCGCCCGCCTGCTCAAGCTGCGGCGCCGCACCGACTGGCGCGGCCAGTATCTGGTCGGCTTCGTGCCGGTGGCTGGCCAGGACGCCGCCTTCGCCACCCGCCGCCTCATCGCCGACGACCGGCCCCTGCGCCAGCTCTGCCGCGAGCACCGCGTCGACGAGCTGTTGCTGGCCGTGGAGCCGGGCCAGCCCGGGCCGGCGCCCGACGAGGTCCAGGCCTGCGAGGCCATGGGTGTGCGGGTCATCGACTCGGTCTCCTTCTTCGAGCACCGCACCGGCCGCATCATGCTCGACGCCCGCTACCTCGACGGCACCTGGACCAGCCCCGACCGCACCCCCCGGCTGCGCCGCGTGCTCGACGTCGCCGGCGGCCTGACCCTCGGCCTGCTGGCGCTGCCGGTGATGTTGCTGGCCGCCCTGGCCGTGCGCCTGAGCTCCCCCGGCCCCGTGCTCTTCCGCCAGCGCCGCGTGGGCGTCCACGGCGAGCCCTTCGTGATGTGGAAGTTCCGCAGCATGCGCGTCGATGACGACTCTGACGAGGATACCGGCTGGACCGACCGCGACGACGACCGCGTGACCCCCATCGGCCGCGTCCTGCGCGAGCTGCACATCGACGAGCTGCCCCAGCTGTACAACGTGCTGCGCGGCGACATGAGCCTGGTCGGCCCCCGCCCCGAGCGCCCCGAGATCGTCATGGGGCTGCTGTCGTCGGTGCCCTGCTACGCCCTGCGCCACCAGGTCAAGCCCGGCATCACCGGCTGGGCCCAGATCTGCTACCCCTACGCCGACAGCGTGGACTCGGCCCGAGACAAGCTGGAGTACGACCTGTACTACATCAAGAACCGCAGCCTGTTTCTGGACCTGACCGTGCTCTTCCAGACCGTCCAGGTGGTGCTCTGGCGCAAGGGCTCGCGCTAACGCAGCTACTTGACGTTTCCCGCCCGGGTCCACCCTTCCCGGGCGAACAGATTCCGCACCCTGATCCAGGCCCCCGCGCGCTTGAGCACCTTGAGCAAGTAGCCCTTCTTTACCAGCCCGCCGGCCGCCGCGCCGGCGTCGGGCCGCGCCCGCAGGTGGAAGGCCCGCGCGGCCTTGCTGGTGAACTGCTTGAGCAGCTTCTTGTTGGAGCGCGCCTTGTCCACCAGCACGTTGGCCGTGACCTGCTGCATGGAATAGGCGCTGTTGACCTCGCCGGCGCGGGCGCTGCCGAGCCCCTTGCGCAGCAGCCGCCGCAGGGACTTGCCCTTGATGCCGAGCTGTCGGGCGTAGGCGCCGCCCCTGGCGCGCTCGCTGGCCGAGCGCAGCCGCGCCTGCTGCAGGTAGAAGTGGCTGGTCATGTGCAGCACCCGACCGTCGTCGTGGCGGAAGGTCACGGCCACCGCGCCGTGCCCGTACTTGCCGCGCATCTCCTTGCTGGAGACCAGCACCTGGACCTTCTTGCGGTTCAGCACGCGGATCGGGTAGCTGGCCGCCTCCAGCCACCAGCGCGGCCTGGCCTTGCCCACTCCGGCCAGGTGCCCCACCAGGGCCGACGCGCCCGGGTGCACGTGCACGCCGACCACGTCGTTTTTGGTGTTGCGGCTGCCCCGGGCGATGGTGCCGGGGAACATGCGCTGCACCGTGGTCAGGGCCCAGTCGGTGGTCACCAGGTAGCCGCCGGTCTTGACGAAGCGGCGCAGCTTCTTGCGCGCCGCCGCCGACAGGTGGCCCGGGCAGTTGACCATCACCGTCTGCAGGCTCATCAGCGGCACCCGGGCCAGCAGCCGCGGCGGGATCACCACGTGCTTTATCTTCACCGCTCGCAGCACCTCCTGCACCCGGTCGTAGGCGCCCTTGATCACCACCACGTCGGCCGCCCCCGCCTGACGGATGAGGCGCAGCTCGCTGGGCCGGCGTCGCTTCATGCGCTGGCGCAGCAGCTCTGCCGCCACACGGTTGGCGCGGCGCATACGTTTGGTGCCCAGGCGAAACTTGCCCTCGACGAAGGCGTCGCCGAGGTCCCCCTGGACGATGTCGTCGGAAAAGCTCATGAACGTCTTGCGCTCCACCTCCTGTCCTCTGGCCGGCGCCGCCAGCAGCACGCCGGCGCCGAGGGCCGCGATCCACAGCGCTCTCATCTGTCCTCCTCCTGCGGACGCACCGCTCCCCTGCGCGCCGCCCTGGCGCGCTCGCCGCCCTGTGCTTGCGTGGTGCGTCCTGTGCTGTATGACGCCCGCCGGGCCGTTATTTGTCCCTGGTATCGATACCCGCGCGAACGACTTTTTTGCGGGGGCCCCCGTTCGCCGTCAGGATTACGGGACACAGGGAGGTGTTCGATGAAACACGTGATGGTATTCGTTCTGGTGTCGCTGCTGCCTGCCACCGCTGCGGCCAAGCTGATCTCGATGGGGCCCACCGACAGCTACAAGAAGCTGGAGAGCGCCACGGCCGGGGACATCGTGGAGATCGCCCCGGGGACCTACAAGTTCCGGGTGATGCTCACCGCCAAGGGCACGGCGGCCAACCCGATCATCATCAGGGCCAAGGATGCCAAGAATCGCCCGGTGTGGGATCTGGCCGGCAAGGCGGTCAAGGACTGGCCCGGCAGCTACGCCCTGGGCGACCGCGGCCGCGGCTGCTGGCAGATCAAGGGCTCGCACTACAAGATCTCCGGGGTGGCGTTCAAGAACTGCCAGGACACCTCGTCGGCGGCCATCCGCATGGTCAACGCCGGCCCGCTGACCCTCAGCCACTGCCTGTTCTCCGGCAACACCAACGGCGTCACCGGCGCGTCGTCGAACCTGGTGGTGGAGTTTTCGGAGTTCGCCAAAAACGGCAAGACCGCCACCACCGGCGACACCAGCCACAGCCTGGCCATCTCCGGCGGCAAGCTGGTCGTGCGCTACAGCTACCTGCACGACGCCACCGACGGCCAGCACTTCAACGTGCGCGCCAGCGACGCGCTGCTGGAGTACAACTGGATCGCGCGCCCGCGCTCCTACCTCGGCGACCTGATGACCTGCGAGTACCTCTGCGGCGGCAGCGCCACCTCGTCCATTACCCAGAAGATGGTGCTGCGCGGCAACGTGATCATCCAGGGCCAGCCCAAGAACCCCTACAAGCTGCTGGCGCTGTACAACGACGAGCCCAAGGGGTCGTCGGACAGCACCGGCAAGACCACGGCCATGGAGCTGACCATGGACCACAACACCATCATCGGCACCTACACCTACGACCAGCGCATGGTCGACATGCGCAACGACACGGCCAAGATGCTGGTCTGGCTCAACAACAACATCATCTACCACCAGTACGCCCTGACCAAGCCCCACAGCGCCACGTCCACCAACTGGACCGTGGTGGGCAAGAACAACTGGGTCACCACCGGCACCGACGCCAGCAAGCTCACCGGCACCCTCACCGGCTCGGACCCGGGCTTCACAAATGCCACCAGCATGGACTACACGCTCACCAGCTCCAGCCCGTGCAAGGGCAAGGCCGCGGCCCTGTCGACGCCCCCGACCAGGGAGTACTACAAGGACGAAAAGACCAGCGCCATGTACCGGCCCCGGGCCAAGGCCAAGGATATCGGCGCCTTCGAGCAGGGGAACGCGGCCACGCCGGTGGGCCCGATCCCGAAGAAACCTGCCGCCGACGGCCCCGCCGCCGACGGTCCTGCCCCGGCCGACGCCGGCGCCGAGGCGTCCACACCCGACGCGTCGACCCCCGACACCAGCACCACGGATCCCGACAACGGATCCACCGCCGATCAGGGTGCTGACAGCAAGGCCGGCGGAGACGGCGACGACGACGAAGGCTGCAGCTGCGCGGTCTCGCCGGGCAGCAGCGCGAGATCACTCGCTCTTCTGCTGATCCTCGGCATCTGGCTCGCCACCCGCCGCCGCCGGTACCTTCACCCCCTGGGTCAACCAGTTCAGGGCCGAGCCGTGGAACTCCCTGCAGTTCTGGCCCACCGGCACCATCCGCTTCCGCTACCGCTGGAGGCTGCAGCGCCAGCGCACGCTCAACAAGCGCAACGCCAAGGCCTACGCCGAGGCCAAGGCTGACCTGCGCTGCAACGGCAAGTACACCATCTTCCGCGTCTACATGGTGCAGGACAAGCTCAGCGGCGACCTGCAGAAGCGCGGACCGGCCGCCATCCAGGGCTTCTAGCAGCCCGCGCCCCCCTCCCCTTCCTTCTCCTCCCCTGGCTCCCCATCATCCTCATCACCCTCGTCCCACCTTGGCGGCTCCGGCAGCGGCGGCAGGTCCAGGGCCTGCTCCGCAGCCTCCGCCAGCGTGGCCACCCGCCCCATGGCCGCGACGTAGAGCGCCTGGGCCCGGTCCACGGCATCACCGCTGACCTCCACCTGAGCCACCAGGTCGTCCTCCGCTGGCACCCCGGGTACAATGTGGCGGTGCACGGTGATGCTGCCGCTGCCGTGGGAGAAGGGATAGAGCGTGGCGTCCATCACCGCCTCCAGGTCCAGCAGGTGGCCGCGGGCCAGGCTGATGTGACGCATCAGCTCCTCGTAGAGCTTCTCGTCCTCCTCGTTGCCCTCCAGGTTGTGCAGCAGCACCCCCAGCGCCTCGGTCTCGCGGTACAGCGGCTCCATGGCCGGCAGCACCCGGGCGAGCAGGTTCACCACCGGCCGCAACCGCGCAAGCTCCCGGGCAGCGTCGTCGCCGTCCTCCAGGGCGGCCAGCGTCTCCGGCCGGCGCAGGAACCAGAGCGCCCACTGCAGCCGCCGCCGGGCCACCACCTCGTGGGGCGCCATACGCTGACCCAGCTCCTCGAGCTGGCGGCGGACCTTCTCCGCGGCGCGCGCCACCGCCTCGGGGGTCGGGTCGGGCAGGTCGAAGGCATCTTTTTCCAGCCGGAAGCCGGACTGCTGGAGCACCGTGGCGTGACGCAGCTCCTCCTTGCGGGAGTCCAGCGTGTCGTAGCGGCGCAGCTGCTGGTGGTAGGACTCGCCGGACTCTGTCATCGACCGGCGGTCCTGCTCCAGCGCGGCCAGCGCCTCCTCGACGTCCGCGTGGTCCACCTCGTCCGGTAGCCACAGGGGCCGGTGCACCGAGACCGCGTCCTGGAAGTAGCGGCGCAGGGCCTCGAAATCCTCCGAGCGGCGCTTCTGCCGTTGCAGCAGCTCCTCCACGGGGCGCAGGTGCGCCGGGGTCACCTCCTCGTCGATCACCTCGTTGTAGTAGACCAGCGAGACCTCCACGCACAGCGCGTGGAAGCCGTCGAAGAGCTCCTCGGCCGCTCCCGGGTGGTCGAACAAGGGCGCGTCGTGGTGGCCCGCCGCCCGGGCGATGCGCATGGCCGTGGGGGGGTGGCTCGCCAGCAGGCTCGGCTCCTGCTCGGCCAGGTGCTGGTCGATGAGCTGCTGCACCTCGGGGGGGATCTGCTGCTCGTTGGCAGCCACCAGCGCGGGCAGGCTATCCGGCAGGCGCCGCTCGCTCCAGAACTCGGACAGGTCCGCCCCCGCCACCGCCAGGGACGCCGACAGGTACTCCTCCCGGCGCGCGGTGGCCTCGAAGGTTCGGCGCCCGGTGAGGTGCACCTGGTAGCGGTCCGCGTCGTACTCCATCTGGCGCATCAAAAAGAGGCTCATCAGGTTCCCCGCGGCCATGAGCAGCCAGAGCACCTTGCGCGTGAGCCAGATGCAGGCCCGGGCCACCACCAACAGCGCGCCGACGAAGAAGCCCTTGGTGCTGGACCAGCGGAGCAGCCGCTCGTCCCAGGCGTCACGCTCGAAGACCACCCTGCTGAGCCAGGTGTTGACCATGATGATGATATAGGTCAGGCGCATGCCGGCCCGCTGGGAGAAGTGGCCCAGCTCGTGGGCCAGCACCCCGGCCAGCTGCCGCGTCTCCAGGCCGGCCACCAGGGGCAGGCCGATGTAGAGCACGAGATCGTCGCCGCGCAGCATGCTCCAGAAACCGCGCAGGTTCGCCGCGGCGTTGACATCCACCGTGACCAGCACCTGCCGGGGCGCCGGCGCGTCCACGGCCCGGGCCAGGCGGTCGAGGAATGCAAAGAGCAGGGGCTGGTCCTCCCGCTTCACCTCACGGGGCGACGGCGGGGGCGCCCCCGGCGCGAACAGCGGCTTGATCATGAACAGCACCAGCACGCCGCCCAGGCCGGTGAGCACGAGGCTGTGCTCCCACACGGCGTACACGCCCCAGGCCACGAGCCCCACCAGCCCGACGTAGACCGCCGGCACCAGCACCATGGCCGCCGCCACCACCAGCAGGCCCAGCCGATAGATGGCCGGGGGGCGCAGAGGCGGCACCTTGCCGGTGAAGGCGTCGAGCAGGGCATTTTTGTCCGGCCGCTTCACCGCCTCATAATACCCGACCCGACCCTCCCTTGAAAAACAGCGTGGTGGGCCATAAGCTCGACGATTAACCACTGGAGGATCCATGGAGTTCACCGAGGCCAAACAGCGGGCGCTGGTCAACCGGCGATTCGAGTGCCAGCACTGCGGCATCTGCTGCTCTCACAAGGGGTTGATCCAGCCGAGCGAGTCCAACATGCGCGAGCTGGCCGCCTTCCTGCGCATCTCGGAGTGGTCATTCGCCATCCGCTACCTGCAAGAGCTGTACGACCCGGAGCTTGACGCCTACGTCATGGCGTTCAAGACCAACAACGACCACGACTCCAAGAACGGCTGCGTCTTCCACTTCGGCAGCTTCTGCGCCATCTACCGCTCCTGCCGCACCGACCTGTGCAACGTCTTCCCCTGGAACCACTACGACCTGGAGGCCGGCCACTGGAACCCGAAGTTTCTCGCCGACGACGGCAGCAGCTGGTGCCGCGGTGTGGGAATGGGCCGGGAGTGGCCCGTGGAGGAGATCGCGGCCATCAAGGAGCAGTTCACCAACCTCGGCGTGGGCTTCAAGCGACACCTCGACTTCGACGACGAGTAGCATGGGCGCGCTCCCCACCCACATCGGGCGGTACGAGATCCTGGCCTCCCTGGGCAAGGGCGGCATGGCCGAGGTCTTCCTCGGGCGGGCCACCGGCGAGGGCGGCTTCGAGCGCCTGGTGGCGGTCAAGCGGATCCTGCCCGACCTGGCCGAGACGCCGGACTTCGTGGAGATGTTCACCGACGAGGCGCGCATCAGCGCCGGGCTGAGCCACGGCAACATCGGGCAGGTGTACGAGTTTGGCCGCTCCGACGACTCGTACTTCATCGCCATGGAGTACGTCCAGGCGGTGCACCTGCGGAAGATCTACCGCGTCTTCGGCAAGATGAAGAAGATCCCGCCGCCGGGGCTGGCGGCCTATGTCATGGCCAACGTCTGCGCCGCCCTGGAGCATGCCCACACCCGCACCGACAGCCACGGCGCGCCGCTGAACATCGTCCACCGCGACATCAGCCCGAGCAACGTGCTGGTGACCTTCGAGGGGGAGATCAAGCTCATCGACTTCGGCATCGCCCGGGCCCGGGAGCGGGTGCACGAGACCTCGGCCTCCAGCCTCAAGGGCAAGTTCGCCTACATGTCGCCGGAGCAGGCCTTCGGCGAGGACCTGGACCACCGCTCGGATATCTTCGGCGCCGGCATCCTGCTCTTCGAGTTGCTGACCCGCTGCAACCCCTTCGAGGACGACACGGATCTGAAGACCCTGGAGCGGGTGCGCAAGGCCAAGGTCATCCCGCCGCGCAAGGTGGTGGGCTCGGTGCCCGAGGAGCTGGAGGCCATCTGCCTGCGAGCCCTGCAGCGCAAGCCCGAGGACCGCTTCGCCAGCTCGGGGGAGATGCAGGCCGAGCTGGAGGGGTTCCAGTTCAAGGCTGGCTACGGCCGCCAGCAGCTGGCCCGGCTGATGGACCGGGCCTTTGCCCGCCAGCGCGAGGAGACCCAGGAGCTTTTGCGCAAGGCCCGCGACGGAGAGACCGCGCCCGGCGCCGGGACGGTGCGCGTGGAGGAGGAGGAGGAGCCGCCGCCCCGCGCCGGCGGCAAGGCCGGGGTCGTTGTGACCGTGACGGTGGTGCTGCTGCTGGAGGCCGCCCTGGGCCTGACCTACCACTTCACGCGGCCCCCCGCCTCACCGTCGCCGTCAGCCAAAAAGGAGGCGACCAGACAGCCGGCTCAGCACACCGTCTCGGTCAAGAGCGACGCCCCCGCCCTGCGCTGCAAGGCGGCCCTGGGCGATGTGCCCATGGAGCCGATGCCCTGCCGCTTCACCGCGCGCCACGGCCAGAAGGTGAAGCTCCACGTGACCAGCGGCGAGCGCCAGCTGTTCCTCGAGCGGTGGACCGTCACCGCCGACCGGGTGATCCGTGTGGACCTGGTGCCCGCCGCGGCCGCCGCGCCCGCCTCCCCGCCGCCGGCCACCGTGACCACAAAGGCCCGGACCGCAGATCGACCACGGACGCCACGCGCCAAGACGCCGCCCAGGGCCAAAGAGCCGAAGCGGCCGGTGAAGACCCGCAAGCCGCCGGCCCCCCGGGAGGCCCCGGACTCCGACGACAAAGAGGTGGTCTGGTAGCGCAGGTCAGGGCAGCGAGCACCAGCCCCCCTTGCAGGCGACAGTCACCTGGGGCCGGGTGCACCCCACCGCGCCGTCGTCATAGGGCCTGGGCGGTGGGCAGCCGGAGAGGGTAGCGAGGGCCAGGGCCGCCAGCCACAGCGCCCGCGACGCGCCGAGGTCAATCCTCGTCATCGACGCTGGCGCGGTCGTGGACCTCGGTCTCGGCCTCCTCGTCCACCTCGTCGGACATGTCCCGCAGGCGCATGCCGTCGGCGAACTCGGTGCGCGGCTTGCCCCCCACCTCCTCATACTGGGTGGTGGGCGCGTCGACGAAGTCTCCCTCCTCTCCGACCTTCCTCGGCAGGGGCGGCGAGGCCATGGTGTCCTTGAAGTTCATCTCGTCGTCCTCCAGCTCCTCCACGTCTTGAAGGTCGATGGCGATGACCGTGGACGTCTCCTCCTCGTGCTCGGCGGTGTCGGGCTCCAGCAGATCGGCCAGGGGGATCAGGTCGGTGACCTCGTCCTCATCCACCTCGTGCTCCAGCTCGTCCACGCCCATGATGGTGGTGGTGGTGCCGTCCTCCTCGGTCTGGGACACGTCCCGCAGCACGATCTCCTCGTGCTCCTCTTCGTCGTCCTCATCGGGCTCCATGGGCGGAGCGATGGCGGTCTTGCGAGCCACGAAGGCGGCGTCCTGCAGCTGCGGCGGGCCGGTGTCGCGGGTCGGGCGCGGCGTCGGGGCGGCGGGCGTTGAGCCTGCCGGCGGCGCGGGCGAGGGCTCCGTGTCGGCGTGGGCCAGCTCGTCATCCATCAGCACCGTGGCCTGGTCCTCGAAGGGTTGCGCCGGCGCCAGCTTTGGCAGGACAACGGGGCTCGGCAGGTCGCCTTCGGGCTGCACGACCCTGGGCAGCCGGTCGACCTGGTTCGAGGTCAGCGGGTGAGGCCCGGTGGGCCGCTGGGGCTCGTCCACCCCGGCGGGCTGCGGCGCCTCCGCGGGCAGCGGCTTCGCGGGCAGCGCCTCGAGCACCTTGACCAGATCCTCGATGAGCTCGCCCACCCGTTGGTAGCGCTCCCGCCGCTGCGCGGCCATGGCCTTGCGCAGGATGGCGTCGGCCTCGGGGGGCGCGTGGGGCAGCCACTGGGCCAGGGGCGCGACGTCGCCTCCCTTGACGCGATCCAGGTACTTGGCCCGGGACGTGGCCGGGAACGGCACCTCGCCGGTGAGCGCCAGGTAGATGATGCAGCCGAGGGCGAAGATGTCGGTGGTGTTGTTCAGCTTGACGCGCTCGCCGTCGAGCTGCTCGGGCGACATGAAGTAGGCCCGGCCGAAGGGGGTGCGCGAGCGACTGGTGGCCAGGGGATCGCGCAGCTTGGAGATGCCGAAGTTGAGCAGCTTCATCTGCGGATCGTCGTCGTCGGCCGAGCGCAGGCAGAAGAGGTAACCCGGCTTGAGGTCGCGGTGGATGATGTCCTGGTCGTGGGCCTGCTCGAGGGCCGCGCCCACCTGCTCCAGCATGCGGGCCGCGGCCACGGGGGACAGCGGCTTGCGCTTGATGCGCGCCCCGAGGCCCTCGCCCTGCAGGTGCTCCACGACCATGAACGGCTGGCTGTTGGGGAGCTCGTCGAAGTCCAGGATGCGCGCGATGTGCGGGTGCTCGATGGCCGAGATCACCTCGGCCTCCATGCGCGCCCGGGCGTAGGCCGTGGCGTCCTTGACCACCTCCGGGTTGAACACCTTGAGCACCACCCGGCGCTGGGGCTGGGTCTCGTGCTTGGCCAGATAGAGCAACCCCATGCCGCCCCTGTCTATCAGGCGGGTCACCCGGTAGTCGCCATATACTTGTTGGCCTACGAGCTCTTTGGGGTTCACGGCACGACCTCGTCTGCCCTTTTCATCATCGCCGCAATGGTTGGTGGGGATTTTTTTGCCGGATCAGCGCGTGGTGGCCATCATCGGCCGGGCTGGACCGCGCGCCGCTGGCAGGGGCCAGCTCCAGAGCAAAGGCTCGGGATCGACGTAGCGCCGCCGCCCGCGCTGCCGCACCGACAGGCCAAAGTGCAGGTGGGGCACCGGCCGCTTGAGCCCCGTGACGCCCAGCAGCCCGATGACCTCCCCCGATCGCACGCGGACGCCGGGCCGCAGGCGCGATGAGATCTCCTTGAGGTGGACGTAGGTACTGACGATGTCGCCGCCGCGGTGTGAGAGCCAGAGATACTTGCCCGCGCGCCCGCCGGCCGCGGCGCTGCGTTGCATCTTGTACACCACGCCGTCGTGCACCGCGTGGATCGGCGTCCCCTCGGGCAGGAAGAGGTCCACGCCGCAGTGGCCGCGCTCGCACTCCGGCGGGCGGTTGCCGTGGCGCCGGGCGCCGAACCGGCACTTGGAGTTGGGCGGCATGATCCGTCGCGGCCCGGCCAGGGGGTGGAACCAGGGCACCTCCTTGACGGCCGCCACGGGCTTGCCGGGTGCTGGCGGCGGGGCGGGCGCGGGCGCGGGGGCCACCGGTGGTCGGTAGGTGCCGTCCAGCGCCTCGAGCCAGTGGGCGGCCCGGGACAGCTGCGCCCGGTACTGGCGCGGGAACCAGCCCCGGGACTCGCCGAGGAACCAGTCACCGCGGCGTCGCAGGGCGTGGCCCGTGTCCATGGAGAAGCCGAAGCAGATGATCAGCGCCACCGCCGCGTTGAAGCCGGACAAAAACCAGGCCCCGCCCAGGCGAGGCTTGCTGCCCGTGCGCAGCGCGACGCGGGACCGCAGCCAGGCCCGGGCGGCCCACGGCACGAGCAAGGCGCAGTAGAGCCCCGCCAAAAGCCGCAGGGTGGTGGACTCGGTGCGCCCGCCCACCAGGGATGAGACGACGATGGCCACGGCGGCCATGGAGCCCCAGAGGACGAGGGTCCTCAGCAGCAGGTAGGTGGCCAGGCCGCGCTGGCGCCAGGGGCGGTCCGGCGGGGGCGCGCCGGCGAGGTCGTCCATGTGGGGGGTTTTCTGCACGCCCCGGTTACCAACGCACCGGGCGGTGAAAGGGTCTACTCCTCTTGCCCTGCGGGTCGCCCGCCCTGCCCGTTGTGCTCCCGGGCCAGGCGGCAGAAGTTGTGCAGCAATCTGCGCCCCGGCTCCCCCGACACCTCGGGATGGAACTGCACGCCGAGGTGAGGCAGGCGCTGTGAGGCCATGGCCTCCACCGGGTAGTGGGCCGACGACGCCAGCAGCCGCCAGCCCGGGGGCAGGGGGATCCCCTCGCAGTGGTCAGCCACCATGGGGAAGGCGTCGGGCAGCCCCGCGAACAGCGGGTGCTCCTCGCAGGGGACGATGCGTTCGGCGCAGCGGCGCTCCGTCCCGCGGTGGACCCGCACCCCGGCCCGGGCGCCCAGGCCCTGGTGTCCCAGGCAGATGCCGAGCACCGGCTGCGCCAGCCGGTCGACGAAGGCGAGCTGGCCGTGGAGGGTCGCGCCCACGCCCGGGTCGGTGAACAGCGAGGGGCCGCCGGAGATGACCACGGCGCCGGCCCCGGTCAGAACGTGGCCGTTGGCCGCGGCCAGGGGCACCGTGGTCACCCGGCAGCGGGTCGCCTCGAGGATGGCGGCGATGTCGCCGACCTTGACGCTGCCGCAGTCGATGAGTGTGATCGGATACGTGGTCGCCTCCTCAGCGCGTGTTGAGCAGCAGGAACTTCAGGTAGCTCACCGTGCCCTCGGGCCCGTTGCCGTCCTCGTAGATTCGGCCGGTGTCCAGCCCCGACGGCGGCCCCACGTTGACGATGCCGACCGGGCGCTGCTCGTCGGGCATGCGCGCCACGGCGAGGTCGTTGCCGTGCTCGCCGAACTCGTTGCCCCAGTAGAGCATGTCGCCGCCCTGCAGCCCCTGGCGCTCCATGAGGTAGCGTACCGCCTTTCGCTTGTCCACGCCACGGAGCTGGATGTCCACGGTGGTGCCGCCGCCGAGCAGCACTGAAAACTGCGCCGGCGCTTCCTCCTGCAACCGGGCCGAAAGCAGCGCGTGGAACGCCACCCGATCTGCCTGGTCGTTGAACGGCTTGAGCGCGATCTGGCAGGCCACCTCTCCCCCGCGCACCTCCATCTCCGGCCGGGACAGCCCGCGGTACTCGGCACGGCTGAGGATGCGGTGGTGGATCAGGTTGATGAAGCCGCTGACGTCGGGGAAGATGTCCTGCCCCAGGAGATGGATCACCAGCGCGCCGGGCTTGCCGGGCACGATGTCGATCTTGGCGTGGCGCACGTCCGGCCGCTGGCCCAGGTCCCGCACGCGGTCGCAGAACCGCGAGAGCTCCGGGCTGTTGACGAAGGAGGGGCGCAGGGGGCCCACGCGGATCTCGATGTAGTCGTTGGCCGGCTTGTACCACAGCACCGCGGGGAGGCGGGCCCAGGGCCGCTGCTCCAGGAAGGGGTCGATGGTCTCCTCGAAGAGGCGGCGCACCAGCTGTACCTGGTCGGGCGCAATGACGTTGGGCTCGGAGTAGGCCTGGATCTCCGCGAAGGCGCCGCTGTCCGGCGAGAACTCGAATGCCCTGGAGCCGCCGTCGGAGAAGCAGAAGACCCGGGGCCCCAGCCCGCGCTCGATGATCGGCTCCAGCACGCGGTCGCGCTGCAGGGCGAAGTCGTTGCCGGTGATGAAGGCGAAGCGGTAGTCGCGCCCGGCCAATTCCTCGAGGCAGCGGAGGAACCGCAGGCCCACGCCGTGGCGCAAGGTGTCGATGTCGCCCAGCACGGTGCCGTCGACGTCGAAGAGCAGGTTCTTGGGTGCATTGTCAGGCACGGGCCACCTCCTGGTTGTCGTGTTCCGCTGTTCGGCTTTTTTCGTGTCTCCTTTACATTTGGCGTGCTCTTTTTCTATGCTCGTAGTCGGCCAGAGGAGGCACACGTGATCGTCGTCAACACCGAGACCATCGCCGGCTACCGGGTGATGGAGGTCAAGGGCATCGTCCAGGGCAACACCGTTCGCGCCAAGCACATGGGGCGCGACATCGCCGCCGGGTTCAAGAACCTGGTGGGCGGAGAGCTCAAGGGCTACACCGAGCTGCTCACCGAGTCGCGCCGCCAGGCCCTGGAGCGCATGATGGCTCAGGCCGCCGAGCTGGGCGCCAACGCCATCGTCAATGTGCGCTTCTCCACCAGCGCGGTGTCCGCCGGCGCGGCAGAGCTGTACGCCTATGGCACGGCCGTTGTGGTGGTCCAGGACGGCTAGTGGACAATGGCGTGATCATGGACCTGGTCGCCGTGCTGATCTACGTCGGCCCGCCAGGCTTCTTCATCCTCCTCGGCCTGGTGGTGGGGACCGCCACCGAGCGGCGCCACTTCCGCAGCCTGCAGCGGCGGGAGGCGGCCCTGTCCCACGTGCTGGTCACGGATCTGCGCGCCTACTCACCGGACCACGACCCCGGCGTGGAGCCGTGCCTGGTCACCGGCGAGGCGGTCATCGCCACCGACTACCTCAAGACCTTCCTCGCCGGCATCCGCAACATGCTCGGCGGCGAGGTGCGCAGCTACCTCACGCTGGTGAACCGCGCCCGCCGTGAGGCGTCGCTGCGCATGCTGGAGAGCGCCCACAGCAAGGGCTTCGACGCCGTGTGCAACGTGCGCCTGGAGCCCGCGGACATCGGCGGCGGCTCGGGCCGCAAGGGAGTGCCCATGGCCGCCATGGTGGCCTCGGGCACGGCCTATCGGCGAAGAGTCGTGGGCTGAGCTCCGGGGTCATGGCCAGGCGAAACCCCGAACACTCCGTCACCCGCGAGCCTCACCTGCAGGGGGACGGCGCGCCGCGCCCCGACGCCAGCGAGGCCCGGGCCGCCCGGGTGCTGCGGGACGAGGGCCCCGACGAGCAGCAGGTCGCCGAGCAGTCGGTGTGGGAGGAGCCGACGCTGTCCCCCGCGCTGGCCCGTCCACCTGAAGGCGACGTCCCCCGGATCCAGCTTCTGCGGCGGCGCCGGGGGCAGGTGAGCGCGGCCCGGAGCTGGGCCGTGACCCTGGGCCTCGCCCTTGCCGCCGCGCCCTTCGCCATCACCGGGCTCTTCCTCGGCGGCGGGGGGACCATCTTCTCCGTGATGGCCATCGTGGTCTTCGGGCCGGTGGCCGAGGAGATGATGAAGGTGGCCCTGCCGCTGTACGTGGCCGAGCGCCGCCCCTACCTCTTCCGCGGCCGCGCCCAGATCGCGGCCTGCGGACTGGCCAGCGGCCTGGCCTTCGCCGCCGTGGAGAACCTGCTCTACCTCAATGTCTACATCCCCGAGCCGTCCAGTCTGCTGGTGCAGTGGCGCTGGTCCGTCTGCGTGGCGTTGCACACCGGCTGCACGCTCGTTTGCAGCCTCGGGGTGATGCGCGTGTGGCAGGCGGCCTGGACGCCGGGGCCCGCCTCCCTCGGTCGCGCGGCCGAGCGCGCCTATCCCTACGCGGTGGCCGCCGCGGTGATCCACGGGGCCTACAACGGGCTGATGGTGCTGCTGTCCATGGGCCAGTTCAGGTTTTAGCCCTTCTTTTCGGCGCCGCTGTCCGCGGTCGACGCCGGGATCCACTTGCCGTTTTTGCAGACCCACTTGCTGCCGCCCTTGTCGTACACCTGACCTTCCTTGCAGTTCTTGCCGCCGCCGTCCTTGTTAACCTTGCTGTCTTTGGTGACCCCGGCGTCCTTGAGCACTCCTCCCGGACCCAGGATCGAGTCCCTGATCGCTTCAGCGATCCTGGTGGACAGCGCTTTCGTGGGTTGCTGCACCATGATCACGGCGGCCAACTTCTCCTGGGGCTCCGTCCAGGTAACAGTCCCCAGAGCGCCACCCCAGCCAAAAGCACCCGCGCTTCGGCCATCCTTCGCCAGCTTCGGATCCACAGTGATGCCGACCGTGTAGCCAAATGCCATTCCAGCCGGACCCTTTTTAGAACTGCTGTAGAGGTCGCCCGCCTGACTCTTGGACATCATCGCCACAGATTCAGGTTTGAGTATCCTCTTGCCGAACAGCTCGCCCTTGTTGGCCAGCATTTGCTGAAAGTGCAGATAGTCACGGGCTGTGCTCTTCAGGCCCCAGGAGGCACCGAAATATTTGGGCGGCGTGCCCTCAACGGAGAGCAGCATACGTTTCTGTTTATCTTTGGGCACGATCCAGTGGGTATCCTTCATCTCCAGTGGGTCGAAGATCCGTTCCTGAACCAACGTGTTGAAAGGCGTGCCGGACACGACCTCGATGGCCCGCGCCACCACATCGAGCCCGTTGCCATAAACCCACTGCGTCCCTGGCTGAAAGCCGAGAGGTTCCTTGGCGGTTTTCGGAATCAAGGAGGCCAGGCTTTCGTTTTCGTAGTCCGTCTTCTTCACCTTGCCAAATCCAGCGAACCCGGACGTGTGGGTCAGCAGATCGTGTATGGTTATTGGGCGTTTGGCGTCAACCAGCTTGTAGCCTGCCTTGGACCCATCTGGAACGGCGACCTTGGCGTTCTTGAATTCAGGGATGTATTTTTCAATGGGATCGGACGGCTTGAACAGGCCCTGCTCGATCATCATCATGGCGGCGACGCCGAGGACCGGTTTGGTGGATGACATCATGTGGAACATCCCATCCGTCTGCAGCGGCACCTTGGTCTTGGTGTTGAAGAGGCCCTGCGCCTTGAAATAGACCACCTTGCCACGCCGACAGACACCGACGACGGCACCCTGAATCTTGCCGTTGTCCAAGAACTCCTGGACAACGCTCTGAATCTTGTTCAGTCGTTGCCCTGACATCCCCACATCCTCCGGAGCGCCGGCAGGCAGCTCGGTCGTGGGGGCAGCGTCGTCTGCACAGGCTCCCGGCAGAAGACCGAGGAGCACGACGGTGATGATTCTTATCATCGACTTCGGGTCGACCAGCGTGGTGAGCGTCTTCCAGGCCACGATCTTCTCCTTGTTGCGAGGTTATCGGACTGGGCGTTGTTATTCTGTCTGAGATAATGCCAGATATTTGAAAAAATGAGCTTGGGCCCTTGTTCAGCGTGGGCCTGCTGCCGGTGACCGGAGGCGCTGCGCTGTCCATCGGCGGGCGGTTTTGCAGACTCACCAGCCGAAGAGCCAGCGCGACATTTCGTCCCAGCTGTCCGGATAGATGGGATGGCCGGTGGTGGCGAGGAAGGAGGTGAGGTGGCTGTAGCGGTGCAACAGCGTGCAGGCCAACAGCGTCCGCCGGAAGTGAGCGTCCAACCTGGTCACGCCGAAGCCGAGCAGGGCCGCGCGGCACAGCGCGGGGACGCCGCGGGCGACGAAGATCGTCAAGGCGGGTAGATCGTAGAATGGATGCCCCTTCATGGAGGGCTCGAAGTCGAACACGCCGCTCAACCGCCAGCGCCCGCGGCTGTCGCGAGCGACCAACAGGTTGACGTCGGTGAGCTCGGTGTGAAGCAACACGGGATCGGCCACGGACAGGTCCACGCCCCGGAGCTGATCTTCCAGACCCGACGCCAGGTGATCGGGCAGCCCGTAGGCGAGGTGTTGAGCCGAACACTCACCACGCCGCTGCGCGATGAACTCATCCCAACCGATGAACGGCTCGAACCCGGGCACCCTGGTCTGATGCAGGGCGGCCGCCAGTCGGCCGGTCATCTCCGCGATCTCCAGCCGGTCTGGAGGCGGTATCCGGTCCCAGGCATCGCCCATGGCCAGCCCTGGCAACCGCGTCATGACGAGGTAGCCCCAGCCCTCCAGATGCCCGCTGGCGACCAGCTCCGGCGAGGCGACCGGCAGCCTCCCCGCCAGCGCCTCGAGCAGGTAGCGCTCGGTGGCATGGGAGGTCGCGTTCCAGGGCGTATGCAGCTTGATCACGTGGCGCTCGCCGACGCTGAACACCACCACGCTGCCGGTGGGAAACAGGTGCAGCTCACCTGCCAGACCGTGTCGACTGGCCAGCGCCTGCATGGCGGGAACCCACAGATCCTCATGGCGGCGCAGTCCCTCGAACTCCGTGTCGCTCGTTACCTGGGGTAGCAAGGGATCGCCCATGCCTCGATCGGCCTCCAATCTCCTGTGTTCCCGCAAAAGATAGCGACATTCCAAGAGGTTGGCAAGCTGAGCCCCTCCCCCCGCGGTCCATGGAAGTTGACAATCCAGTACTGCCACGTAAGCATGGCTTTACATGAAAAACCCGATCCTGAACCCCGGCGCTTATACCCAAAACAGCGTCTACGAGGGCGCCAACGAGCTATACATCAACGCCGAGGTCTACGACTCCGAGCTCGGCCACGGCTCGATGGTGGGTCAGAACGCTCTCCTGCTGAAGGTCAAGCTGGGGCGCTACAGCTGTATCGGCGAAAACGTCCGAACCGGTCTCGGCGTCCACCCCACCGACAGCTTCGTGTCCACTTACCCCGGCTTCTACGACGCGGGGGAGAGCACCGCGAGCTTTCACTCCGGGGACAAGCCGATCTTCCAGGAGTTCACATTTGTGGACGAAGAAGAAAAATTCGTCGTCGACATCGGCAGCGACGTCTGGATCGCCAACAACGTGATGATCCTCAACGGTGTCAGCATTGGGCACGGCGCCGTCGTCGGCTGCGGCAGCATCGTCACCAAGGATGTCGAACCCTATTCGATCTGTGTGGGCAACCCGGCCAAAATGAAACGATACCGCTTCCCCGCGCCGGTGCGTGCCTTCCTGCTACAGTTCAAGTGGTGGGAGAAGGACCCTTCCTGGATCAGCGAGCACAGAGACGAGTTTCTGGATATCAACCGCTTCTACGAGAAGCACAACGCCGCCCGCTGATCGGCGAGGCAGGCGTTGAGACCCGGCGACGCAGGGACGACGGCAGATCGTGGCCCCGATCTGTCCATCGCGAGCACCATCGGGGTGATGCTCACCAGGGTCTGCAGTCTCCGCTGTCCGTATTGCTTCGCCGTGGACGAGCTGGAGACCTCCGGCCACATGAGCCCCGAGGCCTTCGCCGGCGTGCTCGCCTTTTTCGACCGCCATCGCGGCCTGAAGGCGGTGGCCCTGGCCGGCGGTGAGCCGACGATGAACCCCGCCTTCGAGGAGATCCTGGACCTGGCGCGGCAGCGGGAAGGGGTGACGGTCCACCTGTTGACCAACGGGATCTTCGACGTTCCCACCCGCGAGGCCCTGGGGCGCTTCGAACCCCATCGGCTCGGCCTCCTGATCAACGTCAACGACCCCCGCCGGGTGGGGGCAGCGCGGTTCGCCACCATCGAGGAGAATCTGGCGGCCCTGGCCCATTATCCCGTGACGCTCGGCATCAATTTTTACGACGCCTCGACGCCCCATGAACACGTCGTCGATCTGGCCCGGCGCCACGGCTGCGATCTTCGCTGGAGCGTGGCCCATCCCGTCGGCGGTGCACCCGTCTATGTCACCCCCGAGATGTTCCCGGAGGTGCGCACGACGATCCGCGCCTTTCTCGCCAGCGCCCGGGCCGCGGGCGTACACGCCGCGGTAGACTGCGGGGCCTCCCTCTGCATCTTCGAGGACCAGGAGATCGCGGCGGACCGGTACCAGCTGCTGCGAGACAACCGCTTCGTTTGCGATCCTCCCGTGGTGGTCGATCCTGATTCCAACGTCTTTTTCTGTTTCGAGGGCCATGAGACGAGGCGCCAGCTGACCTCCTTTGCCGATCTTGGTCAGCTGGCCGGCTGGCTCTGGAGCAAGCTCCAGACCAAGGGGCAGTATTATTGGCTCGAGGCCTGCGAGGGCTGCAGCTACGCCGAGCGAAAGCTCTGTGGAGGAGGCTGCCCGCATCACGCGTCGCGCGCCCCGGGGGAACGCTGATGGCTGGCGACATGACAGCCTCCCTGCGCTCGGTGGTGGCCATGGTTGAGCAGCTGGCCGACCAGGGCTGCGTGGACTGGCCGCGGCCCTTCCAGCTGGACGCGGGGCAGCGCGCGCTGGTGCTCGCCCCTCACCCTGACGACGAGACCATGGGCTGCGGTGGGCTGCTCATCCAGCACGCCGCGGCCTGCGGGGTCGCCTGCCTCACCGACGGCCGGCACGGCGATCCGGCCGTCCCGCCCGAGACGGCGGCGACTGTCAGAAGGGGCGAGTTTTTGCAGGTCATGGAGAGCCTCTCGCTAACCGACTACAAGCTCTTTGACGTCGAGGACGGCCAGTTGGCTGAGAACCTCGATCGTTTCGCGGACCTGGACCTGGGAGAGTTTGATTACGTCTTCTTGCCCAGCCCGTTCGAGCAGCATCCCGATCACCTCGCGGTGACCCCCCTCGTGGCCAGGCTCCTTCGCCAACGACCGTACAAGGAGCAGCTCAAGCTGGCCTTCTATGAGGTCTGGAGCACGCTCCCCGCGCCCAACAGCTTTGTGGACCTGAGCGGGCTGGCCGAGGCCAAACGCCAGCTGATCGCCACCTATGCCTCCCAGGTGAAACAGATCGATTATCCAGACCGCATCATGGCGCTCAATCGCTATCGGGGTATGGTGGTACACAGGCCGCACGCGGAGGTCTACACCCTGGTTGATGCGCGGACTTTCCTACGGGTCGCATGAAGATCGTCTTTGTCACGCCGAACTTTCATCCCCACGTGGGCGGCGTCGAGCGCCACGTCAAGGAGGTCGCCGAGGCCCTCTGTCGTGATGGGCACCTGCCGATCGTGGTCACGGTCAAACATGAAAACGACTACGCGGATCGCGAAGAAATAGCAGGCGTGTCGGTGATACGCATGGGCCGCCCCGACCGCGGCAGGTTGCCGCCTCGAGCTCAGATCAGGTTGGCGCTGATACGCCATCTGGGCCTCTTCCGCGCGGCCGATGTGGTCCACTTTCACGATTTCTCCACCCTGTGGGGGTGGGGCCTGGCGCTCTACCCGCTGCTGCGGATCCTGGGAAAGAGGACCTACCTGACCTTCCACGGCTGGGAGGGCGTTGCGCCGCCCCCGCGGTCGATCGTCATCCTGCGCAAGCTGTGTGAGAACATGGTCCACGGGAATATCTGTATCGGCCACTACATCGAGAGATGGTACGGCACGAGGGCCGATCTGGTCTCTTATGGTGGAGTTCATGCGCTCCCTCTCGACCGCCGGTATGAGGTGGAGGACGACATGGTCCTCTTCCTTGGCCGCCTGGAGCCAGACACCGGCATCTGTCAATGCATGGACGCCTGGCCCGAGATTCAGCGACGACATCCCGGGCTGCAGCTTCGCGTATGCGGAGATGGGAGCCTCCGGCGGACTCTGGAAGACCACGCTCGAGACCACCTGGAGGCCATCCGGTTCGAGGGGGCCGTGGCAGACGTGGTCCCTCTGGTCGCGCGGGCCAGGTTGGTGTTCACATCAGGGTACCTCGGTATCCTCGAGGCGCTGGCCCAGAAAAAGGCTGTCGTGGCGACCTACGATAATCCCCTCAAGCGGGACTACCTGAGGCTGATGCCCGGCTCGGAGTCGATGTTCTGGATGGCCGGCAACAGCCAGGAGATCGTGGCCAGCGCATGCGAGGCGCTGACGGACCGAACCAGAGCGGAGGCGGGGTACCGCTTCGCCCTCGCCAATAGCTGGGAGCAGGTCAAGGAGGACTACTACAGGCTCTGGCGGTGGCCCTCGAGGGGAGGACCATGATGCCCGGGATAAGCCTCATCACGACGCTGTACAATGAAGCCCAAAGCATCGAGGCTTTCCTGGAGAGCTATCGCCGCCAGACGCGCCTCGCCGATGAGTTCATCATCGTCGATGGGGGGTCCAGCGACGGCACCACGCAGATAATAGAGCGATACTCCCGCGCACACCCCGAGCTGAACATCTGCCTGATCGTCGATCCCAGTTGCTCGCGGCGCGCCTCGCGAGGCCCCGTGGCCAGGGGCCGTAACGTGGCCATCGCCAGGGCGGCTCATGAAGACATCGCGGTGACGGACGCCGGCTGCGTTTTGCATCAGCACTGGCTGCAGGAGATCACCAGCCCGCTGGTCGATCCCGACGTCCATATCGTTTCCGGCTGGTACGAACCCCTGGGTGAGGGCCCCTTCCAGACCATGTACAGGGACTGCTTCCTCCTGGCCCTCGAAGACCTCGACGTGGCCGAGTTCCTGCCCTCGTCACGCAGCATGGCCCTGCGCAAGGCATGTTGGTCAGCCGTCGGCGGTTATCCGATCGCGGCGGCGACGGCCGAGGACACAGGCTTCTGCCTGACGTTGCGCGGACACGGCTTCTGCTTTTATTTCGCGCCGGCAGCGGTCGTTTTTTGGCGCGCGCCGCAAAACCTCAGGGAGGCGATGGTCAAGCACTTCCGTTACGCCCACGGCGACGGCGTCATGGGCCTCTACGTAACGCAGTACCTGATCAAGATGGCGATGATCCCTATACCGTTGACCATTATCCTGCCCCAAAAACGGCGGCGGCATTTTTTCGGGGCCTACCCCATATTTCTGGCCGAACAGATCGGCTTCTTGACCGGCTACGCGCTGGCCAGGTGCCGCGAGGACGCCCTGGAGCGCATCTAGAAACGGAGAGGCAGGTCCTCTGTCTCGCGCAGCCGGCGGGCCGCGTCCATCAGCGAGCCCCAGCAGCCCAAAATGTCCGCGAAAGATAGCCAGGTCCGGCGCAGGTCTACAAAGAGCTCGTCCAGATATCGCTGGTAGGCGGCGCGGCTGGCGAACGGCGCCGCGTGGTCCTGGTGCCGCGCCGCCTCCGGCGCCGGGATGGAGGCCAGGAACTCGCCGAACACCCTGCGCGCCGGCTCGTAGTGATCGTCGAGCTCCATACCCTCGGCCAGGCGCTCCAGCAGATCGCCGCTCCGGTCGCCGCAAAGGGTCCTTATCTCTCCCTGGATCTGGTCGAGCACGCTGGATCGATGGCCTGATCGGTCGGCAGCGGAGGCCAGCAGGCGGTCGACGATCTCGGAGTTGTACCGGGTAGCGTGATATCGCGCTGCGTCGGCGACGATGTCGCCAAACCCACGTTTGTCGTGGAACAGGTTTCCGGCGAGCCGTACGGTGAGCAGCTCGCCATCCACCATACGGTATAGTCTGGAGGCGATAATATCTTCGTCTTCGTACATGGGCAGGTTGGGCAACGACGGCTGGCGATGATCGACCCCCGTGACGTGGTAACAGAGATCACCGTTGACGTGGACTTCGGGGCCTGCGCTCTTCTCCACAACCAAAAATGGCATGCCCCCGCTCAGGATGCTCCGATCTCCGGTCTTGACGAACAGCTCCATCAGCGCCTCCCCCGGGATGTCGGGAGCGCCGGACAGTCGGGACATGGTGAACCGAATGCGTCCATCGGCGATGCTCGGATTGAGCTCGCCTACCGTTCGACCGAGGAAGCGGTCATGCTCACCGACAAAGTCCGCGGGAGCCAAACAATAGCTGGCGTCGAAGGCCTCGCGGTCGGCCAGAATGTCAAACCGTTCAGCGTAACCCTCCGGACCCGCCGGTGGTCGCTCTCGTACAATGGACAGCGGCGGCTCCACCGGCTCAGAGAGACGCCGGCGGCAGGCCCCCTGCGCCAGGCTGTCATCGTCGAGGCTCAGGGCTCGCCTACCCGCGGTGTAGGCCAGAAAGGTGTTGCGGTTCGCCCCGGCGCAGAAGAGACGTCTATCCGCCAGCATGAACCCAAACTGGCAGAGCCTCCGCAGCCGCTCCCCGCCTCCCAGCGCCGCGGAGAGCTTTTGAGTCAACGCCACCTTCTCCCGTTTGCCCACATAGTTGAGGTTGGGATATGTCTCTCTAAAGCGCGCCAGGCAGGTCATGTTCTCCGCCGCGCGGTCCCGCGTGGAGTCATCGAAGACGAGGATCTGCGTCGAAGAAGACCGCCCATGTCGCCGGAGGTTCTCCACGAGAGACCGCAGGCAACGAGCCAGCGTGGCCGGGCGATTGCAGGTAATGATCCCCACGGTGTCCAGAGGCGCGGTGTGCTCAACGCTCATCGGTCTCACACTCGAAGAGTCGCCAATCATGCCCCCCCCGGGTTGCGTGATCAGGGATCGCCGCCCCGGCGCTGCCGAGGCAGTGGTGGCATGCCGCGGGTCCGGTCTCGGCCTGCAGGTAGCGCTCCAGGCGACGGAACAGGTGGGGGCGCGAGATATCCAGGCCGCCATCAGGGAGGTGCCGGCCTGCGGCCTCGGCCAGGTGATCGGTGATAAATCGCTGAGTAGGGCACACGTAGTACCGACCGCGGTGAAGGAAATGGCAGCGCAGGTCGTGAGCCTGTTCGCATGTTCGCCAGACGTACCTGGCGTCGGCGCCGCCGAGCCTCCTCGAGAGGTACAGTTGACGGAACTCGTCGGTCACGATGCGCACGATCACGTGGGGCGCCAGGTCCTGTTGGAGCTGACGTGCCTCTGCCAGGGAGACGCCCCCATGGTGGACCGAGATCACGATGAAATCCAGCAGCCGCCAGAGGGCCACGGGCTGGCTCCTGACCAGGGTCCCGTTGGTGGTAAGGTAGAGGTATTCACAAAGTTCGGCCTCGCGGCAGGCGACGATCAGATCGTGCAATCGGGGGTGGAGCAGCGGCTCGCCGCCGAGGAGGCAGAGCGCGTTTACCCGGCAGGCCGTGGCGAGCCGCCTCATCTCCTCGAGGGCCTCGGCAGGATCGAGGAAGCCGGGTGGACGGATCGGCGCCATGTGGCTGCATTGGCGGCAGGTCAGGTTGCAGTGATCCACCGCGTTGACCTCCAGGTTATAGATCAGCAGCCTGCGGGCTCCCTCCTCATTCGAGACATATTCGAGCGGTCTCTTCCCCACCAGGTCTGGAAGATCTCTGCGTGCAATACGTTGGTCCATCGTTCGTCAGCGCCCCGTGGCTGGGGTGTCAGCTCCAACCTGGCCCAGCCCGAGGCCATCATCAACAGCGGCGACCAGCTCTCCTCGAGGCCGGGTCGCAAGCGACAGGAAGCGACCGTCCACCGCGAGCATCAACCGTCGCGCCACGAACCCGTCGAGGATCCTTCTGACCTCCACAGGGCGCGCGCCGGTAGACTGGACCAGCTCTGACTCGCTCCTTGCTCCATGACACGCATCGTACAGATCGGCCGAGAGGCCTTCAACGAGGGTCTCCTCCTGGTGCCCATGGCGGGTGCCTGAGATGCAGAGTCGCCCGGGCTCGGGCCTGGTCACCTGTAGCGTCGTAGCTCCAGGAGTGTTCTGATCCAGGTGTTGTTCGTACCAGCCGCTCAACGCATCCCAGGCCCGCCGTGTCTCGGCCGGCAGCCTTGTCCCTGGGGGCGTGGAGAGATAGGGCGATATATATTGCTCTCTCAGCGGTGCAGGCAGCTCCACCCAGTCCCAGGGCTCGAGACCCATCTGTTCGTCGATGCTCAGCTGCTCGTACAGGGGGCTGCCGAAGGCGAAGTTGAACTCACTCAGCCTCAACGGGGCCAGGTGCGGGAGGAGGACCAGGATCCGCCTCGTCTCCTCAACGTCCGAGACGGTCGAGCGCGGGTGGTGCGTGATCAGGTTGCCCCGTGACCGCACGCCCAGCTCCGCGAGGTACTTGTGAGCCATGATGTTCTGCGTCGCTGTGGTCCCCTTGTGCATCCTGCGCAGCAGAGACGTGGAGAGCGCCTCGACGCCGATCTGGATCCCCCAGACGCCGGCCAGGGCCAACTTGGTCCAGAATTGCTCGGGATGATCGACGCGCATCTCCATCCTCGTCTCGTGAACGAGGCCCCGCTGCAGCAGGATGTCCGCGTACTCTTCTGCCCAGCCGTCACAGAGATTATCCACGAAGTGTGACGACTGCAGACCATGTTCCCGAGCCAGGGCCAGGACCCTGTCGACGACGCGGCCGGGCCGATGAGCTCGATACCCCCCCCAGACGAAGTTGTCACCGCAAAAGTCACAGCGGGCAGAACAGCCTCGGCTGCCCTCCATGGCCAGGGAGAGCCCGCGCCTGGGGGCGTCCGCGGGCTGGTCCCCGGCGGGATCGACGAGAGAGAAGAACTCGTGGTAGTCCGGCAGCGGCAGGTCATCCATGCAAGGCAGCTGCAGCGCGTGGTCGCCAGGGAGATGTCCATGGAGTTGGCTCGCCGCTGCGCCGATGTCATACAGGCCCCGGTAGCTGGAGGCGAGCCCGGAGACGATCCCGTCCAGCTGACCTCCGCGATGATCGAGGCAGCCCTGGACCACGGCGGTCAGCTGTCGTTCACCCTCTCCAACCACGCCCAGACCGGGCGCCCCGAGGGTGCCGAGGAGCGCCGCTCCCTGTGGAGTACATGCGCCGGAACCACCAAAGAGAAAGAGCACGGGGAACTGAGGGCAGCGATCGCGCAGGTATTGAGCACAATACAGGGAGGCATACAGCTGGTTGAAGTTCACCGTGAAGCCGACGAGGTTGACGGCGGCCCGGCGGAGGCGGGGTACGACCAGCTCCTCCATACAACCGATGGTCACCTCCTCGAGGAGAGACAGTCCCCTCTCATCGAGGCCGCCCGTGGTGTGGGGTGACCGGCAAAGCGCGGCGATGGCTTCTCCCTCCACCCCGCGTGATCCGAGCCCATGCGCCACGTCACCTCGTCTCACCGCGAGCAAAAAGTAGAGATACTCCTGGAAGCTGGAGAACCTCTCGAACAGATCGTCGGTCGGTTCTCCCAACTCCCGGCCCAGCCGCAGCACGACGGCGCGGAAGAGGGAATGGCAGGTCGTCACGATCTGGCCGCCGAGCTCCTGGTCGACATAGGCCTTGAGGCCGCCGAGCTGTATCGACGGCGAGTTCGGCGAGGCCCAGGGCGTGGAGATCAGCTGAAGCGTGGTCTCCATCGGCTAGGTCTTCGCCGTCTGGGTTTCCACCGCCTCGTCGTTGGCCCGGAGCAAATCCTGGTACTGCCGTAAGGCTCGATGGCTATCCCTGGCCAGGGCGAGGCTGATGCACCCATCGCCGTCCTTGTAGATCAGGCGCTTGCCCTCGAGATCGTCGAGGAACCTGTCGATGGACGCCGCGGCGACGTGGGGAAAACGGCGATGGACCCGACGCAGCGGGCGGGAGATATGACAATAGCGGTATATCTCTGCCTGGTCTCCGCGTAGCCGATATGTGTATGGCTCGGGCTGGTGCCTGCGCAGGTCCAGGATGTCGATCCAGTCGCCGCCATGGACCTGGACCAACTTCCTCTGCTGGTCGGTCTCGTTGGATTCGACGAGCTGCATTACCCCTTCCCAGCGGGACGCGAGCTCTTCTCGCTCCCGCGCGCTGGTGTTCAGATCAAAGGCGTAGTCCAGAGGCACCATCTCCGCGGCCTCGGGCCCGGGAAAACGGAGGTGGTGGAAACGACCGGGGCGGACATTGCTCAGCCCGTGCCTCCCGGGATCGTCCAGATACCAGCTCCCATGATCAAGCGTGAAGTTGGAGAAGTTGAGGCTCTCCACCCCCAGGAGGTGATCGAGGGAGACCAGGTTCTCCCGCGTGACCTCCAGGTCCTCGCAGGTCTCGCCCGGGAGCCCCACGATCAAGTTGGCGGCCACGCCAATATCTATATCGCGGAGGATCTTGATCGCCTGGATCAGGTGCAGCACCCTCACGCCCTTGCGGATCCTCTCCAGGAGGCCGTCGGCCAGGGCCTCGACCCCGATGGCGCAGCTTCGGACTCCGATGTCCTTCATGCGCAACATGGCGGCGACGGGCAGCCTGGCGCGGATCTCCCAGCGGATGGACAGGTCGTGGGGGCACCGCTCCAGCGCCGTCAAAAAGAGATCCAGCTCACGGCTGCGCAGACAGTTGTCCAGAAACGACACGTCCGTGGTGTGGAACACGTCCACCAAATGAGCCAGTTCGTTGGCGGCACGTTCGGCAGACTTTTGCCGGTACCCGCCAAACGCCGCGCAGGCGTTACAGAAGAGGCATCGATCGTGGCTTCTCTTGGTGCTGCTGTACCACCAGCACCCTCTGGCAGTCTCCATGGGGACCTCGGGGGTGAGGTCGAGCTCTGCACAGGTATCCAGAGAGTCGCTGTAGTCGGGATAGGACAGGGTGTCGAGGTCTTCAATCTCCTGCCGGCTGTTTTGCAGCACCCGCCCCCCTGCACGCCAGAGCAGGTTTGGCACTGCCGAGAGGTCGTCGAGCCCCTCGGCGATGGCCGCGACGAGCCGTGTCATCCCCTCCTCCCCCTCACCGGTGATGACGTGGTCCACGACCGGGTTGTGGCGCAGAAAGCGCCGCGCAATGTCTCCGACGAGCAGCCCCCCACCGAAGACGATGATCCGGGAGGGATCCCTTTTTTTGACCAGCCCTGCGAGATGGAGAGAGGCGTTGAGCTGGTTGTAGGAGTTGGAGAACCCCACGATCTGAAATCCTCCCTCGATGATTTGATCTGCGAGCTTTTCCGATTCGCGACGAAGCACAGCAAGGATCTGGTCGGTGTTTCCAGCCAGGGGGTTTCCTGCTGGCGCCAACCGAAGCATCCGGCTGATCAGATCCTGGGCCAGATCCTGATGGAGCAGACAGGCGTAGAGGATCTCCCCGCCTGGCACGGGAGAGAGGGAGAGGAACCGGCTGACCTCGGCGCCGAGGCGGCTGTAGACAACCAGCGCATGCTCGAAACAGGTGACCCCGTGGTCCACGCGGGAGCTCAGATAACCCTTGAGCGCACCTAGCTGTGTGGAGACCGTCCCGTAGGGGTGCCACGGAGGTGAGACCAGAGCGATGTTCACGCAGCCACCTTCGGGGTCGCAATGAGACCAGGATTGATCTCAAAAAAGGATACGCAAGCAGGAACGCAGTTGCAACCTGTTGCAACCTGTCGCGTTGTCTCAGCCTTTTTTTGCCGTTATCCTTGCTCTGGATGCAGATCTTGTTGGTATTTCCGCCCCTGCTCAATCTGCAGGGAGCCATCGCCCCGCCGCTCGGTATCCTGAGCATCGCTGCTGTCCTCGAGGAGCAGGGCCGCACGGTCGAGGTCCTGGACTTTGTCTATCTGCTGTCCAGGGGGGACCTGCTCCCTTCGCCGCGGATATACGAACAGGCCGCGGCGCTGATCCTCGAGCGCCAGCCCGACCTGATCGGCTTCAGCACGCAGTGCGCCTCCTACCCCTCATCGATCCAGGTGGCGAGGCGAATCAAGAACGAGCGCCCGGACTCGACCGTGGTCTTCGGCGGGATGAACGCCTCCTTTCTGGCCCGCGAGACCCTCGAGGCGTTCCCCGAAGTTGATATCGTCTGCGGAGGGGAGGGAGAGGCGGTCTTCCCCTTGCTGGTGCAGGCCCTGGAGCAGGGCGCTCCCCTCGATCAGGTAGGAGGTATCGCCTACCGCGCCGGCGGGTCTGTCCACGTCAACGCAGATCCGGGGGCCATCAGCGACCTCGACAGGCTGCCGCTGCCAGCCTACCACCTGGTGCCAACGCTGGCAGAGTACGCCAGGTGCAACGAGGGGTTCGGCATGGCCGAGGCTCTGGTGGAGGCGGGCCGGGGCTGCCCCTATAGCTGTATGTTCTGTTCCATATGCAATTTCTTTGGCCAAAAGGCCCGGACCTTTTCACCAGAGCGAGTGGTCGAGGAGGTCCAGTGGCTCGTCTCCATGGGCGCCCAGTCGATCTACTTCACCTTCGATGTCCTGTCCCTTGAGAGGCCCTTCGTGGAGAGCCTGTGTCGGCTGCTCGGGGAGCGGGAGGTGTCGGTCCACTGGGTGGCGCGGAGCCGCCTCGATCTGGTCGACGAGGCGCTGATAGATACCATGGTGGCGGCAGGATGTAGGGAGATGTTCTTCGGCCTCGAGTCGGGCTCCGAGCGAATCCTCGGCGCCCTGCGCGGCAAGAACATCGGCGAGACGAAGATCATAGAGTATGCCCGCCAAAGTGGCGTGTCCGTATCCTTGAGCTTCATCATCGGCCACCCTCAGGAGACGGAAGAGGACCTCGACCAGACGCTATGGTGCTGTCTGGAATACGCCGCGCGGGAGGTCATGGGCGTGCCGTTGCTGCTCTGCACGCTCCCCGGCACCGATCTGTACAGATAGATGAGCCACAGCCTCGTCC
>PVBE011748468.1_pt1 | contig 30401 bp, 28 predicted proteins | sample 1631181 | NCBI WGS metagenome assembly PVBE01 (sample SAMN08397723, study PRJNA350692) | Marine metagenome, whole genome shotgun sequencing project. | isolation source: water | place: Pacific Ocean | collected 2012-04
CAGCTGTTTTTCTGGATAAGAATGGATTCGTCATAATTCTCGTGGAGAAACTAAAGAGCGCTAATTATAGCTCAGAATGTCTCCAATTATAAGTTCCAGGTTTTCCGTCATCTTTTCCACGGAACCGCCTGAAATGCTGGGGGTTACTTTCAGTACGTTATTAAGGATAACCGTTGGCGTTTCGTCACCGCCGTACTCTTTGAATAAAGCCAATGATTTGTTGACTTTAGCTTCAATGGACGGAGACTTCATACCATCTCTGATTTCTTGTTCGATCTTGTAATGCTGTGAAAGACGCTGAATAACCCTGGGCTGAAAAATGTTGATATGCAGTTTGAAGTTGGTGTCGAACAACTCCTGGGTGAATTTTTCCTCAACCCCCAGTTCATCGGTTATGTAATAGGTTTTGGCGGGTATGGCAGTTTGTTGTCCCCAGTAAATGGGATATTTCTTGTGGAAGAGCTTGTCTTTGAATTTATCGCGTAATTTTTTTGACGTCTCCAGAAATCGGTAGCAATGGCCGCAGGAGTAATTGAAGAATTCAGCCATCTCAACCTGTTTTGCGCCCTTGAGTTTTTCCACGGAACCGATGACTTTGTATTTCCCTCGAATTTTATCTCCAGCCAGCGCGAGGCTCGACGGGAGAATGAAGCCAACCAGCAGAAGGGCCAGTAAAACTTTTTGCAGGTTTTTGAGTAGAGGGTTCTTGCTGTTTTTCATGAAAATCTCCTTATAGTTTCCAATAGGATCAATGTTTTATTTTTGGCCAATATTTTGAGAAATTAAAATTTGGGCTGTGATTTTTTACATGACAGAGTTTGCAGGCCTGTTGGGCATTACTCCCAAACCCCGGTTGCGGATCTTCCGCATGTTCTAGGCCCGGTCCGTGACATACTTCACACTGTACATTCTTCAGATCCGGTGTATCCACCTCGCTTATGAATCCCCCGGCACGGTCAAATCCGGTAACGTGACATTTCAGGCACTCAGGATCGAATGCCTTGTTGACCCGGTTGATGGTTTCGTAGGCATGGCCGTGGCGCGACTTACTCCAGACATCATGTTCTCCGAGGTGACAGGTCAGGCACATCTGCTCGGACGCATAGACTTTTTCTTTTCCGTGCTGGTCCTTTCGTGCATCAAGCGACGCGAAAAACAGGTCTTCCACTTCCCGGTTGTAATCCTCGTACCATTTTATCATTTTGGGGTCGAATTTTATATTGGAATCCAGACGAACCATACGCTGGTCAAATGATTTGTTACCGGCCTTATCAATCCGAACAGTCAACTCTCCCATCTTCTGGCCTCTCGGTCCTGGCTGAATGAATATTTTTCCGTCCTGCTTTACCGGAGTCATGTCGATGACATCTGTATCCGCTTCTATATGGCCGTTGATCACCACGTCTACCCCATCCAGTGCTAATAGGGAAAGCGCCTTATCCCGTTTCATGTGGGTGAGTAGAACGATTACGTCAGGGTGTTCTGATGCGTTGAGTTTGTCGATCGACTTCTTGGCAGATTCTTTGGGATCGGTGATGCGTCCCCCGCTATGCTCTGCGGCGTAGTACAGGTCGGGATCGACAACGGCCAGCATAGCGATGGTGAGTCCGTTTTCCAGTTTTTTGATTCTTGTCTCTGGCGGATTAATTTTGCTCAATCGGGCGTTGCTTAAAAGCCATGGGATCGACGCGCCTTCATTGAGGAACGCTTCTCCGTATACGAGGTCTTTGTCTCCCGGAATCACCGCATCATATTTCAACAGGGACATGGCCTGCATGAGATAACGAGCTTTGATTTTTCCCTGGCGAGAGGGCTCCTTGAAGCTGTCTCCCGTGTCCACAAATAATGTGTTCTTCGATTTCATGGCGACTTGCTTGAAATAAGTCACCCGGCGCTCGAATCCGCCTTGATCTTCTTCCTTGGCGCACCCACAGGGTTTAAGCTCACCCAGAGTATTTCCTGAATAAACGATGAGGAATTCGCGCGGGGGTATTTCGGTGAGCGAACGGGCGTCGCTTGCAATTCCAAATAATGTTAAGGCCGCAACCCAGGCCATGAAGAGTCGATGTCTGATCATGGTCCAAGAATATCCGAAAAATTTTGACAAGGCAATCAAGCTTTGAAGAACAATTTCCCAGCCTTCAATCAGGGTATTTCTTTCCCCGGCTTTCCAAAGCCTGCAAATAAGGTTATTATGGTTTATGGAGAAATTTGAAATTCACATGCATTCCACATTTTCTGATGGAGAATTCTCACCAACGAAACTAGTTGACATAGCAAAAAATAACGGAGTATCAACTCTTTGCCTGACCGATCATGATACCTTTGGCGGTATCGATGAATTCATACCAGCGGCTGAGGCAGAGGGAATTTTTGCTTTTTCCGGGATCGAGATCACGGTGCGCTATAGAGGATTCAATCTCCATCTGCTGGCTTATTTTGAGTCGGCGGACTCCCTGTCGGAAGAACTGTGCCGTGAAGTGAGGGGCATGGCCGATAAACGGGAAAAGCGTATGCGTGAATTGATAATACGCATCAACGAGGTGATCCCGGAAAAGTTTCGCGGAACCATTGAGTTTGAGAATGTGCGCCGCGCCGCCGAAGGCGTTCTGGCGAGGCCTCACCTGGCCAAGGAGATGGCCCGCCTGGGAATTGTTGCGAATAGCCGAGATGCTTTCGACCGTTATCTTGTGAAATACAACGTCGAGCGTAAGAATCTGGAAATGGAAGACGCGCTCAGACTGGTTCGCGAATGCAAGGGTGTTCCGGTGCTGGCACATCCGGGAGAAAGGTCGTATTCCCTGTACAACCCGGCTAAAGGATATACGTACGATGATGTCCCCGGCATGGTTGAAGAACTAAAGTCATTCGGGCTTCTGGGAATGGAATGCGTTTATCCTTACCACGAGCGGACAGGAAAAGTGGAATACTATAAGGATCTCTGCCGACAATTTGGACTTATCATAACCGGAAGCCGTGATTTTCATGGATCAGTCACCTACCAATCGGAATATCTCCTCGGCGCGACTAAAATGGACCCTCAGTTTTTGGGTCAATTCAAAGAAGTCTGGGCGAGTTGAGAAGCTAACAGTTGACACTGATGAACGCGGATAAAATCCCCCAGGCCCATTTTTAAAGGGGGGTAGGGGGATTTGTTGTGTCGGCCTGAGCTAGTGATATTCAACATTTGCCTCATTGCCCCGAAAGGGAATATAGTAGGCCCCTCTCAACCCCCCGACTTTCCCAGACGTAGCAGAATTTCCTCTTCATCTTTATCCTCAGCAATAGAAAACGCGGTCTCGCTGTTGATGTCTTTCAGGCTGGGGTCAGCGCCAGATTCCAGAAGAATCTCCACCAACTGATAACTTCCATTCAGCACCGCGCTCATCAGAGGTGAGAATCCGTCAGACCCGGCAATGTTCGGATCGGCACCCTGCTCCAGAAGAGTTCTGGCGATTTCAGGTTGTAAAAGCTCGGTCGCATAAAACAGGGCCGTCCACCCATTATTGGCCTGGATGTTGAGCGCGACATTTTGTTTCAGTAGATAATCGATCAAAGTCGGGTCACCGCTGAACACGGCGCTCATCAGTACAGTGTAATTATCTTGAGTATGTGCGTTGATATCGGAACCACTTTTAATTAGAAACCAGATGGTTTCAGTGTCGCCCTTATTGATTGCCTTGAGAAGCGGGGTCCAGCCCGAATCAGCGTTGCGAATGGTTTCACTCGCTCCTTTATTGATCAGCAATTGATAGATGGCCTGATTCTTGACTGCCATCGCCAGATTAAGAGCGGTTTGGTCATTTTCACTTCTGAGCAGAACATCGGCATTGTGTTTGAGGAGGAGAGAGACCAAATCAAAATTATTTTTAGTCACCGCCATCATCAGCGGAGTCATCCCGTCGCTGAGAGCCGCGTCTACATCCGCACCGAGATTGAGCAGTCGAACCACCAGCCCCTCATTGGAATTCTCTACAGCCGCCATCAGGGCTGTCCGGCCATTGCTCTGTTTCATCGTTACGTCGGGCACCCATTGAGTGAGCAGATGATCCACCACCTTTCGCTTGCTCGATTCGATGGCGGCGATCAACGGGGTTTTGTCATCCACGCGAATATTGACATCGATTCCCGCCTCAAGAAGCAGGAAGGTGTTCGGTACGTCTCCCATATTGATGGTCTGGAACAGACTTTGTGGCGAGACAGCGATGTTTTGTTTTTCCAGTTTGGCTCTTGCGGCGGCCTGAGGATTTCCCCCGCAGGCGGCTAGGGTAAACGGAATCCCTGCCAGCAGGAACGCGAGCAGAAATGCGGATACAGAGATTTTACGATATAAAAAAATCATCTTGAACATGATACGAAATATAAGTAAATGAGTAATCATTACTTTTTTCATTTACTTTCCTCTACGTTTAAGTTTGCTCGGCTCCAGGCGAATCACTTGTAATCAGGTCAACTTTTCTAAGTTTTCCTTACAGGCCAGGGGGGATTTAAAACAATTTTTCCTGTTTGCCCTGGGCGGGTGGGGTGAGGCCGAAGTGACGGTAGGCGATTTCGGTGGCGACTCTTCCGCGTGGGGTGCGCTGGATGAATCCGCTTTGCATGAGATAGGGTTCGAGCACATCTTCGATGGTCCCTTTTTCTTCGCTGATGGATGCCGCCAGACTTTCGACTCCGACGGGTCCGCCTTTGAATTTTTTGATGAGAGTTAGCATGAGTTTGTGATCCATTTTGTCGAGTCCGAAGTGGTCGACTTCCATCATCTCCAGCGACTTGTCCGCCACGTCTTTTGTGATGAGGCCATCGGCTTTGACTTGTGCATAGTCACGCACGCGCCGAAGCAGTCTGTTGGCTATGCGCGGTGTGCCTCGTGAACGACGCGCGATTTCGCTCGCGCCTTCGGGATGAATTTCGATTCCCAGAATTGATGCCGAACGGGTGACGATGGTTTCCAGTTCTTCCGGACTGTAATAGTCTAATCGGTGCACGACACCAAACCGGTCTCTTAATGGAGAGGTGAGGAGTCCGGCTCTCGTGGTCGCTCCCACTAGTGTGAAAGGGGGAAGTTCCAGTTTGATAGACCGTGCGCTGGGACCTTGCCCGATCATGATGTCCAGGTTGTAGTCTTCCATCGCCGAATACAGCACTTCCTCAATGACATTGGACAGACGATGAATTTCGTCGATGAAAAGGATATCGCCTTTTTTCAGATTGGTCAGGATGGCGGCGAGGTCACCGGACTTTTCGATAACCGGACCCGATGTGCTTTTAATATTCGCGCCCATCTCGCCCGCGATGATGTTAGCTAATGTGGTTTTGCCGAGTCCGGGCGGACCATAGAACAGGACATGGTCCAACGCATCGCCGCGCATGCGTGCGGCCTCAATGAAAATTTCGAGGTTACGCTTCGTTTTTTCCTGTCCGATATAGTCGTCGAATTTATTCGGTCTCAGTGTTTCTTCGAACTGGACTTCGTCATTATCGAGCGGACTTCCTGTGGTGGATTCATCCATAGTGATTATTTAAAGGAGGCCCTTCGACAAGCTCAAGGCGACACGTTTGGTTGCTCAGGGGGACAACTTATTCAAGGTTTCTTTTCTATCGATTCTTTGATAACTCAGGAAGTTTCTCATAGTCCCCATTAATTAAAGCTTCTTTCTTAATTCTCGACCAGCCTTTTATTTGTTTTTCTCTTTGTATAGCATGATCTGCCAGCCGACATTCTTCCTGAAATACGAGTTCGACAGGTCGCTTACTTATAGGTGTAACATTCTTCAATCCCACCGCTTTGGTGCTCTAAAAACCTTTTTTTTAAGTTATTGGTCACCCCTGTGTAATAACTGCCGTCTTTGCATTTAAGGATGTAAATATAATACTTTTTCATGCTAAATAAGTGTTGCAAAGAAAACTCAAAAATGTGTCGCCCTGAGCTTATCGAAGGGCATCGATCAAGACAACAAGTTTAAACATTCTTTAATCAAACTTTCCAGTGAACTATCTTTTTCTTCCTTAGCGTAGACTTTTTTCAAGGTCTGTTCCGCATCGTTCTTTTTGTATCCCAGGTTTAATAGCGCCGACAGAGCGTCATCGAAGAGTCCGTTGTGCGGCACAGAGTCTTCCGTTGGCGTGAATTCGAGGGAGAGTCCGGCCAGCTTATCGCGCAATTCAAGGGTCATGCGTTCCGCTGTTTTGCGTCCGATTCCCGGAATGGTACTCAGTTTGGCAACGTCGCTGGAGTCGATGGCTGACAGGAATTCTGCGGGCGGCATGCCGGACAAAATTGTCAGCGCGAGTTTGGGTCCCACTTTATTGACGGTGATGAGTTTTTCGAAGATTCTCTTTTCATCGACCGAGTAAAACCCGAACAGCTTCAGCGCTTCTTCACGCATGTGAGTGTGAATGCCCAGCGACACTTCGCTTCCCAGTTCCGGTAACGCGTAAAATGTAGTGAGCGAAACAAAAACCTGATAGCCCACGCCGTTGATATCGACGACGATTTCGACAGGTGACTTATGTGTGAGTTTGCCTTTTAGGTGTGCGATCATGTTCCTTTTGCAGCCTTGAGTCTAGAGTTTGCCGTAGCGGCGTGAATGTGGCAGATGGCGACAGCAAGCGCGTCTGATGCATCCAGGGGCTCTGGTTTTTCCTTGAGCTTCAGAATAGCGGTTACCATGTCCTGTACCTGTTCCTTTTCCGCATGACCATAGCCCACGACCGATTGCTTGACTTCCAGCGGACTGTACTCGGCGACTGGTTTGCCTTCGTTGACAGCGGATAATATAGCGACACCTCTTGTTTGCCCCAGTTTCAAAGCCGATTTGACATTCGTTGCGTAAAACATATCCTCGACAGCCACTTCATCGGGATTGAACTCGCGACTGGTCGCGATGAGTTCATCATATATGAGTTTCAGTTTCTCCGGAAAAGATTGGCGCGGCTTTGTTTTAACGCTTCCCCAGTGAACCACTTTGAGGTCGCCATTAATTTCTTCAACGATTCCATACCCGGTGCAGTTGCTTCCGGGATCGATACCCATCACACGCATAGTTTTTCCTGATTAGGTTTAAAGGATAGGTGGTGACGAGGGTTCAACATAAAACTCAGGAAGGTGAAAGGAAAAAACGTTTCGCGGTATTACTTTGAAACCAGAAACTAGGAATTTGCTTCGATGGCCGCCATCACTTCGTCCGTGATGTCGAAATTGGAATACACCTTCTGGATGTCGTCATGATCTTCCAACTCGTCCATCATGCGAAGAAGCGACTTGCAATGTTTCTCATCGACATTGACCGTATTTGCCGGAATACGGGTTAGCTCTGCTGTTTCGGTTTCGATGCCTGCATCTTCAATGGCCTTGCGTACTGCTTCGAAGTTTTCCACAGAAGTGGTTATCTCGTAATGGTCCTCTATGGTTTGCATGTCGTCACCACCCGCGTCGATAACCATTTCCAGCAGCTCGTCTTCACCTTTTTTCGATATCTTGATGGCAAGGAATCCTTTTTTCTCGAACATCCATGCGACACAACCGTTTTCTCCCATGTTGCCGCCACGTTTACCCAGAGTGGCTCTTATTTCGCTAACGGTTCTGTTTTTGTTGTCGGTCATCACTTCCATGAAAATGGCCACACCTCCCGGTCCATAACCCTCATAAGAAAGTTCCTCATACTGGACGCCTTCCAGTTCCCCGGTGCCTTTTTTGATGGCGCGGGTCACATTGTCCTGCGGCATGTTAACGCTCTTGGCTTTTAGAACCGCCATTCTCAGTCGTGGGTTGCCATCAACATCGCCGCCTCCTATGCGAGCCGCAACGGTAATTTCCTTGATGACCTTGGTGAAAATCTTCCCACGTTTCGCGTCGGCCGCGCCTTTCTTATGCTTGATCGTTGACCACTTGGAATGTCCGGACATATTATAAAACCAGATGAGGGTTGAATGATTCTTTTTGTAAGTGTAGTTGCCCGATATCCACCCTCACGTCATATAACTTTTAATGATAGGGGGACGGGAATCGGGCAACTACAAAAACTTTTTCAACAATCTACTATCGCTAATCTAGCATAGAACCGACGAAAGAGGCAATCGGCATTGATAATTTACCAGGGTTCATTGATAATTGTTTTTATGAAAACGGTTGATATAAAAGTAGCGGGGAAACCTGTTCAGGCTAGGGAAGGTGAAACGGTGATTCATGCCCTGTGGGCCGCTGGAATGGCAGAGTCGGTCAAGACCGGTTGTGTGGGTGGTGTTTGTGGGGCTTGCACCATTACAGTTCGCTTTCCGGATGGACGCCCGGGTAGGACCGATCTGGCCTGCCTGTGCACGGCGGAGGAAGGGATGGAAGTCTTTCCCTGTCCGGTAGACCCTGTTCCATCGGTTGCGCCTCAAGCCAGTCCAAATGCTGGAAAATTACGCACCGCCTATCCAACTCTTGATCGATGTACCAAATGCGGGAGTTGTACATCGGCTTGTCCGATGTCTATACCGGTGATGGATTCAGTTCTCAGAATGCAGTCGGATCAGCTCAGCGTTGTGGCAGAGGATTTTACAACCTGCATTCATTGTGGATTATGTCGTTTCGTTTGCGAGGACCGGGTGCAACCACACAACATGGGAATGTGGGTGCGCCGTTCTATCGGGGCTTCACTGGGTCCGCTCAAGGAAGCCGTCGTTGCAGTGGAACCGGAGCAGGTCGAGCGGGAATGGAAGTATCTTCTTGAAGGCAATCCGACTGAACGAATAAATCACGCTCGTCAGTTCAGGAACAGTGGAGGGATTGAAGAGTGATGGATTGGGCAAGTGATTCCCTCAAGAAACTCGAGGCGACCCGCGAGGAACGGTTGCTTCAGGAACCTCCTACACTGAGTGATGCCGACGCGGATAAACTTCTTCAGGAATTTCATCCCGATTACCTAGGGATGGAACGCAATGTGCGGGTCGGACCCAATGCAGACACCTGCAAATTTCCTCATGAACTCGCGGACCTTCTGGAATCGGACAGCCACCTGCCGCAAAATTTTGAGCCATCGGTCGATATCGAAACAGACGTGCTCATACTGGGCGGAGGGGGGGCGGGAGCCTCGGCGGCACTCGCTTTGGAAGAGTCAGGACTGACAGTCCACCTCGCGACAAAACTAAGATTGGGCGATTCCAATACCGTGATGGCCGAAGGTGGGATTCAAGCTTCACTGGGAGTCGATGATTCATCGCGCAGACATTTTGCAGATGCGTACGTTGGTGGTCACGGTAAAAACGACCCGGATCTGCTTCGTGTTTTATGTGAAAATAGCGCGGATACCATTCGCTGGCTGGGCAAGCTCGGTTGCACGCTGGATCGCAATGAGGATGGAACTTTTCGTTTGCGTTCTGGTGGCGGTACTTCCGTACCTCGTGTGCTGGCTTGTAAAGATTATACCGGACTCGAAATTATGCGTGTGTTGAAGGACGCTGTGTTGTTGAGTAACACGCAGACCTTGCAGGAACATGCTGCAGTTGAACTCCTCGATGATGGAGCAGGGCAGGTGACCGGGGCAGTTCTGTGGGATCGCAACAAAGGTGATCTTGTCACGGTGTCAGCGCGGGCAGTTATACTCGCCACCGGAGGAAGCGGTCAATTGCGTTTGCAGGGATTTCCCACGAGCAATCACCTTGGTGCGACGGGAGACGGTTTGGTCCTCGCTTACCGGCAGGGGTGCAAACTGTTGCATGGAGAAAGCTACCAGTACCATCCTTCAGGAACCGCTTATCCCGAAGCCTTGGTCGGGCAACTTGTGACCGAGTCGATCCGTTCTACCGGAGCACAGGTGGTGAATGCCGAAGGTGAACGTTTCATAGGGGAAATGACTTTTCGTGATGTGCTGGCGGCCGCCATCATCCGTGAAGTTGCCGAAAAAAGAGGAGCGCAGACTCCGACTCATAGAGCCGGGGTGTGGCTCGACACCCCACTCATCGATATAATAAATGGAGAAGGAACACTCAGGCGTCAGTTCCCAGGAATCGTTCACAGGTTCGAGCGGTATCAGATAGATCCGGCAAAACAGCCCATCCTAATTTATCCAACACTGCATTATCAGAATGGTGGAATCCAAGTGGACAGGGATGGCTGTACCGAAGCAAAAGGATTGTGGGCCGCAGGTGAGGTGACCGGCGGACTTCACGGAACCAATCGGCTCATGGGAAATTCGTTGCTCGATATTACCGTGTTCGGACGCCGAGCGGCCCTGTCAGCGCAAAATGATCTACCGCCAAGACGACCGGTTACCCTGACCTGTTTGAAGAAATCACGGGAGCAGTTCAAAAATATTTCTGATCGGCGAGAGGTGTTATCCCCTCAACTATTTCCAACCCAGGCCGGAATGAAAGTTGCGTTTGAATTGCAAAAAGCAGAAGAGTCTTCCGCAACGGGTTTTAATTCATCAGGACCATCGACCTATGAACCGCCAGACCCATTTTCCAAGTGATTAATTATTATTGCCATGATTGAAATCATCACAGCTTACTGGGTCAAGGTATTTGCCACGCTGGTGGTTTTTGTTGGTCTTATCATTTTGTTTCTTCGCAGTGGAGGTGGGGGCTCAAACATTTCCGGGGCGGAGCAAATTAAAAATGAGTTGGACCGGCTGGATGAAAAATATGTTGTGTTTGACAATGTGATTGTGCAAGCAGAAAGAGGGGTGCTGATCATTCCGTATGTAGTGATATCTCCTTATGGCGTGTTTGTTATCACCTTGTGCGACCTGCCCGGAAAAATTTCAGGGGATAAGGATGAGCGGGAATGGCAGATAAAGCGGAGAGGTGTAAACGATACGATATTGAATCCACTTTGGGAAAATCGGAAACACATCAACGCGTTGGAAAAGAAACTGGGTTCACGACCCTTCATTCCTGTTGTTGTGTTCACTCACTCTAAACTGGCAAACGACTTTGGCCCGATAGCAGTTCGTGTCGGCCAATTGCGGAAATTTTTTGCCAGTCACACGGGAACATCAATGCGTCCTGATAACCAGAAGTCCGTTATCGCAATTTTGAACGAGTGAAAAGCAGTGATGGAAGGGAAAGGTCAACTCTCCCCGCCACCTTTGTTTTCAATGCGGATACCTGAAGAGTCAGGTGGAAGGCCAAAATCAGGGGAATTTTTCAGGTCCTGAACCCATCTTGACTTGGGATGAACTTTCGATACAATACTCTGTAATTCCTAAATTCGTACTTATTTTTAGAGGTGAGCGATTTATTATGAAAAAACTGATTTCCCTGACAATATTGTTTCTACTGAGTTTTACTGTGGCTTTATTACCCGCCCATGCCGAATCGGAGGCTAATAAACCACCTTGCGGTGAAAGAAAAACCACCGTTTGCACCATCGAATTGTGGTTGGGTCATAAACAAAAAAAGAATAACCGGGATATCCGTAAATTTTTGAAATCCAAAGACCTCAAAGTACTTCGCCACACCATCCAGTACTGGAAGCCAAAAGGCGGGCACCCACCCACTAACATCGCGATAGGCAGTAGAGTCAGTGCCGAGGATGCACGTTTGGTGATTGATATTGCGTTCAAGTACAACGACAATATTGAGCGGTTGATCCTTCGTCCGCTGAATCCACCCAATTATGTCGCCATTGGGACTTCGGCCTGGGACCTGCAGTCAGAGATTCTCGTTAGCAAAGAGGATCTTCAAAGACTGAGAGACCCCAAGCTGACCACCGAAGAGTTTCAAGCCCTATACGCTGAATTGACGCATGAAGTGGAGAACGTCAAGAAAGGCAAGAAATTCTATTGATTGCGGCACAGGGTCTTCTGTTAAATAATTGACAAATTTCGATGAATTTGGTAGAAGCGACTCTTTATATCTGAATCCGGTCGACTGGTTGGGATGTCTTGATAACCAGTTGTTTTCCTGTAAAATACCAAACCGATTCAATACGAGGCTCCAAGCCATGTGAAAGTGGTGATTTGTGGAAGCTTCACAAGCAATGTTTCACATTGATGTGAAACGTCAATATCCAACTTAGAGATCTTATTATGCTGGACCTAGCATTTGCCATGGCACCGCCGCCAGAATCGGCAGGACAAGGAGAGGGAAGTCTTCTCTCTCTTTTACCGCCGATGATCATGATGTTCCTGATCTTCTACTTCATCCTGATCAGGCCGCAACAAAAGAAACAGAAGGAGAGCAGAAAAATGCTCGACGAGTTGAAGGAAGGAGACAATGTGGTTACCTTGAGTGGAATTCATGGCCAGATTAAAAAACTAAAAGACGATATTGTCGTTCTGCAAATTGACAATAACGTACGCATTAAAATCAATCGGACCTCCATCGGAGTTACTAGGGAATCGGGTAAAGACTGAGCATGTTTACAGACCTAAAATGGAAAATTCCGGTGATCCTGTTCGTTGTCTTGGGATCGGCTTTTCTCGCTTATCCTTTAAAGGAAAAGATTGCGCTTGGCCTCGACCTCCAGGGAGGAATGCATCTGGTGCTTGAAGTACAGACGGAAAAAGCCGTCGAAGCCAGTCTGGAGCGAATTGCAAACGACATCAAACGTGAGATCCAGAACGAGGACTACGAAGTAGACCGCGTTAGTACCGACCTTGTGAATAAAACCGTGACGGTTCTTATGGTCGACGCGATGGATCTTGAACCGGTTGAAAAAATCATGAAAAACTACACCGCCTACATGAAAAATGAAGGCAAGGTGCGTGAAGGCCGTGGGTACAAGTTCAGCCTGTCCAGAGAAGAAGAGAAACGCATTCAGCAAAACGCGGTGAATCAAGGCTTGGAAACTATTCGCAACAGGGTCGATCAGTTTGGTGTTGCCGAGCCGACCATTCAGGCACAGGGAGAAAGGCGTATCCTTATTCAGTTGCCTGGTATCAAGGATGCCGATCGCGCTATTAAACTGATCGGTAAAACAGCCCGACTTGATTTCAAAATGGTTGATGAATCTATCAGCGCAGAAACTGCTTTGAACGGGTCGATCCCCGACGGTGACCAGATTTTATATAAGCGTGAGGAGAATCTGGAAACGGGTGAGGTGACGAAGACACCTTTCCTTGTGAAAAAGCGAACGGTGCTTACCGGAGAAACTTTGAGCGGTGCCGATGTTCGTTACGACACAGAATTCAACGAGCCTTATGTGGCCATTACGTTTAACAGCATTGGCGCAATGATATTTCAGGAGGTCACTCGGGAGAATGTCAAAAAACGGTTGGCCATCGTTCTAGATGACAATGTTTATTCGGCTCCTGTGATTCAGGAAGAAATTGCGGGCGGGCGGGCGCAGATCACAGGTCAGTTCACCACTGAGGAAGCACGTGATCTGGCTATTATCTTACGGGCTGGAGCTTTGCCCGCACCGGTAATTATTCTGGAAAACAGAACAGTCGGGCCATCACTGGGAAAAGATTCTATTGAGCAGGGTGTTAAGTCGATGCTGTTAGGCTTCGCACTGGTCATGATGTTCATAATTATTTATTACAAACTTTCCGGTATCGTCGCGGTCATGGCGTTGCTGTTGAACCTTGTTTTGATGCTTGGCGCTCTGGCTTATTTTGGGGCCGCACTCACACTTCCGGGTATCGCTGGAATGCTGCTCACTGTAGGTATGGCCATCGATGCCAATGTCCTTATATTTGAGCGTATTCGTGAAGAAACACGTGTTGGCAAAACAGTGCGCGCGGCGATTGATGCTGGGTTTGCTAAGGCTTTCAGTACTATTGTTGATGCCAATTTAACGACCTTCATCGCGTCGGTAGTTTTGTTTCAGTTCGGAACCGGGCCGGTTAAAGGATTTGCGATCACTCTGTGTATTGGTATAGCGGCCAGTATGTTCACTGCCGTATTTGTCAGTCGAGCTGCTTTCGACATTGTCATGAGTAGGAAAAAAATAACTCGTCTGAGTATCTGAATAAATAATTATGGAAATTTTTAAGCGCGTTACAGAAATTGATTTCATGGGGAAAAGGGGCATGGCCGTTACTTTGTCCAGTATTGCCATTCTGATTGGAATCGTATCCATTCTGATCCATGGCGGATTGAAGTACGGCATTGACTTTGCCGGTGGGACTCTGGTGCAATTGAAGTTTGTGAATCCGCCAGAGATTGAAGAGATTCGAGACGGACTGAAAACAATCGGTTTGGGAGAGAGTGAGATTCAGGAATTCGGGTCAAAAAATCATATTTTGATTCGTGTCGAGCGATCCGAAGGCAAGCTCGAAGAAGTGGGTAAAAGAGTCAAGGACAGTTTGATCGGGGAAGGGAAATATCAAGCAGAAGATATTGTGATTGAGCGCGTGGAAATGGTCGGTCCCAAAGTCGGAAAAGATTTGCGGGAAAAAGCGCTCCTGTCGATTATTTACGCGATTATCGGGATTGTCATTTATATATCCTGGCGATTTGAGTTTCAATACGCCATTGCGGCGATTATAGCCCTTATTCACGATGTGATGGTTACTATGGGGGTGTTCTCAGTTGCAGACAAAGAGTTCACTCTGGTGATTGTAGCGGCGTTTCTGGCCATCATTGGTTATTCCCTGAATGACACCATTGTCATATTTGATCGAATTCGAGAGAATATGCGTCGCAGGGGGAAAATAGGACTGGTGGATGTTATCAATACCAGTATCAATCAAACCCTGAGCAGAACCATTCTTACCTCCGGCACGACATTAATGGTGGTGCTTGCTCTGTTTTTTCTTGGTGGAGAGATCATCCATGACTTTTCATTTGCCCTGGTGATAGGTGTTCTCGTGGGAACTTACTCTTCAATATTTATTGCCAGTGTTTTCCTCGTATACTGGGCAAATCGAGCCCATCCCAAGCGCGCTTGAAGAAACCCACAGCCCTCCACCACCGTTTATCCTGAAAAATTTGCATTCCCGCAGGCACCGTGCTAAATTTTTGCGGTATACCTTTAAAGAACACAACTTACAAACCGCCGGGTTGTACTGCCGGATAGTCCGAGAGCCCTCATTTTAATGAACCCTCAACTGCAACGCTTGATCGAGCTTCAAAAAACGGATAGCGAAATCACTGAATTGGAGAAAGCTAAAGCCGCCATCCCCCACCAAATAGAGTCTGGTAAAACAGCTTTTAAGGAGAAGCAGGACGGATTAAAAGAAGCCCAGGACGTCCTCGCAGAATTGAAAAAAAAGCGCAAGGATCTGGAAATGGAAGTCGCTACAGAAAATGATCATATCGCTAAAACCAAAAGCAAACTTCCGGCGGTCAAGACCAATAAAGAATACACAGCAATCCTGCATGAAGTCGACGCGGTAAAAGAAAAAATTTCTGTTCTCGAAGATAAGGAACTGGAGTTGATGGAGACGATGGAGGAAAAGGAAAAAGAACTTCCTCCTCTTAAAGCCCTGTGCAAGGAAGAAGAAGAAGACTTCAAAGCTTATAAGTCGAAAAAGGAAGCCGAGGCCGAGCGTACAGAAGAAGAATTGGAAGTCCTTCGCGCAAGACGTCATGCGGCGGCTGGTGCTATCGAGGAAAAACTGCTGGGGCAATACAATAAAGTTATTAAAGCTCGGGACAGTCTCGCTGTCGTGACCATACTGGATAATGTTTGTCAGGGATGCCATCAGCAAGTCCTTCCCCAGCAGGTGATCGACGTTAAAGTTGGCGAAACGATAAATCACTGTGAGCAGTGTTTGCGTATTCTTTACTGGGAAGAAAATCCAGAAACCGCGGTTCCGAAGTAAACCGGGTGATCGCTGTTCCGGCTTTTAGTCGGGAGAGAGGAAAGTCCGGGCTCCACAGAGCAGGATACTCCGTAACGCGGAGTGGGGGTGACCTCAAGGAAAGTGCAACAGAAAGGACACAGCCTACCCGTTAGAAGTGCAAACTTTTAGCGGCGGCAATGGTGAAACGGTGAGGTAAGAGCTCACCAGTACCGCCGGTGACGGTGGTAGCTTGGCAAACCCTATCCGGAGCAAGATCAAATAGGAAAGTGCTTGAGGGCGGCTCGCCCGATACTTTCGGGTTGATTGCTCGAGCCTGTCGGCAACGGCAGGCCTAGATTGATGATCACCTCTCCTTTCGGGGAGAACAAAACCCGGCTTATGGTTTGCTTCGACCGCGTGAGAAATTTTTTGAGTCAATTGGATTGTGCACGGGGGCCTTCTTCATCGCCTTCAACTGATCGTTGATATTGTTGCGTAGCGGGTCGTGATGCGAAGTTGCGATCAACGTCGCAACCATTCCAACGAATAGCATCCCAAATACTATTGAGGTTAAATTTTCTGAGATAGTTTTCACAAGTTCCCTCTCTGGAAAGCGTTTTATCTACATACACTCCTCTCATCGGAAAAAACTCCACACTGCTTTATAACCGCAAATCATTTTCCAAATAGCGCACCGTTTTACAAGGATTTTGGTTTTGAGTTTTGTGGTTGCCCAATTCATTGGGCATTGAATAAATTCGCCTGACAAATCAGGCAACTGCAATTCAAGAGCAGAAACCGGTTACAACAAAGGCTGTTGCAGGTGGTGGTCGGTATTTTGCTGGAAGCGGTGGCCCACGGCGATGAGGCTTTCTTCGTCGAAGTGTTTGCCCATCAGTTGAAGGCCTACTGGCATTCCATCCGTTTTGGAAATTCCCGAGGGGATTGAAATTCCTGGAATGCCCGCGAGGTTCGCGGAAATGGTGTAGATGTCGGAAAGATACATTTTTAGCGGATCGTTGATGCGTTCCTTCAGTTTGAACGCGGTCACCGGTGCGTTGGGGGCAACGATCACATCGCATTGTTCGAAAGCGTTTTCGAAATCCTGTTTGATGAGCGTGCGGACTTTCTGTCCTTTCAGGTAGTAGGCATCGTAATATCCGGAACTGAGTACGAAGGTACCCAGCATGATGCGGCGTTTCACCTCTTCGCCGAACCCTTCTTCCCGGGTGTTCATATACATCTCAAGCAGGTTGTCCGTTTTCTGGGAACGGTAGCCATACTTCACGCCGTCGTATCGTGATAGATTGGTGCTTGCTTCGGCACAGGCGATGATGTAATACGCTGCTACTGCGTATTGCAAATGTGGCAATGAGACTTCTACCTTCTCCATCCCAAGGGATTCCAGAGTTTTAATCCCTTTCTGCACCGATCGTTCAACTTCGGGATCGATTCCGGAGGTGAAATATTCTTTTGGGACGCCTATTTTGAGTCCAGACACATCCCGTTCCAAGGCTTTCATGAAATCGGGTCGCGCTACATCAGCGGAAGTTGAATCGCGCGGGTCTTTCCCGCCAATCACATTCATCAGCAATGCAGAATCGGCAACCGTTTTTGTCATGGGACCAATTTGATCCAGCGATGACGCGAACGCTACGAGTCCGAAACGTGACACTCTTCCGTAGGTTGGCTTCAGTCCGGTCACACCGCAGAAGTTAGCTGGTTGGCGGATGGACCCTCCGGTATCACTCCCCAATGCTGCGAGGCATTCATGGGCGGCAACTGCCGCGGCTGACCCGCCGCTGGACCCGCCGGGAACACGTTTTAGATCCCATGGGTTCATCGTTGGGTGATGCCAGGCGTTTTCTGTCGAAGAGCCCATGGCAAATTCATCCATATTGGTTTTGCCTACGATCACCGCGCCGGCTTCTTTCAAACGACCCGTCACAGTGGCGTCGTAAGGAGCGATAAATTGATCGAGAATTAGAGACGAACAGGTGGTGCGGGTGCCTTGGGTGCAGATGAGGTCTTTCAGGGCTATGGGAATGCCAAGGAGAGGCGCGTTCTGTCCCGCCGCCAGTTTTTGGTCTGCTTCTTGTGCCTGCTTCAGGGCGATGTCGCGGGTCAGGTGGACGAAGGCCTGAACTTTTGGTTCGACGCTATCGATGCGTTGATAGATCGCCTCGGTCAGCTCAACAGCAGAATATTTTTTCTGCTGGAGGTCTTCTTTTGCCTGAAGGATTGTTTTGCTATGCATAAGCCGGATCAGATAATCTTGGGAACTTCGTAATGGCCTTTGTTGTGCGTGGGCGATCCAGCCAGATAATCCACATCATCGGCGAACTTGATAGCTTTATCTTCACGAAAAACGTTGTGGATGGGAAGAACGTGGGAAGTCGGCTCCACATTCGATGTGTCCAACTGGTTGAGCTGGTCAATGTAATCGATGATCTGCTCCAAATGTCCACCCAGTCGATCACTTTCGGCATCGGTGAGCTTGAGGCGAGCTAGCTTAGCTATATTATCGATATCGATTTTACCGGACATTGGAATGATGAAGAGAAGGATTCGGGAAAGAGTTTCTTAGCTTGCCGCTGACTTGCGTTCTTTTTTCGGTTTCTTCTTTTCTTCGGCCATTTTTGCTGTGGACGTTATTTTTGCCACTTTGCGTTGCAGGCGTTTTACTTTTTTCAGTTTCTTTCGAGCGGCCGGTTCACTTTTCTGGCCCTCAGATTTTTTTGCCGCCTCGGCGGATTCGGTTTTAGCTTTTGTGATGAATGTGCTCAATTGCTCCATAGTTGCCATGATTTCCAGTTACCTCTTTATGAACGTTTTCAGGGAAACAAAATTTATAGCAAATTTGGCTTCAAATCACAACCTGAAAAGAAGAGGGGAACGTTGTCTTGACAGTATGGGGGCCACCCTTCCTGCTTATTACTTGTACACACCATTAGATGAAGACAAGAAGCCCAAGAGGAGAAATGTCTATGATGACACTACTTAATACCTTTTTGAATCAAATATCAAAGCCCTTTGTTTATATAGCTTATACGGAAATTTTTGACTTGCCTTCGCATGTTCGATGAATTAAAGAAGAAAAAGCAGAACCCACCCATGCTACTAAATATATACAAGGTAGATGGTGGCCCAAATAGACTCACTAGAAAAATTAGAACACATCCAAGTCGGTAAAAACCGCTATAAATTATTACTAAAAATTATTAAAGAAAGACCACTTAACTAGACATGAACCTTAGATTTAAACAGGAAAAATCTACCCGAAAGAATCAGGCCGACAGGTAACAGGAAAGGGAATATGAAATCACGCGCCTCAGGCAGAGCCATGAGGAGTCCGCCAGCGTACATCAGAAAATATGGAAGGAGAGGGAGCATGATATTTCGTGAGAAGTTTAAAGTCCCCCCTTTTTAAAGGGGGTTAGGGGGATTTAATTCGTATGATCACAGTAACCTCATGATGTAATATGAACTTTTGTAGCCAAGTACCAGTCCGTTTTTAAAGCTTACATCAAAGCCAAGTCAATTCTGCGCAGGGCGAGGTCGACCTTTGCCACTTTTACTTTGACGCGGTCGCCTATTTTATAAACTTTGTGCCGTCGCTGACCACGCCATTTGTGTTCGGGTTCGATGTGAATATAATAATCGTCGGTGAGGCTGGATACGTGAACCAGTCCTTCAACGAACACTTCAATCAACTCCACGAAAAATCCGAACGGGGTGACGCTGACAATAGTTCCGGTAAACGACTTCCCGATTTTGTCGGCCATGTACTGGGCGCGTCGCAGGTCGCTTATTTCCCGTTCGACTTCTGTGGCCTTTCCTTCTCTTAAGGTGGAGTGCTCGGCGATTTCTGTCATTTCTCTGGCGAGGCGTTTCTTTTCATGGCCGGAAAATTTTTGCGTCAGGCTGGCTTTGAGTAGCCGATGTGTGATCAGGTCGGGATAACGTCGGATCGGTGATGTGAAATGCGTGTAATGCTCAAATCCCAAACAGTAATGACCGGGATCTTTTTGTGAGTATTGCGCCCGTTTCATGGTTCTCAGTAGCAGGGTATTGACCACCCGTTCTTCGGGCTTGCCGCGAACTTTTTTCAGAAGATTTTGCAAGTCGGTTGATTGAATATCTCCGGGAGAACGCAGGCGCAGGCCAAACCCGGTAACGAATTCATGGAACTCCATGATTTTTTTTTCGTCGGGTGACTCATGAATGCGATGGATGGAAGGGATTTTTCGTTCAAACAGATAGCGGGCCGCCGCCTGGTTTGCCGCCAGCATGAACTCTTCGATCAATTCATGCGCTTCGTTGTGTTGGGCCTTGATTATTTTTTCTACCTTGCCTTCGTCGCTTATGTGAACCTCCGGTTCCGGGACCTGGAAATCCACACTGCCGGATTTGAATCTTTGCTTGCGCAGGATTCTGCTGAGTCGGTGCATGTTTTTTAAAACTTCCATGACCTTGCTATGCTTTTTTCCTGTGTCTCCTTTTTCAAGAAGCTGAGCAACTTCTGTGTAGGTGAACCGGGTACAGCTTTTGATGATGGAGTCGAAGAATTCGGATTTGATCACGTTGCCTTCGCGGTCAAAATCGAGAAGCGCTGTTAACGTCAATCTTTTTACGTTGGGTTTCAGGCTGCAAGTGTCATTGGATAGTTCGAAGGGGAGCATGGGGATGACTCCGTTTGGAAAATAAATGCTCGTTCCCCGTTCGAGTGCTTCTTTGTCAAGAGCGGAATCCTTCTTTATGTAATGACTTACATCAGCGATGTGAACGCCCAGCCGGAATCCCTCGTCTGTCATTTGTAGTGAGACAGCATCATCAAAATCCTTTGCCGTTTCCCCGTCGATGGTGAAAATTATCCAGTCCGTCAGGTCGCGCCTGTTTTTCTTGTCTTTCTCACTTAATAGTGTTGTTGCTTTTTCAGCTTGCTCCAGAACTTTCAGAGGGAAGTCGGTACGTGTGCCAAACTTGCGAAAGATGGAATTTAATTCCACCTGCGGATCGTCGGAATATCCGAGGACTTCCACCACTTTGCCAATGGGAGGCTGATGTTTGTCCGGGTATGAAATTATTTCAACGACGACCATCTGTCCGCTTTTGGCGCCGAGTTTATTTTTGCCAGAGACAAAAATATCGTGAAAGTATTTATCTTCCATGGGGATGATCCAACCGTCTCTGTCGAGAGGTTCGAATAACCCGACCAGAGAAGTTGTTGTTCGTTCTAGGATACGTATGATTCTTCCTTCGGGGCGCCCCGATCCGCCCTGTGATTCGATGCGAGCGACTACCTTATCTTTATGCATGGCTCCCGATGTGTGCTTTGGGCCGATGTATATATCGCCGTCCTGTTCGCTTTTGTCAGGCACGAGGAATCCGTAACCATTAGGATGACCGTGGAGGATACCCGTTATCAGATTCATTTCATCAGGAAGACCATAACGGCCTCCGCGCAAACGGACCAGCGTGCCCGCTTCAGCCATCTGCTTAACATGATTGCGGAATTCCCGCCGCTGAACCTCGGTGATACCAAGTGCCCGCGCAATTTCGGAAACCTTCATAGGTCGGCAGGTTTTTTTTCGGATTTGCTTGAGAATGGTATCTTTGGTAAGTTTCATAATGAAAAGGGGGCGTTATTTTTTTTCAGGAAATTAATTGAGGAACCATAAGAGGCATGGTTTCCACAAAAGCGATTTTATTATAATAGCGTTGCCGGATCATTTATATGCCTGATTCCATGAAAAGCGAAACTAGGACTGTTTTTTTTAGTGTCTTTATGCCTTTTGGCGGTTAACTTCGTTGTCTACGGCCCTTCGCTGGCATTTGGTTTTCTGGTCGACTCGGATGATCAGGCCTATATTTTCAGGAATCCTTATTTACAAGATTTGACCAGGCAGAACCTATGGGCCATTTTGTCTAATCTTCATTACGATACTTATAACCCTTTAACCCTGATTTCGTATTCACTGGATTACAGTTTTTGGAAGTTTGATCCCTATGGATATCATCTGACACAACTCCTGTTTCATACACTGAACGCATGCCTGGCGTTTGTTCTCCTTTTAAATATAAGTATTCCCCCGGTGGCGGCAGTGGGAATAGCGATGGTTTATGTGGTTCATCCCATTCACGTTGAGTCGGTGGTTTGGGTTTCGGAGAGAAAGAATCTGCTTTCGACATTTTTTATTTTTTCAGCGCTGATTTTTTATGTTCGGAACGCGGTTTTGGCCAATCCCGAGTATGCCAAGGCTTTAAATAACTTGGGCGCTATTTTGATTGATAGGAAGGAGTATGCATCTGCGAAAGATTTTATAGGGCGCGCTCAGCAAGCGGACCCTTCATTATCATCAGTTTATAAAAACCTGGCAGTCATTGCCGACAGAACGGGTAAGGATGTGGCGAAGATTTCGGCCTGGAAGAAAAAATTTGATGAACTAGAAGTCTCCAAAGCAGTGCCTGAGAAAGACTGCAGGTTGGGAGCCTTCAGATTTCAATGAGCGGGATGTGGATGAGCCGATTTTGATTTTTGTCTCGGCTTCCCATATAATTCTCTTTTTATACTTGTTATCCTGAGGTTGTCGAAGGATTAGGTTTTTTTTATAACTAAGACTTAGAAAATAGAAAGTAATAAATGAAAATCCAACTGGACTGGTTAAAAGAATATGTTGATATCGATGTGAGTGCTGAGGAAGTTGGGCATTTGCTGACGATGGCCGGGCTCGAAATCGAAGCGCAGGAAATAGTGGTGTTGGGTGACGGCACGAAGACCGACGTGCTGGAGCTTAATGTAACTCCCAATCGAGGATATTGCCTGAGTTATTTGGGGGTCGCTCGGGAAGTCGCCGCGCTTCTTGGCAAGCCGTTTAAGTTTCTCAACCATGAAGCCGAGTTGGAAAAAAACTGGGGTCCAGATTCAATAGAAGGTGAATTAACGGTTGAGAACCAGGAGCCTGAATTATGTTCACGCTATTCCGGAATAGTGATTGAAAATGTTAAGCCGGGGCCGTCCCCAAAATGGTTGGCGGATCGACTCACAGCGATTGGGCTTCGTCCGATAAACAACATTGTCGATATTACAAATTTTGTGCTTATGGAGTATGGTCAGCCGTTGCATACGTTTGATCGAGACCTGCTGGAAAACTCCAGCATTGTGGTGCGCCGGGCTGCGAAGAATGAAGCGTTCACTAGCCTGGATGGAACCGAACTCAAGCTGGGAGAGGACGCTCTGGTGATCGCTGATGCCAGCAAGCCTGTTGCCCTGGCGGGAATCATGGGAGGCGCTAACAGTCAGGTTACAGAATCCACTCGTCACATTGTGTTGGAAAGTGCGAGTTTCGATTCAGCCACAGTACGGAAAGGATCAAAGAAGTATGGCTTGCGATCCGACTCCTCAATTCGATTTGAAAGAGAAGTGGATATCGAAGGTGTGATAAACGCTCAAGCGAGGGCCGCTCTTCTTATTAAGGAACTGGCGGGTGGGACTATTCGTAAAGGACGAGTAGATGTGTATCCAGCCCCCCTGCCGGACAAAAAAGTATTGCTAAGAGTTTCGCGTGTGAATCAGGTCCTTGGGTGCTCACTTTCCGCTGAGCAGATAGAGGGTTATCTGTCTCGTTTGGGGATGAAAGTTTCCTGCCCGGAAGAGGACGAAAACTTTAATGTCGAGATACCCGCCTTTCGTCCGATTCTCACCAGGGAAATTGATCTGATTGAAGAAGTGGCTCGCTTGCACGGATTCGATAAAGTTGAAGTGACCAGTCCTTCAGCACGGATCAGCCCGGTTCGCTTTACGCAGAAGCAATCTGCGGTTCGTTGTGTTAAAGATATTTTGAGCCACATTGGTTTTTCCGAGGCTCTCACATATAGTTTCATTGATGCGGAAAGCGCCAGGCAATTTCAACCGGCGTTTTCTTCTGTGTCCGAAGTGGAACCCATTGCATTGACCAATCCAATCAGCACAGAAATGGGGACCATGCGACCGAGCCTCGTTCCCGGGTTGATCCAGTCGGTGGTGAGGAACCTGGGTAAAGGGCAAAAGCAGGTAAAGATTTTCGAGTTTGGCACGGTTTTCATGCGGAGCAAGCAGGGAGAGCGAGAGGAAAAAACAGTCCTTGCTGCATTGGCCACAGGTACCTACGAAAATAGTGTGTGGAAACAGACCGGAAAAAGTTACGACTATTTCGATTTGAGAGGGGTTCTGGATTCTGTCGCCGGGCAAATGAAGTTAGGACTGATGGAGCGGCCTGTGTCGAGCAAGCCTTATATGTTGCTAGGGAAAAGCGTTGAGCTTTTAGCGGGTGATCAGGTTTGTGGATATTTTGGTGAATTGTCCCCTGGTGTTGTACGTCAGTACGAATTGCCCAAGCATTGTGTTGTGTTCGAATTAGATTTTGACAAGTTGGTAGATGCTTTGCCCAAGACAGTTCGTTTTGTTCCTCTCCCCAAGTTTCCAGAAACTTACCGGGATATATCCATATTGATCGATAAGAAGGTGGCTTCGGGAGAAGTGTCTGCCAGGATTAGTCAGACTGGAGAACCATTACTAAGAAAAGTGGAGTTGTATGATCATTTCGACGGCAAAAAAATTCAGGAGGGTAAAAAGAGTCTTACCTATGCTTTGACTTTTCAGTCGGCTGACAGGACTCTGACAGACGATGAGGTTAACCCTGTTTTTGCAAAAATCGTAGAAACCTTGTCCCGTCAGCTTGGCGCAACTTTGAGAGAATGATTTGTCGGGGTTTGCCCGGTCGCCTGCTTTTTTTGCTTGAGCCATTGTCGATTGACACTCTGTGTTACCCGATGCTAGTCTCTATATAAGAAGCTGCTTTATGTGATTTGTTCCTAATGTTGGTTCCCTGATTATGTCAATGTCTATTGAAAAAATTGAACAATTAGAAGAACTGGTTGCCTCCGCAGTGGAAGGATTGAGCAATCTTCATGCGGAAAATATGCGGTTGGGGCAAAGGGTGCGGGAACTGGAAAAAGAAAAGGAAACAGCGTTAAAAGAAAATGAGAAGGGGAAGGATTCGCTGGGAAAATTGAAGCAGTTGGAGGCCTCGCATCGGAAGCTTGAAAAAGACCGGTCCGAAGTACGCATCAAGGTTCAGAATGTCTTACAAAAAATTGAAAAAATGAATTTTGTCTGATCATTATGGCATCGAGCGAAATTAAAATTTACGGCAAGACTTATAAGGTCAAACCGATTTCCTCTTCAGTGGACATGCAGGATGTGGCGGCACTGGTAGACGCGAAAATGAGGGAACTCTCAGGCGTAAAAGGCAAGTCATCCACCGTGGATGTGGCGGTGCTTACCGCGCTCAATCTCGGACATGAATTAATGGAGTTGAAACAAACAAGGCAAGGTGACAGTGACCAACATAGTCAGCGCATCGACGGTATGGTCCAGAAGCTTGAAGAATCGTTGGAAGCTATTAAAAGTAAAGGAGTTTCCGGTAGTTAGCCTTGTTAGCGGTGACCCTTTATGCTAGGATGCGTCAGGAAGCTAAGAATTATGCTTCCCTGTTCTGCTCGTGTAGGAATTGTGTTTTTTGAGCCAACATTTTGAAAACGGGGATGACCTTCTGCCATGGTGTGCATGCCTTCTTCGGAAGGAAGCCTGAAGTGGTATACAGATTCCCCACCTGTCCTTGACAGGTTCAAAAAAATATTTTTGCACGGCATTGCGGGGGGGTTAACGAATATGTTTTTTAGGCAGGCCTTGGAATCTAATGCGAAGCGTTAATGCAGAGCAAAAGGCCTCCTTGTGTTTATTGAAGAGAAATGAGGGTGCGGGTGTATAAGATTTTTTGTGGATGGTTTTTTCAAGGGTTAGTTGCGGCCCGACTTATAAATCGAGATGATTCCAAACGAAACGAAGTGCATGGTTTTGTTTGTTACGATAAAACGGTCTTTTCATTTTACTGTAGAAACCTGGTTTCTACGGAGATTCTTTGCCGGGTTCTTCATCCTGTCGCAATTTCCCCACACCCCCGGTTTGACTGCACCGACTAGCGGTTGAGCCTGCGGTTAGTTTTTTCGCCGCGTTTTCCTTCAAAAATATTGATCAGATTTGTCTTAACTTTAGCCCATGTACTTTATTTTAAAGGGTTAATTTGAGAGCGGGAATTGAACCTGTTTTTCTGCTGGGAGCCAGCGATGGAGCCAATGGTTTATTCAGAATCGGTGGCCAGAGCCAAAACAGCGATTCGGGAAACAATCACCCGGAAACGCGAAGTGCTTGGCGATGTCGAACGGAATGAGAAGAGCTTGAGTATTGCTCAACGTTTGTTTGATCTGGATGCGTTTAAGGAATCCAAGTCGGTTTTTATATTCCTTTCTTTGCCTGATGAGGTTCAGACAGAAGCAGTGATTGAGGAATCCTTTCGCCTAGGCAAGGAAGTTTTCGTTCCCTTGATCAATGTCAGGGGAGGGTGCTTGCAGGTGGCGCGGATTCCCTCGCTGGATATAAAATTTGTTGTCGGGAAGCATGGCATCAGAGAACCGGCCCCCGAAGTTCGAGAAATTGTTTCTCCCTCGCGTATCGATTTGGTTGTTGCGCCGGGCCTGGCTTTTGATGTTCGCGGAAACCGTATTGGTTACGGTGGGGGGTATTACGATAAATTGTTAAAGGAAATTTCCAGAGACAGTATCCGGGTTGGAATCGGATATGATTTTCAATTGCTGGATTTGGTTCCGCACTCTGATTTTGACGAGCCGGTCCAATTTGTAGTTACAGAAACTCAACTGCTGAGATGCCGGAATGTGTGAGGCATTGAGGTTTAATTTATATAAGAGGTAGCAAAATGCATATATTTACAGCCGTCAAATTTAATCTTTCTACCTTGCTCATCGGGATGTTTCTTGCCGTGGTGATCGGGTATTTCATAGGATATTTCCTGCGTAAGTTGATCAGCCAATATCAGATAAAAGAAGCTGAAGCGAAGAAAATAATAATTGTTGAAGAGGCAGAGCATGAAGCTCAAAATAGATTGAAAGCCGCCTCGCATGAAGCTCAAAACAGATTAAAAGCCGCCGCTGTCGAAGCCAGAGAACAAGCCTTGGTTACCAAGACCAAGATTGAAAAAGAGGTTCAGGGTAAATGGGAAGAAGTGCGAGAGCAGGAACGAACAACACGTAAAAAAGAAGACGAGTTGAGACTCTCGTTTGAGAAGACGCGAGACCTTGAAAAAGAATTGGCACGAAAAATGGAAGCGGCGGAGAAATCTAGGCAGTCGAGTCAGGATGAACAGGCGCGTTATGATGAACTGGTTAAGCAGGAAATGGTAAAGCTTGAAAATATCAGTTCCTTCACTGCGGAAGAAGCCAAGGAAGAAATTAAAAGAAAGGTCATTGATGTAGCTCGGCTGGATGCGGCTAAGGAAGTCAAAAGAATTGAGGAATTCGCTAAAAATAACGCTGATGAAGAAGCGAGAAAAATTATCACCATGGCAGTGCAGAGACTTGCTTCCGATAGTGTGGCAGAAAGCACAATCTCTGTTGTTGAACTTCCTGACGATTCGATCAAGGGCCGCATTATCGGGCGCGAAGGAAGAAATATCCGTGCCTTGGAGCAGGCTACAGGAATTGATCTCATTATCGACGATACTCCGGGAGCAGTCGTGTTATCCGGATTCGACCCGATCCGTCGAGAAGTCGCCCGGCGCGCTTTGGAAAAGCTGACGCTTGATGGACGTATTCATCCTGGCCGCATCGAAGATGTTGTGAATAAATGTCGCAGGGAGGTCGAGCAACAGATCAAGCAAGCGGGTGAGCAGGCGGTGGTTGAGCTTGAAATGGATAACGTCAATCCCGAACTGGCCCATATGCTGGGCCGCCTCAAATACAGGACCAGTTACACACAAAATGTTCTTGAGCACGTGAAGGAAGTGGCCAAGGTATGCGGATTCATGGCGGCGGAGTTAGGACTGGATGTTCAGCTTGCCAAGCGCGCCGGTCTTCTGCACGATATTGGTAAGTCCATTGACCGTCAAACGGATGGAACGCATACTCAACTGGGTGTGGATGTGGCCAACAGATTTAATGAACATAAATATGTCGTCAACGCAATTGCGGCGCATCATGAAGACGTGGAGCCTGAATCTGTTTACGCCGTTCTGGTGATAGCGGGAGATACTATTTCCGCATCACGTCCTGGAGCGCGACGCGAAATGCTGGAAACTTATGTGAAGCGTATGACCAAGTTGGAAGAGATTGGTGATTCCTTCAAGGGCGTTGAGAAAACCTATGCGATCCAGGCGGGTCGTGAGGTTCGCATCATTGTTGTTCCCGATGGAACCAGCGATACAGAGGCGAATATGCTGGCGAAGGATGTTGCCAAGCGTATAGAAAAAGAAGTGACGTATCCGGGAGAAATTAAAATCACCGTCGTTAGAGAAACCCGGTTTGTTGAGGTCGCTCGCTGATACTCAGTTATGCTCAACGTACTTTTTATTGGTGATATTGTAGGAAAGCCCGGGCGTAAGGCGCTGGGCAGGACTCTCTCGGGATTGATTGAGGAGCATTCGATCCACGTTTGTATCGGTAACGCCGAAAACGCGGCTGGTGGATTCGGTTTGACTTGCCAAGTGGCGGACGATCTGTTTGGTCTTGGATTTCACGCCCTGACATCGGGCAATCACATTTTTGATAAACGAGAAATTATAGATCATCTGGCTAAAGAACCTCGTATTTTGAGGCCAGCCAATTTTCCTGCAGAGACGCCGGGAGTAGGTCACTATCTTCATGAGATGGAAGATGGCACAAGCGTTGGTATTCTCAATCTGATGGGTCGGGTATTTGTTGATTCGATAGACTGTCCTTTCAAGAGGGCAGATGAAGAGATCAAGCGTCTGCGTGAGAAGACAAATATTATATTCGTAGACATGCATGCTGAGACCACTTCAGAAAAGATAGCGATGGGACGCTACCTCGATGGTCAGGTGAGCGCTGTGGTCGGTACTCATACCCATGTCCAGACTGCGGATGAAGTGGTTCTACCAAACGGGACGGCTTATCTGACAGACGCGGGAATGACGGGGCCGGGTGATTCGGTCATTGGGGTAAAGACGGAGATGGTGATCAGCAAGTTCCTCTCACGACTGCCTAAACGTTTTGAGACGGCGGGTGGCGAGGGGCAGGTCAACGGTGCTGTTATCGCGATCAACAAGGAAACCGGAAAGGCCGAAGGTATCAAGCGAATTCAGATACGGCAAGAGTGACTTTTAATATCTTGAGGGGCCTCTAAGAATATCATGCTCACAAAAAAGGAATTATTAGAGGTTCCTTTAATCAAATAGCAGGGTAAGCCCTGCCAATTTTAATCATTGACTGTATGGACTCCATGGAAGAATCAAGTGATTTATTAAAACTGCGAAGGGACAAGCTCGACCAACTTCGTGCGAAAGGTGTCAACCCCTACATTAACCGGTTCAAGGTAAAAAATGATATCGGTTCGCTGATCAGCGAGTACTCTGAAAAATCCAAAGAAGAGCTGGAAGAGATTGGCTTGGAGTGTCTGGTGGGCGGGCGTATGATGACTCGGCGCGGACACGGTAAAACGACCTTTTGTCATATCAAAGACCGGGCAGGGCAAATACAGATCTACATCCGTAAGGATGGAATTGGTGAAGAGAGCTACGAGACTTTCGGTATTTTAGATATTGGGGATTTTATTGGTGTTGAAGGGAAGCTCGCAAAGACAAAAACTGGCGAGCTCACTATATTCGCGACAAAAGTCACCTTACTTTCAAAATCACTCCTGCCTCTTCCTGAAAAATGGCACGGTTTGAAGGATGTTGAGCTCAGGTATCGGCAACGATATGTTGACCTTATCGTTAATCCAGAGGTGAAGGATATTTTTGTTTATCGGAGCCGGATTATTCAGGCGCTTCGTGAGTTTCTCAACCGGAGGGAATACCTGGAAGTGGAAACACCGATGATGCAGTCTATCGCGGGTGGCGCGACAGCAAAACCATTCGAGACGCATCACAACGCTCTGGACATGGACCTGTTTCTGCGAGTGGCTCCGGAGTTATACCTCAAGCGGCTGGTTGTGGGTGGGATCGAGCGGGTTTACGAGATCAACAGAAATTTTCGCAACGAAGGAATTTCCACAGACCACAACCCAGAGTTCACCATGGTCGAGTTTTATACGGCCTATGCGGACTATAATGATCTAATGGATATGACTGAAGAGTTGTTCCGCCATATTTGCCAGACTGTGTTTGACACGATGACGTTTACTCTTACCTGTGGTAAAGATGATTCCATTCGAGATGAAACGATAGATTTTTCCCAGTCATTCGGACGCAAAACATTTAAACAGTCCTTGATGGACATCGGCAAGATAGCGGAGGAAAACATCGACGACCCTCAAAAAGCTGTCGCGTTTGCTCTGGAGCACAAGGTAGCTTTGGAAAAGAAAGACACTCACGCGAAAGTGTTGGGAAAGCTGTTCGACCATTTTGTCGAACCCAACTTAATTCAGCCCATATATATAACAGATTATCCGCTGGCTCTTTCTCCGTTGTCGAAGAAGAAAGAGGACAATCCTGAACTGGTTGAACGTTTCGAATTGTTTGTTGGTGGTAAAGAGATTGCCAACGCTTATACCGAGTTGAATGATCCTATCGACCAGAAGCAAAGGTTCGAGGAGCAGGTTTCCGAACGTCATGCGGGCGATGATGAAGCCCACATGATGGATCAGGATTTTATTCGTGCTTTGGAATACGG
>PVBE010647736.1_pt1 | contig 30399 bp, 22 predicted proteins | sample 1631181 | NCBI WGS metagenome assembly PVBE01 (sample SAMN08397723, study PRJNA350692) | Marine metagenome, whole genome shotgun sequencing project. | isolation source: water | place: Pacific Ocean | collected 2012-04
GGAGCTGCTGATCCTCCAGATCGTCGATCCGCCGTTCAAGAAGGTCGGTGTCTTCCCCGTCGACAAGTTCTGGAAGCCCGACAAGCGCATGGAGCTCGCGATGCGGCTCAACGGCGTCATGGCGTCGCCGTCGTTCGCCTCCTGGCTGTCGGGCGAACCCCTCGATCCGGGCGCGATGCTGACCGGAACCGGCGGCAAGACCGCGATCTCGGTCTGCTCGATGGCTCACCTATCCGACACCGAGCGGATGTTCTTCGCCTCGCTGCTGCTCAACCGGCTCGTGGCGTGGACCCGCACCCAGTCGGGCACCAGCAGCCTGCGCGCTCTCCTCTACCTGGACGAGGCGTTCGGCTACATGCCGCCGCACCCCGCCAACCCGCCGACCAAGAAGCCGCTGATGACGCTGATGAAGCAGGCGCGCGCCGTGGGCGTGGGCGTGCTGCTGGCGACCCAGAACCCCGTGGACCTCGACTACAAGGGGCTGACCAACGCGGGCAACTGGTTCGTCGGCCGACTCAGCACCGAGCAGGACGTCAAGCGCGTCTCCGAAGGGCTCAAGCAGGCCGCCGCGGGCGCCGATCCGGGCAAGGCGATCGGCGGGCTGCAGCCCCGTCAGTTCCTCCTGCGCGACGTGAAGGAGAGCGCTCCGATCCTGTTCCGCTCCCGCTGGGCGATGTCGTTCCTGCGCGGTCCGGTCACCCGCGAGGAGCTCAAGCGGCTCCCCGGAGCGTCTGCCCCGACCGGTGCGGCTGCCCCTGCCCCCGCCGCCGCCCCGGCCTATGCAGCTCCGGCCGCAGCGGCCGCTCCCGTCGCCGCCTCGGTCCCCCCGGCCGCCCCGGCCAAGCCGATCATCGACGACGACACGAGCCCCCGGCCGGACGATCCGCCCGGCGGTCGCGCCTGGTTCCTGGATCCCCGGTCCGTCTTCTCGGCCCGCCTCGATGGCGCCCTGGAGCGCTTCGCCGAGGGACCCCGAGGCGACGGCACGGTCAAGTACCGGCCTGCCCTGTACGCCCGCCTCGGCCTCCGGTTCGACGAGGAGAAGGCCGGCTACGCCCTGGAGGAGGAGCACAACCTGCTCTTCTTCCCGATCGAAGGACGCATCCCCGAGGAGGCCATTCGCGTTCCTCTGGAGGCGTCGGATCTGCTGACCTCACCCCCCGATGGCGCCCGCTTCGAGCCCCTCCCCGAGGTCCTCGACGAGGGCAAGGAGATGACTGCCGCCAAGAAGCGCGTGGTGAACGACGTCTACGCCACGGAGGCCCGGGGGCAGTGGACCTGCGCCCCCCTGAAGCTCCACGGCAAGGCCGGCGAGCTGAAGGAGGACTTCCAGGCCCGCTGCGAGGACGCGGTGGAGGACGCGATCGACGAGGACCTGGAGAAGCTCGCGCGGAAGTACGAGACCAAGATCGACCGGGTACACGAGCGCATTCGCCGCAAGGAGAGCCAGGTCGAGCGCTACACGGACTCGATGCAGGACACCCGCACCCAGGAGCTGATCAACGGAGCCGAGCTGCTGGCCGGCTTCTTCCTGAAGAAGGGCCGCAAGAAGTCCATCGGCACCGCCGCCTCCCGCCGCAAGGCGACGCGCGGAGCGAAGGGCCGTCTGGAGGCCGCCAAGGACGATCTGGAGGCCTTGCAGCTGGACGTCCAGGACCTGCAGGACGAGCTGGAAGAGCAGTCCGACATCATCCGCGACTCCGCCGAGGAAGCCCTCGACGGAATCGAGGAGCGTGAGGTTCGCCTCGAAAAGACCGACATCGCCCTGAAGGACATCGGAATCCTCTGGGTGCCCGTCAGCCGAAGGGTCTGAGCGTGGCGCAGTCCATCCAACTCTTCTACGACCTCGCCTCGCCCTACAGCTACGACCGCCTCGAACTCCTGCGCTGGCGACTGGCGCGTTGAGCGAGCGCAAGAACACGCTCCGGGCCCGGTTCAACCACGGGCTCGCCATCACGCTGGCCATCGGCGTCGCCGTCTACATGTTCTTCGGCATCCGGAGCGAGTGGCGGGAGACCGCCGACGCCCTGGGCTCCTTCGCCTGGAAGCTGGCGCCGGTGTTGCTCGCGCTGAGCCTGGGGAACTACGCGCTGCGGTTCGTGCGGTGGGAGATCTACCTCCGCATGCTCGACATCCACGTGCCGCTGAAGAGTTCGATCAGCATCTTCGCGGCCGGCCTGGCGATGACCATCACGCCAGGCAAAGTCGGCGAGTTCCTCAAGAGCTACCTCCTCAAAGAGGCCCACGGCGTGCCCATGGCGACGTCCGCGCCGGTGGTGTTCGTCGAACGCGTGGGCGATCTGCTCGGGCTGATCCTGCTCGCCTCGTTCGGGGTCGCCACCCGCCGCCCGGACCTCGTGCCGATCCTCGTCGGCTCCACCGCCCTGTGCCTGCTCTCCATCGTGGTGCTGCAGAGCGAGTCCCTCACCGCGATGGCGCTGTCCATCGTTCGCAAGCTCCCGGTCGGCGACAAGATCGCCCCCAAGGTCCAGGAGCTCATCGACAGCTCGCGCTCGCTCCTCGGCTTCCGCGCGCTGATGATCGGCCTGCTCCTGGGAACGGGCGCCTGGTTCCTCGAATGCGCCGGGTACTGGCTCGCCTTCGGCGGCTTCGGCGTGGAGGAGTTCGACCTCGCGCTGGCCACCTTCGGCTACTCGATCTCGACCCTCGCGGGCGTGGTCAGCCCGGGCGGCATCGGCGTCACGGACGCGGGTCTGATCGAGATCGCCAAGGAGCTGGCCGGCGTCTCCTCCGCCATCTCCACGGCCGCGTCGTTCATCGTGCGGATCGCGACCCTGTGGTTCGCCGTCGCCCTCGGGGCGCTGGCGCTGCTTCGCTTCAAGGGGTTGGTCGACGTCGACGTCGACGAGATCAAGGACGCCGCGTCAAGCGCTGCGGGCGGCTGAGGCGGCGGCCGAGTCGTCGCCGCACCATCCCCGGTAGCGCTCCTGGGCCGAAGGCATCGGCTCGACTCGGGCCCCATCGATCACCGCGTACCGGGCACCCCCGCGTCCCTCGGATGGGAACGAGGCCAGCAGACCGTGGCGGGTCAACGCCCGCAGCACTGCTTCGGGCACCTCGGCGACGACGCGCGCGGCGGCGACTTCGAACGGCCCCGGGAACGCGCAGCAGGCGGAAAACGCGTTGCGAAGCCAGGGATCCAGGGAGTCCAACCGGGAGCTGCGCGCACGCACCACGACCTTCCGGGGGGCGAGGAAGCGGTAGCCGACGCCGCGCACCGACAGGATCAGGGTGGAGTGTCGACGCTGGGGCTCGAGCCGACGACGAAGGCGGCGGACCGCCTGATCGACAGCGCGGTCGCTGACCGGCGCCTCCCAGACATGTTCGATGAGATCGGCCCGGGAGACGGCTTCGCCGGGTCGGCTGACGAGGTAGCGGAGCAACCCGGCTTCGAACCCGGTGAGGCGGTCGGTGTGTCCTGGTCCTTCGATCCCGCCGGTGGCGAGATCGACGATCAGCGCGCCGATTCGAAGCATCGAGGGTCCGGGTCGATCCATCGCCTCATCAGCAATGCAAAGCGCGATCCGAGCGAATCGGCACCTCTCGTGCCCGATTATGACTTCGGGCGGATCCGTCCCTCGTGAATCGCCCGGATCGTCTCCATCGTGTCGGCCTCCTCAGGTCCCTTGTCGGGACGGTAAGCCTTCACCCGCGCGTGCCGCAGTGCCAGCCCGCCGGGGTACTTGGGGCTGGTCTGGACCTCGTTGAACGCGATCTCGACGACGATCTCCGGACGCAGCCGGACCGTCCACTTCGTGCGCTCGACCTCGTACTTGGGGAACGTCTCGGTCTGCCACTTGAGGATCGCGTCGGTCATGCCCTTGAAGGTCTTGCCGAGCATGACGAACTCGCCGGTGTCGGGGTCGCGGGCGCCCAGGTGCAGGTTGCTCAGCCACCCGGTGCGTCGTCCTGAGCCCCAGTCACAGGCGAGCACGACCAGGTCCAGGGTGTGCACCGGCTTGATCTTGAGCCAGGCGAACCCTCGGCTTCCCGCCGCGTAGGGGGCATCCAGCCCCTTGACCATGACGCCCTCGTGCCCCGCGTCGATCATCTGGGTCACGAACGCCTCGCCCTATGCCTCAGGCAGGGTTGCATCGCACGTGCCATCGTCGTAAGCACCTGAAATCACTCGGACGAACCTCCTAATCCAGAGTCCGCGGACGTCCGCGGACACCCGGTGCTACATTCCGAGGCGATGAATCAGAGATTCCTCGGATTGCTTGGACTCGGTGCCCTCTTCGTGGCGGTCTCCTGCCGTCCCCCGGCGCCCGAGATCGAGCCCGGCGAGCCGACGCTGCGACGCTTGACTGAAGCCCAGTACGTCAACTCCGCCCACGACCTCCTCGGCGAAGACGTCTTCGTCCCCACGGGGATGGAACCGGACACCCGCATCACGGGCCTGCTCGCCCTCGGCGCCGGCCAGACGGCCCTCTCCCCCCGTGGCGTCGAGAACTTCGAGGCAGCTGCGTACGCGCTCGCGGAGCAAGCGATGGAGCCCGGGCGCGCCGAGGCGCTGCTGCCCTGCAGCCCGTCGGGAACGGTGGACGCGGCGTGCGCCGAACAGTTCATCGAGGAGTTCGGACGCCGAGCCTGGCGGAGGCCGCTGACGGCCGATGAGGTCGGCCCCCTCGTAGACGTCGCGACGAACGCCGCCGACGTGCTTGAGAGCTTCGAGGACGGGCTGGAGTTCGCCATCGCGAGCCTCTTGATGGCCCCCCACTTCCTGTACCGGACCGAGTTGGGCGAGGCAGACCCCGAGGGCCGCTGGGATCGACGGTTCAGCGGCTACGAGGTCGCCTCCCGGCTGAGCTTCACCCTCTGGAACACGACGCCGGACGACGAGCTCCTGGACGCCGCCGAAGCTGGCGATCTGGACGACGACGCCCTGCTCCTGGCCCAGGTCGAACGGCTGATGGCAGACCCGCGCGCACGTGCGGGGCTGAGCGCGTGGATCTCCGACATGCTCCACCTCGCCGATCTGGACGACCTGGAGAAGGACCCCAGCACCTTCGTCTACGTCACCGACACCCTCGGCCAGGCCGCCCGCACCGAGACCCTGATGGGCTTCGAGGCGTTGGCGTTCGACGATGAGGGCGACCTCCGCGAGCTGGCGACGAGCCGGCGCACCTTCGTAGATCGTGAGCTGGCGGCTCTCTACGATCTTTCCGCGCCCGCGCGCGAGGGGTTCGGTGAGTACGTGCATCCCGACGAGTCCCTCCGCATCGGGCTCCTGGGCCAGGCCAGCTTCCTCGCCTTGAACTCCCACCCCGTGTCCACGTCGCCGACCCTGCGGGGCAAGTTCCTGCAGGAGGTGCTGCTGTGCCGCACCCTCCCGGGGCCCCCCGCCGACGTCGACACCTCCATCCCCGAGCCGACCGAGGACGCACCGACGCTGCGCGACCGCGTGCTCCGGCACCTCGAGGACCCCGCCTGCGCGGGCTGCCACGAGGTCATGGATCCGATGGGCCTGGGGCTGGAGAACTTCGACGGCATCGGCCGCTTCCGCACCCACGACGAGGGCGCGCTGATCGACGCCTCCGGAGACCTCGACGGCGTCGACTTCGACGGCCCCCTGTCGCTGGCCCAGGCGATCCACGACAACGACGACTTCGCCCCCTGCCTCGTCAAGACCTTCGTTCGCTACAGCGGCGGCCGCCGAGAGGTGTTCGGCGAGCTGGAGGGGCTGGACTGGCTCAGCGGCGAGTTCGCCTTCCGCAAGCACCGCCTTGGGCCTCTGGTCGAGGACCTCACCCTGTCGCCCCTGTTCCGCCAGGCGGGAGCCCTCGACGTCGACACCGAACCCGACGAGGGAGAAGCCGAATGAGCATCCTCCCCTCCCGCCGCACCGTGCTCCGCGGGCTGCTCGCCGGCTCCGCCGTGTCCGTCGGCCTGCCCATCCTCGAGTGCACCCTCGGCCCCAACGGCCGCGCGTTCGCCGATGGCGGGCTGCTTCCGCGCCGCTTCGGCCTCTTCTTCTGGGGCAACGGCATGCTCCCGGACCGCTGGAACCCGACCACCTCGGGCGAAGGCGACGCGTGGGAGCTGTCCGAGCAGCTCGCCGGCCTGGCCTCCGTGAAGGACGTCATCAACGTCATCACGAACATGCAGGTGCGGATGCCCAACACCATCCCGCACTGGACCGGCACCTACGGGCTGCTCAGCGGCATCATCCCGATCGGCGAAGAGGGGAACCACACCTGCTCGGGCCCCACGATCGACCAGATCATCGCGGCCGAGCTGGGCGGCGAGACGATCTTCCGCTCGATCGAGGCGGGCGCCCGCCCCGGTGGCGGCGGCGGGGTCAGCTTCAACGGCCCCCACAGCAACAACCCCGCCGAGAGCAGCCCCACCGCGCTGTTCGAACGCATCTTCGGGGCGAACTTCATCGAGCCCGGTTCCGACGGCCAGGTCGACCCAAAAATCGCGCTCCGGCGCAGCGTGCTGGACGCCGTGCTCGATCAGTCCAACGATCTTCGCGGTCGCGTAGGCGCCGCCGACAAGGCCCGCCTCGACCAGCACATGGACGGCATCCGGGACCTCGAACTGCGCCTCGGGCGGTTGGAAGAGGACCCGCCGGATCTGGCCGCCTGCGTGCTGCCCGACGAGCCGCCGCCGGACGAGACCTACGCCACCATCCGCGAAAGTCACCGCGTCATCAGCGACCTGCTCGTGATGGCGCTGGCGTGCGACCAGACCCGCATCTTCAGCAACCAGCTGACGCACCCGATCGACAATTACCTGTGGCCCGGGACCGACCGCGGGCACCACCAGCTGACCCACGACGAGCCGGATCCCCAGCCCCAGGTGCACGAGATCGTGCTCCAGATCGTCGACGACTTCCGCTACTTCGTCGAAGCGCTGCGCGCGGTCCCCGAGGGCGACGGCACGCTCCTGGACAACATGGCCGTGCTCGCCACCTCCGGCATCTCGCTGGGCCGAACGCACTCGCTGGACGAGTTCCCGCTGCTCACCGCCGGCTCCTGCTGCGGCGCGCTCAAGACCAACGTCCACTACCGCGCCTCCTCCCCGGAGAACGCCAGCAAGGTCATCCTCACGATGATGCGGGCGATGGGCATGCTCGTGAACAGCTTCGGCGAGGGCGACGCCGAGACGACCGACACCCTGAGTGCGATCGAGACATGAGGCGTCTCCTCCTCCTCGCCGCCGTGCTCTTGAGCGCCTGCACCGCCCCCGACGGGCCGCCGGTGGAGTCGGCGTTGATCTCCACCATGGGCTTCGCCTGGGAAGACGAAGAGGGCGTCAGCAAGGGCTTCGATCTGGACGGTCAGGTCACCCTCGAGGACGGCCCCACCGGCTGCGGCATCGCCGACTTCGTCCACCCCGACGGAACCCCCGGGATCGACAACAGCTTCGCCCCCATCCTCCCCGCCCTGGAGAACGTCGGCGGCGACGCCCTCGACCCCCTCGTGCAGGAGTCGATCAACGCGGGCGAGTTGCTGCTCCTGATCGAGATGGAGGAGCTGGACGACGTGACCACCGACGACTGCGTCAACCTGCATGTGCAGCGCGCGATCGGCCCCCCCGCCATCGGCACCGACGGGCTCATCCTCCCGGGCCAGACGTTCGAGCAGGACCTGGACGCGCCGGACTCGATCGTCGAGTGCGCGACCCTGACCGACGGCGTGCTCTTCGCGCAGCCGTTCAACATGCGGCTTCCGCTGAACATCTTCGACGAGTTCGTCGACTTCGAGATGCTGGACGGCATCCTCGATATGGAGTTCAACGACGACGGCACCTACACCGGCGCCTTCGCCGGCGGCGTCTCCACCGCCGAGCTGATCGACAACGTCAACGGCCTGGATGCCATCCCCGAGGCCATCCCCGAGCTGATCGAGACCGTCATGGACGTGCGCGCCGACCTCGCCCCGACGGCCGGAGGCAACTGCTCTCGCATCTCGATCGCCTTCCAGTTCGAGGGCGTCTCCGCCTACGTGTTCCCGGAAGAGGACGAATGAAGCGAGCGCTGTTTCTGCTCCTGCTGCCCCTGCTGGCGGCCTGCCCCACCGACGATCCCGAGCCTCCGGTCGAGCTCCCCGACACCCTGTCCTGGAACCCCCAGGAGCTGGGCCCGTTCAACGTCGGCTACACGGTCTGGGACATCACCTACACGCAGGTGACCGACGGCGAACTGCGGACCATCCCGGTGCACCTCTGGTACCCGACCGAGGACGCCACCGGCCTGCCCGCCGTCTACGAGGGAATCTTCACGGACGAGGCGTCGTTCGTAGACGCCGAGCCGGCCGAGCCGGTGCATGCCGCGGGCTACCCCGTGCTCGCCTACTCCCACGGCAACCAGGGCTGGGCCGGCAACAGCGACTACCTCATGCGGCACTTCGCCTCGCACGGCTGGGTCATCGTCGCGCCCGACCACATCGGCAACACGCTGACGACGCACTCGGAGCCCCGGCCGATGGGCCCGTGGATCGACCGTTCGCATGATGTCTCGGCCGCCATCGACGCCATCGAAGGGGACCTCGCGGCCCTCGCGGGTCCGGCGGACACCTCCACGATCGTGATCTCGGGCCACAGCTTCGGCGGTCACACCACCTGGATCAGCGCGGGCGCGGAGTTCGACGAGGCGGCCGTGGAGGCGCAATGCGACTCCGGCGATCACCTCGAGGGCTCGTGCACCTCCCAGGTGTTGGACGCGTTCGCGGACGGCGGCGAAGATCCGCGGCTCGTGGGGGCGATTCCACTGGCCGGCACCCCGAGCGTCGGCTGGGTCGGCGACGACGGACTCAACGCGGTCGAACTCCCGGTCATGCAGATCAGCGGGAGCCTGGACTACGGCCACGTCGACGGCGCGTTCGAGTGGCGCAGCGACGACGTGGACATCTCCTGGGTCGAGATCGAGGGCGGCTGCCACGCCAGCTTCGCGCTGGGCACACCCTGCGACCTCCCCGCCGAGGACGCGTTCCACATGATCGTGTCGTACGCCTTCCCGTTCGCCCGCAGCCTCGTGCTCGGCGACGACACGGCGATCACGACCGGGATTCTCGACGGATCAACGGTCGTGGACGACCGCGTGACGTACTCCCTGCGATAGTCCCCTGGTGATCGTTCACCACCTCAACTGCGGAACCATGTGCCCCCGCGGCACGTGGCTCATCCCCGAGTTCGAACCCACGAACGTCTCGCACTGCCTCCTGATCGAGACCCCGTCGTCGGGGCTCATCCTGGTCGACACCGGCCTCGGCGACGCCGCCCTGCGAAACCCGCTGCGCACGCTCGGCTCGCGGGCGGTCAGCGTCGGAGTGCAGCGCGACCCCGCCGCCTCGGCCTTGGAGCAGGTCCGCGCCCGGGGCTTCGACCCCGCCGACGTGCAGCACATCATCCCCACCCACCTGGACTACGACCACGCCGGCGGGCTGGTCGACTTCCCGGACGCCGTCGTCCACGTCACCGAGGTCGAGTTGGCGGCCGCCCAGGACCGCAACCGCCGGGGCTTCGCGCAGGTTCGGTACGACGATCGCGCCTGGGCCCACGGCCCCAACTGGCAGACGTACGACGACGACCGGGGCACCGGCGGCTGGATGGGCATCGACGGAGTGCGGCCGTTCGAAGGGCTCCCCCCCGAGTTCCTGCTGGTGCCGCTCGCGGGACACACCCTCGGCCAGATCGGCGTCGCCGTGGACCTGCCGGACGGCCGACGCCTCCTTCACGCAGGTGACAGCTACTACGCCCGTCGGGAAGTGCTCGCCGGCCGGCGGTCCATCCGCCAGCGCCTCTTCCACCACCTGACCGACGCGGACTACCTCGCCCGCAAGAACGTCGCGTGGCGCTGCGAAGAGATGATCCGGTTCCACCCCGAGATCGCGGTCATCAGCTCCCACGACCCCTACGAGTGGGCCGCCTGGCGAGCCTAGTCGAGCTCTGCGAGGAGCTCCCGCAGCCGATGCGTCATCACATCGTCGCCCCGCTCGGCTTCCACGAACGAGCGGCCCGCGGGGGTCTTCAGCACCGCCTCCAGGTTGGCCTTGGCGACGGCCGAGGACGGATCGAGGGCGAGGGCACCCAGGTAGCCGTGCAGCGCCAACCGGGTCGCATCGGGGTTGGACACCGCCGAGGTCGACGCGTCCCGGTTCGCCGCGAAGATGCGCCCCAAGGCGGAGTCGTCGTCCCCGGTGCGCCGCTCCCGCTGCAGGTCGGCGCGAAGCTGCGTAAGGAGGGTGACGTCGTAGGACGCCCCCGCCCACGAGGCGAGCTCAGGCAGATCCACCGTCCGTCCCCCGCGCGCCTCGTCGTACGCCGCCAACCCCGCCTCGGGGGTCGGGATCCGGCCCGCGTCGATGCCCAACGCCGGCGCCGCCGCGGCCGCGACGAGGTGCCCCGCGAGCACGTTCCCGCGGGGGGTGTAGTGGCAGTAGTCGTAGAAGGTGTCGAAGGCCGGAATGCCGTCGGGTGAAGCTGCCCGCACGGCTCCGTCGAGGTCGAAGAAGTCCGCCCCCGCCGCCGCCGCCGCCGTCCGCAGCCCGTCGTTCGTGACCGCGTCCGCGCGGTAGTAGAACCGCTGCAGCAGACATGCCTCGTACTCGGGCGCCGCCGCTTCGGCGTCCCCCGCGTAGTAGAGGAGGTCGGGGACATCGCAGGGGAGCTGGTTCTCGATCGTGCGGCTGCGGGCTTCCGCGACCCAGGGCGCGACCAGCGCCGACGCCGCCTCCGCCCCCTCGGCCCCTTGCGTAGCCCAGGCCCGGAGGATGCGCGCGGGAAGGTCATCGGCCTCGGCCAGCGCCGCGAGCGCGGCCCCGAAGTCCTCGGACGCCCCCGCTTCGTCCCCCCCGCGGCGGCGGAACCAGCCTCGAAGCAGGTGCGCGGGCGCCTCCCCGGGCTGCTCGGACAGCCGCTGCGTCATCGCTTCGACCCCCGCCTCGGGGGCCGAGTGGTACCAGGCCCAGTGGGCCGTCCGGTACGGCTCGGTGAGCACCACGTCCTCGCCCACGAACCACCACTCGCGGGTGCCGCGGTGGTACCGGTGATTGACTGGAACGCTGCAGACCACGGCCGGCGCGTCCCCGGCCTTCACGATCCGCTTCACCATCCGCTTCAGGCGGGGCATCGCGTAGCCGTTGATGTCCTCGTGCATGGGGAGGTCCCAGCGCTGCGGCATCGGCGGCGTCGGCACCTCCAGGGTCACGTCGGGCTTCGGCTCGATCAGCCGCATCAACGCGGACAACCGGAGGGCGTCGCGACGGGCGAACAGAGCCTCGTACTCGAATCCGTTCAGCGCGATGGCGTTGGCCAGATCCATGCGCTCGTTGTTCCCCATGACGGTGATGACGAGGTCGGGGTCGAGCCGGCTGGCGACGCGCTCGAAAGCGAAGGTCAGCTGCGGGCTCCCCCAACCGGTCTTGCCCAGGTTGATGACGCGAACCCGACGGTCCGGAATCGCCTCGTCCAGCAGTCGCTCGACGATGCCGGCCAGTTGCGCCTGCCGGGGCAGGCCCCAGCCGCCCAGTGCGCTCCCCCCGAGCATGACGACACGCAGCTCCCCAACCGACTTGGGTAGGTCCACAACCTGGTGATCGTTGTCGACCCAACCGGGGTCGATCTTGTGTCCCGTGTCGCTGAGGCCGACGAGGGGATCCAGCCGCGGCTCGATCGGAACCTGCTGGAAGTGGCACGGGCTTCGCGCCTCGATGGGCCCTGACGGACCCCGCGTAGCTTCGACCGCCCTCGACCCGCCCTCGATCGCGGCGAGCGCGAAGAGCGGTGTCAAGAGCGTGAACAGCAGCAGCCGGCCCCGAGACAATCGACGCCGCTCGACCCCATTTTCCACCCCCTGATGGTAGCGAAAACAGATCCGATTCCCCTTCGCTTGGTGGTAGCGTCAGTGGTAGCCAGGGGGGGAGGTCTTAGGCCGTGAGGGCCAATTTGGACCTGTTCCCCCGGGGCCGGGAGGACGAAACTTGATCGACGGGGTGACCAACCCAGCCGCGGAACGCGTGCTTGTCATCGAACACGACGTCGCCGACGCGCGGCTCGTCGTTGCGGCCCTGTCCGAGGTCGCCCCCTTCGACTTCGAGATCGACTTCGCCACCAACATCACCGACGCCGAAGCGCTGCTGACCGAGCACGCCTTCGAGATCGTGCTGCTCGACATCTGCCTGCCGGACCTCCCCTGGCAGGAGGCGGTCGACCGCATCGCCGCGCTCGGGAAGCACTCGGTCATCATGATCGCCCCCGTGAACCAGGAGAACCTGGGTCTGCAGGCGGTACAGCACGGGGCCCACGACTACGTGCTGAAGGGGAGCCTGCGGAAGGCGGAGCTGGGGCGGTCGATCCGGTACGCGCTGGAGCGGCAGCAGATCCTCAGTGAGTCTGACTCGCGCGAAGAGCGGCTCAAGGCAGCGGTCGAGGCCCAGAAGATGTGGGTCGTCGGGCGGCTCGCCGCGACGGTCGCGCACGAGTTCAACAACCTGCTGACCGGGTTGATCGGAGACGCGGAGCTTCTGCGTCGCGGCGTCGCGGACCACGAGCCGTACTCCACGTACGCGGAGTCTCTTTCGGAGGGCCTCGCCCACGCCGCGCTCCTGACCCACCAGCTGGTCGCGTTCAGCCGCAAAGGCATGACGGGGCCGCAGGTCATGGACATGGACCGCATGGTCGACGGCCTGCTTCCGGTGCTCCAGGGACTGCTCGGTCCCGAGGTGAAGTTCGACGTCGCCCGCCTCGAAGAGGAGGAGATCACCACCCGGTTCCGGATCGAGCTGCCGCCCAACCGGGTGACGGGTCCGTCGGGGGACTTCGGAGTCCAGGGGGACATCTTCGCCAAGGTGCTCGTGGTCGAGGATGAGGAGGTGGTGCGCCGCCTGCTCAAGCGGGTTCTGACCGAGTCGGGCTACGACGTGACTTGCGCCGGCGACGGAGCCGAAGCGTTGGCCGCCGCCCAGGGGATGGACCGCATCGACCTGCTCGTCACCGACGTGGTGATGCCGCACATGAACGGACGCGATCTGAACGACGAGCTGCGCACCCGGCACCCCGACATGAAGACGCTGTTCATGTCGGGCTACGACGGGGAGCTGGTCGCCCCCGACGGTGAGCTCGTCGAGGGGAAGAACTTCCTCCCGAAGCCGTTCCGTCTGCAGGACATGCTCAAGATGGTTCGATTGACGCTCCGCGATTGATCGTTATAGTCCCCGGCCTGTCGGTGAGCTGGCCGAGTGGTCGAAGGCGCTTGACTCGAAATCAAGTGAGGGGCAACTCTCCCGGGGTTCGAATCCCTGGCTCACCGCCAACTCTTTGAATCGAAGCGGGCCCCTCGGGTCCAGCAGTGACGGCCGGGCCCCGGTCAGCCGGTAGCGGTGAACTCCGCCAGGCCCGGAAGGGAGCAACGGTAGCCGTGATCCCGGGGTGGTCGGGTCGTCCGGTCGTCACTGCTGTCCCCGGGGGGCCCCGTTTCGTTAAGAGGAGCACGCGAGGAACAGCGCGGGACCTCGTGGACCCAGCCCGCGCATCTCGGCGTCGCGACTTCTCGCCGTACTTCCAGTACGCCTCGTCGCCTCTCCTTGAGCTCCGCCGGCTGGGCCTCACGATCTCCGCTCGCTCTTCCCCACGCGCTCCTCTAGGCTCCCCGCCTCATGACTCACCAGGCCATCGCCCGGAAGTGGCGCCCCCGAATCTTCGAAGAGATCTCGGGTCAAACGCACGTCACCAAGACCCTTCAGAACGCCATTCGGCTCGGCCGGATCCACCACGCGTTCCTGATGACCGGCGCCCGCGGTGTCGGGAAGACCTCGGCCGCGAGGATCCTCGCGCGCGCGTTGAACTGCGAGAAGGGACCGGCGCCGAACCCGTGCAACGAGTGCAGCGCGTGCACCCAGATGCTCGCGGGCACGTTCTCCGATCTCATCGAGATCGACGCGGCGTCGCACAACAGCGTCGACGACATCCGCGATCTGGTGGAGAAGGTCCGCTACACGCCGCAGTCGGGCCGCTACAAGGTCTACATCATCGATGAGGTTCACATGGTCTCCAAGCAGGGCTTCAACGCCCTGCTAAAGACCCTGGAGGAGCCTCCCGGTCACGTGATCTTCGTGCTCGCCACGACCGACCCCCAGCAGCTCCTGGACACCGTGATCAGCCGCTGCCAGCGGTTCGATTTCAAGATGATCGCCGTCCGCGTCATCTTCGACCGCCTCAAGCAGGTCAGCGAAGCCGAAGGGGTGACCGTCCCCGACAGCTCGCTGATGACCATCGCGCGCGAGGGCGCGGGTTCCATGCGGGACGCGCAGAGCCTGCTGGACCAGGTCCTGTCCTTCAGCAGCGGCTCGGTCTCCGAAGAGGAGGTCGCGGAGATCCTCGGCTTCATCGACCGGTCGATCCTGTACGACGTGCTGCAGTTCGCCCTCGAGGGCGACGCCGGCAGCGCGCTGGAGCAGCTCAGCAAGGTCGCCACCTTCGGCTACGACGTGCGCAGCTTCGGCAACCACCTGCTGGAGGCCGTCCGCAACGTCGCCATGGTCCGCCAGGTGCGCGACGGCGCCCGCTTGTTGGACCTGCCCGACGGCGAGGTAACCCGCCTCAGCCAGATGGCCCAGGGACGAGACCCCGACCGCCTGCACCGCCAGTTCGACGTGCTCGCCGAAGCGGTCGACGCCATCACCCGGTCGGAGCAGCCGATGCTCTTGCTGGAGATGGCCGTCGCCAAGATGGCCGCTGTCCGCGACTTCGCCCCCGTGCAGTCCCTGGTGGATCGGCTCGAAGCGCTGGAGCGGAAGCTCCGCAAGGGCGGCTTCACGGCCACGCCTTCGGCCTCGGCCCCGTCGGCCTCGGCGGCGCCCCCCAAGGAGCGATTCGTACCGCCCCCGCTGCCCAAGAAGCGCGAGCGCACCCCTCCGCCCCCCAAGCCGACGCCGAAGCCGGTGCAGGCCGCACCCCCGCCGCCCAAGCCGGCACCGGTCGCGAAGCCCGAGCCGACCCCGGCCCCGCCGGTCCAGGCCGCGCCTGCGCCGACGCCGAAGCCGACCCCGCCGCCGGCCCCCGCCGGACCTGCCCTCGCCGGCGACGACTTCGCCGGTCCGCCCCCGATGTGGGACGACGAGCCGGGCGACTCGGCCCCCGCGGTCGAGGCCGCGCCGCCCCCGCCGCCCAAGCCGGTCGCTCCGCCCAAGCCGGTGGAGCCCGTGGCCCCCGCCCAGGCTGCCGGGGGAGCCGTGCTCGGCCAGCTGCTGAACTACAAGCGAGGTGGCGCCCCGGCGGCCCGAACCACCCGTTCCGCGACCGCGACCGCCACGGCTGAACCGGCCGTGCCCGCCCCCGCGCCGAAGCCGTCCCCGGCGGCCGAGCCGGTGCCGCGCCCGGTGACGACCCAGGACCCGCCCGAGTCGGCGCCCCCCAGGGCCGCGGCGCCCCCGCCGAAGGCCTCGAAGCCGACGCCCCCGCCGCCGGCCGCCGCAGCCCCCCCGGCCCGCAAGCCGGCTCGCCCCCGTCACGCGCGCTCCGCCGACAAGGGGCCCGAGCCCGAGTTCGACGAGAGCCGCGCCGATCCCGCGGGCTCCGAACGGTGCGACGCCACCCGCTGGCGCCGGTTCGTGCGCAGCCTCGCCGACCGCACCGACCTGGGACCCTCCACCGCGGCGTTCGCGCGCTCCGGCTTCCTCGGCGCCGACGGAGCGACGATCTCCATCGGCTTCGGCACGGAGATCGCGGTCCGCCAGATGGAGTCGCTGGCGAACACGCCCGGCCTGATGGAGACGGTGCGGGCCGAGTTCGGCGAGGACACGCAGTTGGCGTGGTCGCTGGACGTCGAGGACCGACGCGGCCGCAGCCTGCAGGATGAGCTGCTGCTCCTGAAGCGCAACAAGGAAGCCGAAGTGGACGCCGCCAGCCGCAACGATTCGGCCGTGCAGCGCGTGCTCAGCCTCTTCCCGGGCTCGGAGATCGCCGAAGTGACCCTGCCCGACAACCTGGAGTTCGACGATGTCCGATGACAAATCCGGAGGCCCTCCGGGCTTCGACATGAACGCCCTGCTGGGTCAGGTGATGGAGCAGGCCAAGACGGTCCAGGACCGGGTCAGCCAGACCACCGAGAAGGTCAAGACGATGACCGCCGAGGGGAGCGCCGGCGGCGGGCTCGTCAAGGTGACGGCCACCGGCGACGGCAAGATCAAGACGATCCGCATCGACAAGGTCTGCCTCACCGACAACGACACCGAGATGCTCGAAGACCTGCTCGTGGCCGGCTGCAACGACGCGCTCCGTCGCGCCGGGGAGCTGGTCGGCAAGGAGATGTCGTCGGTGACCGGGGGCATGAACCTCGGCGACCTGCTGGGCTCCTTCGGCAAGTGAGCGACTCGGCGCCGGACCCGCTCGAGGCGCTCGTCCACCACCTCAGCCGGCTGCCCGGAATCGGCAGCAAGACGGCCACGCGGCTGGCGTATCACATCGTTCGCACCGACGGCCTCGCGGGGGATCTGAGCGACTCGCTCGCCGCCGTGCGCGAGGGCGTGGGGCGTTGCTCGATCTGCTTCAACGTCGCCTCGTCCGACCCCTGCCCCATCTGCGCCGACCCCAAGCGGCGCGACGACATCGTGTGCGTCGTGGAGCGCACCCCCGACCTGCAGGCGATCGACCGCGCGGGCGCCTTCCGGGGCCGCTTTCACGTGCTCGAAGGCACGCTGTCTCCGCTGGACGGGATCGGCCCCGACGACCTCCGCATCAAGGAGCTGATCGCGCGCGTCGCGGGGGGGCTGGACGAGGTCATCCTCGCGACCAACCCGACCGTCGAAGGCGACGCCACGTCGCTGTACCTGGCCCGGCTGCTCAAGCCGTTGGGCGTCAAGGTGACCCGCATCGCCCGGGGCGTCAGCGTCGGCGCGGAGTTGGAATACACCGACGCCTCCACGATCAGCCGCGCGCTGCAGGAGCGCCGCGAGATCTAGCTACTCGGTGATCTCGATGTCGTCGATGAGCCCGTACCAGCCGTCGTAGTTCCAGCCTCCGACCGAGAACGCCAACGACTCGTTGCCCGGGTTCACCGTCACCGGCGCCGTGATCGTGACCGAGGCATCCTGCCAGCCGGTCTGCTTCGCGGGCCCGACGTCGGTCAGCAGGGGGCAGACCTCGTCCCAGGTGACCGCCCAATGCTCCGTGTTGCCCTCGTCCGAGTCGACCCGGAGGTTCAGCCAGTTGGGGTTGCTGCCGGTGCAGGAGCTCCAGTCCTCGGTGACGACCTGCCACTTGAAGGTGACCGTGACATCCGACCCCGCCACGGGGCAGAACTCGTGCTCCCACTCGTGGTAGTTGCTGCCCGTCGCCTCGATGAACGACCACCCCATCTGGGTGCCCTCCGGGGCCGTGGTGCCGCTGTAGCCGGGAAGGCTGAGGTTGGTCTGGAAGCTGGACTGGCCGGTGTCCGTCCAGTCGGCGGCGCCGGACTCGAAGCCGCCGTTGGTGAACTCGCCGGCCCCCAGGTACATCGTGCCGTCGCCCTGGGCGGTGGGGAACGCGGGGCTGACCGCGTCGTCGGGGACGTTGGGCGCCGCCATCACCGCGAACGCGGCGCCCGTGGTCGTGCGGTTGAGCATGTTGGTCCAGAACGCCGTGGTGCGCGTTTGCGCGTACGAGCTGAACACGTAGTCGGTGTAGCCGTAGTAGTAGCCCGCTCCGGCCGCCAGGTAGGCCGCGCTCATCGTGTTGTTCCAGGTGGACCGGCAGGCGGAGATCCCGACGATGCTGTTCGGGAACGGATCGCCGGCAGCGTGCGCGGTGACCCACGCGGGGGTGTAGGCGAGGACCGGCGGCGCGCCTGTGTCGATGACCAGCCGGCCGGACATCACGTCCGCGATGTTGGCCATGATGCTGCCGACCGTCGCCGCCTCGTTCGTCAGGATCACCACCTGGGACGCGGCGTTGTTCGAGCCCCAGTCGTTCGGCGGGGGCGCCCCTCCGAAGAACGTGTCGCCGTGGGTCGACGTGATGAAGACGCCCTTGCCGAACTGCGTCAGGAACGCTCCGACGGTCGCGGCCGTGTTCATGACGACGCCCGGGTTCGTCAGGTTCGGGCAGGCGTGGTTGGAGAAGGTCGTCGCCAGGGTCGGCGTCTCGTCGTTCGGGGCGAAGTCCGTGTTGAACGCCGCAATCGCGAGCGCGTCGGTGTTGCCCGTGACCGGGAGCGAGGCCCTCGGCTGCGAGCCCGGTGATCGGCCCACGTCGCCCTGGCTGGTGACCGTCCAGCCCCGGCTCGCGCCGACCCCGGTGGAGGGGTAGACGGTCCGCGGGAGGTCCGAGCCGGGCGAGCCGCCGCCCCGGGTGCCGGCGGGGTTGTTGGTCATCACGAAGCCGATCCCTTCGGCGATCCACCAGAGCCCGTAGCCGTCGTTTGCGCTCGCCCCGACGCTCGTCACGGCGGACTCCGTCAGGAGGTAGTCGATGGCGGCATCCCGTGCCGCCGTGGGGTCGATGTCGGGCGCACTCGCCTCGTACACGTCCCGCGCCTCCGCGGCGATCGTCAGCAACGGGGTGACGTCCGACTCGGCGGGCACGTCCATCACCGTCACGCCAACCGCGGGGGTCGCCCCGGAGGCTGCGTCCGCGACCGCGAAGGCCCGAACCGCGAGCGTCGCCTCGGAGGACTCCGTGACCACGAAGCTGCCGGTCCACAGGCCGCCGCCGCTGTCGGTCAGCGGGCCCCAGGATGCGATGAGCGCCCCCGAAGGGTCCGCGGTCCCGACCTCGACCGCATCCACGGGCGCCGTCGCATCGACCCAGACCTCCGCCACGACTTCTGTCGCGGTCCCCGTGAAGAGGACCGTCTCGTTGAGCACCAGCCCCGAGGTGAACGCCACGCCGGAGGTCGAGGAGACCGTGATGGCTGCCTCGCCGACCTCCCCGTCGCCGGTCGTACCGGTGACCGTGATCACGTTGTCACCGGCGTCCAGCGGGAGATCCGCGATGGTCCAGGTCTGGACCCCGTCCGCCGTGCCGCTGTCCCCCGACGTGCTCGACCACGCGACCGAAACCACGTCCTCGCGCGCGACCCCCTCAAGCGTGACGACCTCGAGCGCAGTCGCCAGGTCGAAGCCGAAGTTCGGGGCGGTGATCGCGACGATCTCCGCCTCCACCACCACGAGCTCCGCGTCGTCGTCGTCGTCGTCGTCGTCGTCGTCCGTCGCGTCGTCGTCATCGGTGGCGTCGTCGTCGTCCCCGGCGCATTCGGGCGAACCGGCGCAGCCGTCGTCATCGCAGTCGAAGTCGCCGTCCTTGTCGTTGTCGGCAAGGTCGGTGCACTCGCCGGTGGCGTCTCCCTCGAACTCGGGGGGGCAGCCGGCGAGGAGCAGGGCAAGGGCGGTGAACAGGAGGGGGTGCAGGGTCCTCATGATCCGAACGCTACCTTGACCCACGAGGCGAGGAAGCCTAGGAACCCACCCCATGCGCGCATCCCGCCTTCATCTCGTTACCTACCGCGAAGACCCGGCCGACGCTGAGGTCGTCTCCCACCGCCTCATGGCTCGCGCCGGCCTCATCTTCAAGATGGGCTCCGGCATGTACGCCTACAGCCCCCTGCTGTGGCGGGCCATCCGGAAGGCGACCAACATCGTGCGCCGCGAGCTCGACGCTTCCGGCTGCCTGGAGCTTCAGCTGCCGATCCTGCAGGACAAGAGCCTGTGGGAGGAGACCGGCCGCTGGGAGAAGTACAAGGCCGCGGGGGTGATGCTCTCGACGACCGACCGCAAGGGCACCACCTTCGGCCTCGCGCCGACGGCCGAGGAGGTCGTCACCGCCTTCATGCGCGCGACCACGAAGTCGTACAAGCAGCTGCCGGTGACCGTGTACCAGGTGCACACGAAGTTCCGAGACGAGATCCGGCCGCGGTTCGGCCTACTCCGCGTCAAAGAGTTCCTGATGATGGACGCGTACAGCTTCGACGTGGACGACGCGGCACTCGACATCACCTACGAGGAGCTGCGCAAGGCCTACCACCGCGTCTTCCGCGGCATGGGCATGGAGGCCTTCGGGGTCGAGGCCGACAGCGGCGACTTCGGCGGTTCCGGCTCCATGGAGTTCATGATTCCGGCCTCCACCGGCGAGGACACCATCCTGTACGAGGAGGCCTCCGGCTACGCCGCCAACGTGGAGAAGGCGACGTCGCAGTTCGCGGCCCCCGAGGGCGCCGACGAGGCCCCCCGCGACCTCCACGTCGAGGACACCCCCAACGTGCGCACGTGCGAGGAGCTCAACGGGTTCTTCCCCGACGTGCCGGTCCACCGCATGGTCAAGACCCTGCTGTACAAGGCCGTGCACCACGACCACGAAGAGCTCTGGGCGTGCCTCATCCGGGGCGACCAGCAGGCCAACGAGATCAAGCTCCGCAACCACACCGGAGGCCTCGCCCTGGAGATGCTGACGGACGAAGAGATCCGGCAGCACACCGGCGCGAAGCAGGGGTTCGCGGGGCCGATCAACATGCCGGAGGCGTTCAACATCGTCGCCGACGTCACCGTCGAGGGGATGACCAACCTGCTCTGCGGCGTCAACGAGACCGACAAGCACGCCCTCGACGTGAACATCGGCCGGGACTTCCCGGTGCCGACGTTCGCCGACTTCCGCACCGCCCGGGAGGGTGAGCCGGGACCCAGCGGGGAGCCGCTCAAGCTCGAGAAGGGCATCGAGGCGGGCCACATCTTCAAGCTCGGCACCGAGTACACCGCCGCCATGGGCGCCACCTTCATGGGCCAGACGGGCAAGCCGCAGCCGATGGTGATGGGTTGCTACGGCATCGGGGTCAGCCGCTGCGTCGCCGCCGCCGTCGAGCAGCACAGCGACGACAACGGAATCGTGTGGCCGGTGCCGCTGGCGCCGTTCGAGGCCGTCGTGGCGGTGCTCAAGCCGAAGAAGGCCGAGATGCTGGCGCACGGCGAGGCCATCTACGCCTCCCTCCAGGCCAAGGGCATCGAGGTGATGCTGGACGACCGCCCGCTCAGCCCGGGCGCGAAGTTCCGCGACCTGGAGCTGATGGGCTTCCCCTACGTCATCGTGGTCGGCCGCGACATCGACGAGGGGGTCGTCGAGTTCAAGGTCCGCGCGACCAACGAGACCGACAAGATCGCCATCGACGACGCCGTCTCCACCGTGGTCGAGCGCGTCACCGCGGAGCGAACTGGACTCCTGGAGCGCTGAGCGCGATCGTCGTGCGGACGGTGGTGATGTCGTCCATCGTCTTGTTCCCAGGCACGGGCACCTCCCCGAAGGGGATGTCTCTGAACGGCCCCGCAGGCGCCCAGTAGACGACCTCCGCCTCGTCCAATCGGGCGGCGACCCGACCGAAGAGATGGCCCAACTCAAGCCAGTGCTCGTCCGCCTTCTTTCGCTTCTTGGGTCGGTGGGCCGCGATGCGCTCGAGCCACTCGACGCTCGGTGCGGCGATGATCTCGACCTCACCCTCGGGGGGCACCAGGTAGATCCGCACGTGACCGTCCAATACGAAGGCCCGAATCCCCAAGGTGCCCGGCCGAGTCCGCGGCACGGGGGGCAGCTCATCAATGACGATCAAGGGATCGAGCCAAGCCTTGATCTCCGCCCGAACGTCGCTGGGAAGCCTCTCGCCGCCGCGGAAGGAGACTTCACGCATCTGCCTCCGGCCCGCTGCGACGCGAGGCTGAGGAGGGGATCCCATCAGCCGGATGATCCGCTCGAACAGGGCGACGGCTTCCTCATGCCGGCCTGCCGCCACGAGCGCTCGCAGGAGTTCCTCGCGAACATCGACCCGCCGAGGCTCAAGAAGCGTCGGCTCCCCCGCTGTTCTCGGCCACCCGATGCCGTGATCCCAGGTCCACTGGTACCGACGGGCCGCTTCGATCCAGAAGGCGATTCGTTCATCTCCCGAGGCCGCCAGCCCGTGCGCGTAGGCCGCGTACCACCCCTCCAGCTCCAATCCGACCTGCTCCTGCAGGGCCTCAACCGCGTCGGCAGCAGCGGCGACGTCTCCACCTTCGGCGACCGTGCGATCGACCTGCAGGAGGATCGCTTCCATCAGCCGCTCTGGCTCCTCGAGCTCGAACCACCCTTTCTGGACCGCCGCCAGAGTCGCGTCGAAGTCATCCGCCGGCACCGCTCCCGTCGCCAGCGCGCGGTGGTCGATGAGCAGACCCAGCTCCCGGACCGCCGGCGGCACACCCACATCCCCGAGCGCCGCAATCGCCTCGGCGTACGCGGCCCGCGACCCGTCCACAGGGCCCGCCAAGGCGGCCAAGGCGCGCTCCTGCGCGGCCTCCCCGGGCGCTGACATCTGGTCGTAGAGCGTCGCCGCAAACTCGTGGTCCACGGGCGTGCCCCGGAGCCGTCCCAGGCGGCCTCGGAGCACCGCCTGCCGGTACACGTCTCCCTGAGCCTCGGCCGCCGCGATGGCTTGGGAACACAAGTCCGCAGCTTGTGCTCGGTCCCCGTACTCGAACGCGATGGCCGACCGCGACGCCAACACTTCGATGGAGAGGCCGTCGCCCTGGAGCGCTTCGGCGCGCCCCAACGCCGCCTCCGCAGCCTCCAGATCAAATGACTGCAGCGCGACGAACGCGATCTGGCTGTGGTCTCGGGCGAGCCGGAACGTCGCCCCCCGCGCTTCGTCCAACGCCAGGATCGCCTCGAGCAGCGCGCGCGCCTCCGCGAACGCTCCCTGCGTCACATAGTCCTGCGACATGGCATCGAGCACGGTGAGGATCGGCTCCGGCGGCGGGGGATTCGCCAGCCGGTAGGCGTCGAGCCCGCCGAGCGCCACGTCCCACTCGATCATGAGATCGCTCAACTGCGCCGGCTTCGCCCCCTGGGCGACCGCGGACAGCAGAATCAACCGAATGGGGTAACTCGACATCGGCAGGCTCTGCGACGCGATCGTGTGATCGAGCAGATCCCACGCAGCCGCCTCCGCGTCCCGGTGCTGCCCGGCCAGGTGCAGGGTCTCGGCCAACTGCATGCGCGCCGCGATCGGCGCCTCCGCCCACGTTCCGTCGGCCGCGAGAAGATCCGCCAGAGCCAACGCTTCGGTGAGCGGCACGAGGGCCCGCTGGTGCTGTCCGAGCTCCGCCCGAACCGCCGCCAGTGAACTCAATGCTTCGTATCGTGCCCCCGGGCCGAGCTCCTGAGAGCCGTCCGCGAGCACCTCCTCGTACGCGGTCGCCGCGCCTTCGAGATCCCCCGAAAAGTACCGGGTCGCCGCCGTGTCCAGCCCCTCGGGGGCCGCCGCACACAGAAACAACGACAGCAGGGCCGCGCTCGCAGCCTCGATCAACGTCCGCACGGCGGGGATTGTAGCCATCGGGGTCGCGTTGACTGGCCCTTCGGCACCCCGCTACCATTTTGACCCGCCTGCTTCACGCTGCGGGCGCTCCTACCAGACCGATCCCCCGGGAGAGCATTCGATGGCCGAGGCCGCCAACAGCGACGACCGACTGACTCAGATCAACGCCGAGCTGAGCACCATTCTCGAAGCGAAAGTCGAGTTTTTGACTCGAGTTCTGGGGGAGACCCAGCGTTTCACGCAGAAGATCGCGAACACGGAGTTGGAGATCCAGCGCAACAGCGCCCAGCACACGCGCCTCAAGGAGCAGTGCGACACGCTCGACGACGAGGTCAAGGGCCTCGGCGATCGCGTGTCGTCCGCGACCAAGGAGCGCGACGAGAAGCAGCAGGAGAAGTACGCCCGCGAGAAGGAGATCCAGCGCCTGGACTGGGAGATCTCCGACGCACGCAAGAGCGAGGTCGAGGCCAGCGGTGGCATCAAGGCGCTGGAGAACGAGCTCGAGGCGCTGGAGAAGGAGAACAAGAAGCTCTCCGGCCGCATCAACGTCCTCAACGAGGGTGTCGAGCGCATGAAGCGCGTCCGCGAGGAGTACCTCAGCAAGATCGCCGGGCTCGACGAGGAAATGAAGAGCCTGGCCGCAGGCGAGGAATAGTCGATGGCGCGCAAGCGGCGCAACAAGACCAAGGGCGGATCCGAAGCCCCCAAGGCCCCCGAGGCCGAGGTGGCCCCGGCCCCCGAAGCCCCCGCCGAGGAGGTCGATCTGGGCGAGGTCCAGGAAGAGGCCGGCGAGGAAGCTCCGGCAGACCTCCCAACCTTCGATCCCGTGGCCTCCGAGCGGGCCCTGCTGGCCTGCGCCAACATCTTCAGCACCGCCAAGATCGCGGCCGCGGAAGCTGTCAACGCAGCCGGACCCCACTTCACGTTCGCCCAGAAGAGCCGGCTCGCCGGACTCGCGACCCGGTTCAAGACCGCCGTGATGGCGCAGGGCTCCATGCCCGCGGTCGCGGTCCCCGCCGCCGCCGCAACCCCGACGGTGGTGCAGTCCGAAGGCCTCAGCCGCGAGGAGATCGAAGGGATCATCTCGCACCGGCTGGAGATCGCCGTTCACGACGCCCTCGCCAACCTTGGCGTCTCCCCTGACGAAACCATTACGGCCCAGGTCGAGAAGACCGTCGAGTCGCAGCTCGCTACGCAGGAGCACAAGCTCCTAGAGTACGTGAAGAAGCACCTGACGGACTCGCTCGAGATGCTGGAAGGGAGTCTCGATCAGCGGATCGCCGAGTTTCTAGAAGGCGAAGGCGAGGTCGAGGAGCAGCGAGCGGAAGTCGACGCTCAGGTCGAAGAGGCGCGCGAAGCGCTGCTGAAGAACATCGACGAGGTCCGCACGGTCGAGACCGGGTTCGACATGAGCATGCTGGACATCGCCGGCATCGCCGAGATGACCGAACACGGCGGCGGTGGCGATGCCGAGGTCTTCGCAGCCGCGGCCGACAACGACGAGGTCGAACTCGAAGCCGGCGACGGTGAAGAGGTCGAACTCGAAGCCGGCGACGGTGAAGAGGTCGAACTCGAGGCCGGCGACGGCGACGAGGTCGAGGCCCCCGCCGAAGACGAAGAAGAGGCCGTCGAAGCCGAGACCGCCCCCGATGAGGACGAGACGACTCCCGAAGAGGAGCCGACCGCCGAAGAGGGCGTCGAAGTCGGGGCCCCCGCCGAGGACGACGACGAGGTCGAGATCGCGGCCGACGAGATCGAAGTCGATGCCGAGGCGGTCGAGCTGGAAGTCGGCGGCGAGGACGAGGAGATCGCGGCGCCTGGTGCCGCCGACGCTGGAGGCGAGGTCGACTTCGACTCCGTCGCCGCCGAGCAGATGGACGACTACATCGAGGTCGAAGCCGCTGCAGACGATCTGGAGATCGAGGAGTCGGTCGCGGACGAAGACTCGGTGGTCGAGCTCGAGGACGACGGTCCGATCGAGGAGATCTCCATCATCGAGGCGGTCGGCGACGACGACGCCAGCCCCACCGAGGAGATCGAGCTGCAGACGGCCGACCTCATCGAGGGCGACGGCGACGTGACCGAAGACGCCAGCGACGACGCGGCCCTCGCCGACGCGCTGGAGATCGAACTCGAGGACGTGAGCGAGGCCGACGAAGAGGACGAGGAAATCGGCCTACTGACCCTCGGGGATGGTCCCGAAGACCTGCAGGTCACGGTCGTCGACGAGATCGTGGAGCTCGAGATTCCCGACATCGAGGAATCGATCGAGATCGAAGCCGAGGACGACGGAAGCACCGACGAAGAGGCGATCGCCCGCTACCTCCAGCGAGCGCAGGAGATGCGCAGCCGCCGGCAGAACGTTGCCGCGATGGAGCTCTACAGCAAGGTCGTCGACCTCGACGCGAACAACTACGAAGCCCGCATCGGGCGCGGCGTGCTCTCGCTGGAAGGCAAGGACTACAAGCGCGCGGTGGAGGAGTTCACCGCGGCGGAGAAGATCGACGGCACGCGGCCCGCTTCGGCGCTCGGCCTCGCCGAGGTTCACTTCCACCGCAAGCAGTTCAACAAGGCCATCCGGCACTACACGCAGTGCCTGAAGCTGGATGACCAGCTCGCCCAAGCATACTGCAACCGGGGCCTGAGCTACTACTATCAAAAGAACTACAAGAAGGCCTTCCTCGACCTGATGCGGGCGTACGACCTCGATCCGGGGCTCCCGAACATCAAGAAGTACCTCAAGCTGGTGCGGAACAAGGTCAAGAGCGACAAGTCCGTCCCCGGAAGCTCCGCTCCGAAGAAATAGGCGCCCCTGCTAGTCTGTTCCGCAGAAGCTGCTGTTGTTGCTGTTGTTTTTGCTGATGCGGATGCAGACATTTGGGTACTCGACGACCTGAGAAGGCGCCTGCGAAACGATCGCGGGCCGCGAAAAAGCCTGCGCAGAAGAAGCGCGCCCCGTCCCGAAAGGCGGGGTCCAAACCGACTCGCAAGGGAGCCTCACGGCCCCGTGCGGTAGCGGTTGGGAAGGCCAAACGCACTCCCCCCAAAGGACGTAAGAAGCGGCTGTTGCTGCTCCTTGTGCTCGCCGGCGCGCTGGCGCTGACCATCGACATCGCCCTCCTAGGCGAGGCGGTGGACGAGCGCATGGAGGGGCGCCCCCACGACGAACCGGCCCGCATCGTCGGCGTCGTACCGAAGCTGGCCCCCGGAGCCATCGCCACCGCCGACGGCTGGCGCTCGGTGTGGAGCGGCCTGGGCTACACCGAGGTCGACGACGTCGACGCCCCCGGCGAATTCCACATGGTCCGCGGCAAGTGGACGGTCTGGCCCCGCGGCGGCGACCCGCTGGCGATCACCGTGCAGCGGCGCCACGTCGTCAGCCTCACCCGAGTCGACGACGGCACCCGGGTCGCCGCCTGGACCTTCGATCCCCCGGCCGTGGGCCTGCTGACCGACTCCTCTCGCGAACGTCGTTCGGTCGTGCCCCTGGAGGACATGCCCCTGGCCTTGCGGCGGGCCGTGGTCTCGATCGAGGACGAGCGGTTCTACCGGCACATCGGCGTGGATCCCCGCGGCATCGCGCGCGCGGCGGTGACGAACCTGCGCAAAGGCGGCGTGAGCCAGGGCGGATCGACAATTACGCAGCAACTCGCCAAGAACATGTTCCTGTCCTCGGAGCGGACCTTCTCCCGGAAGGGGCAGGAGGCCCTGCTGGCGCTGATCTTGGAGCACCGCTACGACAAGGATCGCCTGCTCGAGGCGTACCTGAACGAGATCTACCTGGGGCAGCGCAACGGCTTCGCCGTGATGGGCGTGGGCGAAGCGGCCCGGATCTGGTTCGGCAAGGACGTGTCTGCGCTGACGGTCGGTGAGTGTGCCCTGCTCGCCGGCGCGATCCACTCGCCCAACCGCACGGTCCCGTGGAAGCACCCCGAGGAGGCAAAGCGACGGCGCGATCAGGTGCTGAACCGCATGCTCGAGCTCGATGCGATGCCCTCGGCGGAAATCGAGGCCGCCCGCGTCGAGCAAATCAAGTTCGCCGACGGGTCGGGGATGCGCCGCCGCGCGCCCTGGTACGTCGACTCGCTGATCTCCGAACTGGGCGACCGCTACAGCCCCGAAGCGCTGCACCGCGACGGCCTCGAGCTGGTCGCGAGCGTGGATGCCCGCCTCCAGAGAGCCGCCGAAGCCGCGGTGCGGCAGCACCTCGCCGACCTCAAGCGGGACCACCCCGATCTGTGGTCTGGCGGCAAGGGACCGGAGGTCGCCCTGGTCGCCCTGGATGTGCGAACCGGCGCCGTACGCGCCCTCGTCGGCGGCGCGGACTACGGACGGAGCCAGTTCAACCGCGCGACGTCGGCCAAGCGACAGCCCGGGTCGGCGTTCAAGCCGATCGTGCTCGCCGCCGCCATCGGCGATCGCTGGCCTCGACTCAAGGCGCGCTCGATCGTCGACGATCGCCCCCTCAGCGTCGCGGGCGCGGGCCCGCGCGGGACCGCCTGGAGCCCCAAGAACTACGACGGCAAGTTCCTCGGCCCCATCACCCTTCGCAAGGCGACCGAGCAGTCCCGGAACATCCCGTTCGTACAACTGGGGCTCGACATCGGCGCCGCCAAGATCCGCTCCGCCTCCGAGGCGATGGGCGTGACCACTCCGCTGGCCGCCGTTCCTTCGTTGGCGATCGGTGCGCAAGAGGTGACACCCCTGGATCTGGCCACGGCGATGGCGACGCTGGCGGCCGGCGGACAGCGCAGCGAACCCCGGTTCCTCGAAGGTGTGCGGGACCGCGACGGTCGATGGCTCGAGCGGGCCATGCCGTCGAGCGCCGCGGCGATCGACCCCCGGGTCGCCGCCGCCGTCACCGACATCCTCGAAGGCGTGGTCGACGAAGGCACCGCCCGCGGGATCCGACGGGCCGGGTTCAAGCTGCCGTTGGCGGGCAAGACGGGCACCAGCAACGACGCCCGCGACGCCTGGATGGTCGGCTACAGCCGCGAACTCGCGATCGCCGTGTGGATGGGATACGACAGCGACAAGGCCCTCGGCCTCCCGTCGACCAAGGCCGCCGTGCCGCTGTTCGCCACCTTCCTCATCGAAGCCCAGCCGTACCTCTCCGGGGACGCCTTTGCCCGCCCCCGTGGCGGCTCCGCCGCGCCGCACCAGCTGATCCGCGAGGACCGCGAGCGACGCCGGATGGAAGAGGAAGCGATGCGCGAAATGGGGCAGTAACTGCGAACAGCGCTGCGCAGCAGGGGCCAAACTGCGCGCACTCCCCTTCGCACCTTGGTTGGACCAATTTTCAACTACCTGAAATTATTAGACTTTTATAGGTGCCAATCCTGGCACGAGGGTTGCTTGGTCTTCGGGGACATCGGTGAATGTAGAAACAGTGGACCGCCGAAGGAGCTGAAGATGACCAAGCCTGGCCGCAACGTAAGCCGCAGCCCGTACGACACCTCGAGTGATTGGCGCCGTGCGCGATCGATCCTGGCTCGTTCCTTCTACAAGGAGCTGAAGCACAACGGGCTCAACGCCAGCCAGATCGTGGAGCTCAGCAACGAACTGCTCCGCCTGGTGAGCGACGACTTCGCCAAGGGCGAGCAGGAGTGGGGCGCGGGCGCCCAGTAGTTACGAGTTCAGCGTCGCCGCGATCGCGGCCACGTACTGCCGCTTGAGGCGCGTCAGCTCCTCGCGTGCAAACGCATCCACCATCTTGGACATCATCCGCGGAGCCGGAATGTACGCCACCGTGCGCGCGTCGAAGCGCAGCCGCGCCTTGTCGCCGTCCGGGACGATCTCCCACTGGCCGGACGACTCCATGTCCCCGTAGCCCTTGGACGGCGGCACCCAGGTGACGGTCCGGGCGGACTCGTCGGCGGTGTAGATGGCGTCGTAGGCAGCGCGGATCTTGACCGGGCCGATGCCCTTCTCCTTCATCTTCCAGCGCCACCGGCCGCCGTCATCCAGCGGGGTGAGCGACTCGACCGACGGGAAGTGCATGCCGGAGCGGTAGACGTCGGCGACGAGGGCGTACGCCTGCTCCGGGGAGGCGTCGACCCCGATCTCGTCCTGGTACTCGACCTCTACGACGACCATGGCTCGGCATGGTAGCCGAGCGTGCCGGCCGGCACCCGGGTCGTGGGCACGATGTCTGCTAGGCTCACGTTCCGTGCGACGTCTCGCCGTTTTGCTCTGTTTGTCCCTGTCGCTGTCCGGCTTCACAGGGAACGTAGGGCCCGAATCTGAGTTCTATGCCGGCGTCGGCATCGGGCGCATCAACACCGCCTTCGATTCGGACAACTACGGCGAAGTCGCGGGCACCTGGCGCCTCAAGTTCCGACACTTCCCCTACGACGACCTCGCCGGCTGGATCCAGTTCGGTGGCGGGTGGACGACGTACCCGTCGGGCGGCAACTTCGGAAACCAGATCTGGACGCTCAACTACATGGGCGGAATCGTGAAGGATTTCGGTGAGTTCGGTGCCGGGATGATCCTCACCGGGGACAGCACCGGGGTCGGCCCGTTGCTGGTGCTCCCGTCGTTCCGCCTGCGGCTCGGCCCTCACAACCGGATCCAGTTCGGCTTCGGCATCCTCGACGAAGCCCCCTACTGGGCCTCCGGTGGGGCGATGCACTTTGAGGCGATCGTCACAGTTCCGTTCGAGAAGGTCTGGGCGCCGAAGCTCAAAGGCGGCGCCCGATTGAACCTGTACGCGCCCGCGGAACGGTTCCCCCTGGAGCTGTTCGGTGGCGTGGAGGCGCGCCTCGGCAAACACATCCGCGTCGCCCTCGAAGGCACCCTTGGCGACGGTGGCGTGCCCGGCGGGGAGCCCAGCTTCAGCGCCGCTCTCAAGGTCGGTGGCGCGGTGGGCCCCGGCGTGCGAAGCACGGAGCGGCCGCAACCCGCCCAATAGGTCCCTGGATCCTGCCTCGGCCGGCGTGGTATCGAGCCCCGCCATGTCAATCCAACGCCTTGTCTCCCTCTTGTCCTTGCTCCTGCTGCTGACCGGCTGCCCGACGTCGAACGACGACGACACGGTGCTGGTCGACGACGACGACGCGACCGACGACGACGACTCCGCAAGCGTAGATGACGACGACGCGACCGACGACGACGACGCAACC
>PVBE012249425.1_pt1 | contig 30395 bp, 25 predicted proteins | sample 1631181 | NCBI WGS metagenome assembly PVBE01 (sample SAMN08397723, study PRJNA350692) | Marine metagenome, whole genome shotgun sequencing project. | isolation source: water | place: Pacific Ocean | collected 2012-04
CGCCGGTCTCGGCGTCGAAGCAGTTGACGTTGCCGGAGTAGTCGGCGATGAAGAGCAGCCCGTCATAAATCGAACAGGTCGACAAAGATCGCTCGACCTTGCGGGAATCCCACACCTTCTTACCAGTGGCCGCGTCGACGCACGAGAGCATTCCCAGGCCCGTTCCGTGGTTCGGGTCGTGCCCGGTGGCGACGTAAACTCGCCCCTTGTGGAAAACCGGCGTTGCGATGATCTCGCTGGGCCCGTCGCGGCGAACCTTGTTCTTCGCCGGTCCGGTAAGACGCTGATATAGGCGTTTCTTGCCGTTTTTGTCGTAACGGTAGTCGCGTGGGTTGCAGTCGTAGGACCAAACCTTTTTCAGCACGGCCGGTTTGCCGCCTTCCGGCATTTTCGAAAGCGCCTCGAACGCATAGAGCAGTCCGTCTCCGCCGCCGAAGAATATAAGCGTCTTGTCGCCGACTTTGCCCATCGACGGCGAGGACCACTGCCCGTGCAGGACCCGCCTGCCGATCTTTTCACCATCGACAGCCGCCAGCTTTCCGGTTTTCTTGTTCAGCACGATCAGGCTCGGCGCGTCGGGGTAGGGCACGTTTATGTGCGAAAGGTCCGGCCCGTTTGAAGTGCCCACGTAGACGAAGTCGCCCTTGATCAGCGCCGCACAGCTCACCGCATCGTGAGGGCGGACCGGCAGGGCGGTTACCATGTCGTACCGCCAGATAATGTCGGCGTCGGATTTGTCGAGTTTGGCCGGCGGTCGCCCGGCCGGGACCATGAACTTGCCTTCATCCTGGAATGGTCCGTCGTTCCCGTCGGCCTGCCCGTTCATGTCGAGGCACAGCACCTCGCCGCGTCCGGTTGCAAGATACACCCGGTCGCCTTCTATGGTCGCCGAGTTGCATATTCCCAGATTCATCTGGTCCATGTAGAAACCGCGTTCTTTGACCACGTATCGCGGGATGACGAGTTTCCACAGCCGCCGGCCCGTTTTCACGTCGCAGCAGAGCACCACCGACCCGCGCGTTCGAGCGAATCTTCTGTCCTTGAGCATCGCGTCGTTTGTGCCGACGATGAGCTTGCCATTCGAGATCACCGGGTTTCCGTAGGTCTGGCTTCCCAAGACGATCGCCCACATGACGTTGCGGGTTTTTGACATATCGATTCGGCGGGTCCCGTCTTCGAGCTTGCCCGGTCCAAACGAAAGCGGCATGTTCTTCGCGCCAGACGCCATGTTTCGCCCCGAATCGCCGCCCCATTGGGACCAGTCCTCGCCTCGGGCGATTGAGCTCGATAACGCCAGTGCGACTGTCGCGATAATACAGATCCGTCTCATGCGATCCTTCCCGGCTTTGGATTTACTTTTTTCCCGCCACGGCGTAAAGGTAGCGTCCGGTAGCGACGTATAATATACCATTTGCGGTGATCGGAGTGTTGGACATCTTCTCCAGCAGGCGGATCCTGCTGAGCACTTTCTTTTTCCTGCCGGCCCGGAAGACCCACAGCTGTTTCTTCTCCGTACCGATATAGACCTTCCCGTCGGCCGCGAACGTGGAGCTCCAGAGCGGCGAGTTGGTCTTGAACACCCACTTCCCGTATTCCGGGTCGGCGTGGTGGACCCAGTGTCGCTTGCCCGTGTCCGGATCGAAGCAGTGGATGTTGCCCGTGAAGTCGGCGATATAGAGCAGCCCGTCGTAGATCGAACAGGTCGACAGCGATCGCTCGACCAGTCGCGACTCCCACGCTTTTTTTCCGCTGGTCGCGTCTACGCACGACAGACACCCCTTGCCCGTTCCGTGGCGGGGGTCCTGGCCGATAGCGACGTATATACGCCCCTTGTAGAGCACCGGCGTGCCGATGATCTCGCAGGGGCCCTCGCCGCGAGTAGTGTTGCGGGCCGTTCCGTGTATTCGCTGGTAGAGTATCTTCGTTCCGTCGGGGCGGTAGCGATAGTCGCGGGGGTTGCAGTCGTAGGCCCACACTTTCTTGAGCGTGGCGACCTTGCCGCCGCCCGGCGTTTTGGACAACGCCTCGAATGCGTAAAGTATTCCGTCTCCGGCGCCGTAGAACACGAGCGTTTTACCGCCGACTTTGCCCATCGCAGGAGACGACCACTGCCCGTGCAGCATTCGGCTTGCGATCTTCTCATTGTCCCTGGCCGCCAGCTTGCCGGTCCTCTTGTTCAGTACGATCAGGCTCGGGGCGTCGGGATACTGCACGTTTATGTGGGACAGGTCGACGGCGTTTGACGTGCCGGCGTAGAGCAAGTCGCCATGGATCAGCACCGCGCAGCTCACCGCGTCGTGCGGGCGGACGGGCAACTCGGCGAGCGTGTCGTATCGCCAGATTATATCGGCGTCGGACTTGTTGAGTTTCGCCGCGGGTCGACCTTTGGAGACCATGAATTGGCCTTCGTCTTTGAACGGCCCGTTATTCCCGTCTGATTGTCCGTTCATATCGAGGCAGAGCAGTTCCCCGCGGTTGGAGATAATGTAGGCCCTGTCGCCTTCGATCGTCGCTGAGTTGCAGACGCCCAGATTCATCTGGTCTATGTAGAACCATTTCTCCCTGATTTCGGATCGCGGTATGACGAGTTGCCAGAGAGTTTTGCCTGTTTCAGCGTCGCAGCAGAGGAGCACTCCGCCCCGGGTCCTCTTGAAGCGGGGGTCGGCGAGTGCTGCGTCGTTCGTGCCGACGATGATCTTGCCGCCGGCGATTACCGGATTACCGTAGATTTCACTGCCCAGGACGATCGCCCATTTGACGTTCCGGGTGGTCGACATGTCGATCCGGCGGCGGCCGTGCTCCTGCTTTCCGGGACCGAACGAGGCGGGCAGATTCTTTGCGTCCGAAGCCATGTTGCGATCGGGACCGCAACCCCACTGGGGCCAGTCGCCCGCCGGGGCGATACTGCTCGACAGGCTTATGGTAATCGCCAGGAGTATGCTGGGCGGTCGCATGCGATCTTCCGGTCTGGGCGGATTACTTCTTCTTGGCGTTGGCTTCTATCGCGTAGAGGTATCGCCCGGTTGCGATGTAGAGTACGCCGTTTGCGACGATCGGCGTGTTGGCCATCTTTTCCAGGAGTTTGATCTTGTTGAGCACCTTCTTTTCCCTGCCGGCCTTCAGGACCCACAGTTCGCTGTTTTCAGTGCCAAGGAACACTTTTCCGTCGACCGCGAACGTGGAGCTCCATAGGGGCGACTTGGTCTCGTGAACCCAGATGCGCTTGCCCGTTTCAATATCGAAGCAGTGCAGGTTGCCCGTGTAATCAGACACGTACAGCAGGTCGTCGAGTATCGAACAGCTCGACATAGTGCGATCGACCAGTTTCGATATCCATATTCTCTTGCCGGTAGCGGCGTCTATGCACGACAGGCAACCGTCGCCCATTCCGTGTCGCGAATCCTGCCCGATCGATACGTAGATCCTGCCCTTGTAGACAACGGGCGTTGCGATGATTTCCGACGGACCGCCGCCGCGTTTTCCGCTCTTGTAGCTGGCGTGCCGCTTTTCGTACCTGCGTTTCTTGCCGTTCTTGTCGAAGCGGTATTCCTTGGGACTGCAGTCGTATTTCCACGCGACCTTGAGTATCTCCGGCTCGTCGCCCTTGGGTGTTTTGGTAAGGGCCTCGAACGCATAGAGCACTCCGTCGCCGCAGCCGTACAGCAGCAGCTTCTTGCCGCCGGCGATAACCATAGCGGGCGATGACCACTGTCCGTGCAGTATGTTCCTGCTGGTCTTCTCGTCGTCCTGGGCCAGCAGTTTGCCGGTTTTCCTGTCCAGCACGATTATGCTGGGCGCGTCGGGGTACTTGCATTTGACGTGTCCGCGGTCTACGCCGTTTGACGTGCCGGCGTATACGAAGTCGCCGTCGACCAGCACGGCGCAGCTCGAAGCGTCCTGGGGATTCATAGGCGTTTCGACGATCATGTCGTATCGCCAGATAATGTCGGCGTCGGTCTTGTTGAGCTTGGCGGGTTCTTTGCCCACGTCGACCATGTACTTGCCTTCGTCCTTGAACTCACCGTCGTTTCCGTCGGATTGTCCGTTCATGTCCAGACAAAGCACGTCGCCGCGGCTGGAGACGATGTAGGCCCTGTCGCCGACGATCGCCGCGGAGTTGCAGATGCCCAGGTTCAGGTCGTCGTAGTTGAACTTGCGGTCCTTGGTGCGGAATCGCGGAACGACAAGTCTCCAGAGCGTTTTGCCCGTAGCCGCGTCGCAGCAGATCACCAGCCCGCCGCGGGTCCGCTTGAATCGATCGTCTTTGAGCATACCGTCGTTAGTGCCGACTATGATCTTGCCGCCCGAGACCACCGGGTTGCCGTAAGTCTGGCTTCCCAGGACCAGCGACCACTTGACGTTGCGCGTGGTTGACGGGTCGATCCGGCGGGAGTCGTTTTTGGGCTTGCCCGGTCCGAACGATACGGGGATGTTCTTCTCGGACGAGGCCATGTTGCGACCCGGGCCGCCTCCCCAATCGGGCCAGTCTTCGGCCGGTGCGGAAGTAGCGAAAAGGGCGGTCAGAATCGCGGCGATACCGAGAGTTTTCATCCGATGTCTCCAATGGCTATGTGGTTGTCTTTTATAACGATGGTTACCCGCCGGCGCATGCAAAGAAAGTAATTTTTCCGCGGCCCGGTTCGCCGCGTCAGGACGTTTCCATGTCGACCGCTGGCGGCGCGTCGGGCCTGGCGTCTTCGATTTCGAAGAATTCCTTGCCGGTAATGTGGAATATCTGAGCGATTATTTTTGACGGGAATACTTCTATTTGCGTGTTTATTTCCCGGACGTTGGCGTTGTAGAAGCGTCGGGCGGCCTGGATGCGGTCTTCGGTGTCGACCAGTGCGCTTTGGAGTTCCAGGAAGTTCTCGCTGGCCTTGAGGTCGGGATATTTCTCCGACAGGGCCAGCAGTTGCCTCACTTTTTCGGTCAGAGCTTTCTCGACCGGGGTCTTGGTCTCCAGTGTCGCCGCGGCCGCTTTGGCCTTGTCGCGGGCTTCTATGACCGAACGGAGAACCTTGCGTTCGTGGTCGGCGTAACCCTTGACTGCGGAGACCAGATTGGGGATCAGATCGTACCGCCGGCGAAGTTCGGTGTCGATGTCCGCCCACGACTCGGAGAAGAGTTCCTTGATACGGATTAGCATGTTGTAGGTGACCATGATCCATATGACGAAAAACAGCACGGTCATGCCGGTGATTATAAGAGGAGTCTGCAGTCCCATAGTTGTAGCCTTATTGTCCTGTCTGCTGCTTGATGAGGTATTCGGGAAGTCGCTCGAGCATGCCTTCGATCATGTCGAAAGCCGCCTGGAAATCGCTCGTGCCGAACTGCATCGCGTTCCAGGCGATTATCGAATCGCCGGCGAGCTGTATCGAGTATTCAGGAGCAGTCAGCAGGTACTCCATCATCCTCTGGTGAATTACGGCGTAGGCCCATTTCTTGTCCGGTGATTTTACGAAGAATTTGCGGCTGAATTCAGCCGACTCGAAGTCTATGTCGTCGGCCCCGAAAAACTCGGTAATCTTGTCGAAGAATCCTTCCCGGCGGATGAACAGCGGTTTCAGCGGAATGGGCGATTCGACGATCATCGCCGAGAATACGTGCGTATGGCGATTCTTACCCGAGCCTGTGGTGTACCTGTAGTCGAACGCGGTTATCCGGCGGTCATTGAGTTGTCCGGAGATTATATTGTATGCGTGTCGGCTCCGTCCGTGTTGGAGACACTTGAAGCCAACATGGCGGAAGTCCATGTCGTAAGCTCTGCCCGGGGCGAAATTAAGGTCCCGTTGCTGAGCCCATTGCGACAGTTCCTTTCGCCTCTTGGCTGCAGCGTAAAGCGCGTATACGAGTATCGCCGCGATCAGCACAATAACCAATACTATGAAAACAGGTTCCATACGACATCCTTGCAGCGTTGCACGATCAGGCGACTAAGTTGTTGGAAGTCTAACCCAGCGCGGGCTCTAATGGAATCCGGAAATGCGCGTGAAAAACCCAATCGTGCGAACACTGTTTGCAGGTTCGCCCGATTGGGCGTGGTGTTTGCTACTTGCCTTTCTTCGATTCCGGCGGGAGTTTGACCTTGCCGTTGTTAGCCAAAATCTCCTTCAACGCCTTCTCGGCGTCTTTCGGCTTGAAGCCCCATGGGCCGCGCTTGCTGTGGTAGGCGACCTTCCCGTCGATATCCACCACGCACAGGCGGTCGGGGGCGCCTGAATAGGCCTTGTCGACTGCGTTGTCGATCTCGTCGACCAGGCACGGGATGGTCATCTTCAGATCGTCGTGACACGACTTGGCGACTTTGGCTCGCTCGACAAAGGTCTTGGGCTGCTTGAAGATGACTCCGTCCTTGACGTTCTGCTTGCTCTGCCGACCGTCGCTGGGGTGAGCTTCTCGAATGTAAACCAGGAGGAATTCAGCTTTTTTCCCGTACTCCTTGTACAGGGATTCCAGAGCCCCAACTACGGGCCTGAAAGGGTGTCACGTATAGCTGGCGAAAATGAGATACACCGGTCGCTTTCCGCGGAACGACGAAAGCCTGACCTTTCCGTCGGCCGGTTGCGTCGTCGGCCGGCTGGTCGGTTTGGGTGCGGACTTGTCCTTCATCGCCAGCGCCTGCTCAAGCATGTAGAGCTCGAAATCCGACGCCATCTGTCCGATCTTCAGCGACACATCCGGACGTCTGGGGCGTTTCTTTCGTCTAGTCGGGCGTTTGTCGGCGGCGCCGGCGACGAGGCAGAGCGAGGCTGCCGCCACCACGCAGGCCGATAGGGCGACCAGTCTGCTCTTATTCGTCTTAATCATCTTCTCTCTCTGGTGGGGGGTCAGGCTTCTATGGGGAGCTGCATCTGTTCGGTGAACTGCAGCGCCATGCCAATTTGCCCGGCCTGGTCGGAGCGGTCCAGGCGAATTATTCTTGCGCTGGCGGCGAATCCTTCTATCTGGCGGTCGGCGGTGTCGGGAATCGAAAAAGCCACGTTTATATTTTCGGCGCCCTGGACGCGGTCTTGAGCGACGGTTACGTATGTGCCTCCGTGCGACAGGTCGGTGGTGTTGGTCTTGACCAGCACTTCTCCCCCCCGTCCGAACAGAGTTATCGGGCAGACAAGCTTGTGCCTTGTATGGCTCCTGCGTTCGTTCGAGTTGCTATCCATTCCAACTCCTTCAACCGACATTTGGCGAATCAAACTTCACATGTTATTCTAGCGAGTCAAAGAGCCTCATTCCACCCCGATGAGCTCGGGTTGGTCGAGCAAACCCACAAGTCGTTGTTATAGCTCGTATTTAACTTCTCCGCCAACAATAGTGGTGGTGACTCTGCTCTTAAGGCGCCACCCGTGGTATGGGCAATTTCTGGCTTTTGAGGCGAATTTGCTTACGTTGACGGTCCAGCGTTTTTTCGGGTAGATTATGGCGATGTCCGCCGGGGCTCCGACCTGCAGCAGCCCCAGTGTCGGGTCGATCACTTTTGCGGGGTTAACCGTTAGCCTGGCCAGCATGTCGGGCCAATCCATCAGTCCGCTGTGGACCAGGGCCTTTGCGTACAGCGCCAGAGCGCAGTCCATGGAGATAATACCGAACGGCGCCAGTGCGAACTCCATTTCTTTCTCTTCCTTGGAGTGCGGGGCGTGGTCGGTCGCCAGGCAGTCGATGGTCCCGTCGGCTACGCCCTGTCGCAGGGCTTCCACGTCGCTGGCCGATCGTAGCGGAGGATTCATCTTGAAGTTCGGATCGTATCCCATGCACGACGCGTCGGTCAGAAGCAGGTGATGGGGCGCCGCCTCGGCGGTTACGGGGAGCCCCTGGGCCTTGGCTTGGCGGATGATTTCGACCGAGCCGCCTGACGAGATGTGCATTGCGTGATATTTCGCTCCGGTCCGCTTGACCAACTCCATATCTCGCCTCAGCATTATCTCCTCGCCGGACGCGGCGATTCCGGGCAGACCGAGCCTGACGGCTACGGCGCCTGAGTTCATGGCGCCGCCGAACAGGTCGGGGTCCTGGCAGTGCTGCATTACGACCACGCCGATCATCTTTGCGTATTGAAGCGCTCGCTGCATTACCGTGGAGCTGGCGATTCCAGTTCCGTCGTCGGTGAACGCCACCGCTCCTGCGTCACGCATCATTCCCATTTCGGCGAGTTCTTTGCCCTGGCGGCCTTTTGTGATGCACCCGGTGGGCAGGACGCGGGCTTTTCCCGCGCGGGCCATTCGCTGCAGTACGTACAGGATCGACGTCTCGTCGTCCTGGGGCGGATGGGTGTTGGGCATGGCGCATATGGTCGTGAATCCGCCGGTGACGGCTGACGCCGCGGCGGTTGCGATGGTCTCTTCTTCTTCGTGCCCCGGTTCGCGGCAGTGTACGTGCAGGTCGATCAGTCCCGGCGATACGATCTTGCCTGATGCGTCGATAGTTCGGCGGGCCTTGGGCTCCGCCCGTCCGATCTTTGTGACGAATCCGTTTGTGATCGACACGTTTGCGACCTCGTCCCGCTCAGAGGCCGGGTCAATCACACGTCCGTTGGTTATGAGAATATCGATCATTTGTAAATCCGGTTCTCGTTTGCGATTATTCCCTGGGTCTGCTCACCAGGAACAGGACCGCCATTCGCACCGCCAGCCCGTTTGTGACCTGCTGGAGTATGCAGCTGTTGGGACCATCGGCGACTTCACTTGTCAGTTCCACGCCCCGGTTTATCGGTCCAGGATGCATTATCAGTACGTTCTTGCGGCATTTGGCCAGTCTCTTTGCGTTCATTCCGAACAGGCTGCTGTATTCCCGCAGCGACGGGAACAAGTTGCTTTCGAATCGTTCAAACTGTATTCGCAGCATGTTTATCACGTCGACCTGGTCGAGTATGTCGTCCAGGCTGTGCGAAACCTCGCAACCCATCGCGGTTATGGTCGCCGGTACGAGCGTCGGCGGCCCGACTACGACGACTTCGGCTCCGAGCTTCCGCAACCCGATTATATTGCTGCGCGCCACTCGCGAGTGTGCGATATCGCCCACTATGGCGACCTTTACCCCTTCGAGAGTTCCGAGTTTCTGGCGGATGGTGAATATGTCCAGCAGTCCCTGGGTGGGGTGTTCGTGCTGGCCGTCGCCGGCGTTGATGATCGGAACACTGACCTTGTCGGTCAGCAGATGCGGCGCCCCGCTCTGGGAGTGCCTTATCACAAATGCGTCAACCCCCATAGCCTCTACGTTCTTTACCGTGTCGAGCGTTGTTTCGCCTTTTGAAGTCGACGATCCCTTGCCTGACAGGAAGACCGTGTCGGCGCTGAGTCGGCTGGCGGCCAGTTCGAAGCTCATGCGCGTGCGGGTCGAGTCTTCGAAGAACAGCAGCGCCACGACTTTTCCGCGTAGAGCGGGAACCTTCTTGATCGAGCGGGTCGATATTTCCTGGAAACTCTGGGCGGTGTCGAGAATGTGAACGATCTCGTCGGACGACAGTTCGTCCAGTCCGATCAGGTCTTTCCGAGTCCAGACGAACTTGGCGCCGGTCGATGCGGTTTCAGTCTCTTTTGACGAGGAAGACGCCTTCTTTGTCATCATGTTCCCTCAGCCTGACCTGGATTCTCGTATCCGGTCCGGCGGTGAGTTTCTTTCCGATAAAGTCCGCGCTGATGGGCAGCTCTCTGCCCCCGCGGTCGATAAGCACGCCCAGGCGAACGACCTGGGGGCGTCCGAAGTCGTGAATGGCGCCAAGTGCGGCGCGGATGGAGCGTCCGGTGGCCAGAACGTCGTCGACTAAGAGCATCCAGGTGTCTTCGATGTCGAAGTCGATCTCCGTGGCTTTCACCAGCGGGGCGCCGCGCTGTCGAGACAGATCGTCACGGTAGAAAGTTATGTCCAGCACGCCGTGATTGATGCTCAGTTCGGGATGGTCCTGGGTCATTCGCTCGACGAGCCTGGTCGCCAGGATCTCGCCGCGCGTACGTATGCCGATCACTGCAATAGGGCGGTCGGTAGGCAATTGCTTCTCGATCGCTTTGTAGAGCGTGTCGATTGCGGCCTGGACTTGTTCGGCGGTGAGTTTCTTTCTCATCCCGGAATCCGTTCGTGTTGGTAAGTATAGTAGTCACGTTCGGTTCAAAGAGCAAGCGCCAATTCTGAACGATAGTCCGGCGTGAATTGAGGCAGTAGCGCCTCGAACCGGACGATACGCCGCAACTTCGGTCGCGGGCTGTTTGGCTGGCGCAAACGAACTGCCCCTGCTCAGTGAAACCGCCCAGCCCGCAAGCATCGCGAGCACAAGAAACGATCGTTTTCCCGGTTTGATCGTCATTTTCATAGCACTCCCGTGATTTCTCCACCCGTGCGAGAGGTCCCCTGGTGTCGATCGATCGGGCGCCGCGCCAAGCGGATTTATTTTCGCCGGGTTGGAGCGAGTGTTTACAACTGATTGTGCACTAACACGATATAAATAGGCGGAATTGTCATTGACAGTGCGGGCTACCTGCCTATTATGTTTAGTAACATTCCGAGCCGTCCGGTGCAGAGCCCATCTCATCGGCGACAGTACAACACTTTCAGGAGTCCGATTATGAGCGAATCGAAGGACTATTCCAACCGAAGCTACTGGCGAGCCAATATCCGCATTCTTTTGGTGCTGCTGGGCATATGGTTTCTGGTTGGACATGTGCTGGGCATATTTTTTGTCGAGACCCTCAACAAAATACACATTGGCGGGTTCCCGCTGGGGTTCTGGTTTGCACAGCAGGGCTCGATCTACGTGTTCATCATACTGATCTTTGTTTACGCCCGCCTGATGGGGCGTCTCGACAAGAAATACGATGTACACGAAGAAGAGGGGGATGAAGCATGAGCATTCTGGTTTGGACATATATTATCGTTGGGGCGACGTTTGCCCTGTACATCGGCATTGCGATTGCATCTCGCGTGCGGACCACCAAGGGCTTCTACATCGCTGGCCAGGGCGTCCCTCCGCTTGTCAACGGTATGGCCACCGGCGCCGACTGGATGAGCGCCGCATCGTTTATCTCCATGGCTGGTCTGATCTCCTTCATGGGCTACACGGGCGCGATTTATCTGATGGGTTGGACGGGAGGATATGTGTTGCTGGCGCTTCTGCTGGCGCCTTACCTTCGTAAGTTCGGTAAGTTCACTGTGCCTGACTTTGTCGGCGATCGGTACTACTCCAACGCGGCGCGCGTGGTGGCTGTCTTCTGTGCGATTTTCGTATCGTTCACTTACGTGGCGGGGCAGATGCGCGGCGTGGGTGTGGTGTTCTCGCGGTTCCTTGAAGTTGACGTCAACGTCGGCGTGATGATCGGAATGGCGTTGGTGTTGATCTATGCGACTCTCGGCGGGATGAAGGGCGTTACGTACACCCAGGCGGCGCAATACGCCGTGCTGATCGTCGCCTACCTCATTCCCGCTGTTGCGATATCGTGGAAGCTGACGGGCAATCCGATCCCGCAAGTCGGGCTGGGTTCTACGATAAGCGAAGGGCCTAACGCCGGAATGTATCTCATGGATGTGATTGACAATATACATCGAGATTTAGGGCTCCCTGAATACACCGCCGCCTTCGTGGCGGGCAAAAAAAGTATGATCGATGTGTTCGCCATTACGATGGCGCTGATGGTGGGAACGGCGGGCCTTCCGCACGTTATCATTCGATTCTACACCGTCCCCAGCGTCAAGGCCGCCCGGATCAGCGCCTTCTGGGCGTTGCTGTTCATCGGTATTCTGTACACGACCGCACCTGCGGTTGCTACGTTTGCACGGGCCAACATGATCCAGACACTCCACGAAAAGGACTACAAAGACGCTCCGCCGTGGTTCAAGAACTGGGAGAAAACAGGCCTCATTGCGTGGGTGGACAAGAACGGTGACGGAAAAATCGATTACCGCCACGACAATCCGGAAAAGAAGGAACAGACCCCGTTCAAGGGCAAGCCCGCATTCGCCGTGGGCGAAGACGGAAAACCCAAACTCGGCAGTTACGGCGAGCGAATCGTTACGAATAAGATCAACACCGGCACGCCGAACGAACTGTACATTGACCGCGATATCATGGTGCTGGCGAATCCCGAAATAGCTAATCTGCCCGCCTGGGTCGTCGCGTTGGTGGCCGCCGGAGGCTTGGCGGCCGCTCTGTCGACCGCGGCGGGACTGCTGCTGGTTATCTCGACGGCGATATCGCACGACCTGTTCAAACGGGTGATCAAGCCCAATATGAGCGAGAAGAGTGAGTTGACCCTTGCTCGCGTTGCCGCGGCGGTGGCTGTTCTCATCGCCGGATACTTCGGAATCAATCCGCCGGGCTTTGTTGCGCAGGTGGTGGCGTTTGCTTTCGGGCTGGCGGCCAGCAGCTTCTTCCCGATTATTATTCTGGGCATTTTCTCGAAGCGTACGACCAAGGAAGGCGCCATTTCCGGTATGCTCAGTGGTATTCTGTTCACTGGTGCGTATATTATCTACTTCAAGTTCATTAATCCGACCGCGGGCGCCGAATCGTGGTTCCTGGGGATAAGCCCCGAAGGGATCGGAACGATCGGTATGATCTTGAACTTCGCGGTGGCGATTACCGTGTCGAAGTTTACCAAGCCGCCGCCTGACCACGTGCGCCAGATTGTCGAGGACATCCGCTTACCGCGGGGACGCAGCGCCTCGTCATAGAGTATAATTCACGCCGCCGCCGCCGCGAGGGCGGCGGCGCCTTGCAGTGGAAATTCACATGACCGACGCCGCAGATCCCGCCCACTTGCCGGACCGGGTGGCTGTGCTGATCCAGGCCACGCCGCCGTTCGACCAATTGTCGCCCGAACTGACGGATGGGCTCCTGGGCGATATACTCGTTGAGTACTTCGAGTCCGACGAGCGGATACTCGCCAGCGGGGATACTCAACACAAGCATCTGTACTTCGTAGAGTCCGGTTCGGTGCGCCTGCTGGACGTCGAACGCCATCGCCTTACCGACCTCTGTGGTGAGGGCGATATGTTCGGCGCGGCGGCGTTACTGAGCCAGGAGGCTCTGCCCTACGAAGCAATAGCGGCTGAACCGACAGTCTGTGCGCTCATACCGGCCGCCAGGTTTGCGATGCTGCGAGACGCTTGCCCCGATTTCGCTGACTTCTTCACCGAGAGCCTCAAGCCTCGGGCTCGGGCGGTTGAAGCGGCTTACGATACCGCCGACGCCCGCCTTATAGTCGGCTCGCGGACCGCATCGCTCGTGCGGCGCAAACCGCTGACCTGTCCGCCCGGGACGCTGGTGCGTCAGGCGGCCGGTCAGATGCGCAGGCACCGCGTCGGAGCGATCCTGATAGTCGATGATGGGCGCGTCGTCGGTATCATGACCGACACCGATCTGCGAAACAAGATTGTCGCCGAGGGTGCGTCGGCCGATACCCCCGTCGATGGGATAATGAGTACGCCGGTCTACAGCATCGGAGCTCAAACGCCTGTGTTCGATGCACTTATGGAAATGTCGCGGCGGCGGATCCACCATCTGGTTGTCACTCGCGACACCGATCCGGCCTCGCCGCTGGTCGGCACGCTCTCCGATGATGACATCGCCCACGCCAAGGGCATGAACCCGGCCGCTACGATCAGGCGCCTCGAAAAGGCCCGTTCAATTACGGAACTCGCCCGAATCCGCGCCGAGGCCGACGGGCACCTGCTGCGACTCTACCAGCACGGCATTCAGTGCGAGGATCTCACCGAAGTTATCACCGAGATTAACGATAGCCTGACGATTAGGCTGCTCAAGCTCGCCGAAGAACACCAGCTCGCCGAGCACCCTGACCAAGCGGTGGATTTGCGATGGACCTGGGTGGCGCTTGGTTCGAAGGGGCGGCGTGAAATGGGGCTGACCGGCGATCAGGACAATGCGCTGATCTACGAGGACCCTTCCGGCCCGGCAGAGCAGGACAGGGCCGACAAATGGTTCGGCGCAATCGCTCGCCGCGTTGTAATGGGTCTGGCCGCCTGCGGGTTTACCTTGTGCAAGGGCGGCGTGATGGCGACCAACCCGAAATGGCGCCAGCCTCTGGCCAGGTGGAAGCGGATATTCCGCCAGTGGATACTCGAGCCCGAACCGATGGCGCTGATGCACTCGTCGATTTTCTTCGACCTGCGTCCGCTGTGGGGTCATATCGAACTTGGGCGCGAACTTACCGACGATCTGCGCGATGCACTGGGGCGCGAGCGCGGCGTGCTGATGTTTCTGACGCACAACGCGCTGACTTTTCGCCCTCCGCTGTCGTTCTTTCGCCGGTTTGTTGTCGACCGGTCGGACGAGTATCGCAACTCTTTCGATCTCAAGTTGCACGGCCTGACGCCCCTGGTCGATATGGCGCGCGTGCTGGCGCTGGACGCATGCTATCTTGACTCGAGCAACACCTTCGACCGCTTCGAGCACGCCGGCAAGCATCTCGACGGGGCTTCGGCGATTGCAGCCAGCGCCGCCGACGCGCTGCGATACCTGTACGACATGCGCCTGGCCCATCACCTCCATCAGATCGAAGCCGGTGATAAACCCGATAACCACATCAACCCGGAAACCCTGAGCAAGACTCAGCAGCAGATCCTCCGTGCTGTTTTTTCGACCGTTCAGGACGCCCAGGAAAGCCTCTCGCATCGCTACGGCGAACACATGATGAGGCGGTGAGCGGAGTGTACGGGCTCGATAGAATCATTTTCGCCGCACGCCGCTTCAAGCGAGCCTGCACGGCCCGCAGACTCGCCGCCCGCGCCGGAGGCGATCGGGTCATTGAAGCTCAGTCAACGGCCTGGCCCGATCGCAGGCGTCTGAAAGAACCCTGGGTGTCTGAGCGAATCGTCATCTTCGATACCGAGACAACCGGGCTCGACCCGAAGAGAGATCATGCCGTTTCGCTTGGTGCGGTATCCATGACCGGTGGGCGAATCGCTCTTGGCGACACGTTCGATCGCATAATTGCCGCCGACGTCCAGCCTTCGCGACATTCAATTGTCATGCACGGGCTGACACCGCACAGGATCGCCAATGGCGGCCAACCGTGCGATGTGCTGCGTGATTTTCTGCTCTGGGTGGGCGATGCGGTGCTCGTCGCCCACCACTCAGCATTCGATTTGATGATGCTCAACCGGACCGCTGGGCTTCTGTGCGGGGCTCCGATCCAGAATCTTGTGCTCGATACGGCCCATCTGGCCCGTCATGCCGACCGCCGACGCGGACGATATCGCTACGATCTCGACAGCCTGCTTGCCCGCTACGATATTCCGCAAACCCCAGCGCGTCACACGGCGCGGGGCGACGCGATGCTTACCGCCCGCCTGCTGCAGAGACTTCTCAAACGCCTCGCGGCCAGGCAGATCAACACCTTGGCGGAGTTGACGCTATGCAACCAGGCCGATTCGCCGGGTCCGACGGCGCACGTGTGAGCAGCACTTGGAAAACTATTTTGGAAGGCGTACGGTTGCCGCGCGGGCCGGGTATTTGGGATTTGACAACGGCGTGTCGTTGCTTATCTTTGTGTCCAAGCCGTGGCCGGTGCGAAGCCGACAGTCGCCGAATCGCAAACAGCCCGTCTTCGTAAGCTTGTTGATATTCACCCGTGGGGTATGTATCCTCAAGATACGGCAATGGTAATCGGGTGCCTGGTGCGGCGGAGATCGGGGAACCGGCGACCTGGTCACAGAATATGAAAATGACAAGAATAAACCCATCCCACCAGGCAACCAAGGCGACTGCACGCGGAATCAAGATTCCTGTCAGTGACATTGTCGCCCGAAATATGATCAAGGAGATACGCAGTGGCCAATATTATGGTAGTTGACAATGATGTAGATCTGACCGAGGCAACCAAACTCGCTCTCGAAGCCAACGGACACAGCGTCCGAGTCAAACTGGATATCGTCAGCGCAAAAGAGGCTATGCTGGAGGATGTCCCCGAACTGGTCGTTCTGGATGTTATGTTCCCCGACGACAGCGCTGCCGGCTTCAATCTGGCCCGCGATATGCACAGCGATGATAAACTGACCGGCGTGCCGATCATCATGCTTACGGGCATCAATGCCGAAATCCCGCTGGGCTTTAGTCCCGACGACATCGACGAGACCTGGATGCCCGTCAGGTGCTTTCTCGAAAAGCCGGTGGACTTTGGGACGCTTCTTGCCAAAGTCGATGAAATGTTAGCCTAGAAGTCTTCCACGCCTGCCCTGTCCTGGAATGGCCAGCCTGCCCAGCCGGTCTTCCTGCCTGTTGCGAAACGCCGGCATGTGATATAGTTCTAGTTTGCAGGTGTTTGGAGAATCCAATGACTTCATCAATCAAACAGGAACTGCTTCGGGGCCTTCCGTCGATAACGGATCTGCTGGCTTGCGAGACTATCGTAGGTTGGCTTGGCGAGCATCCTCGCGAGTTGGTCACTATCTGCCTTCGCGACGCGGTGGAGGAGATACGCGAACATATACTAAACGACACCGGGGGACGGTGCGGCGCTGCACATACGGGCGTTGAATATATTGTTGCAGCCGCGAGCGAAAAACTTGCTGATCGCACGACGCCTCACGTTCGCGGCGCGATCAACGCTACGGGCATCATACTGCACACGGCGCTGGGCAGGGCGGTCTGGCCGGAGGCTGTTGTCGACTCGATCACCGAGGAACTGAAGGGGTACGTCACTCTGGCGATCGATCGGGAAACGGGCAAACGCAGCGATCGCGACCTGCGGATCGAATACATGCTGACCGAGCTTACCGGCGCTGAGGCCGGTATCGTGGTTAACAACAATGCGGCTGCAACGATGCTGGTTCTGGCGGCGCTGGCGAAGGGGAAGGAAGTCGTCGTTTCACGCGGGCAGCTGGTCGAGATCGGCGGATCGTTCCGCCTGCCGGATGTAATGGCCCAAAGCGGCGCCACGCTCGTTGAAGTAGGCGCCACTAACCGGACGCATCCCAAGGACTACGCCGAGGCGATAAACATGAAGACCGCGGCGTTGCTGCGAGTCCATCCGAGCAACTATCGGATTGTCGGCTTTACCAGGGAAGTTACGCTGTCCGAGATGTCTGAAGTCGCCGGAGAACAGGGCGTGATCCTGATAGACGATCTCGGCGCTGGAGCACTCGCCGGGCTCGAACAGTTCGGCCTGCCGCACGAGCCGACCGTTCGCGAATCGATAGAAGCCGGAGCCCACATAGTCCTGTTCAGCGCCGACAAACTGATCGGGGCCGCACAGGGCGGCGTCATAGTAGGTCGAAAGGACCTCATCGAACGCATCCGCAAGCACCCGCTTTCCCGGGCGATGCGGGCCGACAAATCGTGCCTCATGGTCCTCGAACGTACGCTGCAGATGTTCCGCGACCCGGAGAAACTGGCCGAAACGCATCCGCTGTATCGCATGCTGGCCACGCCGGATGAAACGCTCAAGGCCCGCGCCGAGGCGCTGGCCGCCGCACTGGGAGCCAATGCGTCGGTATGTCAGGGCGTTGGGTATCTCGGCAGCGGATCGCTTCCGACACATGATCTGCCGACATGGGTTGTGAAGGTCTCCCCAGGCGACACGCCGGCCGCCGAACTCGCACGCCGCCTGAGAACCGATGACGCATGCATATTTACTCGCATCGAAGACGAACAGATCGTCATGGACGTTCGAACAATTACCGACGATCAGATAGACACGATAGCCCAGGCTTTTGCTCGCCAGTCGAGCCAGTGACCGACATGGGGCAGGATCGCAAGAACATCATGCTGGGCACCGCCGGCCACGTTGATCACGGGAAGACCGCGTTGGTCAAAGTGCTTACCGGCTGCAACACCGACACGCTGGCCGTCGAGCAGCAGCGGGGGCTTACCATCGAACTGGGTTTCGCTCCGTGCCAGATGTACGACGACCGCATAGTGGGGATCGTTGACGTGCCCGGACACGTGGGATTTATCCGAAACATGGTCGCGGGAGCCCAGGGGATTGATGTCGTGATACTTGTTGTCGCTGCCGACGATGGTGTGATGCCGCAGACCCGCGAGCATCTTGATATTCTCACCCTGATGGGCGTTCAGCACGGACTCACCGCACTTACCAAAACCGACGCCGTTGACGCAGAACTCTGCGAGATGGCCCGGGACGACGTTCGCAGTTTCGTGGCGGGCACTTTTCTGGAGGATGCTCCGATCTGTCCGGTGTCGAACATTACGGGCTCCGGTTTTCCCGAGTTCATGTCGGCTATGAATAAAGCGGTCGACGCCTGTGAGTCTCGCGAGATCGATGGTCTGTTTCGACTATGGGTGGAGCGATCGTTCACTATTCGCGGGTTCGGTACGGTGGTCTCGGGGATCCCCTCGAGCGGAAAGATCAACGTTGGCGACGAGTTGCGAATCGCCCGCACCGGAAAGACCGCCCGCGTTCGCGGTGTGGAGGTCTACGGGCGGGAGTCTCAAACCGGGATGTCCGGCGAGTGCGTGGCGATTAATCTTGTCGATGTGGACGCGGCCGACGTTCCGCGCGGATCGTTGGTCTGCGACAGCGACGTGTACGAACCGGCGCACATGGTCGAAGCTGAGTTGAACATGCTGACCTCGGCCCACAAGCCCATGAAGGACTATGCGGAAGTTCACGTGCACGTCGGAACCGCCGAGGTGATGGCAAACGTGGCGATGCTTCAGGGCGGTCCGATCGGCCCGGGCGAAAGCCAGTTCGTTCAGTTGCGGATGAAATCTCCGCTGTCGTTGGCGCCTGGAGAGCGGTTTGTTGTCCGTGCGCCGGGGCCGGCGGGCATTAACACCACGCTGGGCGGCGGGCGAATACTCGATACCAGCGACAAGCGGCTGCGAAGGAACCGGCCCTGGACGTTGGAAAAACTTACCGCCATGCGCGACGCACTGGACTCACCGGCCCAATGGGCCGCGATTCACCTTAAGCAGGCGGGCGCCGCGGTGACGGCTGAGGCCCTGGCCAGACTCGCCAAAGCGCCGCTGGTTCAAACCGCCGACGCGCTGAAAACTCTCACCGCCAAACGGACCGCACGCAAGATGCCTGACGGCAAGTTCATCTGCTGCGAACTTATCGACCAGACCGCCGATGCTATCGTTGAGGCGTTGGATAAGTTTCACCAGGCTAATCCCGCCCGAGGGGGCTTATCCCGCGCGGACCTGGCGGCGGAGATTGACACGGGCGCCGGGCTGTTCGCCCCGGCGATCGATGGTCTGCTGGCCGACGGAGATGTGGAACAGGCCGATATGGTCCTTGGCCTGCCCGGAAAGGGTACGCGCCTGTCGGAAGAAGATCGCGATCTGTGCGATCGAATCGAGAAGCTGCTGATCGGTGCGGGCCTGGCGCCGCCGCTGCCAGCCGATATCGCAGACCAACTCGGAGTCAGCGAAACTAAGCTCGTGGAGATGACGGCGGTTCTGTCGGATCGCGGAAGGGCAGTGCAGCTTGACCGCAAAGTGATTCTGCACAACGATGCGGTGGAGGCCGCCAAGGCCGTAGTCCTGGACCTATTCGCCAAATCCGCGATATTCACCACGATGGAGTTCCGCGACGCGCTGGGCGCCAGCCGCAAAGTCGCCGTCCCGCTCCTGGACCACCTGGACTCGCTGAAATACACCGTGAGGACCGCCAATCGCCGAAAATCCGGGGCAGAAGCCCGAAAGCTCCTGTCGCAGGATCGGTGAGTTTTGCTTGTGTGAGTTTTGAGATTATTTCCTTTTCATTTTGTTCCGCTTTCGACGATGTTATAATTCAGCCAGTGCAGTGAAATCTTCACGTACTCTGACCAGTAAGAGGAACAGGACCATGAAAACAGCAGCGATCAGCATCCTGGCGATAATGCTGTGCGGTTCGTTTGCGTTTGGCGCCGTCGGCGACCTGACGTTTATGAAGAAACCGCCGGCGCCAAGATCCAGCGTGCGCATTTACGTGTCTCGCTTCACCCACGGTGGGGCCGACAAGGCCCGCGGCCTGGTCAGTGAGAGCTCCGTTGTGGGCCAGTTGCGAGGCGCCCTCGGCGTTACCGTTGCGATCGATGCAAGCAAGGCCGACGCAACCCAACCCGACGTGATACGCCTGGACTTCACAGGGAAAGGCGACTTTAGCAAGGCTCCGACCGCCGCGATCAAGATGAGACCGGCGCAAAGAAACGTGACGCTGGGCATGATCGGTCCGGCGATTGTGGTTGCCAAACGCGACGGCGGATTGGTCCCTGTGTCCCTCAGCGGCACATACTGGAAACAGGGCGACAGGAGAGGCCTGTCGCTGATGATGTCCGCCGCTGCGGAAGGTTCGTGCAGGTTCGGGACGAAGACCTACCCCGTCAGAGTTATCGACGGCAACGGAAACTTCAAGCTTTCCGACGCCCTGAAGCCGCCGTTCCGTCCTTCGACGATGATGCCGTTCGATCGCGTTCTTGTCGGAACGGACGACGGCAAGTTTTCCAGCGCCGCGGCGACATCGTACGTCGGCCAGCCGATCTTCGTCGACGGCAAGCTTTACACGATCGATGTTTCGGACATGAAGATCAAGGCCGTAGGCATGAGCGGCTCAGGCGGGAAGGTCAAGGTTGACGCTCCGCGATGGAGTTGCACCCTGATCGGTAAGAAGTATTTTGTGTCCCTGACCGGCGGCAAGGACCCGATTGTTGTGCCTCCGGACGAGTACGTCACCGCAAACTACACCGTTTACACCGGGTCCGATCCCAGCAAGCGAAGCGCCGCAATACGCGGATACGGAAGCTATCGCGGGGGCAGGGCCTTCAAAGTGGCCGCAGGACAAACCGTTGACATGCAGCTCGGCTCACCGATCGAAGCGACCGTGATGGCGTCGGCCCGTGCCGGAAAAGCCAGGATCAACCTGATGATGAAAGATCCTCTCGGCGGCCGCATCTCCAGCATAACCAATGATGCGGGCAAGAGACCGACTCCGCCGAGCATCGAGGTCGTAGACAAGGCCGGAAAGATAGTGTACACCGCCAAACTGGCCTATGGTTGAGGCAGTACATGCTCGCACACGTGGAGTGTGCCGGAAAACACCAAAGGACAGTTTGACATCAGAATCAAGTACGATACGAAACCTTTTGAGTCGAAAATAGTAAACTCGAAGCTGACATTGAAGTAGATCGGCCCCGCGGCCTTGAAACGCCGGGCCGTGGGAAAACCGAAACATGAAGATCGATCTGGCCAAACGTCGTCGCATTATGCAGCGTTCTATTAAACTCGGACACTGCGTGTGCGATCCGAAGCGTCCGTGTCCGTGCGATGTGTTCAAAGATCAGGGGATATGCCTCTGCGCCGGAGAACGTCCCGAACCTGGCGATATCTCCGACGTGAAGCTCACCGAGATGGTCCACAACGCCGGATGCGCCTCGAAGATATCCGCGGTCGATCTTGAATCAGTGCTCTCCAGGCTGCCCCATGTCGATCATCCGTCCGTGATTTCAGGAATACCCGCCGGGGACGATGCGGGGATCTACGATCTGGGCGGTGGGGTCGTTCTCGTGCAGACTGTGGACGTGTTCACACCATGCGTGGACGATCCGGAACTGTTCGGCCGTATATGCGCCGCCAACTGCCTGTCGGACATCTACGCAATGGGCGCGACGCCGCACACTGCATTGAGCATCCTGGGCTTCCCCGCCGAAACGCAGAATCCCGAAATCATGTATCGCATGCTCAAGGGCGCAATGGACACGCTGGCAGGGGCCGGCGTCGCCCTGTTGGGCGGACACAGCATCAAGGATGAAGAGATCAAGTTGGGGTTCGCCATCACGGGAACCGCCGACCGCGACGCCGTCCAGCGCGGCGGAGCCAGTGTTGGCGACAGGCTCGTTCTTACCAAGCGGCTGGGCGCCGGGGTGCTGAACTTCGCCAGGCAGATCGGGCGAATCGATTCGTCGGCGCTGGGGCAGGTCGAGGCGTCCATGGCGACGCTGAACAAGGACGCGGCTGAAGCTATGGTCGCCGCTGGAGCGTCAGCATGCACAGATGTTACGGGCTTCGGCCTGTTCGGGCACCTGATAGGCATGGCCCGTCATTCCGGTCTCACGGCCTGCATACGGGCCGAGATGCTGCCCGCATTCGACGGAGCGATGGAGGCTCTGGCTGACGGCGTTGTGCCCGGAGCGATCGAGCGAAATCGCGAATATGTTGCCGACGGGATTTCCATAGCCGACAACGTTGACGATGCGCAAGCCTGCCTGGGCTTCGATGCGCAGACGTCCGGCGGTCTGCTGATCGCCATCAGCCCCGATAACTACGAGAAACTTTGCGGCGAACTGGACTCTCGCGGCGTGGCGCATACTACCATCGGCGAATTCGTGTCTCAGTCCGCCGGGCAGATCGTGCTGGGTTCCTCGTTCAAAATGGCCGAAGACAATGCGGCTCCGGAAGAAGCGTGCTGCAGCGGTTCGGAGTCGACCGAGCCGTGCTGTCCTCCTCCGCAAGCCGAGACGGCGGCGGAGCCATGCTGTCCGCAACCGGCCGCGACTGAATCCTGCTGCGGCGAGGCGGCGCCTGAAGTGCCGTGTTGCGGCGATACGCCCGTAAGTATCTGCTGCCCGGACCAGGCCGCCGCGCCCGCGGACCTGGGCGATGGTAAAGGAACCAGCGCCCACGCTGCACAAGCTTTCGGTATGCTCATGCGAGTAGCGGCGTCCGGTGGAGCGATCGACGCAAACGTCAAGGAGCTTATCAACTTCGCATTGGCCGTAGCGTCGCGATGCGGACCGTGCGTGCGGGCGCACTACACCAAGGCTACCAACATGGGCCTGACTCGCGAACAACTCGACGAGGCCGCATGGTGCGCCGTGACAATGGGCGGAGCTCCGGTGAAGATGTTCTATCAGGATATTCTTTGCGACATTGCCGGCGGTAATGGGGGTTGCTGTTCCTGAGTTGTGATTAGGGATCGGACGGTATTGGTCCCGAGGCGATCGCTTTGCGATTAACTACCATATCGCTAGGGATTTGGGGCTGGGTCGAGCGTTAATTACTTTGGCGTGAGGATGTCGGGGGCGTATAATATTACTCGCGTGAACTCCGGCGGTATTCGCCTCCGGACATACCTGGATGGACAGCTGATGAGAAATATCGTACTGACAATTTGTGCTGTGGCTTTGGCGGTTGCGATGCTGACCGGCGGTTGCGAGCGTTCTGGTCAAGATACCGGGCAGGACTCGGCGGGCGATCTGACCGCGAGCGAGTTTCTGACCAAACACAAACTCCTTGGCAAGCCCGTGCTGATCGAATTCGGCATGGCCGAATGCGAACTGAGCCATGAAGGCTTTTCTACGATGATAACGCTGAAGAGCGCCGACATAATAGAGAGCCTGCAGTACGTAAGGGTCGAATGCTCCAAAGACATCAAGGGCGCTGACAAGTACCACGAGGAGAATCCCGCGGACTTCCCGGTTGTAAAGGATCCCGGAGGGCAAGTGTCTGAAGCTTTCAAGGCTACGATCTACCCGATCTTCATGCTTGTGGACAAGTTCGGAAACACCAGGTACATGGGCGAGTTTCCGATCGACGATCTGGGCGACTGGTCGGCGATGCTGCTGGCCGAGAAGAGCGATCCGGGACCCAACAAGCCTCGCCTGGGAGTCAAAGAGATCAACGGTCAGGAACTCCTTGCCTCTACGAAGCTGCCCGAACTGGGCGGATCGGATCAGGCCTTGGTCGAGTATGCAGGACCGGGCGGGATAATGCTCGTCTTCGCCGATGCGAACTGCCCCTACAGCAGCATAGCGATCAGGGAGTTGCCCGGTGTGGCCAATACGTTGAGGAAAGCGGCGCTGGTTTCCACCGTTGTGGTCAATATCACCGATTCGGAAGACAAGGTCAGAGAGTATTACGCAAAGCAGAAGCTTGACAGGATCCCGGTTGTTTATGATGAAGGTTCGGCGGTGCGGATGGATTGGGACGTGCAGTCTGTTCCGACGATCGTTTTCTTCGACGCCCAGGGACGGATGGCCTATAACGGTCCGGCTGTATGGGCCAACGTGGGACGCGCCGGCGAGGGTGCGTTGGGCCTGCGGCCCGGAACGTTGAAGTTCGGGTCCCGCGGCACGAAATTCGGCTGAGGCAAGTAACCCCACCCCGCATCACTTGGTGGTGATGCACTAACCGAAGTCCTAATAGACAAAACAACAGCGGCGACCCTTTTCTTCCGGGTCGCCGCTTTTCGTCTATCGGAGGTGAATGGGAATCGAACCCACCCAGGACTTTGTTGAGCCCCACACTGGTTTTGAAGACCAGGGGCGCCACCAGGCCGCCGATCACCTCCATGTAACCCAACACGGGTATTATCCGTTGGCCAGTGACGAACGTCAAGTACGCCTCGGCGATCGGTTTGCTTGCACGCGACGGAAATATTGCCATAATCGCACGTGAAGTTATCGTCGACTTAAGCGGACAGATCGGGAGAAGGCATGCTGGAGAAGATATTCGAACTGAAGGCTCGGGGCACAACTGTCAAGCGAGAGATCGTCGCCGGGGCGGTGACTTTTCTTACGATGAGTTACATCATCATCGTTAATCCCGCGATCCTGAGCCAGACCGGAATGGACAGCGACGCCCTGATAGGCGTTACGATACTGGCCGCCGCGTTTGGAACAGTGCTGGTGGGGCTGTGGGCCAACGTTCCGTTTGCAATGGCGCCGGGCATGGGCCTCAACGCGATGTTCACTTTCATGCTCGTAAGGGGCCACGGGATAACCTGGCAGGCGGCCCTTGGGGTGGTGTTCCTTTCGGGTCTGGTATTTCTGCTGCTGACGGTGGTCGGTGCTCGCCAGAAGATAGTGTCGGCGATTCCACTGTCGCTCCGACTCGGAGCCGGAGCGGGTATCGGTCTGTTCATTACGTTCATCGGGCTGAATAAGCTCGGTTTCATTGTCGACAATCCGGACACGCTGGTGGCGTTGGCTCGTCCGTTCGACGCCCGTATAGGCCTGGGCCTGCTCGCTCTGGCGGTTATGTGCGTTTTGACCGTTCGCAAGGTGCGGGGGGCGATTCTGATCGGCATAATCTTCGCCACAGTTCTCGGGGCCCTGGTCGGGGTTGTCGACGTTTCGTCTCTTGGCGCCGGAAAAATTGTTTCGACGCCTCCGTCGATTGGGCCGATCATGCTGAAACTCGACATCCTCGGCGCTATGCGACTGTCGCTCATCGGGGCGATATTCTCGTTCATGTTTGTGGACCTGTTCGACTCGGTGGGCACGATAGTAGCCTGCAGCCATGAGGCCGGACTGATCGGAGCCGACGGCAAGATCCACAAGATCAATCGTATGCTGGAGGCCGACGCGATCGCCACCCTGGCCGGGTCGCTGTTGGGCACTAGCACGACCACCACGTACATCGAGTCCGGAGCCGGTATCGCCGAAGGCGGCCGAACGGGTCTGGCGTCGGTGGTTACCGGCGTGCTGTTTCTGGCGGCGCTGTTCCTCACGCCTTTAATTCGCATTGTCCCGCCGTTCGCCACCGCACCGGCGCTGATTATGGTCGGCGTGTTCATGTTCCGCAGTATCGGCAAGATCGACATGTCGGACTTCGGCTCGGCGATGCCCGCGTTCCTTACGATTATCCTGATGCCCCTGACCTATTCGATAAGCACGGGTCTGGCGTTCGGGTTTATGGCTCATATAGTTCTGACGGTTGCGGCGGGGCGGGTCGGTAAAATCGGCGTGGTCATGTGGATAATCGGCGTACTGTCGCTTGCGGAAATTCTGATTCGCACGGGCCTGCTCGGGGCGGTCTGAATAGAGGCTCGAACCGTGCAAATAAGACAGGCCCGCGGCGGTGTGCTGCGGGCCTGCTGATTGGGCTTGTTGTCGCCTGTGTTCCAGACGCGAGTTATTTGGGGGTCTTTGCCGGCGCCATGGGCTTTGTCGTGACCGCGGGTTTATCCGCGTTCGGGTCTACGAAAGTCCCTGACGAAATCTGCTTCAGCGTTTTAACTCCCAGCATTTTCCCAAATACCGGGGCGGTGATCGATACCGCCAGTCTTGTGGTTTCTGTTGATGAGCCGCTCGGTACACTCCCTGTGTACGCACATACGCCGCCTCAGCCATATTTCATGTCGGACGCAGAGACAACTCGCCTCCCGTTCAACATGATCACTTTTGGCGGTTTGGCGTTGCCGCCTTTAGTGAAGTTCAGGGGTCCGTAGATCTCCGAGCCCGAGCCGATCAGCACTACGTCACGGGCCGAGAGTCTGACTTTGCCGGCGCGGAAACTCGCGGCGAAATCCATTCGAACCGGACTGCCGATCCGAAGGGTGTTGACCATTTTGGCCTGTATTTCGTAATCCGGGGTGGTTCGCCCGGGTTTGAAGAGCAGTCCCGCCGTGCTGCGTCCCACCGTGCCGTAGGCCAGCTTGTACGTGCCGGCCGGTATGCCCGCCCGACCGTCGGTCTTGATGTTAAAGGCGGCGTCTTTGCTGACCAGGACCAGCGATTTCAACGAGTTGGACGGGAATGTCGCGTTGACCAGACCCAGTTCTACGTCGTCCATCCGCTCGTAGTCTATGCTCGATCCGTCTTCTGCGACTTTGAGCCGATAAATGTACTTGCCGATCCGATGGACCCGCCTAAGCGGTATTGCCGAGGCGCTTGAGCCTATCATGATCGCGTCGCCGAATTGGGACGGCATCTGGCTGAACTTGCCGTCCATGTTGTCGTCCAGGATTCGGACCGGGACCCAGCCGATAGTTCCGGCCATGCTCGAACGGATCACCGTCTGGCCCCAGCAGCTTACGGTCTTCTTGTTGTAGCTGACCCGCATCTTGACAAGGCGGATCACGTACGACAGGTCTCCGGACTTGCCGGATATCAGCATGGTCCCGGACTTCGGGATAACGCCCCATTCGGCTTTTGAGATCGTTCCGTTGCCGTCTCGATCGAAGCCGAGGTAGAACGTTCCGCCCGATACCCGAGCTGAAGTCTTGACCGTTTTGCCGGCAACTTTTATGCCCATGGACGATGAACTGCCCACGCTGAAGCGATTGTAGTTCGCCGTCATCGCAGGGGTCTGCGCCCTCGATGCGCCTCGAGCGTCGTATTTGAGCGTCGCCGTTCCAGACGGTTCGGCCTCGGCTCCCGGCGAAACGCCGCAAAGCGACAGAAGCACGGCCGCGGCCATGACCGCGATAGTGAAATGTCTCATGATCGATTCCTTTTAATAAGCCGACAGCCGCCAACGGCCGTCGACAATAACAGTAAATATTATATCGTCCCGTCGCCTCGGCGACAATAGCAAGTGTCGCCGATAAAGGGCGTTAGTCGCCGCTGGGGCTGCAAACCAGTGTAAAGTCATTGTGCAGGTAGTCGTCTATTAGACGTATGCCGCAGGCCATCGGTTCCAAAATTTTCAGAACCGCCTGCGGATCGTAATACGCACAATGCGGATATTTCTTCTCGCAGCGAGCGTGCAGGAGATTCACAACCATATGTTCCCGTGCCAAACCCAGCATTCGCTCCAGTGCTTCAGGGAGGAACTCGGTATTGTTGCCAAGCTCCAGATTCAGCGTTCCCGAGCAGAAGACCACGTCGAAACGCTCGCCGCCGAGGGCCGGGGCGTCGGGATCGAAAATGTCGCCGCACACGAATCTCGCTTCGGGGCTCTGGCCGGCGGCTGACGCCGTCATCTCGGCCAGCAGGTCCACTCCGCAGTATTCGACGGATATCTCGCGGGATTTCAGGAATATCCACAGATCGCCCAGCCCGCATCCCACGTCCAGCAGCGTGCGCCCGTCGAGCGGTACGCTGTCGATCAGGACGGCGAACCTGGCCTGCTGGGCTTCGGCGCTGGCCCAGTCGACGACATCGTAATTGTCTCGCTGTTCGTCGATGCGAGGCTGGTAATGATGTCGGATTCGCTGCGGCTTGGTCATTGAGGTCCTCTCGAATTCGGAGTCTCTATGTGAATCTCGGCATTTGCGATTAGCTGGCTGTAGAATTCCTGTCCGCCTAGTGCGACAGCCCAGGGCCAGATCGCCCCGCGCGAATCCCAGTAGTCCAGTTCGACTGTGTGCAGGTCGCTTGCGATCTGTCGGAGCGTAGCGTCAAGGATGCCGGCTTTGATCTCTTTGGATCGCTTAGACAGGCGGCGAATCTCCATACCCTTGGGGTCGGTTTTCGCCAGTTGGCGTCTGGCCTGGTCGAGATGTTCGATCTCCTCCAGATCGGCCGGGCGGGTTTGTTTACGCCACCGGGCGCGTCCTTCGGGCGTGGCGAATTGGTCCAGGCGTTCTCGGGCGTCCTGGATCAGCTCCCGCCATGTCGCGGCCAGGCGATGAGCGGGGACTACAACGGAGCCCATCGCATCCCGCAAATACGCGGGCAGGCGGATCGGGGCGGCGATGTTCTTCAGGGCGTCAAGGAATCCCAAACGCACTCGCACGACCGGTTGGAGTTGGCCTGGAAGAAGTCCGGTGTCAGCGAGTTTCTCCGCCAATCGGTCGGCCGCGGGCATGTAGAGCGACCCGCGGTCCGGAAGCGCCAGGGCCCGTCCGTTGGGTCCGATCCGGGCCTGCATCACAAGCACCATCGCCTTTCCCGCCAACGCGATAACGCCCGCGTCGCGCATTGCGTCAACCGGGATTCGCCCGCCTCGCAGCAGGTCGAACCGCATGTCGGCGACTTCGAGCCGCCCATCGACCAGGGAAACTCCGCAGCGAACCATCCGTCCGTCGCGAGCGATTGTTGCAAAGAAGGGCAGTTGGCCCTGTTGTGTTTTCAGGGGGTGGAGCGGCTGGTTGGTTTCGGAGATCGCCGCGTTGTACATTTCGGCGGCCTGGTCGTAGTCGGTGGTGAATATCTCCAACAGTCGGGTCTGGACCGGATCCCGCCCGACGGCGAACAGCTCGGATGTCCGTCCCAGAGTTACAGGCGCCTCGGAGCAGTGCGCCAGCCAGCAGAAGTAAAGCTCCACGAGCGTGTCGTCGCCGCCGAAACCTATGTAATCGCCGAGCCTGCGCTGCTGGTCGTCGATCCATGCTTCAACGCGTTCTTGAGACTCGCGGCCTGGAAACGCTCCGAGCATGTCGTTGCGGGCGATCTCGATGATCTCGCGGACAAACTCTTCGGTCTGCGGTACGCTCAGGTCGCCTATCACGCGGTGCAGATCGCGATTTTGGAAGTAGCTTGGCCCGATCAACTGCCAGTTGTCCCCGGGGGACAGGCGGTTGTAAAGATCGTCGACCGTGCATCCGAGCTTTCCTGCAAGCACGTTGGTCTTAAGTCCGGTGAACTGTTCGTATTGGCGGATTTCGACCGGTTGGCGACCCAGGAAGCTGAAGTAGAACAGTGCGGCGCCCCAGTCGGCCGACCCGCCCCGATAGAACCGTTCGCGGGCCAACCGAAGTTGTTGGTCGCCTCCGTCGTCGACCTGGGCGCCTATGGACGTGAACGCCACGTCGATATCTTCGATATAGTGACATGCCGAATGGCCGGCGCGCGCCAAGGCGTGCAGCTTGGGCGGGACGTCCCAAAGGGGGTGGCAGTTCTGGTCAATGCTTATCAGTTCCATGGCGCGTACTCGAATCAAACCACAGGGCGCAGCGCCAGGCTCGCAAGATCGGGACACAGCGTCGCCGAGTAGCTGCATCGCACGAGCGTTTCGAGGCACAGATCGGTGACTCTGTCGTTTTCGTCTATGCCGACGTAGACTCGCAGCACGTCTCCGCTTCGCGTACGGAGCTTCACCGGAAGTTCGTTGCTCGTATATTCGCTGGGCCACCCGAACCGCCTGGCGGCCAGTATCGCCGCCGACGCCGAACCCGTTCCGCAGGCCAGCGTTTCGGCCTCCACTCCGTACTCGTAGGTTCGGATAGCAAGCTCGCCTTCGGCTACGATCTGAACAAAGTTCACGTTTACGCCCCGCGGCTGGGCGAAGCATTCGTGGCGCCGCAGCATGGGGCCCAGGCGTGCGACCGGGGCGGCGTCCACGTCGTCAACGTAGACCACCACGTGTTCGCATCCGGTTATGATGTAGTCGCATTCGACCAAGTCTCCGTCGATCTGGACGTTAAGGTTCGTTTGCATGTCTTCGGGAAGCGGTATGCAGACTCGCGTGTATCCGTCGTCGAGATTCTTACCCAGCACCACCCCGGCGCCGGTCAGAACGCTGACTTCATCGTCGGCTACGATCTCCTGTCCGACCGCCCACCGAACGAAACACGCCGTACCGTTTCCGCACAACGTGGATTCCGTACCGTCCATCTCAAGGAACTTAGCCGCTATGTCAGCGACGCCTTCGATCTCCGGTTCAACAGCAAAGACAATACCGTCAGCCCCAACGCCAAGCCCGCGCCTGCAGAGCGTACGCGTAAAATGCGCGAGCCGTTCCTGTGAAACCAGAATCTCGTCAAACCGCCCGTCGCGGTTGTCCATTCATAGAAAATCGTTACCGCAGCCTGACCATTTACTGAAACGTACTTCGTTATCCATTATCAAGA
>PVBE011389626.1_pt1 | contig 30393 bp, 27 predicted proteins | sample 1631181 | NCBI WGS metagenome assembly PVBE01 (sample SAMN08397723, study PRJNA350692) | Marine metagenome, whole genome shotgun sequencing project. | isolation source: water | place: Pacific Ocean | collected 2012-04
ACGACGGTCCGATAATTCCGTTGTCAGTTCGCGCGGATCTACCCCGTACAGTTTTCTCGCGTAGGGGCCGTAGAACTCTCGGGCCACTGTCGGCCCAAGTCGTCGTTGAATCTCAGATTGAAAATCTGATGTTTTGCTGGATCTAAGTGGCTTCGTCACGGTCTCGATAGCCACGGCGCCACTGAACCGGATAGGTAGATGTCTGACCATGTCTAGGGTTCGGAGAGGGAATCCGATCCATTTGTTCTTGAGACGGATTCGTCCATGTCGTTCACGGGTTTGTAGATCTTCGCCCAACAAAGACTTGATCAAGGACATGATCTCGGGGTCGGTAGCTGGGTGGAGTCGATGACTCCCGAAGTCAACGCGTTGGCCAGCTACCTCGAAACTTGCCGCCATTCCCCCTACGCGGTCCGACGCTTCGAAAATTGTGACCTCGTGACCTTGTTCTCGGGCCTTTAACGCGGTCATGATTCCGGCAGGTCCGGCTCCTAGTACTGCGATGTCACTCATGTATTCGCCCCTTAGCTGACAATAGAAGCATGTTTCTGCAATGTTGGGATTGACGGCAGACCACAGTAACGACGTAAGGTAGTCCTTACTATGACCGTACAGAGTCCCAATATGTTTGGGCCAAGTGGAACTTCAAAATTTCAGCAAGAGTTCGGATCTCCGACTGTTGCAGTGACGGGCGTGGCCGGTTTCATTGGTTCTCACCTAGCAGAACGTCTACTCCAGTTAGGTTGTTCGGTTATTGGGCTAGACGACTTCGACCCGTGGTACGACTTAAATCAGAAAAGAAACAATCTCCTAGGCGTGGTCGAAAATCCAAATTTTGAACTAGTTGATCGAGTGCTAGATCACGAAACAGCGTGCGCAGCGTTCAGCCGTTCGTCAGTTGTCTTTCATCTAGCTGGCCGGCCTGGTGTGCAAGATTCTTGGGGTCAGGGCTTTGTTGAAAGCTCAAGGCGAAATGTTGAACTCACCCAACAGGTGTTAGAAGCCTCAGTTGAGAGTGATGTTTCAAGAGTTGTATACGCGTCTAGCTCATCTGTATATGGGTCGGGCGCCACCAGCCTTGAAATAGCACCCGAGCCGCAGCCAATAAGCCCCTATGGCGTGAGCAAACTTGTCGGCGAACAATTAGCTCACGTGTATCGAAATCGGGGTTTGGAAGTTACAAATCTTCGATATTTCACTGTTTATGGCCCGCGCCAGCGGCCTGACATGGCGATGCATCGGATGTTTGAATCAACCAAGGCTAATGGACCCGTTTTTGTTCGAAGGGGTGACGGTTTACAACGTCGCGAGTTCACCTACGTAAGCGATGTGGTGAGCGCGACAGTGGCGGCCGGTTTCGTCGCAGCGGCTGCCGATGAGACCTTTGACGTTGGAGGAGGATCTTCGGTTTCTCTTCAAGAAGTGATGTCTTTGGTAGAGAAATTGGCTGGTGCGCCGATGCGAACAGAGACCACCGCTGCGCCTGCTGGAGACCCAGCGGTAACTGTCGCTCGAACAAAGAAGACTAGGGATGTGCTCGGTTGGATTCCCGAGGTAGATCTAGTTAAAGGGCTCGGTCAGCAGTGCGAATGGCACCGTCAACGAGTGTCATCGGAAGCACCGATTTTAATCGCAGATTGATACTTATTTTTTGGGCTCCATCGAGTCCAAATCGCCCAGGACCCAAAGACGAGTGCAGCGGTCCAGATACCGGTCACGACATGATCTGTCGTGGACATAATTTGATGATCAGGTAGCAATAATCGCCAAAATCTGTACCACGGATTAGTTGTGCGGTCGAAATCTACGATGAGTGTGTGCTTACCGGTGGATGTTTCATACACCAGCCAAAGCCAAGAAAAGATTCCAATTAAGGCAGTCAAAATGACTGCCTGAAAAGCGCGACGGTGTTTGTCTACGGCAACTGCAAGCAAAACCACAATAAGTGGGAGAATGGGAACGATCTGTCGACCGGACCACCACCACCCGTGCATGGTCAAAGCAATCCACGTTGCAATGCTCCAACACACAGCGCACAGTGTGATCATGAGTTGCCAATGGTCGTCTTTGCGTCGAATGGTTCGCGTGATCACGAATGGAATTGCTAAATAAGCAGGGGTCCAAGCCGCGATACCAAATCTGCTGTCCACGATTAGACCGATAAGCCGCCTCGTCCGACCCGCATAATCCGGTGAGCTACCTACGACGATCCACTCACTATTGACGAAGTGGTCACCGGTTGCGTAAACCGTCCAACTCCCGTAGATCCGATGATGCACCACTAAATAGACCACCCCGGATATAGCGAGAGCCAGTAACTGAAGGTTCAGCGTCAGATCATGTAGCGATTTCTTGTTCCAAATAAGGAAAATAGCGAGCACCGCTGCCAAGGGAACATATTTGATTCCCAACCATGGCAAGCAAACCATCATCAATACAGCGACCCACGACCAAGGTTTGGATGAACCTGAAGTAATGCCAGCTACTCCCAGGACAACACACAGAGCAGCTGGCATAGCTGGATATACCTGGGATCCGTAACTGGTCAGCGGAGACGCACAAAAAAGGGCGGTCACCACAGCGACGGCAGTGGGAATGCCAACGTTGAATCGTCGCACCGCTAGCCAGAAAGTTGCAGCGGCTGTCATTCCAGCTATTAAGGCAAGGGCGGCTTTTGCTAATTGCCACCCTCCCAGTTTCATCGGTATTGCGAGCAATAACGGGAGGAGAGGGTCGTGAGGGCTGATCTTTAGACCGGTGTCATCGAGGGCGATTGTTTGAGGATTCAAATTGACTTCGTGAAAATCTCGAAACTTTCCATCTTCAAGTTCATCTGAAATATCTAAGTCAAAGTCTTCTCCGAGGCTTAGTGCCGTAATCAGATATTGAGGTTCGTCCGCTGTCACCTGAGCGTTGTAGGTGGCTCGAGCCTGGATGCTGAGCATCGCAACAATCGTTACAGTCAACGCCACCAGGAACATAGGGCGAATGAGACGCTCGTTCCGAGAGTTCATCATGTCGTTAGAGGTGGTCAGCACGTCGGAGCACAAGGAACCACGATAGAAGCGCGGAAGCGCAAACAAGCACCACTGCCATGATCCCAGCTTCAGCTACAAAGGCATCTTCGAAAGAGCCGAAAATACGAGTCGTTAAGGTTGGGAAACCAATGGGCGCGATTATCAGGCTTATGGGCAATTCCTTCATTGTCGACAAGATGACTAAACCAGCAGCTGCTAGTAGTCCTGGCCGCATCACAGGCAGATCAACGCTGCGAAAGCGCCTCCACCTGTCGGCACCCAAAGTGGAAGCGGCGTCGTGAAGGCCATCGGGAACTGTTCTGACGGCGACAAGTGCGGTTCCTATGGCTAGTGACCCGAAGCGAACGACATAGGCGAAGATCAGTAGCGCCATGGAGTTGTACAGCAGATCTCCGAAGAAACCTGATTTAAGTGTCCAAAACCGGAGTGAAAGAGCGATCAAAATACCGGGTACAGCGAAGGTTGCGATCACTATTGAATGGGCCACACGCCCAGTCCGGTCACGGTAGCGACCAACTAAAAAGGCGATCGGGGTGACAGCCAAGAGAGCCACCAGACCCGTAAGCACGCTGGATGAGAGAGTGTTTGTTGCTGCTTCTATCACTTTCGAAAAGTTGATGGTTAAGGGCCGCCCACCTCGTTGCGTCCGCAACAAACCATCTGCTGCCCAGTCAATAAGTGCTGCGCTTGGCGCTAATACCCCGAAAAGTAGTGTTCCGCTAACCAAAAGTGTGGCTGCAGCTTTCCATCTGCCCAAGGTGTAGATCACTGGCTGCGAAATCCGGCGACTGGTGACTTCGGGTAGACGGCGGTTTACTGCTCGCTCAGCTAGAACAACAAGGCCCGCAAAAATCAAGAGGATCAGACTTAAGGCAAAGGCCATAGGTGGACGAGCAAGATAATTGGATTCGATCGCTCGGGTGAGAGTGTCGTATCTCATTAGTTGCACAGCGCCGAAATCACTAATTGTGTATAGAAACACCAAAAGTGTTCCAGCAGTTAGCGAGCCCGATATTTGGCGTAAGACCACGCGACGGAAAGCTTGTGGGGCGGTGTCGCCTAAAATGAGGGCACTTTGTTCAAAAGAGCCGGGGAGCTGACGCAGACGAGCAGCTACTGGCAGATACACGTATGGGTAACAAAATAGTGTCAGCACCAGCCAGGCTCCGAACAGGCCTCGAAGCTCAGGTGTTTCGTTTATGCCGATCGCACCCAGAACGTCATTTGCTAAGCCACCTGGGTTCAAGGTTCTAATAAACGCTGCTGCACCGATGAAAGTTGGAAATACCAAAGGTATTGGGAGCAAAACGCGCCACAATCGCCGAAAGGGAAGATCAGTTCTTGTTGTGCACCACGCGAGAGCTGTGCCTAGAGCAGCGGCTGATACTGAGACGAGGACGGCAAGTCGGACAGTCCTCCAAAATGGTTCCAAAGTTCGGCTATCAAAGAGCAGACCCAGCGGATCAGCACCGGAAGTGAAGTTTCTCCAAATGAGGTATAAGCCCGGGAAAGCGAACGCTAGGGAACCAATCAGGCCAATGGTCCGAAGTTCCCTAGGCGCTCGCGTTCGGGTCATTGATTCTGGATACCGCTCAATTCGATTATCCGGGCTGTTTCTTCAAAGCCGCCGCCCAAAGCGTCGAAATCAACTGAACCGATTTCTAACGCAGTAAGTGTCGGTAAGGCTGGATTGGGGTCGACACCAGCTGCAAGCGGATATTCAAATGTCTTATTGGTGAAGTAGCTCTGCACTGGTTCAGTTAGAAGGAACGCCAATAGATCGTTTGCCGCCTCGGAGTTTTTGGATGAATCCAACACAGTGGCAGCGGTAATGATCAGTAGAGAACCAATGTCGTCGTCATCAAGATCGTGGTTTCGCGCTCGATGTTCATCTCCAGATGCGGCGACTTCTTGATAGTTGTAGTAGTGGTTCACAAGACCCATTTCGATTTCGCCACGACCCGTCGCTTCTACGATCGAGCGGTTGTTTGGGTAATAACGTGCGTCGTTGTCCACCATATCGTTCAACCACTGAGCGGCTACGTCAGTCCCGTATTGGTCGCGAAACACAGTAAACCAATCAACGAAGGATCCGTTGGTTCCTGGAATTGCAACTTTGCCGCGCCATTTGTCTGCGGTTAGGTCAAACACTGAGGTCGGGAGGTCAGCTTCGGGAACCATATCTACGTTGTGTACGAGAACTCGTTTCCGTCCTGAAAATCCGATCCATGACCCTTCGGCGGATCTGTTTTCTTCGCCAACCAGGTTGAGGACTGAGTCATCGATAGTGCCAAGAAGCCCTTTTGATTCAAGGAAGCCAACTGGTCCAGGCGACCTGCTGAGGAAGACGTCAGCAGCAGTGCGCTTGCCTTCCTCGTCAATCAGAAGAGCGAGTTGTGTCGAACTGCCCCAACGGACCTGGACACTGACGCCGGTCGCACAAGCGAAGGCTTCAAGCACAGGTTCGATGAGATTTTCAGTACGACCTGAATAAATAGTGACCTCTTTGCCTGAGCCATCTACACATTCTTCGGGGTTGATCTCTGCGGCCAACCCGTCGATTTGTAGTTGCTCAGAACCGCCGCACGCAGCAGCAACGAAGGTCATTGTTATAAGTAGGGGGAGTAAGCGTTTCAGCATAATCTCTAAACCTATCCACTCTTGAGGAAAGATGTAAAGCCTGCTTTACGCCGTAGAGTGTGTTACGTGAACTTTTTGTCGACGATACGAGCTCGTTTATCGACTAAGACGGTGATTTTCGTTGGAATTATCGTTGGTCTTGCCGCGGTGTTTGTTGTTGTACCTAGTGTGGATGGAGCAGCTTTTAGGGAAGCAGCCCAGCAAGCAGCGGATCAGCCAGCCGGAGTTATTGGTGCCCTCGCTGCCTTTGGGATTGCATTCGTATTACGTGCGATTGCCTGGCAACGTGTTCTACCTGACCTTCCGTTTGGCCAAGCATTAGCTGCTATCCATCTTTCGTTGGGAGCGAACCATGTGCTGCCATTCAGATTGGGCGAGCCGCTCCGAGTGATTAGTGTCGTTCGTCGCCATCGCGTAGGAATTGAAGCCGCAACTGTGTCGACGATCACGCTTCGCTCAGCTGACATGCTTGCGGTCGTTGGTTTGGGAGCGCTAGTCGCCCCGAGTGCGTTCTTCGGACTAGTTGGAATAGCAGGATGGCTCTTGCTTGGGTTGGTTGTCGTAGTTGCGTTCATTGGTTGGCGTTGGTTATCCAAGGTCGCTCAACGACGTCCTGATGTTGTGCGACCTGGCGCAGTAGCACTCGGCCTTTCCGCAGTCGCGTGGATTGCCGAGTCGATTCTTGTTCGCCAGGTAGCAACGTGGGTTGGAATCAATCTCTCTTGGTCCGAAGCAGTTTTAGTAACCACGGTTGCAGTGGCTGCGCAGATTGCGGCTATCGCGCCGGGAGGATTCGGTACGTATGAGGCAGCAGCTGTGGCTGCTTATGTCGTGTTGGGCTACGACGCCGAAGCAGCCTTGATTGCAGCGTTAGGAGCTCACGCTCTCAAAACTGCGTACTCATTGTTCGTTGGCGTAATCGCAGCCTTCGCTCCCGCACCTTCACTCATAGGCAGATTGCGGCTAAACAAAAGCGAACAAAAACTAGTATCTGGTGCAGTATCACCGGACGCACCAGTGGTTTTGTTTATGCCCGCATATAACGAAGAAGAAGCTGTATCTGGCTGCATAGACCGTGTGCCAGAAGAGGTCCACGGCCGTCGGGTTGAGTTAGTAATTGTTGATGACGGGTCGGCAGATGAAACAGTTCGATGCGCTCAACAAAGTGGAGCTGAAGTTGTTCAACTTGGACAAAATCAAGGTTTGGGAGCAGCCGTACGCGTAGGTCTCCGGATCGGAGTTGAACGTAACGCCGCAGCAGTCGTTTTTTGTGATGCCGATGGTGAGTATCCTCCCGAAGAACTAGCCAACGTTGTTGCGCCGATACTTGACGGAGAAGCGGACTACGTGATCGGGAGTCGATTCTTGGGGCGCATTGACCACATGAGGCCGCATCGTCGCTTCGGTAATCACGTTCTTACTCGAGCATTGCAACTCGTGGCACGTCAACGCATTACCGACGGTCAATCGGGCTACAGGGCCCTTTCTTTTGAGGCCGCGCGAAGCTCTGAAATTATTCACGACTTCAATTACGCGCAGGTCCTGACTCTCGACTTATTGGCTAAAGGTTTCCGGTATCAGGAAGTGCCGATCAGCTACCACTTCCGTACTACGGGTGAAAGCTTCATCAAGCTTGGCCGGTACCTAAGAAACGTGGTGCCAGCCGTGTATCGCGAGATTAACGCCGCCTGATTTTTTCAATCAGACCTGAACGCTAAAGCTTGATCGCTGGTGAACTTAAGTTGAACCTGATCGCCGCGGTTGAATTTGACTAAAGGTCCACAACGGACACGTATCTGGTCGTCGCCGAGAGCTACGAAGATCATTGAGTCGTGGCCGTAATACTCAACTGACTGGACCTCACCATCACCGCCAGCTGTAATCGATAGCTGCTCGGGCCGGATCATGACGTCAACCGAACCGTTGAGCTGCGGGTCTATCGCTACTGAACCTAATGAACAGTTGGCGAACCCTGAAGCTGCTTCGCCTTTTAACAATGAAACGGTCCCTACAAATTCTGCAGTCCATTGATCTACAGGGTGGTGATATAGGCCTTGTGGAGAATCGGTCTGAACAATTTGACCCTTGCGCATAACAGCGACGCGGTCGCCGACGATAAACGCTTCGTCTTGGTCGTGGGTGACAAATATTGATGTGATCCCAAGGTCTGCTAAGAGCTCGCGAACTTCGGTTCTCACCTCGATTCGTAGGCTGGTGTCGAGATTAGAAAATGGTTCATCTAGGAGAAGTACGCCTGGTCGAGGTGCGAGAGCTCGAGCTAAAGCAACGCGTTGTTGCTGGCCACCAGAGAGCGTTGCCGGCATACGATCTTCTAGTCCCGCCAAGTTCATCATTTCGAGAGCCGCGGAGACCTCGGTGTCCTTCGACGTTGACTTTGAGATCCCGTAAGCGACGTTCTTGGCAACTGACAGATGGGGAAACAATGCCCAATCCTGAAATACCATGCCGACCCTGCGACGATCGGGTGGTACCCAAGTATCTCCCGCAACACGATCTTCTCCGATAGTTATAGAGCCAGATGAAGGGCTCTCTAGACCTGCAATGAGTCTCAGCAAAGTCGTTTTTCCGCACCCACTTGGACCTAAAAGAGCAATTGATTCGCCTGGTGAGACGTCGATACTTACCCCATGTAAAACTGGTTCTTGTCCGTAAGAGTGTTCAAGGTCTTCGACTGTGACCCCGCGCGCAGCGGAACTTGTCATGCGCCTGGAGTTACAACAATGCGGTCCGCCGTTGGGCCGCCGACCCCAAATGGGGTATCACCCACATTGACTGTGGCCGTTCCATCGGGAGCAAATGACAACACAACACCAGAGCGACCGGGCATCAGACCAGTGTTCTCTAGGAACTCAAGTTGCCCAGTTTCCCATTCCAACTCCTCAGGTATCCGCACCACTGTAAAAGGATCACCAGCGTCGATCTTGGACAAAACGACCGCCCCTGCTGGCTCTTCGTAACCACTCCCCGGAATCGGGTTTCCATGTGGACAAGTCTCGGGTTCACCGAGCACTTTGAGCATTGCTTCCTCAACAGTTGGTGAAATTACGTGCTCCCACCGGCCTGCTTCGCTGTGCGCATCGGTCCAGTTCAAACCGAGTACCTCGGTAAGAAAACACTCGGCGAGTCGATGCCTACGAACAATTGTCGTCGCTAAGGTTTTGCCGTCATTGGTGAGCGTGATCTCACCATCGGCTTTCACATCGACGAGGTCCTCGCGTTCCATTCGTCGCACCATTTCACTCACGGCAGGTCGGGAAACTTCAAGGCGTTCGGAAATCCTGGCCTGAATAACTGGCACTCCGTCTTCAGCGAGTTCAAAGATCGCTTCGCTGTATTCCTCGAAAGCGGGATGGTGTTCGGTTGGTTCGTATGCCACGCAAAGACCTTACCAGCCCGCTTGTCCGAATCGTGACGAACGAATGTTAAGCCTACCTAACAATAAGATGGGCCTTATTTCTAGGCGCTTCTCGGGGCAGATTAAACGACTAACAGATACCGTCATCAAGTGATGCCCAAACGAGCCCGCTTTTTCCTTGGACGAATTTTCCAAGTACGCACCTTCGGACGACAGCTAGCCGGCATTCGCTTAACCGAAAATCAGACATTTGCCTTCATGGCTTTGATTGTGGGGCTTGTCGGTGGATTGGCGGCTGTCAGCTTTCACTATCTAATCGATTACCTTCACGAAGAGCTCTTTGGACGAATAGCAAACTGGTCCAAAGGACTTGGACCCTTCAAATTTATGCCTGGAATTATTTTGGGAGGTCTACTCGTCGGCCCATTAGTAACCAGAGCAGCTTCAGAAGCCCGAGGACATGGCGTACCTGAAGTAATGGAGGCCGTTAATCGTCGGGGAGGCAGAATCCGAACTCGTGTCGCGTCGGTTAAAGCCATAGCTTCAGCTCTCACCATCGGGTCAGGTGGCTCAGCCGGCCGCGAAGGACCAATCGTTCAAATTGGTTCAGCATTAGGCTCAACGCTTGCACGTTCGTTCAGAATGTCTGATCGACGCAGATCTACTTTCGTAGCTGCTGGGGCGGCTGCAGGCATTGCTGCGATCTTCAACGCCCCGCTAGCTGGGGTGTTCTTTGCCCTCGAAGTCATATTGCGGTCCTTTACCGCTCGCGGATTCTCAACGGTCGTTATTTCAGCAGTCGCCGCGAACGCCATATGGCGAGTGCTTGTCGGCGATGAATCCGTCCTTACTGCGGAAGTACACCAACTCATTCACCCCACCGAACTAGTCCTGTACGCCGTTCTTGGAATCGTCGCAGCGATCGTCGCGGTCGGGTTTGTGAGACTGCTCTATTTTGTCGAAGACCAGTTCGACACCCTCCCGGTACTTGCTGATTTGAGGCCTGCCATTGGAGCAGTGACGGTCGGTCTATTGGGAGCTATCTCAATCGATCTGCTTGGATCAGGTCTCGCTGGTATCGATAAAGCTCTCGCCGGAGAATTTGCATTTCGACTTCTACTTTTCTTACTAGTAGGAAAAATGCTCGCCACAGCGCTGACGTTGGGTTCGGGAGGGTCTGGCGGAATATTTTCGCCGTCACTCTTTATTGGAGCGTTACTCGGATCTGCCTACGGCGAGATCGTCAATCAACTGTTCCCTGACTCAACAGCACCCGCCGGTGCCTACGCAGTTGTAGGAATGGCGGCTGTATTCGCTGCCGCAGCCCAAGCTCCGATGTCGAGCATCTTCATTGTGTTCGAGATGACAAACGACTTCGGATTAATCATGCCACTCATGGCGGCCTGTGCAGCTGCCACGGTTGCGTATACAGCAATCAAAAAAGACTCAATATACGAAGTCAAATTGCGTCGCAAAAACTCGTTGGGCTTTCAAACCTCCGATGATGATCAACTTATGAGTCAAGTCCCATTAGTGGGAGCTGCTGAAGCTAAATACGCAGCAACTCAAAAGACCGCTTCGATCCAGCAAGCAATAGAAATAATGAAACGCGGCCGTGAAGAGATGCTGCTCGTGGTTAGTGCAGACCGTGCTCTTCAAGGAGTTGCGTATCTGAAAGACGCGCAAGCGAAACTTGAAGAAACCTCAACAGCGACAGTTTCAGAGATCCTCAGAGAGGACCACCCGGTTGCCCACCCTGGAGCAACTCTGGAAGAAGGAATGCAAATGTTAGAGAACGGCAATACCGATTTATTGCCAGTTCTGGACTGGAACGACCGTGTTCTAGGCGTAGCTAATCGAGTTTCTATAGTGAAGGCACATGACAATGCCGCTCCACCCAAAACCGAAGGTTCTTAACTAAATCAAACCGGCAGCGCGAGCTACCGTTTCCAAGTGAGTGTCGAAATCCTTCGAAGGTATAGGTGGTGCAAGAACTAACTCATCTACCCCAAGTGATGCTGCAAGCTCGACTTTTGCCTCAATATCGCTGGGGTTGATCTCTGCCAATGGAAGACCCAACTTGAAATCAAAATCCTCATCACTTAGGTCCCGACCGTGATTGTTCAAAGTCTCACCAAGCAGACCAAGGTGGGCTTGAATATCTGGCTGAGCCCACCAGCCGTACCATCCATCTCCCAAAAGAGCCGCGCGACGCATCGCCGCCGGTGAATCGCCGCCGATGATTATCGGTGGACCACCAGGGGTAACCGGCTTGGGATTCATCACGGCATTCTCAAAATGAACAAATTCGCCCCTATATGTCGCGCGCTCATCAGTCCATGCGACACGAAGAGCCTCGATGTACTCATCCAGCCGGCGGCCTCGCTTTGCGAAGTCAACACCGAGCGCGCTGTACTCCTCCCAAGACCAGCCCGAGCCGACACCTAACTCAAAACGTCCTTCGGTGAAGTGGTCCAAAGTAAGAACTTCCTTGGCTGTGAGTAACGCCGGCCTTTGGGTAAGTATGAGAACCCCGGTAACGAAACGCAGCCTTGTAGTGACATGAGCCAAAGCTTGGGCCACAAAGAGGGGGTCAAATATGCCGGTGTCTGGACCCCAATTAGGTTCACCGTCATCGGTGTATGGATAGTCCGATTCATAGGTCGGGAAGAAGACGACATGTTCCGGTAAAGACAGCGTCCGAAAATTCAGACCTTCAATCGTTTGAGCGAAATCCCGAGCGAACGACAAATCCCGACGCGGTGAATTACCGAAAAAACCGGCGATGCTTACGTGCACAAATAACCCCCGTTATACAACTCGCGACGGATTTTAAGATCAAGGCCCTACCCGCCTTAAGGGTTTCAGACTGGTACATGAACAAATTTGACGCAAATGTCGACCCAAAGATCGGTAACTTCGAGCATTGTGGCTCAAGAATTCGTTCCATCCGTCGATCAACTGATCGAGCGAAACAAGCGGTTCGCGTCTGGAACTGACGACAGTGAATTGAATGCCGCGCCAGAAATGCGACTAGTTGTTGTTGCGTGCATGGATGCTCGGATGAACATTGCCGAAATACTCGGGTTAAAAACCGGTGACGCTCACATATTGAGGAATGCCGGAGGGGTTGTGACAGACGACGTCATACGCTCGATTTGCCTCTCTCAGAGACTTCTAGGAACACGAGAAATTATTTTGTTGCACCACACAGACTGTGGAATGCAAAAAGTTGACGAAGGCGACTTTATTGCAGAGCTTCGAACGGAATGTGGGGTAGAGCCCAACTGGGCGATCGAAGGATTTGAAGACCCTTACCTCGATACCCAAAGATCGATGCAGATGCTCGTTGACAACCCTTTCGTCGATGTGAGCAACACGTACGGTTTCGTGTATGACGTAGATAGCGGGCTGTTGCATCAAGTTGAAAAGGGCATATAGGTCTCAGCCAAGTATCTTCTGCACAGAATGAAGTTTTGGCGCGGCGACGCAAACAGGTCAGTTACTTATCGGCTACTAGTACCGATCTACTTCTGCGGAATTTTGGGCCCTTTCGGGGGAACGGTTATGTCGCCAATGATCCCTGAGCTTCGCGACTCTTTCGATACCAGCACAGCAGCTGTCGCGTGGGGTATCGGAGCATTCTTCTTTCCCTTTGCTGGTTTGCTTTTGGTATCAGGAACCCTCGGAGAGCGATGGGGGAGACAAAGAACAATTCGAGTTGCCGTAACTCTCTATTCGGTGGCGTCGCTTATTTGTGCGGTGAGTCCATCTCTTTGGATTTTTTTCATTGGTCGCGCTGCCCAAGGTTCGTTTAACGCGTTTATGACGCCGCTGCTAATAGCGGCACTAACTGACGCGGCTCCGAAAGATCGGGTTGGACGGGCGATAGGCACCTACGCGTCCTTTCAAGCCATAGGTGGTGTTCTGGGCATGTTGTTCGGAGGGATTGCTGCCGATGTTGGCTGGCGGTGGGCTTTCGTGATTGTCGCAGTAGCGGCGTTAGCCCTCTCGGTGAAGCTTCCTAAAGTGCCGATGGCTAGTCGTCCTCAGAATCTCGGGATGCGTTCGGTACTTAATAAGAGAATGTTGACGTTGGGACTCGTCGCGCTTACCCAGTCCATTGGTCCAGGAGGGCTTCAACTTCTCGTTGCGCTTGTTGGCCGAGATGTCATCGGCCTGTCTGGTTCAGCTACTGGAGCTCTGTTGATTTCGGGGTCTCTTACAGCTGCGTTTGTTACCCCGCAGTGGGGGACACTTATTGACCGGATAGGAGCTAGAAAGGCGACCGCTATGGCGCTGCTTTTGTCGATGGCGGCGGCGCTAGTTCTGTCTCAGATTGACACCACGATTCCACTGATATTGGTGTGGGCGTTAGCGGGCGCCGCGGTCCAATGCATATCGACCGGCTTCCAACTGCTAGCTGCTACAGGGTCGCCAAACAATAGGGGAGGCGGCATATCTTTGGTCTTATCGCACAGGTTTCTAGGACATGCCATTGGACCGCTGTTGTGGGTGCCGATTTTTGAACGCAATGTCTCCATGGCATATATAGGCGCTGCAGTATTTGGAGCGGTATCAATAGCGTTTGTTTATGCGTCACAACACGACAGTTTGACGCAAACTCCCAGTCAATGAGCTACCTAGTTGGTAGCCAATCGGCTATCGCTTGACCAATTTCGTTAGGGCTGTCTTCCTGTATGAAGTGGCTGCCGTTGACGGTTACTTCGGTTTGGTTTGGCCAAGTACGGACGAATTCTCTTTGCGGCCCGGTCAGTATGGAGCCGGGATCAGCGTTAATGAACAACTTCGGTACATCCGAATTGCTTAACCATTGCCCATAGTCCGTAACGATTGCGACGACGTCAGCCGGTTCGCCCTCAATAGGTATTTCGCGAGGCCAGGTCAATGTTGGGCGACGATGTTGTGGGTCAACAAATGGTCTGCGATATTCGGTCATCTCCTCGTCAGTAAGTTCACGTAAAACTGCGCTTGGGAGCACCCGGTCAACAAAAATATTCTTTTCTATGACCATTTCTTCACCGGCGGGTGAACGGAACCCTTGGAACACTCGTCGGCCACCTTCATCAAAGTTTTCCCACAGAAGGTCAGCAACAACTGCTTCCATATAAGCGATCCCAGCGACCCGATCACGATGGCGGTTCGCCCAGTCGAAACCCAACGCGGAGCCCCAATCGTGAATTACGAACGTCACATGGTCTCCGAGGTCTAGTTCGTCTAATAGACCATCTAAATATTCGCGGTGATCGACGAACCGGTAGGTACCGGGGCTTACATCATCAAGTTTGTCAGAGTCCCCTTGCCCGATGAGATCTGGCGCTATACAGCGACCTTTATCTGAAAGGTGCGGAATGATGTTGCGCCACAGGTACGACGATGTCGGGTTGCCGTGCAAGAAAACAATCGGGTCTCCCTCCCCAACCTCGTGATACGCCATCTGTTTACCCAAAACAGTTTTGTAACTCTTAGAAAGTGGTTCGGTTGAGAAAGGCGCATCGGACATGACTACTCCTAGTGTGTTGAAGTTCCATCACTTCCTACACCAGTTAGGTCAAGCTTTCCACGAAACATGGAATGAACTTAAGGTCAGCGATTTGGAAGTTTTGAAACTATCTAAAGCGAAGCGAAAGTTGATAACGCCGTAGCGGCGTCTGATTCAACAACCACCGGAGATTCAAGTATCGCCGTCAGCCATTCAGGTCGACCTAAAGAAGTGACAGAAATAGCCAACTCCAATTCGGATAGTGCCTCTATCTGACGGACATGATCGGCTGCATAGCTCGGAGGACGAATATCTGATGCCAACTCAGCCATTGCCCATGGGTCTGGTGTAGATCCATCAAGATCAGAAACTGAAACGTGCAGCAGCCTTGGAGAGGTAGGACGACCGCCACCACCATCTAGGCCAGGACCATCTTCGATGACTAGGCCTTTAATCTCAGTCGGACGCGACCCAAACAACAATAAGCCGACATACCCGCCTAACCCATAGCCCAGCAAAGTAACTGGACCGAGTTCAGCTAGCACAGCATCGGCGTCAGACATCAAGGCTTCACACGTATAGCCACCTCCTACGGGAACCGATGAGGCACCGTGTCCAGTGAAATCCAACGCGAAGATAGGCCCTCTCCAACCTTGAACAACTTCTGGAGCTGTGAAAGGTGACCTTTCACCTAGCCCGTGAAGGATTAGCAAAGGATGCCCCTGACCGTCGCGGAGTTCGTGCAATGCGAGTCGACTTCGGACATGTTCCAAAAAGGTTGTCGTCATAAGACGCGTCCCAAAAAATCGGTTGTTATCTCGGCCACGTAGTCAGGGCGTTCGATGTGAACAAAGTGGCCGGTATCTGCCAAGGCGTGAAACTCAGCGCCTTCAGGCAAGATTGGGAAAGCTTCTTCGGGGGTCGTTCCCCAGCCCATTTCTTCTTTGACTGTGCCGATCACTCCCAGGTACGGCACATGAAGACCACGCAACCGAGGTATCGCCCATTCAGGTCGCCAAGCCCCAGAAGGTCCGAACCGCAAAGTCGGATCAATTTTCCAACGCCAACCATCGTCATCGCATCTGGCTCCGACAGTTACCAAATATTTCAGCCACTCGGTCGACAATCGAGGATTCATCAACTTACGGCGCTCAGCTAAACCTTCAATCGTGTCTGCGCGTCGACTCATCTGACCTGCCTTGCGTCGGTGGTCGAGCCAACCACTTAATTCGGCAGCAAGAGCATTTACATCGGACCGATCAACTTGGTTAGTGAAACCTCGCTCATTTGGTATGCCATCAAGATTGATGACAGCACTGACTCGATGAGGAAGCACTTCAGCTAGCTGGTTCATCATGCCGCCTCCCTTGCTGTGACCCAACACAGGAATCGGCTTACTAGTACCAAGTGACTCAATAACACGAGCAGCGTCACGCATATCGGCCTCCCACGTGTAGAGATCAGCCATATCGCTATCTCCATGGCCACGCTGATCCCACGCGACGACCCGGAAACCCTGCTCCGCTAACAGCGGAGCAAATAAATCCCAGGTCCCTGCGAAATCAAACCCACCATGAGCCAAAAGAAGCGGTTGAGACGTTTCATCTCCCCACTCAACAACTGACACTTCGATCCCGCCAACGTCAACGCGACGCGAACGATCCGGGCGTTGAGCCTGGGGCAATGATGAACGGATGAAGTCGATTTCGTTACTCATAGTTTGAGGGTTAAATAGTTACGAGGGTGCATGTAGCAGCCAAAGCTGAACAAATTGAAGGGAAACCAAAAGGATCTTTTTCGCGCGCAGGGACCCTGTCAGATTGGCACAATCGCGCGACGCTCGCTTAATCGCGTAACTTGCAGATATGGCAAATGACATTGACATTGGACTGTTCTCTATCAACACCGACCATCTCGTTGACGCTGAAGCATTATCGACAGTGGCAATAGCTGCGGAACAAGCGGGTTTCGAGTCCGTCTGGACTGCAGAACATGTTGTGTTACCAGACCCACAGATGCCGCCATCACCGTTGCCACCTGACGCTGAACTATTGGACCCCACCGTCGCGTTGGGTTACATCGCTGCTGTAACAAGCCGCATAAAATTAGCGACAGGAATCATCATTCTTCCCCAACGCAACCCACTCGTCCTGGCCAAAGAACTTGCCAGTGTCGATGTGCTATCCAACGGCCGGATGCTCTTCGGAGTTGGGGTTGGCTACCTTGAACCCGAATTTGATGCGATCGGAATTCCTATGGAAGACCGCGGACGTCGGACCACTGAATACATAGAAGCAATGCGATCAATCTGGAACGACGAAGACCCAGCATATGAAGGTGACTACGTGTCATTTAGTGGAGTGAAAGCGTTTCCCCGACCTATCCAACCTTTAGGTCCACCGGTAGTTATGGGAGGCCATTCGAAGCCAGCATGGCGACGATCGGTTACCCATAGCCAAGGCTGGTACGGATTCATGCTCGACCCAGAAGCGACAGCCGAAAATTTGGCAGGCCTATCAGAGGCTGATCAAAAATATGAGCGCCCGAGCGAGCTAGGACAACTGGAAATTACCGTGACTCCCCGAATGCGACCTGGTTCCGAAATGATTGAACGATATGGCGAACTCGGTGTTGACCGCCTCGTATTGCTTTCAGGGGCCCGCTCAGTTGACGAGTCCTTAGCGTTCATTGAGCACGTACACGAAACGCTGATGAGCTGATGTCAACGCAACCACTCCACGGCCTTCGTGTCGTTGAATTATGTGAAGGAATAGCGGGCCCGTGGGCAGGCAGACTTCTCGCTGGTTACGGCGCGGATGTCATCAAAGTGGAACCACCAATGGGTGATCGATCCCGAGCAATGGGCCCGTTCCCATCTGATGGACCCGATCCCGAAACTGGCGCGTTGCATTTACACCTAAACACCGGAAAACGTTCTGTTGTAGGTCATGTTGGGGATGAACTCGTCGACCGTCTGATAGATGGAGCTGACATTGTTTTACAATCCAGCGCGCTCATCAACCCCGCCGATATTGAACAAAGCCATCCAGGGCTCGTGCTAATCAGTGTCACATCATTCGGCCTAACTGGCCGATATAGCTGGTGCCACGGAGAAGAGATAGTCCATTATGCGATGGGCGGACCAATGTCAGCTAGCGGGGAACCTGGACGCGAACCCATCAAAATGGGAGGCGACCTAGGCCAGTATCAATGTGGAACCCACACCGCTACCGCAGCCCTTGCAGCGGTTGCATCACAGCGACGTAATGGCCGTTCAATCCATGTTGATATGAGCAACATTGACACTCAGATCACCTCAATCGATCGACGGATGACCTTTCTTCTCTACCACTCGTATCGCGGCGACAATGTGCCTCGAAGTGGGGGATATGCCACATCAATTTTCCCTGGAGGGTGCCGCCCGGCCCTTGATGGGCATGTTCAAGTATCCACCTTGATGAACTGGCTACCTCGAATGTTGGGGGTAATGAACGACCCAGAAATGTCGTCGCTCTATGAGGACCCGACATGGATCGCTAACGAAGATCTCCCTGAAATGGCTGATGCACGCCTATTGGGATGGACCCTTGGGCGTAACAGGCAAGAGGCAATGGAAGAAGCACAAGCTGGTGGCTGGCCAATCACTGCCGTTAATCGGCCCATCGACTTGCTGACAGACCCTCACTTTGCTGAGCGAGGTTTCTTCGTCGAAATCGAACAAACGAGTGCAGGTACGACGGTTCAACCAGGCGGCCCTATCCGCGTAGCAGAAGGTTGGAGCGCTGAACGCCCAGCACCCACCATTGGGCAACACCAAACAGAACTGGCAGCCGAAGAACCAAGAACCAAAGAAGTAACTACGAAAATCGATGACGAACTCCCGTTGGCAGGGATCCGAGTGCTCGATATGACAGTTGTCTGGGCTGGGCCTTATTCCACCCAGATACTCGGAGACCTCGGAGCAGACGTAATTCGAGTAGATAACCCGTGGGTCTTCCCAACTGCGACAAGAGGCTATTTCCCCCGCCCAACCAAGGAGATGATCGCCAACCTAGGTGGGATCGGCGGCGGCTACCCCGACGCAGAACCAGGAGAACGTCCCTGGAACAGATTCGCTCTTTTTAACGCCCATGCAAGAAACAAGCGAAGCATCACACTGGATCTCCGCAAGGACCGAGGCAAAGAAGCCTTCCTGCAGCTCGTCGATATCAGCGACGTGCTTATTGAAAATAACTCTGTCGATTTGATGGATCGATTAGGGATCGGATGGGACGAAATACATGCCCGAAACCCGAAATTGATCATGATTCGAATGCCATCGGTTGGTTTAGAGGGCCCATACAGATCATTTCTTGGGTTTGGTGTCAACTTTGAAGCGCTTTGTGGTCTCGGGGCGATTCGGGGCTACCAAGACGCTGATTTATCTGAAAATGAAGCCGTCTACCATATGGACGCGGCGTCAGGAGCGGCAGGTGCTTTCGCCGCGCTTATGGCCCTGCGCCGGCGAGAAACAACCGGAGTCGGCGAATTAGTAGAAATCTCACAAGCAGAAAACATGCTCAACCACATCGGCGAGCTCCTCATCGACGCAGGCCGAACCGGAACAGTTCATCAACCACTCGGCAATCGCCACCGGGTTTATGCACCACAAGGTTGTTACCCATGTTTGGGTGATGATCAGTGGGCGGTGATATCTGTAACCAACGATCAGCAATGGCAAGCGTTAGTAGAAATTTTGGAGTCCCCGCCATGGGCTACAGACGAGGCATTCGCAACGGTCGAAGGGCGACAACAACGACACGACGAAATCGACGAGCACTTGAGTGCATGGACCGCCCAACACACAGCCCGCCAAATATTTGAAACATGCCAACTAGCGGGTATCCCTGCGGCACCAGTCATGCATGAAGATGAAACATTCGCCGAACCGCACTTTCGAGAACGAGGCCTCTTCGCGCTCAATGGCAACGCCGACGCCGGAATGCACGAATATCCAACACACATCTGGCGTTGGACTGGACCCGACATGCGATTCGACGCTCTCCCAGTTCTAGGAGGAGACAACGAAGCAATCTTCAAAGACCTGTTGGGGATGAGCGATGCCGACTACGAACTAATGATCGAAGACGGCCACATCCAGCTTGACTACCTTCAGCCAGACGGAACCCCACACTGATAAAGACCGGTCTCAGTCAGGTCGATCAAGCCGAAACTGGTCGCGAGTAGTTGTGTAATCCATACCAGCCAGCCGGCCTAACGCATCAAGCTGAACGGGGTCAATCCGGGTTCCGTCCAAGACACCGTTATCAATGTGAAATGCGATTACTTCACCAAAGGTGACTGCGTGATGCAACCCGTTGGGATCACCGAACACAACTTCATCAATAGCTTTACATTCGATAACTGCTTTGGCTTCGTTGACTCCCGGTGCAGCAACTTGACCAAACTTCGCTGCGGTCAATCCTGTCTTTTCGAATTCATCAACATCGGGTGTCAGCGTTGCGGACGAATCATTCATCGCTACAGCTAAATCATGATCCACAAGACTTGCTGTGAACTCGCCGGTATCTCGAATATTTTGCAAAGAATCTTTAATCACTCCATCGAACACGCCAGTAGAAAACATAAGCACCGGCGGATTAGTCGCTACAGCGTTAAAGAACGAATACGGAGCCAAATTGGGCACCCCATCAACGCTTGTAGTGCCGATCCAACCAATAGGCCGAGGGACGATAAGCCCCGTCGTGAGCTTGTAACGGTCTGCTGTATCTAGGTCGTCGACCAGAAAAGAAGTTCGTTCCACGTTGCTCAACTTTCCGTCACACGGAAACGAAGCAGAGGAGGACCGCTTTCCCCGTCCCGGTTTGTGGCTTCTTCAAACACAGCTTCTACACGGTCACCGATAGAAACATGTTCAGGATCGCATTCAACAATGTTGGTCATCACACGCGGACCTTCATCTAACTCCACATAGGCCAACACAAAAGGAGTGACCTTGCTCCAACCTCCAGGAATGCGTCGTGTCACCGTGGAACTGTAGATAGAGCCTTTCCCCGATGCTTTGAACCAACTGACGTTCTGTGAGCCGCATTCAGGACATATTTCTCTAGGGAACCAAATAACAAACTCGCAATCATTGCAACGAGGAAGTACGAGATCTCCCTGTTCGGCGCCTTCGAAAAAGGGCAAGTTCTCAGAGTTTGGTTGAGCAGCCTTAGCTGGCAACTTCATAGCGACCTTCCCAACACCATGGTCGAACTCGCTGACCTGGTTGCCAAACTTCCTCCGGTTCCATGAGCAACAGCCAGCTCACAATCGGGTACTTGCACCTCGGTGTGTGCTTCATTGCGTAACTGGCGGACAGCTTCGATCACCTTTGTCATGCCGCCCCTATTCGCTGGATGGTTATTGCATAAACCACCCCCATCGGTATTAAACGGGAGTTCGCCGTGAGGTGCTCGTAAAGCTCCCGAAGCAACGAACTGGCCTCCCGCTCCGCGTTCACAAAACCCTAAATCTTCGAGTGTGATTAAAACCGTAATGGTGAAACTGTCGTACACCGATACGTAATCGATGTCGTTGGGAGTGACGCCAGCTTCGGCGAATGCCAGAGGACCTGATCGGACCGCTCCAGTGTGGGTTAAGTCGATTCGGCCTGATTGGGAAGACTTTACGAAAGATCCTGTGCCCAGAATAGGTATCGCGTGTCGGGTCAAGCGATTTGCTACTGACTCGCTGACAATCACCATGGCTCCGCCACCATCGGTGATCACGCAACAATCCAGGCGATGCAGCGGATCTGAGATCATTGGTGATTCCAGAACCTCGTCGACGCTGACCACATCTTGCAGAAATGCTTGAGGGTTATGTTGTGCGTGTGTTGACGCCGCCACCTTGATTTCGGCGAGCTGCTCAGAGGTTGTGCCAAATTCGTGCATGTGGCGTTGAGCAGCTAATGCGTATCCGCCTGGGACTGACATGCCCCATTGGCTTTCAAACGGTGCTTCGGGCGCTCCGCCTGCGCGTCCACTTCCGCCAGGAGCGTCTCCACCGGTGCGAGGCTTGCCGGCCAAGGTGATTAATGCCACATCTATATGTCCGGCCGCGATGGCAGTCGCTGCGTGCTGCGCGTGTACCAGATATGAGGAGCCGCCGGTCTCGGTGTCATTTACGTAATGACAATCCAATCCCAAATAGTCGACCATCGATAGCACGCCGAAACCAGGGGCGTCGCCCGCTGAGTAATACGCGTCGACATCAGATGTTGAGAGACCCGCATCAGCTAGGGCGCCAAGGGCAACGTCTGCGTGGATCTGGGGAAGAGTTCGGTCGGGTAAATGTCGCCCAGGGTGCTCGTACACGCCGGCGATGAACGCTTTTCCTTTTATGCTCACCTATTGGAAGCTAGCGGGGATATGAACAAATTGGCGGATCGGAACAACCTGAGACATGGACCCAGCGATGACCGAATAGGGGCTTCCAGCTAGTTATGGCAGATACCTCACGTAGCAGGTGGTTGGTCCTTGGGTCTTTATGGGCGCTCTACGCCTCGTTTGGTTTAGTGGCTGGTTCGTTAGCCCCGCTGCTCAGCCAGATTCGGCTAGACCTCGGAATGTCTCATGCCGCTATGGGGGCCGCTCTGGGTGCATGGCCGTTTGTCTATTTAGCGGTGTCGGCTATCGCGGGGAAACTGTTAGATCGTTACGGGTTGCACGTTGGATTGGCTGCGGGGGCCGTGTTAATAAGTGCCTCGGCGTTACTTCGCGCTGGGGCCCAATCTGGCACGACTCTATGGTTTGCTGTTGCGGTATTTGGGCTCGGAGGCCCGTTCATATCGATTGGGGCACCCAAGTTGGTGACCGAATGGTTTGCCGCTGAGGAACGAGGACTTGCGGTTGGGTTGTACAGCACCGCCTCTTCTCTTGGGGCGATTACAGCGCTAGTCATAGCGGACCCTCTACGTGTAGCCACGGGTCATTGGCGTTGGGTGATGGTGATCTTCGCAGCCGTATCTCTTACTAGCGGTTTGTTGTGGGTGGTTGTGAGCAGTCAGAATCCTCTCCGTAACAAACCTGAGCTGATTGACGATCAGCACGAGGGACTGTGGCGAGACCCCACAGTGAGAAGAATCTTGTTTCTAGCGTTCGCCATCTTCTTTGTTGGACACGCACTTAACGGGTGGATGCCCGAGATGTTACGGACGGGACCATGGTCCACTCGTGGCGCTGCGTGGTTAACTGCAGGTGGAATAACGATCGGTGTTATCGGGTCCCTGATTATTCCTGGACGCGTGAACGCGTATAAGCGACCACAATTTCTGATCACCATGTTCGTTGCGATGGCTGTGTGTGTTTGGGCTTTGGCAGCCTCATCACAAACACTCCATATCTTTGCGATAGCAGTTATAGGGACCGTTCGAGTGTGCAGTGTCCCGATGGCGATGTTGATGTTGATGTCTAGTCGCTCTGTCCCGGATGCTCGAATGGGAACTGCAGGAGGATTGTTTTTCACTGCTGGAGAACTTGGGGGAGTGTCGGGCCCTTGGGTTATTGGAATTGCCCGACAAAACTCTGCTGACTTCGGATCGTCAGTAGCCGTATTGTCGGTTGTGGCTGTTGTTTCTGCGATTGCTTGCTGGCGTTTTTGGAGATCGGGATTCTTAGATCATGCTTAATCAATATCTTCCTAATGGAGTCACTAAATGAGCCGTCAGGAAACTCAAGACAGATGGGACGCGATCTACAGCGAACATCGAACCGTTGGAGAACCTGACCCTTTTGTCACCGCATCAGAGTTTCTTCCACTGCCGCCCGCTCGAGCGGTGGATCTTGCGGGAGGAACTGGCGGCACCGCTCTGTGGTTAGCCGCCAACGGTTATGAGGTTTCCCTTGTGGAAATATCTCAAGCGGCTTTAGGCGTAGCCAAAAGAGAAGCGGCTCATCGACAACTTAAGCTGTCGACGAGTCACCATGACCTCGAATCGTCTACTCAGCTTGATGACCATTGGGATATAGCGGTGTGTTGCAACTTTCTCGACCGCTCGCTGTATTCGATACTTCATAACTACGTCACTCCCAAAGGAGTGCTGTTCGTAAAAGTAGCGACCGTCACCAATCTAGAACGCCACGAAAAACCCAGCCGACGCTACCTCGTCGAAACTGGAGAACTCCCAGACCTAATCCCAGGTTTCGAACCGCTCTCTTATGTTGAAGACTGGTTCGATGACCGGCACGAAGCCCGAATGGTTTGTAGACGTATCGTCGAATGACGGTTTAGCGGACAGAAACTAAGTCCACGACGAAGATCAGATGCTCGTTAGGTCCTATGACCCCACCCGCGCCGGCACTCCCGTAAGCCAGCGCTGGGGGAATAGTGAGTTGACGACGTCCTCCGACACGCATACCCACTACTCCTTGGTCCCAACCTGAAATAACTTGCCCACCTCCGAGTTTGAAACTGAAGGTTTGGCCACGATTCCAAGAAGCATCGAACTCGTTACCCGTGTTCCATGACACGCCGACATAATGAACTTCTGCCAGATGGCCGGCTTCGGCTTGATCACCGTCGCCGTTGATGATGTCGACTATGCCTAGCTGTTTGCCGGTCGGGTCGCCTTCGGGAACTTCTACTTGGGGCTTTTCACTCATGGCAGCAGCGTAAGCGGCGAGCGCCACAGAAGAAAGTCAGTCGAGCCCTTCTAAGAAGCTGATCATGGCAGAACTGACCTCTGATGAACATTCTTGTTGGAGCCAGTGACCCGCGCCCTCAATGATTTCGCAGTGGCGTAGGTCACCTAAAGCTTGCTGCATGCCGCTGATTGCTTCAGGAGTGTTTCCCGCAATCAGGTCTGTTGAACCACCCATGTAGAACGAAGGCTGGTGGATGGTTGATCCGAGGAAAGGGGCGGTAATAGCGGGCAGCTTGTTGATATTGCGATACCAATTCAGACCGCCTCGGAAACCTGTTCGCGTTATTTCTTCAACATAAAAGTGAAGATCTTCCTCAGTCAGCCACGAAGGTAGTTCGCCTGGTGACACGAGCTGATCTGTCATAGCTTCGCCAGCTGGGAAGTGACCATCGAATGGTTCACTGATGTCGCCATTTCGGAGAGCGTCACCACTGATGACATACAAGAAGCCACGCATAGTTTGATAAATGTCAGCTTCAAGATCTGCTTCTGCTTTGCCTGGTTCTTGGAAGAACAACCGGTAATAGTCCCGTTCAGGGCCCGCTGCTTGAGCCATCAACCCGTTCAGGTCGATACCTTCGGGTAGGGCTCCTATTGGGCCTGTGTAGGGCACGCTCAAACAAGCGACAGCGCGAAACAAATCGGGTCGCATAAGAGCGGCAAACCAAGCAACGGGCGCACCCCAGTCATGACCAGCGACGACCACCGGCCCCTGATTTAGGTGATTAGCGACAGCGACGACATCGCCGACGAGGTGATTGATGTCGTAGGCCTCTATTGCCTGCGGCGCACTGGTTTTTCCGTAACCACGCATCGACATTGCAACTGCTTGATATCCGGCCTCGGCTAGAGCGTCTATTTGGTGCCGCCACGAGTACCAACTTTCGGGGAAGCCATGGCACATCACGACTGCTGGACCTTGTCCTTTGGTTACGTAATGGATTTGTATTCCATTGCCTTCGATGACGTGTTCGTCCAAATCGCTAATCATGCAAAGAGTTTGCCACTACTCGCGCTTGTCTTCGCAATCTAGGGTGAAGCTATGAGTGAATTGAGATTTGATGGCAGAGTCGCATTGGTAACTGGTGCTGGCGGTGGGCTTGGCCGAGAACATGCACTCCTGCTTGCGTCGCGAGGCGCGGCGGTGATGGTGAATGACTTGGGATCACCAACCATGGGAGGCCAAGACCATGACCCAAGCCCAGCGGAAGCTGTCGTCGAAGAAATACGGGCGGCAGGTGGTGTAGCGGCCGCAAACAGCGATTCGGTAGCCACACGCGAAGGCGCCGACTCGATGGTCGCTGCCACCTTGGAAGAATTCGGTCAACTCGACATTGTCATCAACAATGCCGGAATCATTCGTAATCGAACGTTCCTCAATATCAACGAATACGAATTCGAACCCGTTATTGACGTCCACGTCAAAGGATGTTTCTTCGTCAGTCGTCCCGCGTATGAACACATGAAATCAGTTGGCTATGGACGAATCATCAACACCAGCTCAGGGTCGGGACTGTTCGGATCATTCGGTCAAAGCGCATACTCTGCAGCCAAAGCCGCTATTTACGGGTTCACCCGAACACTCGCGATCGAAGGATCTCGGTACGGCATACATGTCAACGCGATAGCACCAGGCGCATTGACTCGAATGACCGGCGACGTTCTCGGCGACGACGGCGACATCGCCGAAATCACCGGCCTCACCGGAGAAGACCTCATGATGCAGTTAGGCCCACAACAGGTTGCACCTGCGGTGGTCTACCTCGCACACGAATCATGTTCGCTTAACGGTGAAACGCTGTCCGCTTCGGGAGGCAGAGTAGGTCGAGCGTTCATGGGCGTAACTAAAGGAATATACGAAGAGGACCTGACCCTTGAATCGGTCGCGGAACGTATAGACGAAATATGCGACGAAGATGACTACGTGGTGCCCGACAACGTCGACCAAGAAATGCAGCTGCTACTCGAACACTTCAACACAGACGACGCATGATCGATCAGGCGGTGAGTGCAGCTAACGCTGTTTCGTACTCGGCTTGTTCTAAGCCGTGCGGGTAGGCACACACCAAATCGATTCCAGCTTCAGCCCACGCATTCAATTGCTCTTTTGCGTGACCGAGATCGTCGCTGCGTAAACAAGTGCCGGCGACCACATCTTCAGGTGTCATCAAACCTTGGCGTACGAAATGATGGTGATAATTGGCCATAGCGTCGTAGTTCACCGCGTCTGTGTGCAGAGCTTCATCGGGGCTGAGACGTACATACAAAACTGTGTAAGGGGTGCGGCCATTCGCTTGACCAACATTCCTTGCCAATTCAACAGTTTCTTGTGCGTGTTGGGGGGTTAACCAGTTCAACACCAAACCATCCGAACGAGCTGCACCCAACTCGACCATTTTCGGTCCGAGCGCCCCAACCAATACAGGGAACCCCTTGCCGAAGGTCACTCCGAAGCGTGCTTGTCCCATCAGTTCGTCACACGCGACTTCTGTCCAACGCAACGGTGACGTGGGGAATGGAACGCCTAGACGATCGGCAGCTTCGCGATGTGACACCCCGATTCCTAACGAGAATCTTCCTTCTGATTGCTCTTGAAGGGTTGCAGCGGAAAGAGCAAGGTGAGGTAGTGACCGAAAGGGTGCCGCCGCGACACCTACTGCTCCTCCGACATGTTCGGTTTCGGCGAACATCGCGGCGAGACTTATCCACGGGCTTCTCCCCGATAACCCTCCATCAGGTGTTCGGTTACCTGTTTCGGGGAGATAAATCGAAGAATATCCGTGGTCTTCAGCGAACTTCCCTAACTCAACGACTTGAGTCACTGGAAGATCCCGCATACAGATACCTAATTGCATAACCCCTACCTTCGAACGAAGTCCTCTATTGAATCTATGGGAGATCCAGTTATCCGGGCGACTCTCAACAAAACGAAAGATCATTAGTGACTAGACCCGCTCTGCGATGAGAGTACGATTTCGCTCAGATTTGTTTTTTTAGAAGGCGACGCCCGTGGCAAACCCAGTCGATAAAAACCCTAACTATTGGGTGTTGTCCATAGACGACGACCCTTTTCTTCGCCTCGGGCTTGAAAGCGCATTGGGTCAAACTAAAGACATCGAATTTTCCTCTGCCTCCACGAAGGCTGAAGGCATGAAAATTTTTGTAGACATGTGGAATAACTCAAGTGAGGACCCCACTCGTAAACCGAGTTTGGTCTTATTGGACCAGGACTTACAGGGCGGCGAAAAAGGCACCGACCTTTTAAGCGACATCATCGACTTCTGTGGCGGTACCCCACAAGATGCAGCGAAAGTGTGCATGCTTTCAGCGAGTCAACGGCAACGAGATTGGGTTAAAGCATTCGAACTGGGAGCGATCGGTTGGATCGATAAAGCCGCAGTAACGAACCTTGACGAATTCCCGGGCCGGGTCCGAGACATCATCAACAACAGGCAAGTGGAATGGGAAGGCACCCAAGCCCAATACATCATGCGGGTCCAACAAAACAGAGACCAACGACCGGTGCTCACCCCCAGAATGAAACAAATTCTTATAGAAACCGCTCGCCAAGGCGACCTAAAAGCCGCTGCATCGGAAATTGGTATCGCCTACAACACCGCTCGAGCGACGTTAGGAACGGTTTTCGAAAAACTCGGCACCAAAAACCAGGCATCAGCGGTCGCTACGGCAATTCACTATGAGCTGATAACTGCAGAAGAGTGCCTGCCGGTCTTGTAGCCGATGATGTCGCTTCTCACTGACGCCGCAACGACGAGTTGGACCGACACCACAGGGGGGAAGGTGTTCCTAGCAGCAGTGTTGGTCTTGCTTGTTAACTCCGTTGTTTTTGTACCCCGGCGCCTCATTCGAATGAGAAAACACCGAAGACGGGACACGATCGGCAAAGTGCGAGGGCTCACTATTTCTCAGCTTGACGAAAACTTCCTCCAACTCCAGGTGAGTCCTCCAACAAGCACTTATGAAGACTCGGGTGTTCGACTAGCTGTAGCGGCACAAATTCCTGGAGAAAGTGAACGACACGTAGTTACCGAGCCAACGCCAGTGCCCCAAAACACATTGGTGATCCCCAAAGACGCCGCCCCTCCAGGATCAACATTGTGGGTCAACTGGGTTCTGGGAGACCGGGTCGGACCTTCAGGGTCTGTTCGCGTTCCCGAAAGCCCTCCACCGGCTTAAAGCACCGCAGTAGTTGCAGCAACTACGGGTTGAGGCTTTGGTTTATTTGCTGTACCTCTCGAACGTATTTGTTTCGATCTTTTTCAGAGAAGTCTTCTGGTACGTGAGTGTGATTGTTGATCCCCATAGCCCATTTGCTGTCCTTGTCTACCCACAGTCCCGCATGTTTGACGAGTTTGAGGTCACAGGTGGAGCAACGCACGCCGCGGCGACCGAATAATAGACCGAAGAGCCATACACCAAGGCTTCCTCGGAGTAGCCAACTGAACAGGCTTGGCCCGGCGAACGCAGCGGTAACTGTGGCAGTTGCGGCGATGGCCAGGGCGGCGGTTGCCGCAACCGCTGCTAGGGGCAGATTGGTCAACCCTCCCTGAGAACTGTCGGAGGCTGGAGTTTGCTGTGGTAGAGCACTATCTACCTCAGTGGAGTTGTCCTCGATGTCCGACTCTGAATCGAGACCTTCGACAGCACCTTCTTCACTGGCGTCGTCAACGCCGTCTCCATCAGCATCCGGGTCGTCGCCATCAAGAATTCCGTCACCATCGGTATCAGGGTTTGTCGGATCAGGGTCATTGCCGTCGATCTCGCCATCGTTGTCAACGTCGTCGTCCAAGGGATCAATGTCTTCGCCATCGAGCAATCCATCCCCGTCGATATCGCTTTCAAAATCATCGGGATCTACGTCATCAGTGAGGCCATCTCCATCAAAGTCAGCCCCTATGAAATCGTCTTCATCAACGAGCTCGTCGATTGGCTCGGGTGGCGCCGGTGGTTGCTCCACAGGTGCTGGAGTCTCAATAGGCGGCGGGGGTGGTGGTGGCGGTGCTGGTACGACAAGATTTTCAGCAGGGTCACGCACGACTGGAACGGGATCAGGTTCACCAGGTTCTTCACCCGTGCAGGATGGGTCCTGGATGCAAGCCTGTGAGATCTCGTCGTTGTCCCCTACTCCGTCGCCGTCACAGTCTGCCCTCAGAACGCATGCATAGATTTCGTTGTTGTCGTTAACCCCATCGTCGTCACAATCAGGGTCCTCTTCGCAGCCAGAGACTTCGTCTTCGTTGAGGATTGTGTCGCCATCTAAATCTGGATTTGCTGGTTTATCGTCATCTTCGGTTATCACCTTGATGTTTTGTGATGCGACCGACGCATATTCATAAGAACTTATGTCATGGTCAACTCGAGCTGTGATCCAAGACGTCACATCGCCGTCGAGGTCTGAATCGTCGAAGCCAGTAACTGTCACTGTTTTCGGAATATCCCAATTGTCTGGTTCAAATACGAGTTTGGTCGTTGAACGTCCTTCTTTAGTAAGTCCAACTTCAGTGTTGTCATGAACGTCGAGTTCGATGGTTACTGGGCCGAATGGTTTATGAGTGAGCACCACATCAAATGAAGCTTCTGTGCCGTCCTCACCTACAAGAACTTCATTGCTGGCGTTTTCGTTGCCCTCAAGTTTGTCTTCGCCTACAACGTCTTTATTAGGCGTCATCGTGAAATCCGCCGCTGGTTGACAATCTTCTTCTGTGATTTCTGGATATTTGGCCGCGCCGGGGTACAAAGGAGTGCCGTCGCCGTTCAAATTAGAGCCCGGGTGCGCAAACGCGAGATACACCTTGAATCCATCAGGAACCGACCCGCCTTCAATTTCGCGCGGGGGATCAGATTTATCTGAGTTACCGGCTGACTGATCGAAGTTCTCGAAAGTCAAAACTCCGTTCCGAATGAACATTGCGATCCGAGCACTAGATTTCTCTAGTTCTTCGCTGGTGGCCCAACCGATTCTTCGGAACGATTCGGGCCTAAAAGTAGACGCTCCCCAGCGGTCGTAATCGGAGCCTCGCCAGAAAACGTTGTAATCAGGAACGGTAGATAACCCATCGTTGAAGGTGTTTTCTATGAATTCGCCGACGCTTTTCCCCGAATTATTTAGTTTCTCTTCGTCAACGAG
>PVBE010860640.1_pt1 | contig 30387 bp, 28 predicted proteins | sample 1631181 | NCBI WGS metagenome assembly PVBE01 (sample SAMN08397723, study PRJNA350692) | Marine metagenome, whole genome shotgun sequencing project. | isolation source: water | place: Pacific Ocean | collected 2012-04
ATATAATGGGAAATAAAAGTGGCAACCATTCTGCTAAGTCATTGATATCATTGAAAACGAGAAATCCCGTAGGGGTCACCACTTCTTTAGTTCTTCACATGTAACCCATTGGTATTCCACAGTTTCTTATGAAGCCATGTTGGAGGGTAAAACATGTGGAAGAACAATTCAGTCCCTTATTTGTATCAGAAAAGGGGAGTCTATTACTTCACTCGACGAGTGCCTAAGGACTTAGAGGGCTACTATCGCTGTCCAAAGATTGCTCTGTCTTTACACACCAAGTCACTTAAAGCAGCTAAAGCTAAATCAGCTTCATTGGCATCTCAGCATGAGGAGGAGTGGCTGACGTTGAGATGGAGACGTAACGACAGTCCATTACGGAGGTTTCTGCATGGGCAGGCCTTTGAAGCACGGACGCAGTCTGATGCCCCATTAATGTCAGAGGCGAAGGACATTTACTTAAAGACCAAGGGTGTCTCTCGTCCAAAGACATTTACTCAGGCTATAGATCGTGCAGTAGGCAACTTGATTGAGTTAGTGGGTGACAAACCAATAGACGGATACACAAGAAAAGATGCCTGTCTAGCCCCCTTGTTATGTACCACTTTGTTGTAGAGTTTCTGGCACCGGTGGTCTCAGTGCTATGACAAGATCAGGTAAAATTAACTTACACTATCAACCGTCAAACGAATGTAGTACGCCCTATCATTTACACACATTTCGTTTTAGGGTGACTGCTGTGACCGTTAGTTTGTTAATTTCTTAGCAAGTTCGCGGACTTTCTCTTTTACTTTTTCGCGCTCTGGTTTTGCTTGTTCCCAACCCTGCTTTGCTCGAGGCACGATTTCTTCTTTTACAACACGAGCAACCTTCGCTCGAACCTCAGGGTCATTTGCCAATTTTTGAACCACCATACGCGCAATTGATTTAAAAAATAACAAAATGTTTATCCTATAAAGGTTCTGACAAATAAATATCTTAATATAACAAACCAGATAAGCCAGAGGTTCCATTATATCAAATTAAAGTCTGGGCCAAAAACTCTGACGACGGACATTGTCCCTCGTCAGCGTTTATGGCACTAGATTGTAGTATTTGATAAGAGAGAGTTTCTGGCTCATCGTAACGCTATAGGAGTTATGAGTGAGGCAGAATACAAGAAACCGCACTACATCATCTGAGAAGATGGTCAAAGACATTCGCCGAGCGATCAGCAAGCAGTATTCAGCTGAAAAGAAGATAGGCACCAATGATAAGCGAACCAACAATCGTGCGGAAAACTCGCACCAAGCTGTTCGATGCCGGAAGCGAAAAATGCAGCGGTTCAAACCATCCGGATCCACTCAGAGATCTCTGAACCTTCAATCCGCAGCTTACAATACTTTCTGTCTCCAGCTCTATTTACTGAATAGGAAAGACTTCAAACAATTTCGTGCCGAAGCTTTTAATGTTTGGAGAAGTGCAAGTACAGAATTCTGAATAAGCTTGTTAAGGATTTTGTGTGACCTAGTTGGTTAATGTGACAATGCCTGAAAATGCTAGGATACCGGCAAAACAGATTTTAATCTGACAGTGTCGGCTAGACACCTTTTCCATTCGCATTACTGTCATAAATGGATAGGGAAGCCAGGAACGGTTCATGTAAATTGGTTGTAAAACCCGGCGCGGCAGCCGCCGCTAAGACGGCTCGTTTGGTCATGGAGCGGCTGATTAGAGGCGCCGCCAGGAGTTGATCGACGATTCGGCCTGTAGCGGTCTCGAGTTCCGCCTCGGTGACAACTTCCATAACGAGATCCAGTCGCTTAAGCTCGGCGGCGTCGAGTGTTTCACTAAAAAGCAGCAGCCGTTTGGCCCGATCCGCGCCTAACAGCATGGTCAGAATAGGGATACCGCTCCAGGTCAAAGGCATGCCAAAATCTACTTCAGGGAAGGTGAAGCTGGAGGTGTCGGCAGCCAGGCGAACGTCGCTGGCCAAGCCGATGACGGCGCCTGAACCAATGGCCGGACCGTTGTAGGCGGTGACCGTCGTCGCCACCAGACGCGCCCATCGTTCCACCATGGCGCTGGCTCGGCGCTGCCAATGCAGCGTGTCGTTGGCGTCGAAGTTTTCCAATTCCTTCAAGTCCGTGCCGGAGCAAAAAGACGGTCCTTCCGCCCGCAGCACAACAACCTCCACCTCGCGTTCTCGATCAAGAACGGTCATGGCGTCTTCGTAGGCCGCCAGCATTTTGCTGTCGAAGGCGTTGCGGCTTTTGGGTCTGTTCAGAACCACATGGGCTACCCGACCCCCGATAATCAAATCAATGCCGTCCATTACATTTACTCCCGTTCCTCGATTTTGTTTCGGTCTTTATTCAGCGTTACCCGATCAACAATTTCCGCCGCAGCGCCAAGATAGTTTTCCGGATCAAGCAAAGCCGCCAATTCGGTTTCAGTCAGCCGCTCCGATATGGCTTCATGTTCTGCCAAACATTCTTTAATTGATTGGCCTGTCTCCATCGTCCGGCGGACTGCTTCGGTTACGGCGTGATGAGCCTCCGTTCGACCGATCTGATCCGACAGTTGCAACATAACCGCTTCCGACAGGATCAAGCCACCGGAGAGTTTTAAATTTCGTGCCATGGCGTCTGAATCAATACGCCAATCCCCAATCACATCAATGAGCCGCTCAAGAATTCCACCTAATAGAATAAACGCCTCAGGGAGCAGCTTCCACAATGTCATGCCCGCGCCCATGTCCCGGTCGTCCTGGGCCACCATAGCGGCCTGGGCCAACGGAACCTGCGCGCGCAAAGTTTGCGCCGCCGCCATCACGGCTTCGCTCCGGATGGGGTTCTGTTTTTGAGGCATGGTGCTACTGCACACTTGATCCACACCCTGGGATTCGAAGGCTTCGCCAATTTCTGGCCGGCCGAGAAAATACACTTCTCGGGCCAGTTTTTCGCCGCTGGAGGCGATCATACCGAACAAAGACAGGCACTCGGAAAAGCGGTCTTGGTTGGCGTGCCAACTCGTTTCCGGTTCACCCAGGTCCAGTTCTCCCATCATGGCGTGACGCAGTTTCAAGGCCTTCGGGCCATAGCCGGCAAGTGTCCCAGCGGCGGCGCCGAAAGATCCCACCAGAAGCCGCGTGCGCATTTCTTGCGACCGATTTTGATGGCGCTGCATTTCATCGTACCAGCCCGCCGCCCGCAGACCGAAAGTGGTCGGTAAGGCGTGTTGGCCATGGGTGCGAGCCGCCATGGGTGTGGTTTTGTAGCGGATCGCCAAACCACGCAATATTTCTGTCAGCTCCCCCATCTGGCGATCAATAACATCCAGTCCTTGTCGAGCCAGCAGAACAAAGCCCGTGTCCATAACGTCCTGGGTGGTTGATCCCAAATGTACATAACGGTCCGCCGGTTTCCCGGCCTTGACCGCCAGCTCTTGGATCAACGGCACCAATGGGTGGGCGGTTTCCTTGGCGGCTGCGGCTAGGGCGCTGAGGTTGTATTGTTCGATATGCGCCGCTGCAGTAATCGCGCTTGCCGCCTCGGAGGGGATAATGTCCAGTGACGCCTGAGCCCTGGCCAGGGCCGCTTCCACATCAAGCCATGACTGCATCAAAGCGTGGTCGTCAAAGAGCTTTCGTATTTCTTCACTACCGAAGAAATTGTCCAGGATCGTAGAATCCATTTCATTTCTCATATTATTTCTCCAGCCACGACAGCCTCCTTAACCGCCCAACGATCTACTTTACCGTTGGCCAGGAGAGGAAGCTCGCTCCAAATTAAATACTGGTCCGGGCGCATATGGCGAGGCAAGTTCGACTGGGCATGGTTGCGCAATGTGGCCATAGCGATTGTTTCGTTTCTATCCGCTACCAGCACGGCGCAGATTTCCTCTCCCCAATGGTCCGAAGGCATAGGCGCCACACAAACGTCGGCAACGCCGGTCGCGGTTCTAAGCGCCTCTTCGACTTCGTAGGGCGATACATTCTCACCGCCCCTAATGATCAATTCCTTGAGGCGGGCCGTTACCTGGAGGCAACCGCCCAAAACGCGGCCAAGATCGCCGGTGCGCAGCCAGCCGTCGGGCGTAATGGCGGCGGCGGTCGCTTGGGGATCGTCAAAATAACCGGACATCATGGTCGGGCCTTTGACCCAAATTTCACCCACCTCTTCTTTGAGGCCATTCTCGCCGCTATCGGGATCGACGATGCGGACCGTGACGCCGGGAAGAGGCGGACCGCAAGTTGTATAAGAATATTCCGGCGGCTCGTCGCCGCGGCTGACGGTGATGGTCGGGGCAAATTCCGTTTGACCGTAGACCAGACTCAAATGGGCCAAGCCCATTGTCTCAACCGTGCGCTGGCATAGATCGGGCGGAAAAAAATCGCCGCCGATAATACCCATGCGCAAAGACGGCGTTGCAGTCTCTGTTTGAGCCATACGATCGAGGAGGGTGGCGTACATAGTAGGGACGCCAATTATTGCCGTGCATTCTCGGGCGATAATATTGTCGAGTACGGTCTCAGTATGAAAGCGGTGAAATCCGACCCATGAGGCGTCGCTAACGAAAGAAAGGATAGCTCCCGTAGAGAGGCCGGCGGAATGGAACAAAGGTAGGGGCGCAGCCATTCGATCGCCGGGACCGATGCCGGACGTCTGGGCTGTCAAGGCGGCGTTAACGATCAGCGCCCGATGGGACAGCATAACCGCTTTGGGCCGGCCTGTGCTGCCTGACGTAAACTGGATATTGAGCGGCGTATCCAGTGATCCCTGGGGCGACGGCGGCCGTGCGTTAACGTCCAGGACGGCGCTCAAATCCAATAGGCCGTCGCCGCCCGGCATGATGGTTACGCCTGAGAGTTGGGCCTTTTCGGCTGCTTCCTGGGCAATCTCCCCCAGCTCAACGCTCCTGGACCTTTGATCGGCGAAAAGCCAGGCAGGTTTAGTTTGGCCAAGGGCGGCCAAAAGATTTTCGGCCTCCAAATTGGGATGAATAGCGATGAGAGCGGCGCCCCGCCAGGCCGCCGCCGCCAGCCAGACGATCCAGGCCAATGAATTTTGTCCACAGATAGCGATGCGGTCGCCGGGACCGATGTCTCTCGCTTCGAGATAAGCTGCAGCTTGCCCGGCGAGTTTGGCGAAATCCACCCAGCCGAATTGGCGGTCATATTCAACCGGCGACAGCCCGCCCTGGGCGCGCCCGGCGACGCCTTCCTCGGCTCGAGCAAGGACTAATGCGTCGAAGGAAAGCGGCTCATTCACCAATTCATCGAGAGATTTAGCCATAATCCCACCTGGCGAGCCCTTGCCTATATTGCTCTGGTTCATTTATCTTTGATTGTCTCACCAATTGTTACTGTCAGACGAATGCGAATTGGTCTCTGTGTAGCATAAATGTAGTGGATCTATGCAGCACAAAGTTGACGCCATTCTGTATGAGCAAAACTACGTTGTAATTCAAAATTGTCGCGTGATGTAAGATGACGTTCTTGTATTCTGTCTCACTCATAACTCCTATAGCGTTACGATGAGCCAGAAACTCTCTCTTATCAAATACTACAATCTAGTGCCATAAGCGCTGACGAGGGACACCACTTGCCGAACAGGCATCTACATCCCCCTGTTCAGTACACCGGATTTACCGCCATTCGAATTTGGCCGTTCTTTTTTCCTCTCTGTCTTCGGCGGCGAAGACGCGCTCGGGTGTCAAAGGCAATTCATTGATCCGTTTTTTCACTGCCTTATAGACGGCATTGGCGATGGCCGGGGCGATGCTGCCGCTGGGGCCTTCGCTGGCCTCCTTGGCGCCGAAAGGACCGTTGGGATCCATGGATTCGATGATTTTGATCTCGATGGGCGGTGAATCTTTGATGGTTGGTATGCGGTAATCGAGAAAACTGGAATGCAGCGGCAGGCCGTTGCGGAATGCCGCTTCTTCGCTCAGGGCCTGGCCGACGCCCATCCAGATGGCGCCTTCGATCTGGCCTTCCACCGACAAGGGATTGATAGCGTAGCCGCAATCCATGGCCACCCAGACTTTGTTGACCATAACGCTGCCGGTGATTTCATCCACTGTCACTTCGGCGGCGCAGGCGGCATAGGTGTGGGCCATCGACGGGCCCACGGCGGAGCCCCTGAATTTCACCGTGCCCTGGTATTCGCGGGGCGCAGTGAAGGTGCCTTTGCAGGTAAAGGCGCCGCGGTCGATCATGGCATGGGCGACCACTTCTTCGAAGGGCAGGCCGGGATCCTGGCTGCCGCTGACTTTGAAGACTTCGTCTTCGCAGATTATGTCATCGGGCTCGGCTTCCAGTTTTTCCGCCGCGGCCTGGTTCAGGATCGCTTTCATTTCCTGCGCCGCGTCGATAGCTGCATTGCCGCACATAAAAGTGACACGGGAGGAATAGGAGCCGTTGTCCTTGGGTGTGATGTCGCTGTCGTTGGCGAACACTTTGATCCGTTTCATCTCGACCCCGAGTACTTCGGCTACTGATTGGGCGAGAATGGTCGAAGAGCCTTGCCCTATTTCAGCAGCACCAGTGAGGACGGTAATACCGGAATCAAAGTCCATCTTGAGATTGATGATGGCGTGGGGTTCGCCCGTCCAGTGGACCGGTTTGGGTGCACCACTGATATAGTGTGAGCAGGCGATGCCGAGTCCTTTGCCGGCCGGCAGGTTGTCAATCCGGTTGGCATAGTCGGTTGCCTGTTCCACCCAGTCGATACAATCCGGCAAACCATAGGACTCAATTTTTACGCCGTTGAGGGTTTCCGTGGGTGCCCGCAAAAGATTACGCCGCCTGATTTCAAAGGGATCAATGCCAAGTTCCTCGGCCAGCTGATCCAGCATAATTTCAAAGGCGTAGCGGACGTTGACGGCGCCATGGCCACGCTGGGCCACCAGTGACGGCGTGTTGGTGTAAATCCGAAAACCGTCATATTTCACCGCCGGAATATCATAGATCGAATTGAGGAAAGCGCCGTTATAAAGAATGGTGATAATGCCGTAAGCGCCATAAGCGCCGCCGAGTTGGACGGCCTCGCATTGGCAAGCCAGCAGGCGCCCTTCCTTGGTGGCGGCAATTCGCATTTTCGTCTTGGTATCGGGCCGGCCACCTCGGGTAATGAAGGTTTCCTCCCGTTTCATCTTTAGGGCCACTTTACCATCGGCGGCGCGGGCCAGTACGGCGGCGATGAGTTCACTGTTGAAGGTCGCTGTGCGCGCGCCAAAACCGCCGCCAATATAGGGTTTCACGACACGGATTTGCGATTTTCTCATATCCAGAACCTGCGCTAAGGAGCGGTGGACGTAGTAGGGGACCTGGGTACTGGAATGGACGGTCATATGGTCTTTCAGCGGATCATACTCGGCGACCGTGGCGTTCGGCTCCATCTGGCCATGACTTATTTCGGGGCAATGGAAGGTGTCTGCGCAGACGACATCGGCCTTTTCAAAGCCGCTGGTCACGTCGCCCAGTTCCCAATGGACGTCCCGTTCCAGATTGCCGGGCCGGTCTTCATGAATATTGACGGCGTTGGGTGCCTGAGCTTCTTCCGCCGTGAAATAAGCCGGCAGTTCCTTGGCCTTGAATTTGATCAGTCCGATGGCCTGCTCGGCAATTTCGTCAGTGATAGCGGCCACCGCGGCAACGCAATCGCCTTTGAACCGGACCTTGTCGCGGGCCAATGGGAATTCGTTTTCGGAAATCGGTAACATGCCGAATGCGATCGGTGTATCTTCACCCGTAATCACGGTAACGACGCCGGGCAGGGCTCTGGCCTCGGAGACATCCAAATCAAGTATTTCGGCATGACTGTAGGGGCTGCGAAATATTCTGCCGGCTAGAGTATCCGGACTTTGCAGGTCAGCAGTATATTTGGCTTTGCCGGTGACTTTTTCGACACCATCAATGAGAGGGATGCGGGACCCAACGACCCGACCCGAGGATGTTCCAGCAGTTCTCAACATTTTCCATTTCCCCATATTTCGCCGCCGAATGATTACGGGGCTTACTGTTTTCAATTGTTACGATTAGGGCGGGATCGTATCTACTGCAGTCAGATCGGCACGTAACCGACCGGAATTTAATGTGATGTCCTGTTGATCATGCCTAGCCGTCGTTCAATTTACAAAGCAAGGCGACAAGCGTATTCAGTTCCTCTTTCGTCATATGACCGGCAATTCGATATTCGTGATTAAAGACTTTATCGATAAGGCCTTCTATCATATCCCGACCAGCCGGTTGAATATAAACATTTTGTACTCGGCGGTCTTCTTTCAAACGGCGACGTTCCACCAAGCCTTTCTCTTCCAGACTATCCAGAAACCGCACCGTTTGCGACCTGTTGTTGCTCAATCGGTCTGATAATTCTGATTGAGACATGCCTTCGAGAATATTTATCAGAATCAAGGCGCCGAATTGACCCGTCGTCAACCCGATATCGGCTAAATGAACGGCAAATGAATCATAGACTTTTGATTTTGCCCGTTTCAACTGATAGCCGAGGAGATGGCTGAACAGGTCCATGCTGTCCCGGCTTACGTCATCGGCGGAGAAATCTTCTACCTGAACCGCTAGATTAGATTTGGACAAGAGTATTCTCCCAGCCTCTTTTCGCTTCCGGTCGACATTGAGTTTCGCGTTGGTATATAATACGCCTGTTAATTTAAATTACAATATAAATAGTTGACAATGTAAATTAATCGTCTAACTATATTCGCAGTAGTGACCAGAAAGAGTTATAGTTGGGAGGGGAAACTACTTTCGATTCTCCAACATAATCGTAAGGGATGTTGTCACGTTGATCAATCGGGGCGTGATATTTATTGTGCAATGAAATTTAGAACAGAATCGCGGCAAAGCGGTCACTTCGATTTCATAATAGGAAGGAAAATCAATGATGTTCAGGAAAACCAAGTTATTCACCGTCGTGGCAGCGGCCATCGTGGTCGGTTTTACTATCCTCGGGCAAAGTCCGGCACCGGCCCAGGCCCAAGGTATGAAAGACCTCACCTTTTCACTGGATTTTATTGTTTTAGGCCGTCATTCGCCTTGGTATGTCGCTTTGGCTAAGGGGTACTACAAAGATGAAGGGCTGAACGTTAAAATTATCCCCGGCAAGGGCTCAGCCAGTGTTATCAGCAACGTGGAATCCGGGATCGCCGAACTCGGCTTTGTTGATGTGCCCAGTCTTACTTTGGCCCGCACTAATAAATCGACCATCAAAATGGTGGCCATCAATTATCAGAAAGCGCCTTATAGCGTGTTTTCATTGGACCCAGGAGCCAACGTTACGAAACCCAAGGATCTGGAAGGTCTGACCCTAGCTTCCGCACCGGGCAGCTTCGTTACCAATATCATTAAAGCGTTTATGCGCAGTCATGGTCTAGACCCAAGCAAGCTCAAAATCCAAGGCGCTGCACCTTCGGCACAAATTCCCATGCTCGCGTCCGGTAAAGCTCAAGCAATCAATTTCTTCATCATGACCAAACCGGCGATCACACGCATAGCTAAGAGATCGGGGAAGCAGGCCCGCTCTTTGTTGCTGGCGGATTTTGGTCTCAAGCTCTATTCCAACGGTATCGGCGCTAAGGAATCGTTCATCAAGAACAATCCTGAGGTGGTTAGAAAATTTGTCCGGGCTTCTCTTAAAGGTTGGAAAGACACCTTCGCCAATCCGGCGGAAGCGGCAAAGCTGCAAAAGCAATATGCCAAGGGTTTGAATGAGCAGATCACCATTGAAGAGATCGCGATTTTGAAAAAATTGGCGGTGACGACTGATACTAAGAAGAATGGTCTCGGCTGGTTCTCCGGGGAAAAAATCAAGGCTTCCCGTGACTATATGGTTACGAATGCCGGTTTGGATGCTTCCAAGGCACCGAAAGCGACCGATCTTTATGATCTGAGATTCTTGCCGAAAAAACCGATCCTGCCCTAAATCCGGTTTTATTCCGGGCAGGGATCGGCAATGAATGAACAGCTCATAAGAATGCCCATGGGAGCGGGCCAGGACCCGGACGCTCCCATCGGGCAATTGGAAAAGGTCAACAAGGTCTTTCTGTCCAAAAAAGGTGATGACGTCATCGCTGTTCAGGACGTTTCCTTCAGTTTCAGAGAAGGCGAGTTTATTTCTTTGCTGGGCCCCAGTGGCTGCGGCAAGACGACCGTCCTTAAAATGATGGGCGGTTTGATCGAACGCACCGGCGGCGCTATCACGATCGCAGGCTCCGATGTCTCTGGCCCCTACCCAGATGTTGGGATGGTGTTCCAAGCGCCGACATTAATGCCGTGGCGGTCGGTCCTTGATAACGTTCTTTTTCCCATGGAAGTATTACCGGCCAAGAACAAGGCGTCGCGGGAATACGCCATGGAACTGTTAAACATGGTCGGCCTGCATGGTTTTGAAATGTCCCGGCCCAATCAATTGTCGGGTGGCATGCAGCAGCGCGTGGCGCTTTGTCGGGCACTGATTCACAATCCGGCAATCCTGCTGATGGATGAACCTTTCGGCGCCCTTGATGAGTTGACGCGCTTGGAAATGAACGCTCTTTTGCTGGATGTCCGGCAAAAAATGAAGACCACAGTCATTTTTGTGACTCATAGTATAAGCGAAGCAGTCTATCTTTCCGATACCGTTTATGTGTTCAGCAAGCGACCGGCAAGCATAGCGCTTGAGTTGAATATTGATATTCCTTATCCGCGGTCGTCGGAAATACGATACGGTGAACATTTCAACAATCTTAAATACCGGGCCGGCGAGGCCCTCGGAATTACGCGGTGAGATGTATCAAACGCTGAGGAGAATTATGAGAAGAGGGGCGTTGCAGAATGAATAGGGATAATTTGGGAAAAGTAATCTATCCTCTTATTGGGACGCTGCTTATTTTTCTCGTCTGGGATCAGTACGCTGTGCAGTTTGAAATTTCTCCCGTGGTACTGCCGCGGCCAGGTGACGTATTTGTGGCCATCGTCGATGAATTTCCCCAATTATTGAATGAAGGCTGGACAACGCTTCTTGAGTGCGTCTACGGCTTCGCCCTGGCGGTGATTATCGGCATCCCCATCGCGGTGGTGATGACGGATTTCCGTGTCCTCAACATGATGTTTTATCCCTTGTTGATCGCCACCCAGTCTATCCCCAAGGTCGCCATTGCGCCGATCCTGATGATCTGGTTCGGAACTGGGTTGGAATCAAAATTGGCTATCGCCTTTTTTATCGCCTTTTTCCCCGTGGTGGTGGACACGGCCACTGGATTACGGGCGACGCCTAATGAACTGCTAGAACTCGCGCGGTCGCTTAGGTGTTCCTATTTCCAGATTTTCTTTAAAATCCGCTTCCCGTCAGCGTTGCCGTTTATTTTTTCCGGCGCCAAAGTTGCTGTGACCCTGGCGGTAATTGGCTCGGTGATCGGTGAATATTTGGGCGGCTCCGATGGTCTCGGCGCTCTGCAACTGGTCGCAAACTCGCAGGTTAACCCGGAGTTGGCCTGGGCCTCTTTGGTAGGGTTGAGTTTGCTTGGAATCATTCTTTATATGGCCGTCGTTATTGCCGAACGTGTTCTCATGCCTTGGGGATATGATGCCGGGCATCATTAAATTTTTTGAAGGAGGTTTGATTGTTGGATAATAGCGGTAAAGTTCTATCCGGATTGATCGGCGGTATCTCTTCCGGTGGGATCAAGGTCGTTGATTTGTCGCATCCTTTGGGGCCCGACACACCCATGATCAAGGTGCCCGAAGGTCATGGTAAACAGCCGCCCAAGGTTTCCCTCGAATATATCTCCAACTACACCGACGATGGCGGCTTTTCACGTTGGAGCAAACTGGTCACCGCGGAGCACGCCGGGACCCACTTTGATACTCCCAGCCACTGGTATACTGGGGCCGATCTTGAAAATGCGGATACGGAGTCTATCTCCGTGGAGCGGTATGTCGCGCCGGCCTGTGTCATCGACTGCACGGCGGAAGTCGAGGCTGATGAGGATTTCATCCTGACGGAACAGCATTTGCTAGATTGGGAACAGGAACATGGGGAAATTCCTGTCGGCAGCTGGTTGTTGCTGCGAAGCGGTTGGGGCAAACGGGTAGGGGATGCCGATTCGTTCCTGAACCAGGATGAGAACGGTACCGCCCATTCACCAGGGCCGAATCCGGAGGCCGTCCGCCATTTGATCAAGCGCGATGCCTGCGGTTACGGAACGGAGACCATCGGCACCGATCACGGTAATGCGGGGATGTTTGATCCGGTGTTTCCGGCCCACTACCTGATGCACGAAGCCAACAAGTTCGGCATGTCCAGCCTTAACAACCTGGACCAGCTGCCGCCCACCGGTACGGTCATCGTCACGCCACCGTTAAAAATCACCAAAGGCTCTGGCAGCCCGATTCGGGTTCTGGCCATGGTGCCTGGCGAGTAGTCCTTTAGGGGGGGCGTTCTCAGTTTTCGCATCGTGTAGGGCATAAATCCTGCTCGAAGTTTTACGTCCGCGAAGATTAACGTTTCCAAGTTCCCCAAATAAAAATTCACCGCTAGTCTCATCCACCGTTCGCTCACCGACAAGAATGTAGGTCTCGTATTCCTTATTCAATTGTTCGCGCTGCGTCACAACGTTTACTTCGTCACCATGAATTGCAGACGGCTTTCGGTTGCCGGTGAAGAATCCTCATCTTCATGGAACTGGACCGGTACCATCAGGGTGTACCGAAACCAAAGGGCTTCCGTGTGCTATACTATGTTAAAAACGAGGTGTTTCGATTTGGTGCAGTGGTGCCGCAGGAGGTGTCGTTTATTCTGGAGCAGTTTGATGGCAGGTACAAGGTTAAGCCAGGGAATTCGGGAATTTTCTTCGCGATCAGGCCACTTTCAGTTTTTGATCGATGGCGGCCAGTGTCTTTTTCAGTTCACCTCCGGTGGCGTCGGTCAGAGCCGCTACCCGCGCATTGGCGATGGCATCAACTGCTACAACGGGATCTATCTTATCTTTTAACGCGGGTTTTATTATTTCATTCTGAATGATGGTAAAATTTCTCTGTGACCGTTCGTAAGTATCGCCGTAACCTTTGTACAGTTGGGCGCATTGAACAATCTCAAATGCCAGTTCCGGTTGTTCTTTGGCCTGATCGATCATGTTCAACCACTCTTCTATTGCTGCCTGGACCTCTTTGTAGCCCAGGAAACTTCGCCGCCAGCGACGAAGGCTGGCCAGAAACCATAATTGCAGGAATCCCGTTATGGTCGTCGTCCGAACTTTTAGCCCCGATTTCGCTTCGCCGGATTTTTCCTTGCGCATTCCTAGCAGCCACCTGCCCAATCCAACCGGAACGATGGCACTGATTTCTTTCAAACTGGGCTTGAAATACTCGGTCACGCGTACCAGTTGGCCGTCCTCGACTTGGGCTTCATCGAGAATACGATGGTAGCGCTCCGGTTTAATTTTTAATTGGGCCACCCGGATAATATCCTCGAATGACATTCGTGCCGCCAAATAGCGCGTCGCGGCCACGGTGAGGCGAAATCCTTGATCCGCAGAATCGATAGCCAATACTTTACTGAGCCGATCGAGATAAAGCTGCGCATACCGATCATCCTGAAAATCCGTAAGGCGCCGCACGGCTTCAAGAATATCCGTTGTCAATTTGGCCGGAAATTCGTTTGCGACTTTTTGTTCTACGCTTCCTGTCGCACCAGAAGCCGGACGAGCGACGTGAGGCTGTTTGACCGAAGTCTTCTCGATCTCCGTCAGGCCTTCACCAAATCCGCGCAAATTGGCATCGACGGCGAGGTCCTGTTTTCTTATGGCCCCTTCAAAATGTTCCACTTCGATGGGAAGCTGTTTGGAGCGGGCGACCAATCCCAGCAGCAATGCGTTGAGGCTGGCGTTGATGCCCTCGGCCGCTAGGCGGTAATCGAAGAGATAGGCTTTGTAGCTCCGGTCCCTAATAGCGTCAATTAATTCTTCAGAACTGAAGCGTCCATCGTCCATTTTTACTTTTTCAGTAATAGAGTAAATCCGGTTGGTCGAAGCGATAACTGTGGTTCGATCGGGTGATACATAGCCGGCATGAATGGCGCGGCCAGCCTCAGATATATCACTGGCCACCATCAAGTCAACATCGCCGACCGCCGGGTTTAGAGCCATGATTGGCTCGCTGCCGTTTTGGCCGTTGTCGGGCGATGGCAGCAGTTCTATGTAATAAGTGGTCGCGCCGGTTCTCTGTGCTACTCCCGGCACCGAGGTGCTTTGCACGGGCAATCCCTTGATCCGGGCGGCGTTAACTATCCAGTCGGTTAACACGGCGCCACCTTCGCCGCCGAGGGCGGAGACCAGAATTCGAATGGGTCGATTGTGTTCGCTCATGATTGTTGCGCCGCCGTCTGATTGCCCTGGAGCCAACCGATCACCGCCCGGCGCATCCCGTGGAAAGCTTTATCCAGCCAATTGGGATTGCTCACGACATCGATCTTGAAGAAGGACGGGCACAACGTTGCCGTTTGCGCCAGTTCCCCGCAGAGGCCGCACCCGACGCAATCATTTTGGACATGGGCTACGGGCGCTTCTTTCAATGGGTTCGGATTAGGCTTGATAGTAAGAGAAGGACAGCCCGACAGCCGGATACAGGAATGATCCCCGGTGCAAATTTCATCGTCGACGGCAAAGCGAGTCCGCACCAGGCGGCCGCCATGATCAAGGATTTCCTTGTTCTCCGTTTTTAGCCGACGCTGCCGGGCAAGCTGACATTCACCTTCGGCGATAATGACCTTGAGGCCTTTTTCCGTGGTGGTCCGCGCTTCGCGGATAGTGTTCACCACGGTGGGCGTGTTGTAGTTGTCGATTGTGCGCACCCATTTGGCGCCCAGACCCTTAACAGCTTCGTCGATGGGCATGTCAAAATCGGTGCCGAACCGGTTGCGGGAACTGCTGGGCAGGTACTGCCACCCGGTCGCCGAAGTGTAGCCGTTGCGCATAATAATCAGGATGGAGTCGTCTTGATTGAAGATGGTGCTGGCGACTCCGGTAGTCAGACCATTATGCCAGAAGCCGCCATCGCCCATGATACTTATCACCCGCTTGTCGAAATTGGGCGCGATGGCCATGGAACCGGCTAGGCTCATGCCGTAGCCCATGATGGTGTTGCCTTGATTAAAAGGCGGCAAGGTGGCCAGGGCGTGACAGCCGATGTCGGCGCTGACATGGGTTTCTCCCAGCTCCTGGTTAACCAGTTTGATGGCGCTGAATATGGGCCGTTCGGGACAGCCGGTGCAGAAGCCCGGAGGCCGTCCGGGTAGTTCCTCTTTGAAAACTGTAGTGCCGATTTCCTTATGTTCCAGATAACCGTCCGTCAAATTCTGCAAGGGATTAGTGTTGAGGCCCTGTGGTCTGACAGCTGCGAAATACTTGGTCAGCCCTTCCATAATGACTTCCGTCCGGTATTCACCGGCCATGGGCAGGAAATCCTTACCGTGAACCTTGGTCTGGATATCGGCCCGGCCCAAGATGGCGGTGATCTGATGTTCGATATATTCGGGATTGCCTTCCTCGATCACCAGCACAGCTTTCTTACCCAGGCAGAATTCTTCGATCTGGCTGGGAACCAGAGGATGGGTGACGTTGAGGATAAGCTGAGGAAACTCGCAATCGCCGTAGGTATTTGATAGTTCCAGCATGACGAGGGCGCGCTGCAGACTATTATAGAGGCCGCCTTGCAGAATCAGTCCCACGTCATTGAAGTCGCCGTCGATGATCTCGTTGAGATTTTGGTCGAGAATAAACTCCTGCGCCTTTTTAATCCGGATGTCGACTTTGTGTTTTTCCTGGGCAAAGGTGGAGGGCGGGTGGCAGAGGCGGTTGTAATCGAAATCGTGCTGGGACAACTTAGCATTGCCTGAAAACTGACCACGCTTGTTGTCACGGGCGATGAAGCTACCTTGAACGTGGCAGGCACGGATGCGGAGCTGGAACATCACCGGTGTGTTGCTAATTTCCGACAACTCGAATCCTTTTTCCACCAGATCGGTAATGGTCGTCAGGTTCGGCTTGGGGTCGATATACCAAAGAGAAGATTTCATGGCGAAGGAATGGGAACGCTCCTGCATGATACTGGCGCCTTCGCCGTAATCTTCACCAATAATGAATAAAACCCCACCGGTGACACCCGATGATGCCAAGTGCGAGATCGGGTCGGCGGCGACATTAGTGCCGACGACTGATTTCCAGGAGACAGCTCCCCGCAGGTGGTAATTGATGGACGCGCCGCACATTGCGGCAGCGGCAGTTTCACTGGTGCAGGTGGTGACACTGACGCCGAGTTCTTCCAGCAGATCTTCCGCTTGAAAGAAAACATCCAGCAAATGAGTGATAGGCGCCCCTTGGTAGCCGCCAACATAAGATATACCGGATTGGAGCAAGGCCTTGGAAACGGCGAGAATACCTTCGCCCTGAAAGACCTCGCCATCACCCAGCTTCAATAATTCTATCTCTTTTGCAAAAGATCGTTCCATTTCAGTCTCACAAATCAGCTGGGGCGCTTGGATCAGGATTCCATATTTTTAATCGGATTTAGGCAACCCGGAAATTAAATGATAACGTAAACTATTACCTCCATCAACTAACCTTGTAGTGATTCAGGATATCGTATTTCTAGCTATATATTTATGTGGAAAAGGATTAATATTAGCTGACCTGTTACCCGGGATAGGCAATGATATAGTTCTTTGGCATACTGAGCCAATTTTAGCTCTACCGACATCCCGAAAGGGGCGTCTTTTTTGAACGAGATTGTTTAGCCGCAAGACTACGTTCCACTGGTGAACGATAGTCTCAATTTGGATGACAGTACAGTTATCCAGATTTAAAAATGCTCGAATGATCACGGTAAAATTAAATCTCTGATGTGTTGTGGCAAGGACATGGCTTACAGCGGATAGTGATGGCGCAAATCCTTGATCAGGCTGGTTGAATAATTCCAAGAAGTTTGTCGTTAAATGCGGTTATCAAAAGCAAGATATTTGTTAGTATATTTGTAGTAGTAGTTACGTGTTGTTCGATTTTAGGTGCTGTGGCATTTTTCAAATCATCGAGATAGCGTTGTTTTTAATAGAATTTTTAAACGATGGCCGATAAAAATACCCTGGGAATAATATGAATCCGTCAAATATCGACAAAGCGAAAGAGGTACTTCGCAAGGCCGAAACTGCGCTTGAGTCAGTGATTAAGGAGAATGATTCCCTCAGGACTGAAATGCGGCAACTTGAACGTGAATTCGTTCATGATATTAAAAATCTCATTATGCCGGTGAGCAGCTATATGCAGTTAATTGAAGCCGGTGCCATGGAAGCCGGTATGGTATGTCGGTGCTTTGCACACGTCGATGATCCTGTCGTATTATCGTTAAACGGAAAAGAATAGTTCTAGCAAAATTTCCGGTTCATCTTTTTTAAAGAATCTTATTTTAAAATTCCTCTTAGACATCAAGAGGAGACCGCAGAATGCGTTACTCAGTAAGATACCAATATAGCGATAAAAAATGGCAAGTCACCGATAGCGCCAATGCAGATGAAATCATGGGTGTCCATGGATCAAAGTCTGATGCTTATAAACACGCCATTGCAGCACAAGAGCGCTGGCGCAAATATGACCCCGTTGCCAGACATCTCGCCAGGATCCGGAAAATTATGCCGCGAACATTAGTCGTCGGTTAGTTTGCTTACTTACTGCATCGGCGAAAATGGCGCCGGCAGTAGGATTTTATTTTCCTGTTTGAAAAAATCCTTACCCCCACCTTTTGGCGGCCAGATACCTTTCTCCGCTGCTTCCTTCCTGACAAGGGCCCTTTGGTCCAGACTTTTATAGGGCCAAACGTGGACGATCTTGTTGACCGTTCCCAGATCTACACTCATGACGGCGCCCAGTGGCGATAGCTCAACCCTTTTCTCCAAATTGCTCTGCCAGCGCTCCTGCATTTTTTTGAGCATTCCGGGAACCAGTTCGTAGCTGCGCAATTCGTAGTAGGGACCATGATCGCCTGCCATCAATGCCGGGGAAAACGACCAGGGCACCATGACTTCCGACACCTGGTGGACAATAAACTCGGCAATTTTGGGCGGCCAATAATCTTTGGTTCCGGCTTCTTGGCGAATTCTGGAACGTTCGGCGGCGTCTTCGTAGGGCCACACATGGATTATTTGGTTAAGCGGACCGATTTTCGTATACCAAAAGGCTGTGAGCTTCGAGAGTTTCTGGCGATGTTCATAGGCATCTCCGAAGCGCTTGATAACCTCCTGAACCGAGCCTGGTTTGAGATCATAGGTACGAAATTCGTATATCACGTCTGTCTCCCTGGTATTTTTTACTTTGGCTTACTGGAACTATAGCGCTCCTGTTTTATAATAAAAGCAATAGCTTACCCACAATCGGCCGTTAATGACTGGACAGACCGGCCTCTTAATGGGTAAAAAACGGCAAATCACCTGTGAAATACGAAATCAGATATTCCTTAGAACCGGGGGCGTTGTGAATTTTTTGAAAACCGCTATTGGTTTGTTCGTGTTAACGGTCACGTGCTTTGGTGCAAATGCTTCAAAGGCGGGTACTAGTGGCGGGATTTATGATATGTCCCGTCTGCTGAATGAATCGCATCCGTTCATTAATACGCCTTCTTCGCCATGGCCCTTCGGTGCCGGCCGAACGGTCCGTGCGCCGGCCAATCCGCAATCAGATGCGCCGCCGCCGGTTGTAGTTCCAGCCTCGTTTGAGCCAGTTGCGGCGCACCGAGGCGGCAGCAACATTATTTCGGAAATTAGGCTCGGTGCATTGATCCATGATGAGGGACCATTCAGTCACCGCAAGGAAGGCGGCTATGACGGCAGCTTAGAATTTATTTTTAAGTCTCCGGATTTTTTAAAGTCGGTTTGGGAGCCCCGTCCTCACCTGGGTATCCAAATCAATAGCCAGGGCGATACGCATCAGGCTTATCTCGGTTTGTCGTGGGAATGGGAATTCTTCAAGTCAGCGTTTTTCGGATTTTCGTTAGGGGGTGCTTACCACACGGGTGAAACAGAAACCGAAGAACTGGATAAAAAATCACTCGGGTGTAGCGTACTGTTCAGAGAGTCATTGGACTTGGGATATCGTTTCAACGATACCCATGCGCTCATGGTGCATTTGAATCATATTTCCAATGCAAAACTGTGCAGTACGAACGAAGGGCTGGAAAGCTTCGGAATTCGGTACGGATACAAGTTCTAGGTATTTTCTATCGGTCGGTGATCGAGCGCTCGAGTTTCGAGTAAAACATTCCCAATGTAACGCCTCGCACCACCATGAAAATCATCAGCGATAACCATAGTCCATGATTGCCGTATTCGCTTTTAAGAAAAAAGGCGATGACGATAAAGACAGCCAATGAGATGAGCATGCCGTTACGCATTTCCCTTGTATGGGTGGCGCCAATGAAAATTCCGTCCAACATAAAAGACCAGACCGATAAAATGGGAGAGATGATCAGCCATGGTAGGAATTCCATGGCGTGACGGCGAACTTCCTCGATATCAGTCAGTAAATTGATGATCATTCCGCCCAGCAGGGCGTAGGTTAATACGTAGAATCCAGCTACAAGTAGTGCCCACAAACTCGATATTCTAACGACCGATCGAAGCGTCTGCCTGTCCTTGGCTCCAACAGCGCCACCCACCAGGGCCTCGGCTGCATGAGCAAACCCGTCCAGACCGAATGACAGGAAGTGCTGAAATTGGATAAGGATGGCATTGGCGGCGAGAGTAACGTCGCCAAACTTGGCTGCTTCGGCGGTAAAAAAAGCGAATGCTGAAATAAGACAAAATGTCCGGACGAATATATCGAAATTGACGCTGAACATGTGCTTGATCTTGGCTCTATCAAACAGTTTTTCTATCCCAATGATCGATCCAATTTTCGGGTTCATGCGCCGGAGGTGTCGGCGGTAAAGTAAGAGACCGCCGAGAGCGGTGCTGACTTCCGCTAGGACCGTTGCGCTGGCGACGCCGGCAACACCCCACCCAAAACCGATAACAAAGAGCAGATCCAATATGATATTTAGTCCATTCATCCAGATTTGCAGAATCAAAGTGGCGCGGGTATTGCGGACGCCGATGAACCAACCGACTAGGCAGTAGTTTATAAGAACGGCCGGGGTGCTCCATATTCGGATGAAGAAGTAAAGCTCGGCATTTTCCTCGACATGATTGCTGGCTTCAAACAGCAGAAGAGAAATTTTGATGATCGGCCATTGGAACAACCAAAGGGCAATGCCGACGAAACCGCCGATTAAAATAGCGCGGAGAAAGATTGCTCGGGTCTCCTCCAGATCGCTGGCTCCTAATGCCTGCGCAGTAAGTCCGGTCGTACCCATGCGGAGAAAGCCGAAGCTCCAATAGATGAACTGAAAGATAATGGCACCGATCGCCACCGCACCAAGCAGGTACGCATGTTCCAGGTGCCCGATAACAGCTGTATCGACGGCGCCTAGCAGGGGCACAGAAATGTTTGCCAGGATGATAGGTCCGGCGAGGCGCCAAACCGCTAAATTACGATCCGCAATACTCAAGTTTTTTGAAATTTTATTGTCGTTGCTCACAGCTATAGATAGCTAGAACAACCTGGGGCTGTCACGAAATAAATCTGCGTTTATAGTCCAGCAGGTTAGCGCAAAGCTGTTACCTGACAAATACAAGATTTTTTACTCTGTGGGCCGCCTTCATAGGGCGTACCGCAATGCATACAATGTATTCTCCAATCTTTACCTTCCCTGCGGCCATTTCCTTTTCGATTATGGCATTTCCGGCGGTCTATGTCCGACCGCCCTTCAAAGGGGAGGCGTCGCTAAATAGGTGTTACAATCGACCAGATTGTGGATCTGCATCAATTCGATGGCAGAACATCTCAGAAGCCTGAGAGAGTTGTCCATTTCAGCAATTCCTCTTTGACGAGCCCACGTCCAAACTGTGTTTGCGAGGAAGGCCTGATCACGTCCGTCAATACTTGCTATGCTGTCACCTGTGACATCTTCGGCTTCACCGCACATTGGTGAGGAATCGATAACCTTACCGCCGGCGGCAAAAAATAATTTCAAGACTTTCTGGGGTTCTTTTCGTTTGCCGCGAGTGAGCCTGATATCAAAGGAACGACAGATGCCAAGGCCGATGACGGGCCAGGACTCTCCCGAAGAGGGAATAGGTTTGGTGAGCATCTATTGGCGGGAGGCGAGTTCAATCTCACCCGGCAGCCTGAGTTCCAGGCAAGGACGACGGTTTTTCTTCAATAGACGGCAGACCCTGTAAGCGGAGCGTTTGCCGATCCCTAGAATCCGCGCCCGGTATAAAACGCGATTGCGGGATTTGTGCAGAGGCATAACCTTGATTTTGCCGTTTTTTAGTACACGGGCATATTTCTTGCTGATGGTATTCGCCAATTTATATGCCGGATTTTTCGAATAAAAGGCGCCGACTTGAATTCCCCAGACATTATTCTGAGAATTGGACTTACCGGTAACTTTACGCTTCGTTCTACTTTTAGCAGCGTTTGCCATGAGAACGGTGCCAGCGATTTTCTTGTATGTCCGGTTGAGCAGATTGACCATATGGCGGTCACGGGATTTAGGCGTGTTGCCGCCAAAGACCACGCCGATAAGCCGATGATTGTTGCGATTCGACGATGTCACCAAATTGTAGCCTGAAGCCCTGATGTAGCCCGTCTTCATACCTTCGGCGCCGGCATAATATTTCAGAATTTTATTATGGGTACGGTAGGTGTGCCCTTGAAAGGTAAACGTTGTTCGTTTGAACAAGTGGTAATAATGCGGAAATCTTTTGTAGATCGACCGGGCCAGCGTCGACATATCGCGGGCCGTTGAAAGCTGCCCACGGTGCGGCAGGCCTGAAGCATTGCGGAATGTCGTCCGCGACATGCCCAGCTTCCGCGCCTTGGCTGTCATAAGGAGCGCAAACCGGCGTTCGTCTCCTGCCAAACCCTCAGCAACGACTGAGGCGACATCATTGGCTGATTTTATAATCAACGCCATGACAGCATCCTTAACGCGGATCGATTGTCCACGCTTGAGTCCGAGTCGTGACGCCGGCCGGTTGGCAGCCCGTCGCGAAACGGATAGGCGGGAGTTAAATGTCATTTTTTTCTGATCGACGGCTTCAAACAGCAGATACAGCGTCATCAGCTTGGTTAAAGAGGCGGGGTAATTTCGCGTGTCCGCATTTACTGCATGTCGGACTTTACCGGTTTGTGCATCGACAACGATAGAGGCGTATTTAGCTTCGGCCCCTGAAACCGCAAGCAATATAAAAACAAGAACTATCGCGCCTATTGTTGCTGAGCGAAAAAAAAATATAGCGGCCTTATTTGACAAACCATCTCCTGACTATCCCCGTTAATACGCTGTCGCCATGTGGCGAATTAAGGCCTGAATTTTGACGAAAAGTGTAGGGTGCCCCCCTACACTGTCCATTGAATAGGCCTGACTTTTCAGTGGAACAATTAATTTGTATAGCAATTCATGATTCATCAGTTAAAATCAAGATGTTAGATGTACAATATACTATCAGTTTTAGGCAATCGCTATGAATAAAGTATTAACGGGAGACCAATGGTGACCTTCGGAAGATTTTCTTGGCGAATCGATGCATTGTTGGTTGCCGTCATGGGATTTCTTTCGGCATGTGCGTACACGGGAGCAGATGAGGGTTTTTACAAACCGGTGACCAGGAAACTCACTTGGTTCAGTTATGTAGCAGGTGATGACATTCGCCAACAGTGCGCCGCATTCGTTCAAGACCAATACCGGTTGGTTTATAACGGCGTCTATGATGAGCAAATTCGCGCCTATCATTTCGTCGGATCAGGTGAATCAGGTCGCTATAACTTGCGCATTCAGGTGACGGAGGAAGCGGATTTGAGTAGCTTGGACACCGAACTGGCGTCACCGGATTTGCTTCAGCCTTGGCGGCCAAGGGAATCTTCCACCAATTTACCGCAACGGGATTTTGAATTATTCGTTCGTGCCTTGAAAAGCAGTAAATTCTTCGATTCGGTACCGCCGGCGGGAAAATTGCCATCAATCGGCTTTTATTGGGTGGTGTCGGGCTGTACGGCAAATAAATTTCATATCAACGCATATCTTTGGCCATCGAAAAGGTACCGGAATATAGTATTCCCAAAATTGCTAAGTACTTGGGATTTCACCGGTATTCCCATTAACCCGCCTCGCGAAACATCCAAATTCTCTATATATGGGACCAACTATGAAGAAGAATTCCGCAATCATTTTACGCTCGAATTTGGCCGCGACGGATTATTGAGACACTAAACGTGATTTTTGTATAATGGCTGAATACTGAGATTTATTTCGAAATTGAGGTGAAAAGCGAAAAATCGAGCCTTTAAAAAATTGATTGATTATTCCAATGTTATAGGATGTAGGTTTGCGTTAACGATATTGCGGTTGATTGATTTCAGACCATATTTGTTAGGTCTTAACAGGTTTAAATTTTTGAATATAAAATGAGCGGAGCCAATCGAATAATAATAGCCATGAAACGCGACGACGATGGGAATGACCGCGGCGGTCGTGACGAAACGGAACATGGAGTTGCCGTTAAAAGTCGGTCAAAGACCAAAAAACCGTCGATGTATAAGGTTTTGATGTTGAATGATGACTATACGCCAATGGAGTTCGTCGTATATGTCCTCGAAAAATTCTTCAACCGAAACCATGAGGATGCCACAAAGATAATGCTGCACGTGCATCAGAAGGGCGTTGGTATCTGCGGGGTTTATACCTACGAAGTCGCTGAAACCAAAGTAAACCAGACTATGGATCTGGCGCAGCAAAACCAGCATCCGCTCCAATGTACCATAGAAAAAGATTCATAGGGGTAACAAGGAACATCGGGGGAAATCGCTAACACCGTTTAACTGTCGCGTAAGGTAAAAGTCTGAAATCATGCTGTCACGTAATTTAGAACAAAGTTTACATCGCGCCCTCGCTTTGGCGACGGATAGAAATCATGAATATGCCACGTTGGAGCATTTGCTGCTCGCTCTGACGGAGGATCAGGACGGTATTTCGGTATTACGCGCCTGTGGTGTCGAAATAGAAAAACTGCGCAGTGATCTCGTTGAATTTATCGATGACGAATTAGGCGACCTGATAACGCCCAAATTAACCGAGCCCAAACCGACTGCCGGATTTCAAAGAGTCGTCCAGCGCGCCGCTATTCATGTCCAATCTTCCGGTCGGGAAGAAGTGACGGGCGCCAATGTTCTGGTGGCAATTTTCTCGGAACGTGAAGCGCATGCAGTCTACTTTTTGCAAATCCATGATATGACCCGTTTGGATGCCGTAAATTATATCTCCCACGGTATCGCAAAAGTTCCCGGCTTTTCCGAAGCTAAGCCGGTTGAAGGAATGGAGGCAGAAGACGTTGAGGGCAAAAACGTCAAGGAAGGTTCCGAAGCGCTTGATGCCTATTGCGTCAATCTCAATAAAAAGGCCGAGGCCGGTAAAATCGACCCGTTGATTGGACGCGACGCGGAGATCGAAAGAACCATCCAAGTTCTTTGCCGCCGGACCAAAAACAATCCCCTTTATGTGGGCGATCCTGGCGTTGGTAAGACAGCATTGGCGGAAGGGCTGGCACGCCGTATCTTCACCGGTGAAGTACCGGAAGTATTGGGGGATAACGTTATCTATTCTCTGGATATGGGTACGCTTCTGGCGGGCACTCGATATCGAGGTGATTTTGAAGAGCGCATCAAGGCGGTATTGGCTGAATTGGAGGAAATGCCCGAATCGATCCTGTTCATTGATGAAATTCATACGGTGATCGGCGCCGGCGCTACCAGTGGCGGATCGATGGACGCTTCCAATCTGCTTAAACCTTCACTGCAAAGCGGCACCCTGCGCTGCATCGGTTCGACAACCTACAAGGAATTCCGTGGCCACTTCGAAAAAGACAGGGCTCTGGCGCGACGCTTTCAAAAAATCGATGTCTACGAGCCGACGCTTGAGGATGCCGTTAAAATTCTTCGTGGTTTGAAACCATATTATGAAGAACATCACAAAGTCCGCTATACGACGGAAGCTGTTCGGCAGGCGGTAGAACTTTCTGCCCGCTATATCCATGACCGGAAGCTTCCAGACAAAGCCATTGATGTTTTGGACGAAGTTGGCGCGTCGCGTATGTTGGTGCCGGAAAACAAGCGCAAAAAAACCATCGGCGTTAAAGATATTGAAACAGTCATATCTAAGATGGCGCGCATTCCGCCCAAGAGCGTTTCTCGTGATGACAAGAAAGTTCTGGCTAATCTTGAACGCGATTTGAAAACCATGGTTTTCGGACAGGATCCTGCAATTGACGCCTTGGCCAGTGCCATCAAGCTCGCCCGGGCAGGGCTGCGCGAACCTGAAAAACCCATTGGTAATTATCTGTTCTCCGGGCCGACCGGCGTCGGTAAAACCGAAGTCGCCCGTCAGCTTTCCATGAGCCTAGGGATTGAGTTGGTACGGTTCGACATGTCCGAGTATATGGAGCGCCATACGGTGTCTCGTTTGATAGGCGCTCCGCCGGGTTATGTCGGTTTTGATCAAGGCGGACTTTTGACTGACGCTATTGATCAGCAGCCGCATGCCGTCTTATTGCTGGACGAAGTAGAAAAGGCTCATCCGGATCTTTTCAATATTCTGCTGCAGATCATGGATCATGGAAAACTGACAGACCATAACGGTAAGTCGGTGGATTTCCGCAACGTTGTTCTTATCATGACCACCAATGCTGGTGCGGCTGAAATGGCAAAACCGGCCATTGGATTTGAGCGGGAAGAGCGTACGGGTGATGATGAAGAAGCCATTGAACGGATGTTTTCACCGGAGTTTCGCAACCGCCTCGACTCCGTAATACCGTTCGCAAATTTAACTCCTGAAATTATGAGCAAGGTTGTCGACAAGTTCATTATGGAATTGGAAGCGCAATTGAGTGACCGTGATGTCACCATCACATTGACTGACCAGTCTCGTGAATGGCTCGCCAAGAAAGGCTACGACCGACACTTCGGCGCCCGCCCACTGGCTCGGGTTATCCAGGAACACATAAAAAAACCGCTGTCCGAAGAACTATTGTTCGGGCATTTGGTCAAGGGCGGCATTGTCAAAGTGACGGTTGAAGGCGGGAAGATTGACTTCGAGTATCCCAAGCTCGCCTTACCAAGCGGTTCGGATAAAAAGAAAAAGGGCGGTGGTAAAAAGCCGGAGCTCGTCAAATAGTGAATAGATAGTCGTCGTTTAGCTACGACGCGATGATGTTCCATTCTTCGACCACGTTGCAGCCGGCCTGCCGGAACATTTTTGCCACCGGACAATATTTTCCCAGATCTTCCTGCACCTGCTTTATCTGCTCTTCACTGGCCGAGGATTTGGCGTTGATGGTCAATCGGACTTCCTGAAACGGCAGATCAATTTCTTCCTTTAATTGGGCGCCGGACATGACGAAATCATATTCCGCATCAATGCTCATGTCGTCAAAGTGAACACCATTTTTTTCCGCGCAGCGGTTGGTAATTACGTTGGTGCAGGCAATCAGCGAGGCGATGAATGTCTCCGTCGGTGTGAAGCCGAGATTGCTGCCGCCCCGGGCAATCGGTTCATCGACCACCATTTCAACATCGCGGGTTGAGAGATCTGTCCGGGCATGGGAGGGGCAGGTGGCACTCATGGTGACGGTGTTCATGGCTTTTTGTTTTCCTTCACTCATTTATTATACCTTTTCATACAAATGGGGACGCCGGTCTTGGGCGTCCTCAATTTGATTAAGAGTAGACCTATTCGCCGGGTTGCTGGGCCTGCTGGTCATTTTTCTTTTGTGCGTTTTCATAATCCTGTAATCCGGTAGAGCCTTCGGAGAAAAGCCAGGGTGCTTTGTTAAATTTTCCGTTCTCTCGATAGTAAGTGTCGACTTTCTGGTAGCGGAGGCCATCCAAGTCTGGCTTTCACGAAATCGTAGAGGGCAACAAAGCCGCTAGTCCACATGGTGCGTATGGTTGTGTACAGCCCGCGAACCGCTTTATCAAGAGCACTATCAACGGTCCGGAAATATCGCTGTTCGATATATTTTCCGGCGCCTTTCCGTTCGCCGTGGCCATGCAGCTGGTCCTGATCGTCTTGATCAATTGCCCGGCGCTGAGTACCTGCCTGCTGCAGTTCAAATTGTTGTAATGATGCTCTGATCGAAAGCAAAAAAAGCGCAACTGAAATTTAGCTGCGCTTTTTTGTTTTCTAAAAACGGTCAGGTGGCGATAGGTGCGATCCAACCGCAGAACAGGCCAAAAGTGCCGTGCACCATTAAGCTGGTGATCCAAGCGTTTTTATGAATATGGGTCAGCATGAATCCCTCTTTGAGGAAAACCGGCACATAAAAAATACCTGATACAAACCACAGGATCACGCCATAGGCGGCACCCTTCAATACTGGTGGATCAATGGGAATATATTTGGCAATAACTGAGGAATACAGCAGTGCAAAAAATACGCCGTTGAAATAAATAACGATCATGCCCGGCCAATAAGGCGTATTCGGTCCACCGCCTGTCGCCCCCGGAGGCGCATCTTCTTCGAATGTCCGACTGTAGGTGAGATTCGCCATGGCGCGGCTGAAATCAAGCCGCGGCAAGCCCAGGCTATCGGCCCAGTTGGCCATCGCTAACAAGCCGAAGGTCGCCATTATTCCAGCGAATGCCGACATGAGAAAAAAATCAATTTCCATCATAATAGCCTCCTTTCAAATTCCCGTATTCATTACAAATTCAATAGCGTACCTGGACAAAGAAAGCTATAGCCGTCAGTACAACTGTACCGGCTACCGGATCAATCTGAACATTTAAATTTCAGTTTTTCGATAGGGCGAGTAATCCATCAGGCCATTGATTTCGTAATCGACATCGCGCCGTTCCTGATCGATAAATTGAGACACGGAGCTACGGAAATTCGGATCCTCGATCCAATGGGCGCTATAGACTTCGCGCGGCAAATAGCCCCGTTGAATTTTATGCGGTCCCTGTGCGCCGGCTTCGACCCATTGCAGCTTGTTTTCAATGGCAAATTCGATGGCCTGATAATAGCAGGCTTCGAAATGAAGGAAGTCAAAATGTTCCGAACACCCCCAATTGCGGCCGAAAATCGTGTCGCCGCCCAGCAGGTTGAGAGCGCCGGCCACAGGTTGGCCGTCGTGTTCGGCAATTACCAGAACGGCCAAATCGGCCATGGTGTCACCGAGCGTCGAAAAAAACTCGCGAGTCAGATAGGGGCGGCCCCATTTCCGGTCAATGGTGTTGACGTAGTAACCATAAAAAATATCCCAATGGCTTTCTTTGAGGTCGTCACCGGTCAAACGATGCAGAGAAATCCCTTGTTCCGTAACCCGGCGCCGTTCCTTTTTTATGGTTTTGCGTTTACGGGAATTAAGCGCTTCGAGAAACTGATCGAAGGAATCGTAACCGCGATTTTCCCAATGGAATTGTTTGCTAGTGCGTTTCAGGAAACCGGTTTCGCCAAGACGCTGCCATTGATCCTCGGTCGGAAAGGTAACATGCAAAGAGGAGACATTGTGCTGCCGCGCCAGCTGAATCATCCCGGCGGTAAGAACATCGAAGTATTTATCATCGACATCTGGCCTGAGCAGCAGGCGGGGCCCCATGGCTGGCGTGAACGGAACCGCCGACTGGAGTTTGGGATAATAATTGCCACCGGCTCGTTCATAGGCTTCGGCCCAGCCCCAGTCAAAAATATATTCGCCGTAGGAATGGTTTTTCAAATAGGTGGGTATGCAGGCCGCCACCCGCCCGCTCTCATCGGCGGCGAATAAATGCTGCGGTAGCCAGCCGGTTTCAGGCGACACCGAACCGCTGCTTTCCAAAGCATTGAGAAAGGCATGGCTGACAAAGGGGTTGTTGGTACCGGCACAGGCGTCCCAAACCGCCGCGGGAATATCGGCAATCCGAGTTACGACTTGAACTGAAATTTCTTCTCGGCCATCGGGCATAGGTCAATTGATAGGTCGATAAGTCAATGAGGGCAAGAGAGTAGGCTATTTATTGGGATAAATTTAAAGAGAGCAATAGAGAGGCTACACGTCAATTAACCCCTGATTTCGATCATCTCGCCGTCTGGTCCCTTGAACACCACCCGCCGCCAGCCTTTCTCCCGCTCTTCCCGGGCATCGGTGGGGTGGGGGGCTTGGGCGACTTCGACGCCGGCATCGGAAAGCTCTTTTACGGCGCCGTCGAAATCATCCGTTTCCAGACAGAAATGGAAACCGTCAACGGGTGTACCTTTGCCGACTAATTCGAGCACCGTGTCATCAAGGCGAAGATATGAGATAATTATCCCCATTGGCGTACCGTGTTCGTAATAGGTCTCAAAACCGAAATGGGTCTCGTAGAACGACTTGGAATTTTCCAGGTCGCTGGCGTTGACGGCCACGTGATCAATGCGTTTGAATTCAACCATTGTTGCTACTCTTCTTTAAGCGATTTCAAATATGCCGTCGACTTCAACCGAAGAACCGAGTGGCAATACGGAACAACCGACTGCAGCACGGCCATGTTTACCTTTGTCTTCGAAGACTTCGTACATGAGGTCTGAGGCGCCATTAATGACCAGAGCCTGATCGGTGAAATCGGCTGTTGAGTTGACGAAGCCCCCCAGTTTGATGACCTGGGTAACCTTATCGAGATTACCGCCGCAAGCCGCCTTCAGCTGAGCAACAAGATTGAGTGCACAAAGCCGGGCCGCCTGCTGACCGTCTTCCACCGAAACGTTCTCACCCAACCTGCCGGGATACTGCAATTCCCCATTCACAAAGGTGATTTGACCCGAGACGAACACCAGGTTTCCGGTGATCGTATAAGGCACGTAGTTCGCCACCGGCGCCGCTGCTTCCGGCAGTTCTATCCCCAATTCCTTCAATCGTGCGTCTATATACCCGGTCATGCTTACGGCCTCCTATTAGTTAATTATCGACCGCAGATAATAAACACTTTTCGATGAGATTTAAAACAATGTGCCGGTAAAAAAGAAAAAATTGGGGTGCCTAGGTTTTATAGACTAGCTGGAAGGAAAACCGATCGGCACCCCAAGTTCACCAGGGAGGAAACTGTTGTTGTCCGTAGTAAAAAAATGGGGTGTATCAGGTATGGTAGTTGACTGGCAGGCCCGCACCGTCAGCACCCCAAGTTCACCAGGGAGGAACTCGCGTCTTTCCAATTGATTTTTCCTGGCTAAAAAGGTGGGGTCCAAACCGCTGGAGGAGTATGTAGTAGCTCCGCACCGTTCCGAACGCCCAAGTTCACCAGGGAGGAAAG
>PVBE012963956.1_pt1 | contig 30384 bp, 24 predicted proteins | sample 1631181 | NCBI WGS metagenome assembly PVBE01 (sample SAMN08397723, study PRJNA350692) | Marine metagenome, whole genome shotgun sequencing project. | isolation source: water | place: Pacific Ocean | collected 2012-04
CGTCTCCGCCGGACCGGCGGTGCCGGACTGGGATTTCACCGCCGTGCTGCCCGAGTACGCCAAGCGCTGCGCCCAATATATCCGCAGCCGCAAGGGAAATGAGCAGCCGTTCTTCCTCTACTTCCCCATGCCCTCGCCGCACACACCGATCGCGCCCGGCAAAAGCTTCAAGGGCAAAACCGGCATCAGCGATTACGCCGATTTTCTCGTGGAAACCGACTGGGCTGTCGGGAAACTTTTGAAGGCGCTGGACGACACCGGCCAAGCCAACAACACAGTGGTTATTTTCACCTGTGACAACGGCACCTCTCCCAAGGCGGACTTCCCTCAGCTCGACACGGCGGGCGTGCACCTCAACGTCAACTGGCGCGGCTGGAAAGCCGACGCCTACGAGGGCGGCCATCGCGTGCCGTTCATCGTGCGCTGGCCGGGGCAGGTGAAACCCGGCACGCGCAGTCATGAGATCATCGTGCTCACCGACATCATGGCCACCTGCGCCGACATCCTCGGCATCGACCTTCCCACCGACACTGCGGAGGACAGCGTAAGCCTGCTACCCGTTTTGCGAGGCGAAAAGGTGGAGAAGCCGCTGCATGACGTTGTAATTCATCATTCCGTTAGCGGCCACTTCGCCATTCGAAAGGACCAATGGAAACTGCTGCTGTGCCGGGGCTCCGGCGGCTGGAGTCCGCCGCGGGAGGCCGAGGCCGCGAAGAAAAAACTGCCGATGCTGCAGCTTTACGACTTGGCCAGCGACCCACGGGAAACGAAAAACCTGCAAGCCAAGTACCCCGGCAAAGTGGTGGAACTGGCCAACGGCTTGGCCAAGGCCATTCGCGAGGGGCGCACCATTCCCGGCCCGCGCCAAGCAAACCAAGGCTGGCCCAACACCATCCCCAAGCCGATCCGCGAAAAATTCCCGCAACTCGCCGAACCAAAAATCAAATCGTAAACAACGGCCTCGATCGACTCAGCGCACCAAAAGTCAGTCCAGCAGGTAGGCCACAAGATCGAGAATTTGTTGCTCTGTCAGTATGTTCACCATGCCGGGAGGCATGTTTGAGATGTCCAGTTTTTTGCGACTTTCGATAAGCGCTTTGGCCAAGGTGACCGGCGCCGCCGTCGCTGACAAACTTCGCAACCGCACCACGGCATCCGTCTCCTCCTGCACTTGGCCAAGGTGTACAACGCCATCGCTCATAGAGAACTGTTGCATCATATAAGCCTCGTCTATAGTTCGCGACGGCTCGAGGATTGACTCGAGTACTACCCTGGGTTTCATCCGCTTGGCCAGGCCGGTCAGGTCAGGTCCAACGCTGCCGCCGCGCCCCTTGACCCGGTGGCACTGCGCGCAGCCCGCCTTCTCGAACGCACGTCTGCCTCCTGCCATCGAGCGCCCGTCATCCAGCACTCCCAACATTGGCTCTAGATCGGCCATCTTCCAGTTTTTCACGAAGATGGCACTTGGTTCTAGGCCGCGGATCCAGTCACGGAAAAGATCGACTGCCGAGTGATCCACCGCGCTCGATACCAGCGGCGGCATCTGCCCCCTGCCCCTTTTGCTCAACCGCTGCAGCAGCACCGATTGATCCGGTTCGCCTGGTGACACCAGCATGGCATTGGCGATACCGAAGGTGTCATGCTGCGGTCGCGCCTCGACAAGGTTCATTTCAGTCCGTGCCGTGTTCTGCCGCAGCACCATTTTTGAGTTGCCTCCACCTGCCTCAACGTGGCAGGGAGCGCAGTTGATGTGAAGATAGGATCGCACCCGCCGTTCCGCCCCTGCCCCTGAGTCGTACGGATCAACCAGTGTACCGCGAAACGAGGAGGGAACTTTAGGTGGATTGCGGAAAAACCCGGCGTTGCTCAGCACCCGAAGTTGGTTGTCGGTGACCGGACCGTAGGCATGTTCCCTGTTCAGGTTCATACCGGAGATGCCAAGGATAAAACCGGCTGCACGGCCATGGCAGACCATGCAGTCCGCCCGGCTTGGAAACACCCAGTCCTGCCGACGATAGCCGCCCGGTGCTTTTTTGTCGGCTACCCGCAGCGTCGCCTTGGCCCCGTTGCGCGGAACAAGTTCCGCATCGGTCTGGGCTTCATTCCAGCGGTAAGTGTAACCGTTCCATTCCTTCTCTTGAAGCAGGAAGACTCGGGTCTCTACCCGGAACGGCTTGGGCAAGCCGTTGTGATGCTCGCGCTGAACCGTCAGCGTCTGCACGAGAGCTGTGCCCTCGGGAAAACTCCATCCACCCGTTCGGTTGTACCCGACCTGCCCAGTGCCGCCGGGGACAGCCATAGCACGCTTGGCTTCGGCACCGTCATACCAAGCGGAGGCGATCACAGAGTACTCGACCACTCCCGGGCTTGTCTTGTGCGCGGCCGTGTCGGCGAACAGGCCGGTCTCGCTCAGGCGGGTCGCAAACGACTGCACCTGACGCACTCGAGGACGGGGCAGCAACCGGTAGAACCCACTGGCATGATCGATAACCAGCAGTTCCCCCGAGCGCGACTCGGCAAAACCGGCAACGCCCAGGACCGTGTCGGCGATTTCGCGATGCGCAACAACATCCGTGCCATCGTGTTTGAGTGCCCAAATCTTACCCGTGCTATGATCGCCATAAATGTAATGCTCCCGCAGATCCGGCCACTTGACGCCGTGATACACCACACCCCCGGTGAGCGATCGAGATTCCGAATGTGGATGTTCTGCTGTTGGCAGCGTGAGCGGTTGTGGGCCAAGCTTGCGATTGAGATAGAACGGATGGCTCCCCTCGTAAACACTCCAACCGTAATTCTCCCCGGCTCGAATCAGATGTACTGTTTCCCACAAGTCCTGCCCGTTGTTACCGGCCCAGATTTGGCCAGTCTTCGCGTCCACCGCCAATCGCCATGGATTGCGCAGGCCATAGGCGTACAGTTCCGGGCGCGCATTGGGGACCTTGACGAAGGGATTGTCCGGCGGAATGGCATATGGCTTTTCCGGCGTTGACGTGCGTACGTCAATTCGCAACACACTGCCAAGCAGATCGTCCAGCGTCTGACCGGACACCCAGTCATCCGAATCGCTACTGCCGTCGCCGGTGGTGACGTAAAGCATCCCGTCGTGTCCGAACACCACCCCACCGCCGTTATGTCCCTCCGAGTGCCACTCGATAATGACATGCTCACTCGCTGGATCAACCACCGCTCCCCGTTCATTATTCAAAAGAAACCTGGAAATGCGGTTTCGCTTTTCACCGCTCAAGTGTTTCATGTTGCTGAAAAGGTAAATGTACCCGTTCGATCGGTAATCCGGATCGAAACAAAATGAGTAGGAATTCCGACCGGGCAGCTCCAACAACTTAAGGCGTTTGTCCGTCAATGGATCATCTCGAAAGGCGAAAAGACCGGAGTGGTACAACAACACGAACAACCGATCCGCGTTTGGCTCGGAAGCGATGAAGATCGGCTCTTTCCAAGTTATGTTCGTGTACACCTGTTCAACCGTGTACGGCAGTGACGGCTCGGGAGATCCAACGAGACGGGTATTCTCCCAGCGCTCAAGATTGACCAACCCGAACGGTTCTGTTTCCTCCTCATCAAATGCTTGACCAAGCGGCAGCCAGGCAGCAAACGACACCACACAGGAAATCTCCAAGGCACGCAGGAATGTCAACCGGAACATGGGCGAAGGAAGCTAACGGCACCTGCGCCGCTGGGCAAGGTCAAGCGCCGCGTCGTGCCTTTAAAATACCATCCAGCAGAGAAGTGTCGTCAGCACCAGCAGAATCACCGACGAGATGATGCGGTCTTTCGTGGGAAAGTTGAGGTTAAGCTCCGTCGTCCACGGCTTGGGCCGGTTGCGTCTGGACATCCGATTGACTTGGCCAATGTCGGTAGCCAGCGGCAGTTCACGGAAATTAGGATCATTGTACAGTTCCGCCTCCGGTTCGTCCGGCGGAGCGAATGTCAGCGGCTCGTCCTCCTTGTGCACCAGTTCGCCAACATCCATCGTCAGTGTTTCGCCCGGCGCGGTGGCAACCTCAAGGCTGGCAGTTTTGGGCAAAGCGGATTTGCCAGTCGTCACCGCATTGTCCTTTTCCAAACTTGAATGACCAGCCGAGAAACCGATCGACTCCGGCTCGGTCGGATCGGTGATACGCTCCTCCGGCAGACGACGCGACAGTTCAATTCCTCCAAAGCTTTCCCCTTGAACAGCGATCAACTGCTTGAGCTTGGCCAGTTCGAGCACGGCAAGAAACGTTGTGATGACCTCGAGTCGGCTGCCGGCCGACTCAAACAATTCAGCAAAGGGAATTGTCTCACGCTCCTCAAGGATGCTCCGGATAAGAGCAATTTTTTCCGTAACCGACCATCTGTCAGCGACAATTTCCCCTGTGGTGCCGACGCGTTTCTTCTCGGCATCAGCAAACCGCTTGAGAACCTCATTCACGGCACCAATGAGATCGAAAACAGAGGCTTCTTTTGGTGCCTGGGGTGGCAATGGCGGGACTTTTGGCTTGGCCCCCTGACGCTCGAAACTTTGCTCCCGCTCCCAGGCCATTCGCCGGAGATCGTCGGCTGCATCCTTGAATTTTCGGTACTCGACAAGCTGGCGGATTAGGTCCCAGCGAGGATCCTCCTCTTCGTCCTCTTCAGAAATCACCTGTTGGTCCACTGGAAGCAGCTCCTTGCTCTTGATGTACATGAGGGTGGAAGCCATCACGATGAACTCGCCTGCGAGGTGGAGGTCGAACTGCTTCATCAGCTCGATATAATTGCAGAACTGGTCGGCCAGCTTGACCATGTTCACCTCGTAAATATCAACCTCCTCCTTACGTACCAGATGCAGCAGCAGGTCCAGTGGGCCCTCGAACACTTCAAACTGGTACCGTAACTCGTTCATTGCCCAGCCGGAAGGGATCTGAGAACGGGAACGATTTGATTGACGACCCTCAATTTCCAGTCTGCAAACGACTCACCGGTAGTCAGCACGCCGTACGTATCGAACTTGTAGCTGTTGCCCCTGCCGTAATAGCTGTCCGGCGCGACGTTGAACGTCCACACGGAACCGTCCTTCAGCGGGCGATCGGCGTTGTACTCTAATTTGCATTGACTGCGAAGCACACCCGCCTCGACATTGGCCTTGGCCAAGCTGTCGTGTTCATGCCAGTGCCGAAAGAGCCCGTTGCCGGCTACCAACCGCCGCATCATTGGATTGACTGCGGAGGAATGCTGGTGCGCACGGAACACACCGCGCACCTTGGTCGTCGCACCGGCGGAGGCGTCGAGCACGATTCGGGTACCAGTCTTGCCGTACACGAAACCGCGCCCGTCCATATACCCTAGCCCCGGCTCGCTACTGAACACGGTGAAGTCGTTCCACATGAATCCGTTGATCAGCGGCGACATCGGCGCGAGCGGCGTATAGTCGCGGATGGAGGTCTTGAGGAAATTACGCCGCACGGCATCGGCGGTTTCGAGCAATGCTGGATACTTTAGCAAAAAAGTGCCGCCGCGCACTTGACCAAGCAGCTGGAACGCAACCGCCGGCTTGGCATCAAGCAGCGCACCCGGCAGGTAGCCCGGCTCCATGCCACCGTGATTGCACTGGATATAATCCGAGCCGCTGCCGACGTAAACCACGACCGGAAAAAAATCGTACAACCGCCCGATCAGCGCTGGGTTGAACTGGTTATCATATTTTTTTTGACACTCGGCGATGAATCCGTACCGGGGAATCATTTGCACATCCTCGTGATTGCCGCGTGCCATGAACACCTGTTCCGGGTTCGCGAGCTTGAGTCGCAGCAGTGTGTAGAGCACCTCAATGCCGTAGTTACCGCGGTCGGTGTAGTCACCGAGGAAAACCATGTAGCGGTTCGGCCTTGTCAAGCGGAAGCCGTCCAGTGTGCCGGCTTGGTTGAGCGACTCTAGCAAGGCAATAAAGGAGTGGATGTCACCGTGAAAATCGCCATGAAATACCACCTCGCTTCCAGGTGGCACCTGCAGCTTCTGAGCGAAGGGCTGAAACGGAATCGGGGGCTTCAGGAAATAAGCGCGATCGGTATTGAAAAACTCGTCCTGCTTGGGCCGAACGCCGACCCAGTTTGCCGCTGATTTCATCGAACCGGCTTTGGCCACCTCGAACGTGGCCAGCAGGGCCTTGGCCATCTCTGTGAACGCAGGTAACGCTGTCTCGATCTGGGGTGTCGGCGCTTGCCCTAGCAGCGCACGGTTGCTCTGCAGCTGGATGCAGGCGTTCCTCCAGTCGGCATAAGCAGGGTACTTGACTGAACGGTAGTCGCCCGGCCCAGCGAGGCAGACTGGTGCCAAACCGAGCGTCAGCACTGACAACAGCACTTGGCTAATTACACTCCGGGGGTGGCATCTCCTTGGCAACATCATCCAACCGGTCACAGGGAGACTGCGCCCTTAAGGCCAACCGCACAAGGCTAAAAGGAGCATTGCGTTGCCCTGCCCTGCTGCCTACTTTCCTCCCTCAATACAGCTGAATTTATGAGTAAATTAACCCTGCAAAATTCACTTCTGACCGCAGCACTTGTGGTTTCAACCTACGGCATAACAACTCAAGCCGGAGACTGGCCGCAGTGGCGCGGTCCCTCCTCGGACGGACACACAGCCAAAGGCGATCCGCTCCCAGCCAAGCTGAACGATTCCCCGAGGGTAATCTGGCGGATTGACGTTGGGCCCGGTCATGCCGCGCCGGTGACACAGGGCAATCGGATTGCAATTGCCGTGCAACAAGACGACTCCGAGTCACTCCGACTCCTCGACAAGCGCACCGGTAAGCTGCTTTGGGAGACGGCCTGCGGGCAAACCTACGAAGACCGCTTCGGGGCCGGACCGCGCTGCGCACCGCTCTTCGATGACGACCGAATTTATGCACAAACCTGCCGAGGCAAGCTGAGTTGCTTGAACGTCAAGAACGGCTCCAAACTATGGGGCGTGGATTACCAGAAAAAATTCAAGGTCAAGTGGATCAAAAACAAAAACCAAAACGAGGCTGCCGCCGCTCGCCGAGGCTACAGCGGCACGCCGTTGATCGATGGTGATCACTTAATCTGCCAGGTTGGCGGTGCTCCCGGGACCGGCATCGTCTGTTTCAACAAGTTCACTGGCGAGGTCGTGTGGAAATCACAGGATGACCTGGCCAGCTTTGCGAGCCCGTTGATCACAACGTTTGCCGGTCGACGCCAATTCGTCACACTCGCCACCGAGGCACTCTTCAGCGTGGACACCCAAACTGGCGAACGACTCTGGAGCCTGCCGTTCCCCACTCTTTATTTTCGAAATGTCGTCACTCCGATCGCGGCCGGTGGCAGCGTGATCGTCACCTCCCATTCCGAAGGCATGCACTGCATGACTGACACCGGCGAGAACGGCAAAGCCAAGCTCAAATGGAACGCCCCCAAGCTAAAGATCAACCTCGCCACACCGGTCATCGTGAAAGGTAACCTGTACGGCTTCGCCGAAAAGAATCGATTCATCTGCGTCGACGCTGCCACCGGCAAGCTGAACTGGCAGGAACACGACTTCGGCAACTTTTATGCCTCAACGCTGACGGACAGCAAGCGACTGCTTGTTCTGGGACAAATGGGCGAATTGATCCTGCTCAACCTTAACCCCAATGAATATGAGGAAATTGACCGTGTACAGGTATGTGGCAAAACTTGGAGCTTCCCTGCCTACTCCAACGGCCAGTTTTTCGTACGCGACCAGAAAACCCTACAGTGCATTCAACTTACCGGCAAATAACGCACTTACCCAAACGCTTGTCTTTTGTTAGATCGTTTCCGGCGTTGGGTGAACCCAGGGTGCGCTGTAGGTGCGATTGAGCAGTCGATTGGCCTCAGGATCGCCGATGACGGTGTGTGTCTCTGGATCCCATCGCAGCGAGCGGCCGCCTAGACGCTGCGAGATGTTGGCCAAAATGCAGCTTACGCTCGAGATGTGGCCCTGTTCAATATCGGCGACCGGGCGACTGCGCTTGGCAATGGCGTTGAGGAAATCTATCATGTGGACCCGCACCGCCGGTGCGACGTGCCTCTCAAGATCCTTCTCTGTTTTGTCCTCAGGATACTCTTCCAACTCCATCTTGACATCGCGATGGATCGACTTGGCCCCACTGCCACGCGGGATGAAGTCGTATCGGTTGACACTCAGTTTGAGCGTACCCTTGTCGCCGTAGAGAAAGGCCGCCCACGGGTAGTTGGGATCGGACGCGTGGCCCCAGGCACGGTGCTGCCAGACAACTTGCATGTCATCGAAGTCAAAGCAGGCGGTCTGAGTGTCGGTGGTGTTGGCTTTGGCCTGTTTGTCAACGAGGATCCCGCCCTGCGACACAATGCTACTGGGCCAGCCGAGATCAAGCATCCAGCGGACGGTGTCGAGCATGTGAACGCACATGTCACCGACGATACCGTTACTGTACTCCATGAATGCCCGCCAGCCGCGCGGGTGGCATAGCTCGTTGTACGGTCGGCTCGGCGCTGGGCCACTCCACATGGCGTAATCGAGACTGACCGGCGGCGGAGTGTCGGCTGGGTTACTGCGATTGCGCATGTGATAGTAGCAGCAAACTTCCGCATGAGCGACGTTGCCGAGCAAGCCCTTTGCGACGATCTGCTCACGCGCTTCCATGAGATGCGGCGTGCTGCGGCGCTGCGTACCAACCTGCACGACGCGATCATATTTGCGCGCCGCGGCAAGCATCGCCCGGCTCTCAACAACGTCGATGCTCGTCGGCTTTTGCACGTACACGTCGCAGCCAGACTTGACGGCCTCGATCATCGGCAGCGCATGCCAATGGTCCGGCGTAGCGATGAGCACGATGTCCAGTTTATTTTCCTTGAGCAGCTTTCGGAAATCGCCGTAGGTTTTGGGTCTTTTGCCTGACTTCTGACGCTTGGCCACAATAGCAGCTGCCTCGGAGAGCATTTTGCTGTCCACGTCACATAATGCCACCACCTCGATGGGTGCTACCTGAATGAGTCGAAGCAAATCCACCTTACCGTACCAACCGGTGCCTATCAGCGCCACACGCTTAGTCGGACCTTTGGCGATGCTGGCCGCAGTTGCTGCGATGGAGGAGCAGGCCAAACTAGCCGCGCTGGTTTCCAAAAAAGTTCGACGGTTCACGTGACGTGATATAGCGGCTTGGTAGCGGGAATTCAAGCTTGTCCATCCGTCGGATTGTCTTTGAGCAAGTAGGAGGGTAGAATTCAGTTCATGCGCCTGTACAAGTTGTTGTTTGTCTGCATGGGAAACATCTGTCGCTCTCCTGCAGGTGAGGCGGTAATGCGCCATTTCATCGAGGCCGAAGGCCTGACCGATCGAATCGAGTGTGACTCAGCCGGTACGATTGCGTTTCACACCGGCAACGCACCGGACCATCGCATGCACGCGGCGGCGGCCAACCGTAACATCAAGACCGGCGGCCAGGCTCGGCAGATTTGTAATGACGATTACCATTCGTTCGACCTGATTTTGACAATGGACGACGAAAACCTGGTGAACGTCCGCAATATGGCGCCAGCCGAGAATTACTCGGCGGAGGTTCGGCCGTTCTGCGACTTTGTCACGAGTTGTGTTGCGACCGAGGTGCCGGATCCCTACTACGGTGGTCAGAAAGGATTCGAGACGGTGCTCGACCTACTCGAAAATGGGTGTGCCAACTTACTCATACACGTCCGAAACGAAGTCGACGATTAAAATACGATGTGGGACGCCGTCGTCGAACAAATATCCGCTGCCATCGGCGAGACCTTCCACTTCACCAACGCGCACCCGATCGATGACGGATGCATCAATGATGCGTATCGGCTAGACGGCAATGGCGGCCCGTTCTTCGCCAAGGTCAACCGAGCTGATGCGTTGTCGATGTTCGAAGCCGAAGCTGACGGACTGCGTGACATCGCTGCCACTGAAACAATCCGCGTTCCCCGGCCCATCTGCCACGGCATCAGCTCAAATCAAGCGCACCTCGTGCTTGAGTATATCGAATTGAGTGTGAGCGGTTCGGAAGCAGAACTTGGCTACCTACTGGCCAAACTGCACGCCATGCCACAGAGGAACTTCGGCTGGCGACGCGACAACACAATTGGCAACACGCTGCAGCCAAACCCGCCGAGCGATGACTGGGTGGCCTTTCTGCGCAAGCATCGACTTGGCATTCAGTTCAGCCTTGCCAAGAGCAAAGGACTGCGACTCCACGGCGCTAGCGAGTTACTTGAACAACTGGAGGTTTTTTTTGCCGACTACGAACCAAGACCGTCGCTACTGCATGGTGATTTGTGGAACGGTAACGTGGCCTACGCACCGAGCGGCAAGCCGGTGATTTTTGATCCGGCAACTTACTGTGGGGACCGAGAAGCAGAGTTCGGACTCACGGAAATGTTCGGAGGATTCGGAAGTGCCTTTTGGACGGCGTACGAGGCGGAGTCGCCGCTCGACGCAGGATACCCAACGCGCAAGCTACTGTATCGCCTGTACCACACACTCAACCATTTTAACATTTTCGGCGGCGGCTACGGCTCTATGGCGGAAGATATCGTGGGCCGGTTACTGCGGGCAGTGTAACAAAAGCCCGCGACCATTACGATCAGGGCTTTGGGGAAATCGGTTTGATTACTCAGCTGCCGCCTGTTGAGCAGCAGATGCTGGCTCCTCGTCGACTGCGGTGGTTGGGGTAGTTGGGCCCGCGACAGTGTACCTCTCGATGGATTCGATCCGGTAACGCTTAGCTTCGTGATCCACCTCAAACCCAGCCTCTTCGCCCGGTTTTTTGCCGAGGAATGCCTGCCCGAGTGGTGTGAGGTAACTGAGAATCTGGTTATCTGGATCACCATCCCAAGCTCCGAGGACAATGAAGCTCTCTCGCTTGTTGGAGTTGAGGTTGGTCACGCTGACCTTGTTGCCAACCGTAACCGCATCGATCGTAGCGTCGGAGAAGTCGGTGCCCCTTGCTCGCGTCAACTCGAGTTCCAGCTCGCCCTTCCGCGACATCAGCAATTTCTGCATTTCCTTGGCAGCCTTGAACTCGTGGTTCTCTCGAAGATCACCGTAGCTTCGGGCTATGGCGATCTCCCTTGAGTTGGCCGGTATCTTTTCCTTGACCAATTCCTCGTACTCAAGCTTGCGCCGTTCGAGGCTGGACCATGAAACAATGAGGGCGTTGTCCTCCTTGGCTTGTTCGCCTGATATCATCGGCTGAATGGACGGAAACGCCTTTACGATGCGGCCCAGTAGTGAGCGCTTGTCCATGTCATCAAAGCAACTGGTCGCCTGCAGGGCTCGCACCAAGTCCTCAACCAACTCGATATCGGCAGAGCCAATCAAGTCGGTTATCAATTCTTGGTCATCGAGAATGAAGTCGCTAAGCTTGCTGGTTTTTCGATCATTGAAGCGGTCATTCTCGATGGCAGACATCATGGCACGAAATACCTCCGGGCCGAGGATGTCGGCAAAACTGTCTGAACGGTTCTTGCCCAACCAAAGCATGAGATCGGTGCTGGCTTCACGCCTACTGATTAGCATCGTTAATTGTGACTTGAAACCAACAAAATATCCTGAGTCGATGAGAATCTGCCCAAGCTCGCCCACCAACCGCAGACCAGATTTGTTTACCAACTGCAGGTAGGTATCCATCCACGTCTCCGGATGGGCCTGACGAAAAGCAACAAGGGCGAGCTTTTGCTTGGCAGCAGAAAGCCCCTCTATCACTCCGGCCAAGTTGTCCGTCTTTTCAAAGATGGCATCGGCCGTTGGCTCGTCTTCCTGCGATTGCAGATCAACCTGTAAGCGGATCGCATCGCGCATTAAAATGGCCTCAAGCGCAAGCGACGGCTTGAGCGTCAAGTGATTCCTGATCGCCGTGTTCAAAATACTCACGATCTCGCCCATCACCCCTTCTCTGTCCTCAATGTCGTCGATGCCCTTGAAAAGCTCCGTGGCTGCAGCCAACTGCGATTTCAGCCCCTTGGCTTCACGAATGTTGCTCATCAATTTGTCCACCGGGGAGAGTTCCTCTGCGTGATAGACGATCGGCTCAGTTTTTTTGACTGGCAACTGAAAGTGCCCGTCACTCTTCATTTCCTTCTTGGCGGTTGCCCACCATTTTTTCCAATCGTCCTCAATGACATCAGGAACCAGCGTCTCCTGAATCTGCGCCACGGTTGCCCCGCCGCCATAGCTCTCAAGAACCACTTTTATCAACTCGAGATGGTTTAGCGCCGCCGTGCGTTGCAGGCCGGCCATATCTGTGGCCTTGCGGGCCAAAATGTGATTCGCGCTTAGCGGACTAAGCACATTCGCGGCAAACCCAAGATCCATCGAGTGTCCCGGTTTCGACTGGAAATCTATTATGACTTTAGCCATTAATGTATCGACAGTTGTGATTTTCCCAAATCCCCACGTACGGTGCGTGCAAAAACCTGCGGTCACCAACTCCGTCAACGCATTCGTCACTTTGGGGTCCAGTTTCCCTTCCAAAACCAGTCGTTTAAACTCGCTCTGAAGTTGATCGGATTGTTCTGTTGTGGTTGTTGCTTCCTCGGTCATCGTGTCGTTTATCAAGTTAAACTCGGCCTGCGCCGCCAAAGACGGCATCGTAGCCCCGTGCCGGGTAAGAAGCCAAGACAAATTGCTCTTCAATCACTGTTGCGTTCACAACAAAACCAACGCCCGGTCGAGCTGATCCTCGCCCGCGAACTCCGTTTCGCAGCATTCTCCGGTGCCGACAACGGCCTCTGCCGCGAGCTCGTCTCCGGTTGCGTGCGATGGCGGCGACTGCTTGACTGGCTCGTCGAACATGCCACCGAAGGTCGTGAACAAAAGCCAGCCGTACGGGAAATACTACGACTCGGGCTGTACCAGATTTTCTTCCTCAGCCGCATACCAGAGCACGCCATCGTCGACGAGAGCGTCCGCTTGGCCAAGACCGAGAAATGCCGGGGTCAAGCCGGATTCATCAATGCAATGATGCGCCGATTCATCCGCGAAAGAAAAAAAACCATTGGTGAGATAGCTGATTTGAAGAAAAACCACCCCGCGCTAGGCCAATCCCACCCCGACTGGCTGTATGAGCGCTGGGAACAACGGTGGGGCCGCGAAAAAACCGTTCGTCTCATGGAGTGGAACAACCAACCTGCCCCAACCTACGCCCGCATCAACCAACTACTCACCACCTCGGAACGCTTAGCCAAGCGTTGGGAAGAAGAAGGCGTAGTGGCCACCATCATTGACTGTGACTGGGCCAAGCCCGGCAGCATGTTCCGCCTGCTCAAACACCCCCCACTCGACTCACTCGACAGCTTCCGCGACGGATTCTTCTACGTGCAGGATCCCAGCACGCTGCTCTCTGTCTCCCTGCTTGACCCACAGCCGGGCCAAGTCGTGCTTGACCTCTGCGCCGCGCCCGGCGGCAAGACTTGCCACATTGCCGAGCGGATGAATAACGAGGGTAAACTCAGCGCACTCGACACCAGCAAACCCCGGCTCGAATTGCTGCGCCAAAACTGCAACCGTATGCGCATCACCTGTGCCACGCCCAGCCAAGGGGATGCCGAATCGACAGGCAAGTACGATAAGGTGCTCGTCGACGTCCCCTGCTCCAATACCGGCGTCATGCGCCGACGGCTCGATCTGCGCTGGAGGCTTAGTCCAGGGCAACCAAACCTGCTTGCCACCGAACAACTTAAGCTGCTCGAACTAGCGGCAACCAACACCAAACCGAACGGTCAACTCGTTTACAGCACTTGCAGTATTGAGCCGGAAGAGAACGAGCAACTTATTGCCCGCTTCCTCAAAGCGGATCCGGCATGGCACCTCATCGCCGAACGATCATTGCACCCTGTCCGAGATCACACTGACGGAGCCTACGCCGCCCACCTCACGAGAAAGCAAAGCAAATAGCTGCTCGGTCTAGCGAAAAAATCATACCAGACTCCCCCCGGGATAAACGATGGAGATGGGACCGCGCGCAAATCCGCAGACAGTTGGCCATGTCCGGTTTTTTATAGCACCCGACCCATAATGATTTATTGGATCGGTTTCAGTTCGCGGATCCAAATATTCCGATAACGAACCGGATTGCCGTGGTCCTGCAACTGTATGGATCCGGGTCCATGTTCCTTGTATGGGATATTCTTTTTGTGGCCCAACACTCCTGGAATCTCGACTGCATGCTGGGTGAGCACGCCATTGTGAAATACGGTGAATTTCGCTTTTTTAACAACTTCGCCCTCCTCGAACTCCGGCATTTCGAAAATAATGTCGTACGCCTGCCACACGCCCGGTGGTCGGGAGGCATTCACTCGTGGTGGACGAAAACCGTAGAGTGCACTGGCTTGGCCGTCCGGATAGGTCAGGTTGTCGTAGTTGTCCTGCACTTGCACCTCGTAAAGCCCGGCGAGGAATACACCAGAGTTGCCACGCCCTTGGCTGCTGCCCTTCACGACCGAGGGCGACGCCCATTCGATGTGAAGTTGCACACTGCCGAATTTTTGTTTCGTCTGAATCGTGCCGGATTTTTTCCCGCACTCGAAGAAGCCGTCGCGTAGCGTCCACTTCGATGCGTTGCCCTTGCCGTCTTCCCACGCGTCGAGGTTCGTCCCGTCGAACAGCACGATCGCGTCGGATGGGGGTGTTCCCGGGTTGTCGCGCGGCGTCGTTGTGCCGGGATTTATCTGACGTGGTTGCGGCCGGAACGGATCATGCACCACCCACTGGGTACCCGTAATCTTGTGCGTGTTGGTGTAGCCGAAGCGCACTCCTTTGAGGGACTCGAGTTCGATGATACGATAACCACTCATGTCACTGGCTCGATCCGGGGTGGATATCCCGCCGGTGTAAGACACCACACCGATGATGTCAGACTTGCCGAGGTGATTCCACTCACCGGAGGCCCGATACTCATAAATCAGGAATGCGCCGTCGAAACCCAGTCGCAAGCTTATTGTGCCATCGGCATCGGCTTGACCAATAGGTGCGCGTTCCCCATCGCGGGAGCGGACGGCGTAAACTACGCCCTCCGACCGAAACACCGAGACATAACTGCCCGATCCAGCACTCAGGAAAATGCCTCCACTGCCCTCAATCGTGACCTCCTGCACCACGGCTTGCGCGAGATCGCCCAAGTCGCGGCTTCGGATCTCCCAGCCACCGGTGCCCGGGACCTCGGCAAAACCACTCCAACCCTCCTTGGAAAAATTGGAATCCTCAAAAATCACCCTGTCTGCCGCCTGGCCTGTAACCAGCCCAAACGACAATGCTACTACCGCAAAGAATGTTATTTTGTTCATGTTGAAAAAAATGAATGGCTCACCATAGTCGGACAATCTAAGGCATTCCAGCCACAAAAGGTAAAATAGTTCAGAAAATGGCTTGTGTAGCAGAAGGGCGAGAGCTAATATTTGCGGCCTTTTTTCAAGGAAGGGGCAACATTCGATGCAGAAAAAACCTAAATCAATCAAGACGCGCAAGTCGGTGGCCAAACGGTTTAAGATCACTGCTACAGGGAAAATTGTTAGGAATCGACCTGGAAAACGCCATCTATTGGCTAGTAAAAGCCCGAAGCGCCGCCGCAAACTAGGTACCACCGCGCTTGTGGACAAGACCGATTACGCCCGGGTGATGGAGAATATGCCCTTCAGCCACTGATCTTTATTATAATCAGACCAAACCAGTTTTATTGAAGAAAAGCAGCAATGAGAGTCACTAACGCAGCCGCATCCCGCAAACGCCGCAAGCGCATGATCGAAGCCGCAAAAGGCTTCCGCCTGCGTCGATCCAAGCTCTATCGCTACGCCAAGGACGCTGTCGAGCATGGTCGCCAGTACGCCTACCGTGACCGGAAGAACAAAAAACGCACCTTCCGCGCGCTTTGGAACCTGCGCATCAACGCAGCCGCTCGCGCTGCCGGTATCACTTACAGCCGCTTCATTGAGGGGCTCAAGGCTGCCAATATCGATGTTAACCGCAAGGTGCTGGCTGACCTCGCTGCAACCGACTCGGCGGCATTTGGCGAACTAGTGAGCACCGCCAAGAGTGCGCTCGAGACCAAAGGTTAAGCGCTTGGTCAAGTTGACTTTTTGAGTGGGCGGTCTTTAATGGCCGCCCTCTTTTGTTTCCAAAAAAGGGAATTATTAGCTATGCCATTCTTGGACGAAATCACTCCGCTGAAGGAAGCCGCCTTGGAGGCGATCGATGCCGCCGACAGTCTAGCCAATCTCGATCACGTACGCGTGCAGTACCTTGGCACCAACGGCCAGTTCACCGGGTTGCTCAAGCAAATGGGTGGCTTGGCCAAGGATGATCGCCCCGCCGCTGGCAAAGCCGCCAATCTGGCCAAGGCCGAACTCACCCAGATGCTCGACCGTCGGCGCGAGGAACTCGAACTCACCGCTGCCGCCCCGCAACACGCCACCGACTTCACCGCGCCGGGCCGTCGCCGCCCGCTTGGCCGTCAACATCCAATCACTCAAGTCACCGAGGACATCGTCAGCAGCTTCCGCAAAATCGGCTTCGCCGTCGCCGACGGCCCGGAAATCGAAAGTGAACGGTACTGTTTTGACGCCCTCAATACACCATCCGATCACCCTGCCCGTGACACGCAGGACACCTTTTTCCTCAACACTACAGACCGACCGCTGCTCCGCACACACACCTCGTCTGTTCAGGTTCGCGTGATGGAGAAAACCCCGCCTCCGATACGCATCATTGTGCCGGGCCGCGTTTACCGACGCGACACTGCCGATGCCACGCACAATCCGACTTTTCACCAGATCGAAGGCCTGTACGTGGACCGGAATGTGACGATGGCTGATCTGAAGGGCACCGTTGAGTTTGTGTTCAAAGAACTACTTGGCAAAGAGGTTAAACTGCGGTTTCGACCGCATTATTTTTCCTACACCGAGCCGAGTTTGGAAATCGACTTCAGCAGCCCGCTCGTCCGAAAGATGGGTAAGGAATGGCTTGAGATAGCCGGCTGCGGCATGGTGCACCCAACGGTGTTTGAAAACGTCGGGTACGACCCGGAGGAATGGAGCGGTTGGGCTTTCGGTTTTGGCATTGAACGCATCGCGATGATTCGCTACGGCATCAACGACATACGGCTGTTCTACGAAAACGACATCCGCTTCCTGAGCCAGTTCTAGCGACTCGCCGTCATCGGCCCGGGATGGGCATCGGCTTGAACTCGAACGGCATCGTCTCAGGCAGGATGTTAATGCCGGTGGTAAACTTGAATGGTGCGCCCACCCTGCCGGTCGCCAGGCCCAGTCGGCCACCGCGCCGAGTTGAGCCACCGCTCTGGATCGGCTCGGCATATGTCAACTCCACCATAAACGCCGTCCAGCCTTTCTCCGGTTCGGGCACCCGGCCCACATAGACACCACGGCTCTCCGGACGCAGTTTGGTGCTCGTCCAAGTTTTGCCTGTTGTCTCAATGCGGAAATCACGTGTCTCGTTGTTGGTGCACTGCCAGAGCAGCACCTCCTTCGGGTGCACCTTGGTCGTCACCTTGATCGAACCGTCATCCTGCACGTCCCACTCGTACTCGGGCAGCTTGGTCTTGTTCAAAATCGCATTGTAATAGGCAGCAAGGCTGTAGACAGCGTCCGAGCCGTCAAGCGAATGGCCGGCGTTGGGCACGTAACGCAGATGCTTTTGGCCGAGCAGGTTTTTGTAGTAAAACTTCCACGAATCCGGCAGGAAAAACTGGTCACCTGAGGCATTGATCAGGTACTTAGGCATTGTGTAACGATCACGATATTCATAAGGTTCTACGATCTCAAGCAGTCGTTTGTACTCAGGCGTATCCTGCCAACCCATGATGCCCATCTCCACGTAATCACCCACCGCCGGCGCATAAAAGCCGTAGGCTTGGTAGTGATGCTTGAAGGACGGAACGACGTTGAGCATATCTATGACGATAGGCACAATGGCAACGATGCGTTTGTCTACTGCAGCGATGCTCCATGTAGTCCAGCCCCGTTTCGAACCACCGGCGGCGACGAACTTGTCAACCATGACTTCGCCACCCTCTGGTTTACCCAAAAAGTCGGTGACGGTATCCATCGCGCGGGCCACCGCCTTGGTCATCGGTAGGCGGGCGGGCCAACGGTCGTCGCCAGTGCGCAGATATTTGTCCCACGTGTAGGCGATGAGTGAATCCTCCGTGCGTGTGCGATCCTCTCCAACGAACTGCAGCGGTTCGTTGGGCACCATCTTGAGCACCGTGACAACCGACCCGGTCTTGGCAGCGATCTGCGCCATGATGTCGTCGCCCTTGGTCGGAGGATCACCTCCATTGCTGCCACCAGTGATGAGCATCAAACCGGTGTGGTGCTTTAGCCGGTGCGGTTTGGCTACAATCATCCAGTGCTTCCACAACGTGCGACTCACGTCCTTTTCGGTCAGAAATTTCTGCGACGTCATGCCTAGGATGTACACGGTGCAGCTTTTCTTCTCATGTTGTGAAATCAGCTTGTACTCGTAGGCTGGATCCGGCTTGGCCACATAGCGGTCCAGCGCCGTCTCCAGGGCAGTCACTCTTTGCCATGCGACCCCCACCATTGCCAGCACAGCAAGGGTGTGGCAGAACCTTTTTATTTGTCTCTGTGTCATTGCTTAAAAAAACTTTCAACGGCGCTTACTGTACATCTGTTCGCCTGGCAAGGTTACGCTTGGGTTCACACGAATCAGCCTTTCAACAACTTGGCCAAGGTTTCGCCAACCACTTGCGGATTGGCTTTACCTCGGCTGACCTTCATCACTTGACCCTTCAAAAAGTTGATGGCGTTCTCCTTGCCACTGCGGAAGTCGTCCGCCGGGCCGGGATTGGCATGGATTGCCGCCTGACACCACTTGTCCAACTCGCCGCTGTCACTAACCTGCGTCAAGCCCTTGGCCTCGACGATTTGTGCTGGCGAACCGCCGGTCTCGAACATCTCCGCAAACACCTCCTGCCCCCCCTTGCTGCTGATGGTGCCGGCGTCGATGATCCTGACTAAATCTCGAACGGCTGCGGGCTCAAACTTGAGATCATCGACTGTCGTACCGGTCCCCAAAAGACACGCCTGCAGATTATTAATCACCCAGTTGGCGATGGCCTTGGGATTTTCCGACTCCTCAATGGCTTTCTCAAAAAATCCGCCTAGCGGAACGTTACCAACAAACACATCGGCATCCTGCTCCGGGATACCGTAGTTGTTCACAAAGCGTTGCTTACGCGCAAGAGGCAACTCGACGATATCCGAACGCACCTCAGCCAACCAAGCCTCGTCCGGCTTAAGCGGCATGAGGTCCGGCTCGGGCAAATAACGGTAATCGTGTGCATGCTCCTTGGTGCGCATACTCTCGGTGATGCCGGCGACATCGTCCCAGCGACGCGTTTCCTGTACGAGCGTGTCACCGCACTCGAGCGCCTCAATCTGTCGCGGCACCTCGTAATTGATCGCGCGTCGTACACCGCTGAAGGTGTTCATGTTTTTGATCTCAACCTTCACTCCGAGTTCCTCGGTGCCTTTCGGGCGCACGCTGATGTTGACGTCACAACGCACCATCCCCTTCTCCATGTCGCAGTCGCTGATGTCGCCGTAAATCAAAATATCCTTCAACGCGCTGAGGTACTCGTAAGCCATGTCGGCGCTTCGCAGATCCGGCTCTGAAACGATCTCGAGCAGCGGCACGCCGGCGCGGTTGAAGTCCACACCGCTGTGCTCGGAGAAATGGTTGTTTTTTCCGACATCCTCCTCGATATGAGCTCGGGTGATGCGCACTCGCTGGATGCCTCCGGCGAACTCAAAGTTCACGTACCCCGTCGTCGTCGAGGGGAAATCGTATTGCGTGATTTGGTAGTCCTTGCAGACATCGGGATAAAAATAATTTTTACGATCGAACTTGGCGAAACCCGGCACCTCGCAATTGAGCAGATAGCCAGCAAGAGCCGTGAGTTGCAGCGCTCGCTCATTGGGCACCGGCAACACGCCCGGCATGCCAAGGCAGATTGGGCAGACGTTGGTGTTCGGTTCCGCACCAAACTCGTTGGCGCAGCCGCAGAACATCTTCGACCGCGTCTTGAGTTGGCAGTGGGTCTCGAGCCCAATAACCGTTTCGTATTCCATCAAAGCGCAGGCCTTTCTTTATGCCAAGGTGTGGCTTGTTCATAGGCGTACGCGATTTCCAGCAACTGACTCTCCCCAAACGGCTTACCGAGAAATTGCAGGCCAATCGGCAGCTTGGGATCGCTCGAGAATCCGCACGGTAGACTAATGCCGCACGTGCCGGCCAAGTTGCAGGAGATCGTGAAAATATCTGACAAATACATTTGCAGCGGATCATCCATTTTCTCGCCGGCCTTGAACGCCGGCGATGGCACGGTCGGCGTAATCAGTGCGTCGACCTTCTTGAACGCCTGATCAAAATCGCGCTTGATGAGTGTGCGTACTTTTTGTGCTCGCAAATAATAGGCGTCGTAATAGCCGCTGCTCAGCACGTATGTACCGAGAATCACTCGTCGTTTAACCTCCTCGCCGAAGCCCCTCCCTCTTGTATTGCAGTACAACGTGAACGGGTCGGCACCATCGACTCGATCGCCATAGCGAATCCCGTCGAACCGAGCCAGGTTCGCACTGGCCTCGGCGGTGGCCACAATATAGTAGGTCGCTACGCCGTACTCGGTGTGAGGCATGCTGACTTCATGGATCTCTGCGCCAAGTGCTTCGCACTGTTTCACTGCTGCATCGAACGCCGCACGCACTTCAGGATCGATTCCGTCAATGAGATATTCTTTGGGTAAACCCAGCTTGACTCCCCTCAAATCGCCACCTAACTCGGCTGCATAATCCGGCACGTTCATTGGTACGCTGGAGGAATCGTAGGGATCGTGGCCGGCCAACGCGCCGAGCAGTGTCGCCGAGTCGCGCACGTCCTTGGCCAAGGGCCCGACCTGGTCAAGCGACGAGGCAAACGCCACCACACCGTAGCGCGACACGCGACCATATGTCGGTTTGACGCCGACGCAGCCGCACAACGCCGCCGGCTGGCGGATCGAGCCGCCGGTGTCGGTGCCAATACTGGCAAAACATTCCTGAGCTGCGACTGCTGCCGCACAGCCGCCACTCGAACCGCCCGGCACGCGCTCCAAGTCCCACGGGTTGTTGCTTCGCCCGAACGCTGAGTTTTCGGTTGAGCTGCCCATGGCGAACTCATCCATGTTCACACGACCGAACAGCACTGCACCGGCGTCACGCAGTTTGCGAACGACCGTGCCGTCGTACGGTGAACGGAAGTCGCCAAGAATTTTCGACGAGCAGTTGGCCGGCTGGTTCTTGACACAAAATAAATCTTTCAGCGAGACCGGCACGCCAAGCAGCGGTTTATCGGCGTGAGTGCTGCCGTTAGCCAGCGCGTCGTCGGCAGCGTCCGCTTGGCGAAGCGCATCGTCGCGGTCGATGCTCATGAATGCATTGACCCGGCTATCGATGGCGTCGATCCGATCGAGACAAGCCTTCATGGCTTCGCGGGCGCTGACTTCCTTGGCGGTGAGCTTGGCGGTGAGACCGGAGAGGGTGAATTCGTGCAGCATCAGTCGACGATCTTGGGCACGACGAAAAGGCCGTTGGCCTGCTTTGGGGCATTGGCCAAGGCGACCTCCTGCGGGATGGAGGGGCGCACCTCATCGGCTCGAAGGACATTGGCCAACGGCACGGCATGGGCCATCGGCTCGACGCCGGCGACGTCGAGTTCCTCAAGCTTTTTCACATAGCCAAGGATGTCGCTGAGCTGGGTGCCCAGCTTGGCTTCCTCGTCGGGCGACAGGGCAATTCTCGCCAGATTGGCTACATATCGGATGTCAATATCTGTTTGGGACATGTGCAGCGGGGTGCTTACCCCTCTTCAAAGTTGCGGTTGACGAGTGCCTCGAGATCATCAACAGCCTCGGTTGCATCGCTGCCCTCAGCGGTGACGGTGAGTATGCTTCCGGGGCCGGCGGCTAGCATCATCAGGCCCATTATACTTTTGCCGTTAACCTCTTCTCCCTCTTTCTCAACAAGAATATCACTCTTGAACCGAGTTGCCATTTTAACAAACATCGATGCTGGGCGAGCGTGAAGACCGAGTTGATTTTTCACTGCCACCTCCCTGCTAACTGATGGATTGCTATTGTTATTGCCGCTCATTTGGCCAAAAAAGGACGGCATTATGGCTCTAAGAGGCGAGTTTGGCCAACTTTTTAGCTATTTGAAGCTAGAATGAAATTTTCGAATTGACGCTGGCCGGTTCTTGGGCAGCATTAACCCCCGTGCAAGGAGGCGCGCTTGGGTTGAACAAAAACGAGCTTTCTGCACTCCGAAATCAGTTATGATTCGATCTATCAATAATGTGCTTATCCCCGCCATGATGGCTACTGTATTAGCTTGGCCCGGCGCGGCTGTTTCGCAGAAAACAAATGAGGCTCCCGCAAAGACGGTGGACATCGATGTGGCCAACTCGCTCGAGAAACAGGCTGGAATTTATGGCAGCGAAATGATTGCCAAGAAAATGCCGGTGGCCGGTGTCCACGCTTCCACCCTTGCTGAAATCGAGGGCGGCATCATGACTGCCTGGTTCGGCGGCGCCGAGGAGGGCGCGTATGACGTAATCATCTGGACATCACGAAATGAGGGCGAGGGATGGTCCAAACCCAAGCCGGCCGCGGACGGTGTTGACGAGGCCAAGCGCATCCAATATCCATGCTGGAATCCAGTGCTATTCAAACAATCCAGCGGCACACTGCTGCTTTTTTACAAAGTCGGTCCCACCCCAAGACAGTGGTGGGGCATGCTGCGCAAGTCGCAGGATGACGGGTTAACCTGGGAAAAACCGATCCGTCTCCCGGCGGGCTACGTCGGCCCTGTGAAGAACAAGCCGATCGAACTGGCCAACAGTACCCTGCTCTGCCCCTCTAGCCTTGAGGACGCCGGCTGGCGCGTTCAGATGGAGCGCTACGTGCAAAACCGGTACTGGAGTAAAACCAAGGCGCTCAACTCCCCACTCGACTACGCCGCCATCCAGCCTACCTTGCTTGCCTACCCAGACGGATCGATACAGGCACTTTGCCGCACCAAGTCAGGCCGACTAACTGAATGCTGGTCGAGTGACAGTGGGAAAAAATGGACGCGTATGAAACGCACCCAGCTGCCTAACCCCAACGCCGGAGCTGACGGCACCGTAATGGCTGACGGCCGCGCGTTGCTTGTGTACAACCACACCCGGAACGGTCGCTCACCTTTGAATGTTTCCGTCTCAAATGATGGTAAAGAGTGGGAAGCCGCCCTCGTGCTTGAAAACCAGCCGGGTGAGTACTCTTACCCGGCCGTAATACAAACGAGTGACGGCAACGTGCACGTGACCTACACGCACCACCGAACGAACATCAAACACGTTGTGATCGACCCGGCCAAGCTGGTTACCCAGCCGATCGTCGAAGGTCAATGGCCGCAGTAAAATCGCGCCTGGCCATGCGCAATATTCTGGGATAGCGCTCACGTGGTCATGCCCCCCAAATCCTCCAATCCGACGGCTGAACAACTCTGGGAAAAAGCGGCGGAGTATCTCGACTCCAACGATACTGATGGCGCCCAAAAATGTCTGCTACATTGGGCTCTACTGCTCGATACCGACTCAAAAAAAGAGCGACTGGATCAGTTGCCTCCGGAGTTGTTCAATGCCATCAATTGCATAGTTCAGACAGCAGAAACCATCTCCTCAAACTTCAACGACACAGCCCTTGCCTGGGTCTCGATCGGCGAGGTCTGGCTTGAACGCGATCAACCCGACTGGGCGCATTCCTGTTTCAAAACTGCAACAGGCATCGGCCCGGACATCGCCTTGGCTCACTACAAGGTTGGCTTATCTTGGCACCAAAGAGGCGATTACAGCCAAGCGCTGAAATCGTTTCAACATGCATCCCAACTGGATCCGGGTAACGCCGCAATCTGGCATAACATTGCTCAATGCCACGAAAAAACCGGAAGAGTCGAACAATCCATTGAGGCGTACGAAACGGCATTGGCCATCGAGCCTGGCCATCCACTCGCCGGCGTTGCGCTGAGTTCCATCCGCCTCTCCCAATGTGACATGGTCGAATCGGAAACATGCCTCTCCCAAGTCATCAAGCATCATCCGGACAGTGCGCCAGCGCGGCACAACCGCTCGCAACTGCTGTTGCTACTTGGGCGGTATCAACAGGGGTGGATCGATTTCGCCTACCGATTTCAGGCCGGCACCCGCGAACATTATCCGCGCAAAACACTCTGGAGCGGTGAGCCCGTTCGCGACAAAAAACTACTCGTCCACTTCGAACAGGGGCTTGGCGACACGATCATGTTCAGCCGGTTTCTGCCACAGGTACAAGCCCTCTGCAGTGAAATGATCTTCGAGTGCCAACTGACGCTGGTGGATCTATTCAAACACTCCTTCCCTGGCTTGGACATCGTCGCCGAAGGAGAAGCGCCGGAGGACTTTGATGTTCACCTACCACTGCTCTCGATAGGCGAACGACTTGGTCTGGACGAAAGCGGACTTCTTGGGGGACACTCTTACCTCGCCTCCCCAGTTCGTGCCGCCCTGCCCACTCTCGGCAAACTCCGTGTTGGCCTGACTTGGGCAGGGAATCCCAACCACAAAAACGACGCCAACCGATCGATCGCCTGGGAACAGTTCGCCAGCATCACAGGACTGGACGGCGTCGATTACTTCAGTCTGCAACTCGGGCCAACAGCAGGTGACTGTCAAGGTAGCAACGTCATTTCTCTCAACGGCCAACTCGATGACTGTGCAGCGACAGCTGCTATCATCGAGAAACTGGATCTCGTCATCACAGTGGACACCGCCGTAGCGCACTTGGCCGGCGCGTTGGGCAAGCCAACGTGGGTACTGCTTCCGACTGTGCCCGACTGGCGTTGGCTACTTAACCGAAACGACAGCACATGGTATCCGAACGTGACACTCTACCGCCAACGCGCCGGCGAGCAAGGATGGCAAACGACACTCGAACGTGTGCGGTGTGACTTGTCCAAGCAATTGGACTGAGACATCATGTCTGCTCCGGCACATCCATCCGAAACTCCGGAATGCGAGTGATCACGCTGCGGCCGCTTTCATCAACACCGATATAGCTGCCGGCCGCTACCGCCCAGGTGCCACCAAACAGGTGAAAGCTGTGGTAATCAAACGACTCGCCCGGCGCCAGTTCGGGGAAAGTACCCACAACGCCTTCTCCCTCGACCACCATCTTGTTTCCGTCCGCCTCGTGCACCACCCATTTTCGGCCCTTGATGGTGACCTTCATATCAGAATCATTGCGGATGGTGATGAAGTAGGCAAAGCAATGTGGTCGATCCTCCGGTGTGGCCATATCCGGCTGGTACAGCACCCGGTCCACGACCACGCTCAATCCATCCAATTCGACCATCTCCATTGCACACATGGCCGACACCGACCACAGGAGGGCGGGATTGTACGGCAAGACCGGGTAGAATCAAACCAACATCAGCTCCGGCAACAGATCAATAACAGAGGATCCGACCTCCGGCGTTGACCCGCCGCTTGGCTTCCGTAGACTGTCTGCCCCAATTTCAGCCATGAGCAACGACTCCAAAACGAAGATTTACCGCCCCACAGCCGAAGCATCTGCCAACGCACACATCGCCTCCATCGAACAGTACCAAGAGTTGTACGATCGCTCGATAAATGATCCTGAGGGATTCTGGACAGAGCACGCCCAGCGGCTGCGCTGGATCGAGAAATGGCACACACTATGTGAGTCGGACTACATCAAGGCGAAAATACGCTGGTTTATTGGCGGTAAACTCAACGCCTGCTACAACTGCGTCGACCGGCACGTGGACGATGGCCACGGCGATGACACAGCACTCATTTGGGAGGGCAACGACCCGAACGAAAGCCGCACTTTCACCTATGCCGAATTGCATATCGAAGTGCAGAAGGCTGCCAACTCGTTGAAAAACCTAGGCGTGACCAAGGGCGATCGCGTCTGCATTTACATGCAAATGATCCCCGAGTTGACCATTGCCATGCTGGCATGCGCACGCATCGGCGCTGTACACTCGATTGTCTTCGGTGCATTCAGCGCCGACAGCCTCGTCACCCGGATTAATGACTCCCAGTGCAAGGCTATCATCACTCAAGACACCGGCGTGCGCGGCACCAAGCTCGACATCCCAATGAAAGCCAATGCGGACAAGGCGGTTGAGAGCACACCGTCGATAGAGAAAATTCTCGTCGTCAAACGCACCGGCTCCGAGATCGCCATGGCCAACGGACGCGACGTCTGGTGGCACGACGCCCTCGCTGCTGTCAACCCCGTTTGCGCCCCCGAGCCGATGGATGCCGAGGATCCGCTGTTCATCCTCTATACCTCCGGCAGTACCGGCAAACCGAAGGGAGTGCTGCACGGCACAGGCGGTTATCTCACCTATGCCGCCACGACGCATCACTACACTTTTGACTGCCATCCTGGCGACGTATACTGGTGCACGGCCGACATCGGGTGGATCACCGGCCACTCGTACATCGTCTACGGCCCAATGGCCAACCGCGCCATAACGATGATGTACGAAGGTGTGCCGAACTACCCCGACTTCGGCCGGTTTTGGGAGATCGTGGCCAAGCACAAGGTCAACATTTTCTACACCGCCCCCACGGCCCTGCGTGCGCTAATGAAAGAAGGCGACGATTGGCCAAGCGCACACGACCTCTCCAGCCTCCGCGTGCTTGGCACAGTTGGTGAACCAATCAAGGAGCCGGAATGGAACTGGTACAATACCATTGTTGGCAAGGAACGCTGCCCAATTGTGGATACATGGTGGCAAACCGAGACCGGTGGGATCCTCATTACCCCCCTGCCGGGCGCCACCCCAACCAAGCCTGGCTCAGCCACCTTGCCGTTCTTTGGCGTCAAGCCAGCATTGGTCGACGACGAGGGCAATATCATTGAGGGCAATGGTGTCTCCGGAAACCTCTGCATGCTCGAGACTTGGCCCGGCCAGATGCTAACCGTCTACGGCGACCATCAGCGATTCATTGATACCTACTTCGCACGGTTCCCCGGCAAATACTTCAGCGGCGATGGTTGCCGCCGTGACGAGGATGGTTACTACTGGATCACCGGACGAGTGGACGACGTCATCATCGTCAGCGGACACAACCTTGGCACGGCCGAAATCGAGGGCGCGATCGGCGGGCATCCAGCCGTGGCCGAAGCAGCGGTCGTCGGCTTCGATCACGACATCAAGGGCAACGCCATATACGCCTACGTCACTCTCAAAACCGGAGAAGAGCTTACCGACACCTTGGCCGCCGAGATCGTGAAACAAGTCCGCGCTGACATCGGTCCGCATGCGTCGCCTGAAAAAATCCAGTTCACTTCCGGTTTACCCAAAACTCGCAGCGGTAAAATCATGCGCCGCATTCTGCGCAAGATAGCGGACGGCCAAATTGACAGCCTCGGCGACACCAGTACTCTCGCCGACCCCACAGTTGTTGAATCTCTCATAGCCGGACGGAAGGATTAGATCTCCGCTCCAAGAGCCTCGAGTCAGATCACAGTCGGGAATGAAAAACAAATCAGACTTCAAAACAGATGGTATGCCTACTGAACGGTTAAGAAGTCTCGACGTGCTGCGAGGCTTTGACATGTTTTGGATCATCGGAGGCAAGCCGGTCGCACTGGGTTTGGTCGCGCTGTTCTCTGTGGAGACTAGTGAATGGCTCAGCCACCGGTTGCATCATCCAGAGTGGGACGGATTCGAGCCTTACGACCTCATCTTCCCGCTGTTCCTCTTTATAGCTGGGGTATCCACGGTGTACTCGGTCGCGAACCGCTTAGCCAAAGGCGACAGTCGGGCGTGCCTTCACCGCCACTTCGTTCAGCGCGGCTTGGTTCTCGTGGTGCTGGGCATCCTTTACAACGGACTACTAACCCGCGACTTGGCAAGCACAGAGGGATGGGGCGAGATGCGCTATGCCAGTGTGCTCGGCCGCATCGGCTTGGCCTATATGTTCGCCGCATTGATCGCCACAAACACCCAGTGGCGCGCACAGTTGATCTGGGTTGTAGGGCTGCTCGTCGGCTACTGGGCAGCGTTACGTTTCATTCCAGTTCCTGAATTCGGCGCGAGCGATCTCACCCCTGGCCACACGTTGACCGACTACATCGACCGGCATCTCGTGCCTGGGAAACTTTACAAGGGCGTTCGCGACCCCGAGGGACTGTTCGCCGTCATCCCCGCAATCGCCACGGCACTGCTGGGTTGTCTCACGGGGCAGTTACTGCGGCGAAACGACATCGACGGATTGAAGAAAACCCGTTTTATGGTCATTGCAGGCGTTGTGTGCCTAGGGCTGGCTTGGTTGTGGAACATTGACTTCCCGATAAACAAAAACCTGTGGTCAAGTTCGTTCGTGCTGAACTGCGCTGGTTGGAGCCTGCTGCTGCTGAGCCTGTTTTACCTCGTGATTGATGTTTGGCAGCTCTGCAAAGGAACACTGTTTTTCACCGTGATCGGAGCCAACTCAATCCTCATTTACATGGCCCCGCGATTTTTGGATTTCGACTACACAAATGAAAGGCTATTAGGGGGAATCCTAAATATTGCGGGCGAACACAGGACTTTGCTGTTAGCCGTTACACTGCTCGCCATCAAGTGGTGCCTGTTGTATTGTCTCTACCGAAAAAAGATTTTCCTGAAGGTGTAGCCCATCCAGCGATCAAGACCCATGGCATCTCCTTGCCCCTTCATCGTGCTTGCTGATTCAGACGCAAACATCTTCGCTTACGTCCTGTTGGTCGCCGGACCATTGCTAGCCTTGGTCTTTTACTTCCTTTGGCGAAAGTCAAAACACACCCGTGACCTCATGAGAGCAACTGAAACCTGCTCGATAGCGCAGCTTGTTGAGGGACCGGCGGAAATCCGAGGCCGCACAGCCACCTCCGAGGAGCCACTGACCAGTCCGTGGCGCCAGCAAAAGTGCGTTCACTACTGCTTTCATGTCGAGGAAAGGCGCAGTAGAACGAACAGCAAGGGCAAGACAACACACCACTGGGCAACTTACATCAAGGATGAGCAAACGCTGCCGTTCCTAGTGAAGAACGACATCGCCCAAGCCGTGGTGGATTCGAGCAAGATTAAGCTTGTTGTAGAAGAAGACCGGTTTTCCCGATCCGGCTTCATGGACGATGTCGACGAGGACTTGAAGCAACTTCTGGAGTCGCGCTACAACAAAAAAACCGAGGGATGGATCTTCAACAAGACGCTCCGGTACACCGAGACCGCACTCGAACTCAACGAGGATGTTTACGTATTCGGTGACGCCTCTCGCCTTGGTGACGGCTGGGTACTGCGCGACGGTGAGATGCCACTGATCGTCTCGGATAAGGGCGGCGCATCGGTCGAGAAAAGTTACTCAACCCGAGTCATCATTTTCGGTGTATTGGGATTCCTCTCATCAGCCGCCGGATGCGCCGGGATTTTCATGTTGATATTGAAAAGCGGGAACTAAACAGACCCAAATCCAGCAAGACGGCCATCACCAAGGCAAACGACATCACCAACCAATACTTCGCTTTCTTTCCAAAATAATCTTCGAAGCACCGAGAAATGGCCCTTTATTCATTAACCCCCGCGCTTTGGATTCAACCACGGAGTATCCTGATAATACCATCTGGAGGCTTTCAAACCGTCCACATGCCCATCCAGAAAACCAACACTACTTCTTGCTTGGTGTCTAACGCTTGGGCCACCCCAGTTCGGCTGTGGGGATGTGACAAACCCTCCTCCAAACCCGGCTGGATCGTCAAGAATCCACACCTCTGATTTTTCATACGATTGAGGTGTGATACATTTCTCCGGATCACGCGTCTTCTTCGCCTGGCAACCCGAATCCGAGAGGTACACCGTTGTTGAGGGCCTAATGATTCCGCTATCCAAAACGGGATCGAAGAGCCATCCCCCACCCGGCCAGCGACATCCTCCGATCTGGAAATTAGCTCCGTATCCGGAGACAGCCAAGCCGTCAGAAAAGATGTATGAATAATTGTACTTGGGGGTATTGCGCTGCTTGGTGGGGCAGAGCAGAACGTTCGTGCTGCTAAGTTGGGGTTGAATATAACTGAACCAGCAAACACCTGCCCCTGCTACGACTCCTGTGAACGTCCAGGGATATTTACCCTGATTTGCCTCTGCGTACATGATGGTGGCCAGCAACATTTGCTTTACGTTGCTCTGGCAATGAGCAGCCCCTGCCTTCTGCTTGGCGAGGCTGAGCGCCGGCAGTAGTAATCCAGCTAAGATTGCGATGATAGCAATGACTACC